>Ga0247730_1000915_pt1 | contig 18141 bp, 30 predicted proteins | sample UWRJL073202C2_FD_180959 | JGI IMG/M metagenome (GOLD analysis project Ga0247730, IMG submission 180959) | Plant litter microbial communities from Arlington Agricultural Research Station in Wisconsin, United States - UWRJ-L073-202C-2 | ecosystem: Environmental > Terrestrial > Plant litter >... | reverse complement strand
CTTGGCGACGCCGCCAGCCGCCTCGATCTCGCGCGCCACCAGCTGGCCGAGATCCTTCAGGTGCACGTGGCCGGGCACGAACTGGGTGAACGAATTGACGACGGCGATGATCGGCTTGCCGAAATCACTGTCCTTCATGCCGGTCGCGCGCCAAAGGCCGCGGGCGCCCGCCATGTTGCGTCCATGGGTGGTGGTTCTGGAACGATAAGCTGGCATTGGTGTATCCTCAAACTTCTGATCGGAGATCCACTCTCAGTTCGTAGTCGCAACGAACGGGGCAAAACTCCTGTTTTGCTGGTGGTTTACTCCTATTGGGCAAAGCTGTCACTATCAGCGCAGGCAAATCCGGTACGGTTGAGCGCAGCGTGGCTTGCGACTGTGCCATTTGACGTTTGCAACTTTTGACATATCTTGACTGCGTCGAACGCTGCCTGGCATGGGAGACCGCCATGAAGTCCGTTTCAACCATCATCGTCAACGCCACCTGGGACAAGCAGGCCCATCTCTGGATCGCCACCAGCGACGATATCGACGGATTGGCGGTCGAGGCGAAAACCATGGAGATTCTCGAGCCGAAAGTCACCGACGCCATTCACGACCTGATCGAGCTGAACGGCATGCGGTCGACGCTCAGCGAAGTTCCGGTCTTTATTATGGTCAAGCACCTGCTTTGCGTCATCAATCCGACGCAGGGAGCCTGATCGGGCACTTCCTCGGTCCATACACGCAATCGTGGTCGCGAAACCAGCGACCGTTGTGTGAAACTTTTCAAAGTTGCGTTACGTTTGCAACGGAACAGCTTGTCCAAGCGCCGCGCCAGGAGCCACGTCATGACCGCCTTTCGACCCCCGCATATCGCCGCCTCCGAGATAACGCCCGAATCGATCTATCTCAATCGCCGCACGTTGCTGGGAGCTGCCGCCGCAGGGGTCGGCTTTGCCGGCGCCGGCCGGGTGATGGCGACGCCGCTGACGGCCGCGCCGAGTGCCTACAAGCTCGACGAAAAACTGACACCGCTGGAATCTGTCACCACCTACAACAATTTCTATGAATTCGGTACGGACAAGGGCGATCCGGCCAAGAACTCGGGAAAATTCAGGCCGATGCCCTGGACGGTGAAGGTCGACGGCCTGGTCGGCAAGCCGCAGGAGTTCGGCCTCGACGAACTGATGAAGGGTATATCGCTGGAAGAGCGTGTCTACCGCATGCGCTGCGTCGAGGGATGGTCAATGGTCATCCCATGGATCGGCTTCCCGTTGTCTGCCTTGCTCGACAAGGTTGAGCCGCTCGGTAGTGCCAAATATGTCGCCTTCGAGACGGTCGTGCGTCCGGAAGAAATGCCAGGCCAGACAGGGATGTTCCAGCCGCTCGACTGGCCCTATGTCGAGGGCCTGCGGCTTGACGAGGCGCGCAACCCGCTGACGATTCTGTCGGTCGGTCTCTACGGGCAGACGCTACCGAATGCCAATGGCGCACCGATCCGCCTGGTGGTCCCTTGGAAATACGGTTTCAAGGGCATCAAGTCGATCGTCCGCATTTCGCTGGTCGAACAACAGCCGGCCACCACCTGGAAAAACTCCAACGCCGCCGAATACGGTTTCTACTCGAACGTCAATCCAGCTGTCGATCATCCACGCTGGAGCCAGGCGACAGAACAGCGGATCGGCGAAGGCGGCTTCTTCAGCGCCGGCCGCCGCCCCACCCTGCCCTTCAACGGCTATGCCGACCAGGTTGCCGGCCTCTATGCCGGCATGGACCTGAAGGCGAATTATTGATGCCGGTCGTCACCGTCAAGCCGCCGCAACTGCCGGCAAAATGGCGCAACGCCAGCATCTGGGCGCTGTATGTGCTCGGCCTGCTGCCGGCCGTCTGGTTTTTCTATCTCGGCGCCACTGGCGAGCTGGGCGTCAACCCGATCAAGGAGTTCGAGCATCTGCTCGGTACCTGGGCGCTGCGCTTCATCATTGCCACGCTCGCAGTAACGCCGTTGCGTGATCTGCTGGGCATCAACTGGATCCGCTACCGCCGGGCGCTGGGGCTGCTGGCCTTCTACTATGTGATGATGCATTTCGCGGTCTACATGATTTTGGACCGCGGCCTCGACCTCAATGCGATAATCGCCGACATCATTCGCCGCTGGTTCATCACCATCGGCATGGCCGCTCTCGTGATGCTGGTGGCACTGGCCGTGACTTCCAACTCCGCTTCGATCAAGAGGCTTGGAAAAAACTGGCAGCGGCTGCACAAGCTGATGTATCCGATCGCCGCCGCCGGGGCGCTGCACTATTATCTCGCGGTCAAATCCATCACGTTCGAGCCGTTCATCTATATCGCGCTGATCGTGGTGCTGCTGGCCTACCGGCCGCTCGCGCCGTTCATCACCGGCAAGGGGCGGAAGAAGGCGCGTCACACGCCTGCCCCCGCAATACAGTAGTCGCCGCAAGACAGCACCGCAGAAAACTCCGGACCTTGCCGGCGTTCTAACAATGCTCGCAAAGATGACTCCGAATATTTCGGATGTCCTCCGCGTTTAAATCGCAGATGCGGTTGTGAAAACGGAAAACCTCGCCCAGCCGCAGATTCCATCTTGTCTCTCCCGCCATCTGTTTCAGAATGCAAGGGCATTCCATGCAACAGTCAGGGAGAAAGACATGCGCGTCATGGTGATGGTCAAGGCGACGGCCGATAGCGAGGCGGGTATCCTGCCCGCGATCGAAATGTTTGAAGCGATGGACAAATTCAATGAGCAACTGGTCGAGGCCGGTATCATGCTGGCAGGCGAAGGGCTGAAGCCGACTTCGCAGGCTAAACGCGTGGCCTTCGACGGTGACAGCCGCCGGGTGAGCGACGGGCCTTTTGCGGACACCCGGGAGATCGTGGCCGGCTACTGGCTTTGGGAGGTCAAGGACATGGAGGAAGCGGTGGAATGGGTCAAGCGCTGCCCCAACCCGATGCCCGGCCCCAGCGACATCGATATCCGCCCGTTTTATGAAGAAGCCGATTTCGCGGAACTGGTAGCGAAAGCAACAGACGCTTCGAAAGAATCGGGCAATAGCTGATGCAGAGAAACGCTTAAAAACAACGAAAAAGGCCGGATGATCGCTCATCCGGCCTTTTATCATTCCGTAAGGAACGCTTGGCTTATGCGGCTTCGGCAGCTTCTGCTTCAGCAGCAACACGAGCCTTGTCGGCCTTGCCCTTGGCATCGACGTCGCGTTCGACGAATTCAACAACAGCCATGGCTGCGTTGTCGCCCTGGCGGAAGCCGGCCTTCATGATCCGCAGATAGCCGCCGTTGCGGGTGGCGTAACGCGTTGCGATCGCATCGAACAGCTTGGCGACGACAACAACGTCGCGGATCTGCGAGATGGCCTGACGACGGGCGTGCAGGTCGCCGCGCTTGCCGAGCGTGACAAGCTTTTCGACGATCGGGCGGATTTCCTTTGCCTTCGGCAAAGTGGTGACGATCTGCTCATGCAGGATCAGCGATGCCGCCATGTTGGCAAACATTGCCTTGCGGTGGCTTGCAGTTCTATTCAGCTTGCGGCCGGCTACACCATGGCGCATTGCTATTCTCCTTTAATTGCAGGTGCCCTCTTTATCGGGGCCTGCCGTTTCCTGGCACATGCAGGCTATTGCCTGCTGTTTGACGGGGAAAGGCAGTCGAAACCTGCCTTTTTTGTTGTTAGTATTGGTCTTCGTAACGCTTGGCGAGATCTTCGATGTTTTCCGGCGGCCAGGCGGGAACTTCCATACCGAGATGGAGACCCATGGATGCCAGAACTTCCTTGATTTCGTTCAGCGACTTGCGGCCAAAGTTCGGAGTGCGAAGCATTTCGGCTTCGGTCTTCTGAATGAGGTCGCCGATATAGACGATGTTGTCGTTCTTCAGGCAGTTGGCCGAGCGAACTGACAGTTCCAGTTCGTCCACCTTCTTCAGAAGCGCCGGGTTGAACGCGAGTTCGGTGACGGCTTCTTCTTCGATGTCCTTCTGCGGCTCGTCGAAGTTGACGAAGACGCCGAGCTGGTCCTGAAGAATGCGGGCGGCGAATGCCACTGCGTCTTCACCGGTGATCGAACCATCGGTCTCGATAACCATGTTGAGCTTGTCGTAATCGAGAACCTGGCCTTCGCGGGTATTTTCTACCTTGTAGGACACTTTCTTGACCGGCGAATACAGGCTGTCGACCGGGATAAGGCCGATCGGCGCGTCTTCGGCGCGATTACGGTCAGCAGGCACATAGCCCTTGCCGTTGTTGACGGTGAATTCCATGCGGATTTCAGCGCCCTCGTCGAGGGTGCAGATCACATGGTTCGGGTTGAGGATTTCGATATCGCCAACCGTCTGAATGTCACCGGCGGTGACAACGCCCGGGCCCTGCTTGCGCACGACCATGCGCTTTGCGTCGTCGCCATCCATCTTGATGGCGATTTCCTTGATGTTGAGCACGATGTCCGTCACATCTTCCCGAACGCCGGGGATGGAGGAGAACTCGTGCAATACGCCGTCGATCTGCACAGCGGTGACAGCGGCGCCGCGAAGCGACGACAGCAGCACGCGACGCAGAGCGTTGCCCAGCGTCAGGCCAAAGCCACGTTCGAGCGGTTCGGCAACCAAGGTGACCTTGGTGCGGCCGGAGGACGAAAACTCGACCTTGTTCGGCTTAATCAGTTCCTGCCAGTTTTTTTGAATCATTCTATCCACCTTCCGTTCGTTGCCACCATTCAACCGTGACAACCGAGCTTTAGAAGCACAGAGAAGAGCGCCGGAGCGCCCTTCAATGCGTTGTTACTGACGATAATTAAACGCGACGCTTCTTGCGTGGACGGCAACCATTGTGCGGGATCGGTGTCACGTCACGGATCGAGGTGATCATGAAACCGGCAGCCTGCAATGCACGCAGGGCCGATTCACGACCGGAACCCGGACCGCAGACTTCAACTTCCAGCGACTTCATGCCGTGTTCCTGCGCCTTCTTGGCAGCATCTTCAGCAGCGATCTGGGCAGCAAAAGGAGTCGACTTGCGCGAACCCTTGAAGCCCTTGGCACCAGCGGACGACCAGGCAATGGTGTTGCCCTGTGCGTCGGTGATGGTGATCATCGTGTTGTTGAAAGTCGAATTGACGTGGGCGACGCCCGACGAAATGTTTTTCCGCTCGCGACGGCGAACGCGTGTGGCTTCCTTGGCCATGGTATTCCTTTCGTTGATCTCTGCACCGCCGTAATGCCAGCGGCTCCACCGGCAAGAACCTCACTGGGTCCTTGCCAAACTCAAAAGAGGCCGGTGCTCGGCACCAGCCTCCCCCACCCGCTTTCGCGGATATTACTTCTTCTTGCCAGCAATCGCCTTTGCCGGACCCTTGCGGGTGCGGGCATTGGTGTGCGTGCGCTGACCGCGGACCGGAAGACCACGGCGATGACGCAGGCCGCGGTAGCAGCCCAGGTCCATCAGACGCTTGATGTTCATCGAGTTTTCGCGACGAAGGTCGCCTTCCACCTGATAATCACGGTCAATGGCTTCGCGGATCTGAAGGACTTCTGCGTCCGTCAGCTGATGCACACGACGTTCAGCCGGAATACCGACCTTCTCGACGATTTCCTTAGCAAATTTAGGTCCAATCCCGTGAATATAGGTCAGCGCGATTACTACGCGCTTTGCTGTCGGGATGTTGACGCCAGCGATACGTGCCACGCCTATTCTCCTTGCGTTCCAGTTGCCATCCGGCAAGAGGTGCTTCGTTACGCGGCTTGGCAGCCGCCAGTTCATATTCAGGTCGCCACGGGTCAAACGACCGATACCGGAGTTCCCTGGAGAATCCGCCCCGATCGCAAGATATTCAGCGAGTTGGCGCGGTGTTTAGCGGAATCATTGCCCGAAAGCAACCAGTCCCGCCAAGATTCTTTGTTGAGGATCAGATGATCTCAAACCTTTGACAGGATGGCCTCGATATCGGCCGTAACCGTATCGATTTCGCTCATGCCGTCAACGGAATGCAGCTTGCCCTTGGCATAGTAGTAGCCGAGCAGGGGCGCGGTTTCCTTGTAGTAGGCCGACATGCGCGTGCGCACGGTTTCGGCCGTGTCGTCCGGGCGCCGCTTGAAATGCGTGGAACCGCACTTGTCGCATACGCCTTCGACCTTAGGCTTCAGGTTCGTGTCGTGATAACCGGTGCCGCAGTTGGCGCATGTATAGCGACCTGCGACGCGATCGGCGAGAACCGCATCATCGACCTTGATCTCGATCACCGAGGCCAGCTCAATGCCCTTGGCCTTCAACATCGACTCGGTGGCATCCGCCTGGACCAGCGTCCGTGGGAAACCATCGAGAATAAAACCCTTGGCACAGTCAGGCTGATCGATTCGTTCGGCCACGATGGCGATGACGATGTCATCAGACACCAGCTTGCCGGCGTCCATGACGGCCTTGGCACGCTTACCGACTTCCGTCTCGGCGGCGACCGCTGCACGCAGCATGTCACCGGTGGAAAGCTGCGGGATGCCGTGTGTCTCGACGATCCGCTGGGCCTGGGTCCCCTTGCCCGCGCCCGGCGGTCCTAACAGTATAAGCCTCATCGTCCCCTCTTCCCGCCACGCAATTTCGATTTCTTGATCAGGCCCTCATACTGCTGCGCAATAAGATGCCCCTGGATCTGTGCTACAGTATCAAGGGTGACGCTGACAACAATCAAAAGCGATGTACCACCAAGGGCTAAGGGAACGCCGGTCTGGGCGATCAGCATTTCAGGCAGAATGCAGACGACCACGAGATAGGCGGCACCAACCACGGTGATGCGGGTAAGCACGAAATCGATGTATTCTGCGGTCCGCTCGCCCGGACGAATGCCCGGCACGAAACCGCCATGCTTCTTCAGGTTATCGGCCGTATCCTTCGGGTTAAAGACGATAGCGGTGTAGAAAAATGCAAAGAAAGCAATGAGGCAGCCATAAAGCAGCATGTAGAGCGGCTGGCCGTGGCCAAGCGCTGCGATGATGCCAGTGGCCCAGGACGGCAGCACGGTCGTACCCGCAAAGCCTGCGGCGGTGGCCGGCAGAAGCAGCAGCGACGAGGCAAAGATCGCAGGAATGACGCCGGCAGTGTTGAGCTTCAGCGGCAGGTGCGACGTATCGCCCTGGAACATCCGGTTGCCGACCTGGCGCTTTGGATACTGGATCAGCAGCCGGCGCTGGGCGCGCTCGACGAACACGATCAGCATGATCACCAAGATGGCGACAATGATGACGGCGAGAATCAGGCCGGTCGACAGGGCGCCGGTGCGGCCGAGCTCGAGCGTGCCAGAAATGGCGGTCGGCAGGCCGGCGGCGATGCCGGCGAAAATGATCAGCGAGATACCATTGCCGATGCCGCGCGACGTAATCTGCTCGCCGAGCCACATTAGGAACATCGTGCCGCCGAGCAGCGAGACGACGGTGGAGATACGGAAGAAGATGCCGGGATCGTTGACCAGGCCGGCGCCGCTCTCAAGGCCGGCGGAAATGCCGTAGGCCTGCAGCGCGCCGAGAATCACCGTGCCGTAGCGGGTGTACTGGTTGATGATCTTGCGGCCCTGCTCGCCCTCTTTCTTGAGGTTTTCGAGCGCCGGCACGACGGAGGTCATCAGCTGAACGATGATGGAGGCGGAGATGTAGGGCATGATGCCGAGGGCGAAGATCGCCATGCGCTCGACGGCGCCACCGGAAAACATGTTAAAAAGGCCGAGGATACCGCCGGACTGGCCTCTGAAGGCCGCGGCATAGGCTTCCGGGTTGAGACCGGGAAGCGGAATGTGGGTCCCGAGACGATAAACGAGAAGGGCAGCCAAAGTAAACCACAACCGCTTTTTCAGATCCGTTGCCTTGGCAAAGGTCGAAAAATTCAGGTTGGAGGCCAGTTGTTCCGCTGCAGAAGCCATGCGATTCTCCGCCTAACCAATTCCGGGGGCACGAGAAACCGGCCAGCTCCGGAAACAGTTTTTGAATTTGCGATCAAAAAACCGGGTTTCGACAGATTGCGCTATGCAACCACCTGCCTCACCCTTGTTTCCATAATTTTCCGAAGGACGAGAGACGTCACTCCGACTCAGGATTGTGAGGCTCTCATATGGGAGCAAAATCGCCCGGTGTGAAGCACCCCGGGCGACTTATAAGCGATATTATTCAGCAGCAGCTTCGGCTTTTTCGACAGGCGCCGACAGAAGCTTGATGGTGCTGCCGGCCTTTTCGATCTTTTCGACCGCAGGCTTGGAAGCGCCAGCCACTTCGAGCGTAACCTTGGAGGTCAGCTCGCCGTCGGCGAGGATCCGGACGCCATCGAGCGGACGGCGGATAACGCCGGCTGCCTTCAGCGATGCGGCGTCGATCGTCGCCGAAGCGTCGAGCTTGCCGGCATCGATGGCCGTCTGGATGCGGCCGAGCGAAACGACTGCGAAGTGCGACTTGAAGATGTTGTTGAAGCCGCGCTTAGGCAGACGACGGTAGATAGGCATCTGACCGCCTTCAAAACCGTTGATCGCTACGCCGGAACGGGCCTTCTGACCCTTGACGCCGCGGCCAGCAGTCTTACCGGAGCCGGAACCGATACCGCGACCAACGCGCTTGCGCTCTGGCGACGAGCCTTCGTTGTCTTTGATTTCATTGAGTTTCATGATGATCTCCTAGTCTCTACTTCTCGTCGACGACGCGAACGAGATGCTGGACTGCACGGATCATGCCACGAACGGAAGGTGTGTCTTCCAGCGTGCGAACCCGATGCATCTTGTTGAGGCCCAGGCCGATCAGCGTTGCGCGCTGGACGGCCGGACGGCGGATTGGGCTACCGATCTGTTCGACGGTGACCGTCTTGCCTTCAGTGTTTGCCATGGTTGCTGCTCCTATCACTCTTCAGTCGTGACGCCGGAGGCGGTACGACGCGCCTGCAACGTTGCGAACTTCAGGCCGCGCTGGGCTGCGACGTCCTTCGGGTGAACCTGGTGCTTCAACGCGTCGAACGTGGCGCGAACCATGTTGTACGGGTTGGAAGAACCGGTCGACTTGGCAACCACGTCATGCATGCCGAGCGTTTCGAAAACGGCGCGCATCGGGCCACCGGCGATGATGCCGGTACCGGCCTTGGCCGAACGCAGCAGAACCTTACCAGCGCCGTGACGTCCGTTGACATCGTGGTGCAGCGTACGGCCGTCACGCAGAGGAACGAAGATCAGCTCGCGCTTGGCGGCTTCCGTTGCCTTGCGGATAGCTTCCGGCACTTCACGGGCCTTGCCGTGACCGAAGCCAACGCGACCCTTCTGGTCACCAACGACGACGAGAGCGGCAAAACCGAAACGGCGACCACCCTTGACGACCTTGGCCACGCGGTTGATGGCGACGAGCTTGTCAACGAATTCGCTGTCGCGCTCTTCGCGGTTCTGGCGATCGTCGCGAGAACCTCTTTTTTCTTGTGCCATTGTCCTTTTCCTTTTTCTTTTCCGGTGCAATCGGCAAATTGAAATGTGGACCACATCGCTCTCTTGGAGAGTCGCTGCAGTCCGGCGGTGGGCTTGTGCATAAAATTACCTCCGGATGCAAGCACCCGGAGGTAAAAATAGTCTTTAGAAGTTCAGACCGCCTTCGCGGGCTGCTTCTGCAAGCGCCTTGATGCGGCCGTGATAGATGAACGCGCCACGATCGAAGACGACGTCCTTGACGCCAGCCTTCACGGCCCGTTCGGCAACCAGCTTGCCAACTGCGGCAGCTGCTGCTGTGTCTGCACCCGTCTTCAACGACGTGCGCAGGCCGGTGTCGAGTGTGGAGGCGGACGCGAGCGTCGTGCCGGCCACATCATCAATAACCTGTACGTAGATGTTCTTCGACGAGCGATGAACAGACAGGCGCGGCCGACCGTTGGCAACCGACTTGATTTGACGGCGCACGCGGTAGGCGCGACGTGCAAGTGCTTCTTTCCTGCTAGCCATTTCGCGTGATCCTTACTTCTTCTTGCCTTCTTTGCGGATGATCCGTTCACCAGCATACTTGACGCCCTTGCCCTTGTAGGGCTCGGGGCCACGATAGCTGCGGATTTCCGCGGCGACCTGGCCGACCTGCTGCTTGTTGATCCCAGTGACCACAATTTCAGTAGGCTTAGGCACTGCAATCGCAATACCTTCCGGCGGCTCATAGACCACGTCGTGGCTGAAACCGAGCGCCAGCTGCAGGTTCTTGCCCTGCATGGCGGCACGATAACCAACGCCGTTGATTTCGAGCTTGCGTTCGTAGCCGTCCTTCACACCCTGAAAGATGTTCTCGACCATGGTGCGGGACATGCCCCACTTGGACCGAGCATTCTTCGAGGCGTCAACCGGGGTCACGACGACCGCGTTATCTTCCAACTTGACCGAAACTTCGTCGTTTGCAACGAAGATCAGTTCGCCTTTCGGGCCCTTTGCAGTCACTGTCTGGCCATCAACTGTGGCCGTGATCCCTGCAGGAACCGGAACGGGCTTTTTACCGATACGAGACATTGTTTTACCTGTCTGTTCGTTAGGGAGGTCGCTGCTACCGTATTAGAATACGGAGCAGAGAACCTCGCCACCAACATTCTGTTCGCGAGCTTGGTGATCGGCCATTACGCCCTTCGGAGTCGAAAGGATGGTAATGCCGAGGCCGTTCGCGACCTGCGGAATGGACTTGACCGAGACATAAACTCGGCGGCCCGGCTTGGACACGCGGCCGATCTCACGGATCACCGACGCACCTTCGTAGTATTTCAGCTCGATCATGAGCTCGGATTTGCCGTTGCCATGATCCACCAGCGTGTAGCCGCGGATATAGCCTTCGGACTGCAGAACATCGAGAACGCGTGCGCGCAGGTTCGATGCTGGGGTGGCGACCGTTGCCTTGCGGCGAGCGGCACCATTCCGGATACGGGTGAGCATATCGCCCAACGGATCAGTCATAGTCATGTGCCCGTCTCCTTACCAGCTCGACTTGACAATGCCCGGCACCTTGCCGGAATTGCCCAGGTCGCGAAGCGCAATACGCGACATGCCCAGCTTGCGATAGAACGCACGCGGACGGCCGGTGATTTCGCAACGGTTGCGGACGCGAGTCTTCGAACCATCGCGTGGCAGAGCTGCCAGCTTCAATGTTGCCTTGAACCGGTCTTCGATCGACATCGACTGGTTCATGATCGTTGCCTTCAGGGCCGCACGCTTGGTGGCGTGCTGGGCAACCGTCTTGCGGCGGCGCTTGTTCTTTTCAACTGCGCTTGTTTTCGCCATATCGGAGTTCCTTTTCTACGCTCGTCGTTACGGTTACTGACGGAAAGGGAAGTTGAACTCTTTTAGAAGAGCCCGTGCTTCGTCGTCAGTCGGAGCCGTCGTGCAAACGATGATGTCCATGCCCCACATCTGATCAACCTTATCGTAGTTGATCTCCGGGAACACAATGTGTTCCTTGATGCCCATGGCAAAGTTGCCACGACCGTCAAAGCTCTTGGGATTCAGGCCGCGAAAGTCGCGAACGCGCGGAAGCGCGATGTTGACCAGGCGATCCAGAAATTCGTACATGCGCGTGCCGCGAAGGGTAACCTTGGCGCCGATCGGCATGTCTTCGCGCAACTTGAAGCCGGCGATCGATGTGCGTGCGCGGGTGATGACAGGCTTCTGGCCTGCAATCATCGCCAGGTCGCCAGCAGCAACGGTCGGCTTCTTCGAATCGCTTGTGGATTCGCCGACGCCCATGTTGATCACGACCTTGTCCAGGCGCGGGATCATCATGACGTTGCTGTAGGAGAACTGCTCCTGCATCACGCCGCGGATACGCGACAGATATTCTGCCTTGAGCCGTGGCTCATACTTTGCCTCAGCCATTGATCACATCTCCCGAACGCTTGGCCACACGAACCTTCTTGCCATCAACGACGCTGAAGCCGACGCGAGTCGCCTTGCCGTCGGTGTCTGCAACCGCGAGGTTGGACAGATGGATCGAAGCTTCCTTGTTGATGATGCCGGCTTCCTGGGTCTGCGTCTGACGCTGGTGGCGCTTGATCATGTTGATACCGCGCACGAAAGCGCGATCTTCTTTTGGCATCACTTGAATGACTTCGCCGGTACGGCCCTTGTCCTTACCGGTCAATACGACGACCTTGTCGCCCTTGCGGATCTTTTGCATCGCTCTGCTCCTTACAGTACTTCTGGAGCCAGCGAGATGATCTTCATGTGGTTCTTTGCGCGAAGCTCGCGCGGAACCGGGCCGAAGATACGCGTACCAATAGGCTCTTTTTTGTTGTCGATAAGAACAGCTGCGTTGTTATCGAAACGAATGACGCTGCCGTCGGCGCGACGAATGTCCTTGGCTGTCCGTACGACAACCGCCTTCATCACATCGCCCTTCTTGACGCGGCCACGCGGAATAGCTTCTTTGATCGAGACGACGATAATGTCGCCGACCGAAGCATACTTACGCTTGGAGCCGCCCAGCACCTTGATGCACATGACACGACGTGCGCCGGAATTATCCGCCACGTCGAGGTTTGTTTGCATCTGAATCATGTCAGGTCGCCTTCTTGTTAGACTGAGATGGTTGGGTCGCAAGACCCCCTACCCCAGCTTATTTGACTAAATTTCTTGGCAAAACCGATGGCAGAAATCCGGGCAACCCGAATACCATCGGCAACAAAAGCAAAAGAACGCTGATGACTCAGCGTCCTGTTTGCTCCAAGTCCGTGCTTCATACAGAGTTTTCGCCCAAGTGCAAGTGGCACCGGGCGAAACGCTGCAAGATTAAGCCTGGAGAGCGATAACCGTCCAGGTCTTGTCCTTGGAGATCGGCGCGCATTCCTCGATGGAAACGGCATCGCCGATCTTGTATTGGTTGTTCTCGTCGTGGGCCTTGTACTTCTTGGAACGACGAACAGTCTTCTGAAGCAAAGGATGGGCGAAACGACGCTCAACCCGGACGACAACCGTCTTTTCGTTCTTGTCGCTGACCACGACGCCCTGCAGAATGCGTTTAGGCATATTGTTCTTCCTTTAGGCCTTGGCTTCTGCCGCCTTCTGGCGGGCAATTGTTTTCACGCGTGCGATGTCACGACGGACTTCCAGGACACGCGAAGACTTTTCGAGCTGACCGGTGGCCTTCTGGAAGCGCAGATTGAACTGCTCTTTCTTCAGCTTGGCAAGCTCATCCTTGAGTTGATCGGCGCTGAGTGCGCGAGCATCTACGGCTTTCATGACTACTATCCTTACTCTGCGATGCGCTGAACGAAGCGCGTCTTGACCGAGAGCTTGGCAGAGCCGAGACGAAGCGCCTCGCGGGCGATTTCCTCGCTGACACCATCGATCTCGAACATCATACGGCCGGGCTTGACCTTGCAGGCCCAATACTCGACCGAACCCTTACCTTTACCCATGCGGACTTCGGTTGGCTTCGCGGTCACCGGAACATCCGGGAACACGCGGATCCAAACGCGGCCTGCACGCTTCATGAAGCGGGTGATCGCGCGGCGGGCCGCTTCGATCTCGCGGGCGTTGACACGATTCGGTTCCTGAGCCTTGAGGCCAAATTCACCGAATGCGAGGTCGGAACCGCCCTTGGCCACGCCCTTGATGCGGCCCTTAAATTGCTTCCGGTACTTCGTACGCTTTGGCTGCAACATTTTTAAAATTCTCCGAACTTCTCAACCGTTTCCGCTTAACTTAAGCGTTTTCACGGCGACGGTTGTTGTTGTTGCCGCCCTGGGCATCACCTTCAAGCGCACGGCGTTCAGAAGCCATCGGATCATGCTCAAGGATTTCGCCCTTGAAGATCCAGACCTTGATGCCGCAGATGCCGTAGGCTGTCTTGGCTTCGGCTACACCGTAATCGATGTCGGCGCGCAGCGTGTGCAACGGCACGCGACCTTCACGATACCATTCGGTACGCGCGATTTCAGCACCGCCGAGGCGGCCACCGCAAGTGATCTTGATGCCTTCGGCACCCAGACGCATGGCGGACTGAACCGAGCGCTTCATGGCGCGACGGAAAGCGATACGGCGCTCGAGCTGCTGGGCGATCGACTGGGCGACCAGCGTGGCGTCGACTTCCGGCTTACGCACTTCAACGATGTTGAGGTGAGTTTCGGAATTCGTCATCGTCGAGATCTTCTTGCGAAGCTTCTCGATGTCTGCGCCCTTCTTGCCGATGATCAGGCCCGGACGCGCCGAGTGGATCGTGACGCGGCACTTCTTGTGCGGACGCTCGATAACCACCTTGGCGATACCGGCCTGCTTCAGCTCTTCCATCAGGTAAGCGCGGATCTTCAGGTCTTCATGAAGCAGCTTGCTGTATTCAGCATTGTCGGCGAACCAACGGCTGTCCCAGGTACGGTTGATGCCGAGGCGAAAACCGATTGGATTGATCTTCTGACCCATTATGCGGCCTCCACTTTAGCTTCGACTTCACGAACAATGATCGTGAGGTGCGAGAAGGGCTTTTCAACACGCGATGCACGGCCGCGGCCGCGTGCGTGGAAGCGCTTCATAACGATCGACTTGCCAACAAAAGCTTCCGCAACGATAAGCGAGTCAACGTCGAGATCATGGTTGTTCTCGGCATTGGCAATCGCCGACTCGAGAGTCTTGCGGACGGTGCCTGCGATACGCTTGCGGGAAAATTCCAGCTCGGCGAGCGCGCGTTCGACCTTCTTGCCGCGGATAAGAGCGGCAACCAGGTTCAGCTTCTGGGGGCTGACGCGGATCGTGCGCGCAACTGCCTGCGCTTCGTTGTCCTTAAGCCGACGTTCGGCTTTTGCCTTGCCCATAATTACTTCCTCTTTGCCTTCTTGTCCGCACCATGACCGTAATAGGTCCGGGTCGGAGAGAATTCACCGAATTTATGACCGACCATGTCTTCGTTGACGTTGACCGGGATATGCTTACTGCCGTTGTAAACGCCAAAGGTGAGGCCGACGAACTGGGGCAGGATCGTGGAGCGACGGCTCCAGATCTTGATCACTTCGCTACGACCGCCTTCACGCACCTTCTCAGCCTTCTTGAGAAGATAGCCGTCAACAAACGGACCTTTCCATACTGAACGAGCCACTTGAGACTTCCTCTCTTACTTCTTGCGCTGATGACGCGTGCGCATGATGAACTTGTCGGTCGACTTGTTCGAGCGGGTGCGCTTGCCCTTGGTGGGCTTGCCCCATGGCGTAACCGGGTGACGACCACCCGACGTACGCCCTTCACCACCGCCGTGCGGATGGTCGACCGGGTTCATGACAACGCCGCGAACGTGCGGGCGCTTACCGCGCCAGACGGAACGACCAGCTTTGCCGTCATTGATGTTGCCGTGATCGGGGTTCGATACAGCACCGATGGTTGCAAGGCAAGAGCCCGGCACCAGACGCTGTTCGCCAGAGTTGAGGCGAAGGATCGCCATGCCCTGGTCACGACCGACGAGCTGAACATAGGTACCGGCCGAGCGGGCAATCTGACCGCCCTTGGCTGGCTTCATCTCGACGTTGTGAACGATCGAACCGACCGGGATGAATTGAAGCGGCATGGTGTTGCCTGGCTTCACGTCAACCATCTTCTCCGAGGAGATGACCTTGTCGCCTGCAGTCAAACGCTGCGGGGCGATGATGTAGGCCTGTTCGCCGTCCGTGTAGGTTACCAGCGCGATGAATGCGCTGCGGTTCGGATCGTATTCCAGACGCTGTACGGTGCCTTCGATGTCGAACTTGCGACGCTTGAAGTCGACCAGACGGTAGGTACGCTTGTGACCACCGCCCTGATAGCGAACCGTGATGCGACCGGTGTTGTTACGACCGCCCTTCTTCGACAAACCTTCGGTCAGCGCCTTGACGGGCTTGCCCTTGTGCAGACCGGAACGGTCCACAATGACCAGCTGGCGCTGGCTCGGGGTTGTCGGATTGAAACTTTTCAATGCCATTTTATTGTTCCCTTTTGGGTCTTTACCCTACTGGGCCTAAACTCAGAGACCGGTGGACACATCGATTGTGTGGCCTTCGGCCAGCGTGACGATGGCTTTCTTGACATCCTTCTGCTTGCCGACAAAACCGCGGAACCGCTTGGTCTTGCCTTTGCGCAGGAGAGTGTTGACAGCCAAAACCTTCACACCGAAGAGCGCCTCGATGGCGGCCTTGATCTCAGGCTTCGTAGCACCCTTGGCGACGTTGAAGACGATCTGGCTGTTTTCGGAAGCCATGGTCGACTTTTCGGTGATCGAGGGAGACACGATCACATCATAGTGGCGAAGGTCAGTCATTTGAACCGCTCCTCGAGAGCTTCAACCGCCGCCTTGGAAAGCACGAGCTTGCCGCGACGCAGGATATCGTAAACATTGATGCCCTGAACCGGCAGAACATCGATATTCGGGATGTTCTGGGCAGCGAGCGCGAAATTGCTGTCAAGCTCGGCACCGCCGATGATGAGAGCATTGGTCAGGCCGAGGGTTTCGAACAGACCGGTCATTGCCTTGGTCTTGGCATCGGCTGCAACCAAGTCATCAATGATGATCAGGTTTTCAGCGCGGAACTTTGCCGAGAGCGCGTGACGCAGGGCCAGCTGACGGAACTTCTTGGTCAGGTCGTGGGCATGGCTGCGAACAACCGGGCCGTGAGCCTTACCGCCGCCACGGAACTGAGGTGCACGGGCGGAGTGGTGACGAGCGCGGCCCGTACCCTTCTGCTTGTACATCTTGGCGCCAGTGCGGGAAACTTCTGCACGAGTCTTCGACTTGTGCGTGCCCTGCTGCTTCTTGGCGAGCTGCCAACGAACCATACGGGCCAGAATGTCTTCGCGAGGGGTCAGGCCGTAGATGGCATCCGACAGAGAAACCGAACCGGTATCTTTTCCCTCAAGTGTTTTGACGGTGAGATCCATTATTCGGCTCCCTCGGTTACTGCTGTGCGCACGCCGGCCGGACGCGGAGCGCTTTCCGGTGTGCCAGACTTGATGGCGTCGCGAACGACGATCCATGCGCCCTTGGAGCCGGGTACGGCGCCCTTGACAAGGATCAGACCGCGATCTTCATCGGTCGAAACCACTTCCAGGTTCTGGGTGGTGATGCGTGTCGAGCCCATGTGGCCCGCCATGCGCTTGCCCTTCCAGACGCGACCCGGATCCTGGTTGGAACCGGTCGAACCGTGCGAACGGTGCGATACGGACACACCGTGGGTCGCGCGGAGACCGCCGAAGTTGTGGCGCTTCATGGCGCCGGCAAAGCCCTTACCGATCGAAGTACCCGTCACGTCGACCAGCTGGCCGGTGATGAAGTGGCTTGCTGTCAGCTCGGAGCCGACGTCGATCATGTTGTCTTCCGACACGCGGAATTCAACCATCTTGGCCTTGGGCTCTACGCTAGCAGCCGCAAAGTGACCGCGCAGCGCCTTGGTCGTGTTCTTGACCTTGGCAGTGCCGGCACCGAGCTGAACTGCGGTATAGCCATTCTTGTCTACTGTACGCTGGGCTACCACCTGGCAGTTTTCCATGCGCAATACTGTTACTGGGATATGCTCGCCTGCGTCGTTATAGACGCGCGTCATTCCCACCTTCTGTGCAATCACACCTGAACGCATCGGTTCATCCTTCCCCTAAGGCCCGAGCCTTAAAGCTTGATTTCCACGTCAACACCGGCGGCCAGATCGAGCTTCATCAGCGCGTCCACGGTCTGTGGTGTCGGGTCAACGATATCGAGAAGACGCTTGTGGGTGCGCATCTCAAACTGTTCGCGGCTCTTCTTGTCGACGTGAGGCGACCGATTGACCGTGAATTTTTCAATCCGGGTCGGGAGCGGCACGGGGCCGCGCACGCTGGCGCCGGTGCGCTTGGCCGTCGACACGATTTCACGCGTGGAGGCATCGAGGATCCGGTGATCAAACGCCTTCAGGCGGATGCGGATATTCTGGCCGTTCATACGACTTGTCCTTGTGGTGTTCCGTAAGCCTCCTACCGAGGCAAACGCAGACTTCAATTCATTAGCAGGCCGGCGGGTTCAAAGATCGCCAGGGACACCGGGAAGGTGTCCCTGAAATTCTCTGGCCTTACAGCCCTGCCCGCTCTTTACTCGATGATGCTGGCCACGATGCCGGCGCCAACGGTGCGGCCGCCTTCGCGGATCGCGAAACGCAGCTTGTCTTCCATCGCGATCGGCACGATCAGCTC
>Ga0247730_1000913_pt1 | contig 18154 bp, 18 predicted proteins | sample UWRJL073202C2_FD_180959 | JGI IMG/M metagenome (GOLD analysis project Ga0247730, IMG submission 180959) | Plant litter microbial communities from Arlington Agricultural Research Station in Wisconsin, United States - UWRJ-L073-202C-2 | ecosystem: Environmental > Terrestrial > Plant litter >... | reverse complement strand
GCGCCTCGACCTGATCCCATTCGCCGTCTTTCGCCGTGAGCATGAGGATCGGCGTCCAGTTGCGTTCCGACCGCAGCGTCTCGCAGATGCGGTAGCCGCTGATGCCAGGCAGCATGATGTCGAGCACAATGACCGCGTACTCGTTTTCGCGCGCGAGCCACAACCCGTCGGTGCCGTTGGCGGCGGTGTCGACGGCGAAACCCTCGGCCTCGAAGCCGCGGCGCAGGCCCTCGGCGAGCCGGGTTTCGTCTTCGACCACCAGTACCCGCATGCCACCAGTGTGCCGCACGCCAACTGAAGCGGGGCTGAAACTAGCCGCGAACAGCGAGGGCGAACGGCAGCACCGCGGAGGCACCGGCCTGCCTGAGCGCGCGGCCGGCGACGGTAATGGTCCAGCGGCTATCGACGAGGTCGTCGACGAGCAGAATCGGCTGCCCGGCCGGCACGTCGAGGCCTGCCGTGCCGAATCGCTCCCACACGCCGGCCAGCCGGTAGGCGCTGTTGCCGCCGGCGTCGCCGCTCGGGCCGCCGTTCCGCGCCTGGAGCTCGCCGAGGTACGGCAGGCGGCCCGCCGCGCTCAGGCCACGCGCGACCGAGTCGACGAGCAGCGGATGCCGCCGGGACGGCATGGAGACGATCGCGACCGGGCGCTCGTCCCAGCCCCAGCCGGCGAGAACGCGCACGCACGCGGCGATCATGGCGGGCGTCGCGGGCGCGTCGACCGCACCAGGGGCGAAGGCCTCACGCAGGGCGCCGCCCCAGCCGAGGTCGGTGAGCCGGGCGAGGGCGCGGCCCGACTCGAGCCGTTCGCCCACCGCGATGTTGCCCTTCACCGGCACGCCGAGGTTCGCCATGCCGTTCGGCCACTGGGCGCGCGGGTCTACGGCGACCCCGACGCGGTCGAGCGATTGCGCGGCGGCAGCCGTGGCATCCGTCTCTATGCCTGTTGGGTACCAGGCTCCGGCGCAGTTGTCGCAGCGACCGCAGGGCACCGCGGTGTCGTCGTCGAGGGCGCGCTGCAGGAACTCCATGCGGCAGCCGGTCTCGCCGGCCGGCAGCAGTTCGTAGTCGAGCATCGACTGCTGTTCGGCCTGACGTGCGGCGGCAATGCGCTCGTAACGCTCGGCGTCGTAGGCCCACGGAGCCCCCGTGGACACCCAGCCGCCCTGCACCTTGCGCACGGCGCCGTCGACGTCGAGCACCTTGAGCAGCAGTTCGAGCGGGGTGCGCTTGAGATCGACGCGGGCCTCGAGGGCGGGGGTGGAGGTCGGCGAGTCGTCGAGCTCGGAGATGACGGCGAGCGCCTTGTGCTCGTTCGGCATCGACGAGGTGGCGAAGTAGTTCCAGATCGCCTCGTCTTCGCTGCCGGGCAGCAGCAGCACGTCGGCGTTGTCGGTGGCGCGGCCCGCGCGGCCGACCTGCTGGTAGTAGGCGACAGGGGAGGAGGGCGCGCCGAGGTGCAGTACGAACCCGAGGTCGGGCTTGTCGAAGCCCATGCCGAGCGCGCTCGTGGCGACGAGCGCCTTGAGGCCGTTGGCTTTGAGCCGCCCCTCGAGCTGTTCGCGCTCGACGGTGTCGGTGCGGCCGGTGTAGGCGTGCACCTCGTGGCCGGCCTCGCGCAGCAGTCGCGCGGTGTCTTCGGCGGCCGAGACGGTGAGCGCGTAGATGATGCCGCTGCCCGGCAGCTCGGCGAGGTGGGTGAGCAGCCAGGCCAGCCGGGCCTGCGCGGTGGGCAAACGCAGCACGCCGAGACGCAAAGAGGCGCGGGCGAGCGGGCCGCGGATGGTGAGAACGTCGGAGGCGTGGCCCTCGCCGACGTGCGCCGACAGTTGCTCGGCCACATCGGCCACCACCCGGCTGTTCGCGGTCGCGGTGGTGGCGAGCACGGGGATGCCGTCGGGCAGTTCGGCGATCAGGTCGCGCAGGCGCCGGTAGTCGGGACGGAAGTCGTGGCCCCAGTCGGAGATGCAGTGCGCCTCGTCGACCACGAGCAGGCCGGCGCGCGAAACGAGCGCGGGCAGTTGCTCGTCGCGGAACGACGGGTTGTTGAGCCGCTCGGGGGAGACCAACAGTACGTCGACCTCGTCGTCGCGCAGCTTCTGCTGAACCTCGGCCCACTCGTGCGCGTTCGACGAGTTGATCGAAACCGCGCGCACTCCGGCCCGGGCCGCCGCGGCCACCTGGTCGCGCATCAGCGCGAGCAGGGGAGAGACGAGGATCGTCGGGCCGGAACCGCGCTGGCGCAGCAACAGCGTCGCCACGAAGTAGACCGCCGACTTGCCCCAACCGGTGCGCTGCACGACGAGCGCGCGGCGGCGGTCGTCGACGAGTGCGGAGATGGCCTCGAACTGCCCGTCGTGGAAGTCGGCGTCGTCGCGCCCCACCAGTGTGCGTAGCACCGTGAGGGCTGATTCGCGAGTGTCGGCCAGGGAAGCGGTGTCGGTCATCCGTACAGCCTGACAGGTGCCGCCGACGCCCGCCGCCCGCGGTGCGCAACCGTCAGCGCGAAGGTGCGGTGGAGGACACGGTGCTCGCAGCGAACACGGAGCCGGCCCGCAGCATCCATTGGGTATCGTCTCTACCGAACCAGAACTACGAAAGCGAGCCGATGCCCGACAGCCCGATCTCGGCGACGCCCTACGAAGTGCTCGGCGTGAGCTCCGATGCGAGCCAGGACGAACTGCGTCGCGCCTACCGCAAGCTCGCCCGCGAGACCCACCCCGACACCGGCGGCAGTTCCGCGCGGTTCGTCGCGGTGCAGCTGGCTTGGGAGCGCATCGGCACCCCCGAAGACCGCGCCGCCTACGACCGTGGCCGCCCGTCGCGCTCCGACGCGAGCGAGCGCCACGAGAGCTGGGCCGCCCCGAGCGGCCGCGCGCCCGCGCAAGACACCCGGCCCACCGCGCGCTCCTACGGACACCCCGGGGGCTGGCGCCGCGAGCGCTTCCTCGGCCTGATGCGCGAGTGGGTGGGCATCGGCGCCCCGCTGCCCGACCCGTACGATCCCGCGCGCGTGCGCAGTGCGCCGCGCGAGATCCGTCACCTGCTGGCTGACGCCCTCGCCGAGGAAGCGACCGCGCGCACGATCTCGAGCCTGGGCATCGCCTTCACGGTCTGGCACGACGTCTCCACCGGCTACCCCGACGAGAAGATCGACCACGTCGTGCTCGGCGCGACCGGGCTGTTCGCGGTGCTCTCCGAAGACTTCGGCGGACCGGTGCGGGTCAAGGGCGGCGAACTCATCGGCGAGGCGGTCGACGGCGAGCGCCCGATGAACGACCTCGGCCACCGCGTCAAAGCACTGCAGCGCAGCCTGCGGCTCAAGTTCACCGCGATCGTGATCGTCGTGCCCGACGACGATCTGGCCGAACCGGTCATCGAGCTGGGCAAGCACAAGGGCGCGGCCTCGGCCGTCGTGCGGCACTCCTACCTGCCCGCGCTGCTGCGCGAGGGGCTTCCCGGCTCCGCTCTGAGCGGCGGCAACGAGGTCTTCGACGTGCGCACCCGCCTGCTCGCGGGCATCCGCTTCGTCGAATAGCTAGCGCACCGCGAACTCGGCGGACCCCTCCGGCTGCAACTCCGTCACCGCGACGTCCGCGACGCTGGCGCTCGGCGGCCCGTGGCGCAGCCACTCGACAAAGCTGTCGACGGCGTCGGCCGGGCCTTCCGCCTCGACCTCCACCGTGGCATCCAGAAGATTGCGGGCGTATCCGGTGACTCCGAGGTCTTGCGCGACCGTGCGCGCGCTCCAGCGGAAGCCGACACCCTGCACCACACCGCTCACGACCGCGCGCCGTCGAACCACATCCGTCATGTCGCCACGGTACATCGGCATGGTTCACTTGAGAACATGACCGCAGAAATCCCCGCCGACTATCGCCCGTTGCTCGAAGAGCCCAACTTTGGCCATCTCGGCACGATCAGGCCGGATGACACGGTGCAGGTCAACCCCATGTGGTTCGAGTTCGACGGCACCCACCTGCGCTTCACCCACACCACGAAGCGCGCCAAGTTCCGCAACCTGCAGGGCAACCCGTCGATGAGCCTGTCGGTGATCGACCCGGTCAACCCGTTCCGCTACCTCGAGGTGCGCGGCAAACTCGTCGACATCGTGCCCGACCCGACGGGGGAGTTCTACGTCCGCCTCGGCAAGCGCTACGGCAATGCCGGCCAGCAGGCGCCGCCGGACAGCCCCGACCGCGTGATCCTGGTGATGAACGTCGAGAAGACGACGAAGCAGTAGCGCCGCATCGACCTACGTCCTGCGAGTCTGTGAACCGCTTCTGAACGCCACGCCGGTTTGCTGGTTGTTCGGGTGCGGCGTCAACCGCACGTCGTAGACTTTGCGAGTCAGTCCAGCGCCCCCGGCAGAGTAGGTACTCACCATTAAGATCGCAAGCTACAACCTTCGTAAAAACATGGCGAGCGCCGAACTGGCAGGACTCGTCGAGAAGTACGACCTCGACCTGCTGTGCCTGCAGGAGTGCGACACCAAGCTGCTGCCCTCCGAGGTCGGCCAGATGAAGCTCGCCGACGCCACCAAGCTCAACCGCCTCGGACTCGCCATCTACTATCGCGCCGAGCGCTTCACCCCGCTCGAGACCAAGACGTTCGAGCTCAAGAAGTCGCTGCACGACATCATCGCGTCGCCGACGCACGAGCGCCTCATCGGCACCCGCTTCTTCGACGGCGAGACCGGCCACGAGTTCATCGCCGCCTCGTTCCACGCGTCGCCGCTCACGGCTCTCAACTCGCTGCGTCGCAACCAGATCAAGGCCGCGCACGAGGCGCTCAAGGCCATGGGCGACCTGCCGCACGTGATGGTCGGCGACTACAACTACCCGCTGTTCCAGAAGGGTCTGGGCAAGCGCATCGGCAAGACCGGCTACGACCTGTCGCTGAGCGACCGTCGCACCTACACGCGCTACAAGATCTTCACGGGTCACTTCGACTTCGTCACGAGCGTCGGAATGGTGATCGACAACGTCGAGACACTTCCGATCGGTGCATCCGACCATCTGCCGATCCTGGTCACCGCCTCGTCGACCGCCAAGGAGCAGGCGGCCTAGTCACCCCCGCCGGATGATGCCCGGCCTCTAGCCCCAGCGGCACTGTGGCGGCATGGGCGAACTGGCATCGTGGCGCGACGGAAGCGCGAAGCAGGCGATCGAGTCGTTCGTCGCCGACGTGACGCGGCGTGCCGTGCCCACCGCCGAGCGCGTCGCGGTCTTCGACAACGACGGAACCCTCTGGGCAGAAAAGCCCATGCCCACGCAGCTGCACTACCTGCTGCAGCAGTGGGCGGCCGCGGCCACCGCCGATCCGACTCTCGCCGAGAACCAGCCGTACGCCGCCGCAGTGTCGGGCGACTTCGCCTGGCTGGGCGGCGCGATCGACAAACACTACGCCGGGGACGACTCCGACCTGGGGCTCATCATCCGGGCGATCGTCGCCGCCACCGACGGTATGAGCGTCGAAGACTACGAGGCATCCGTCGCCGACTTCTACGCCAAGGCCCAGCACCTGACGCTGAAGAAGCCCTACAGCGCGGCCGTCTATCAGCCGATGGTCGAGCTGCTGCGCTACCTCGAGGCCAACGGCTTCACCTGCTACATCGTCTCCGGCGGCGAGCGCGACTTCATGCGGCCGATGACCGTGGAGTATTACGGCATCCCTCCGGAACGGGTCGTCGGCTCGGCGCTCGGTCTGAAAGATACGGATGACGCGACCGTGCGTTATGGCGCCGACCTCGCGTTCTTCGACGACGGGCCCGAGAAGCCCGTGCGCATTTGGAGCCGCATCGGGCGCCGGCCGATCCTGGCCTGCGGCAACTCGAACGGCGACGTGCAGATGCTCGAGTACGCGAGCGGGTTGAAGCTGCTCGTGCACCACGACGACGACACCGGGCGCGGCGACGCGCCGTACGACAAGGGGGCCGAGGAGGCGCTGGCGAAGGGATTCACCGAGATCAGCGTCAAGAACGACTGGGCAAAGGTCTTTGCGACATGACCCAGCGATAGGGAAGGGAATCGACAATGCCTGACGGAAAGCCGAACATCCTCGTCATCTGGGGCGACGACATCGGCATCACCAACCTCAGCGCCTACAGCGACGGTCTCATGGGGTACCGCACCCCGAACATCGACCGCATCGCCGACGAGGGCATGCGCTTCACCGACGCGTACGGCGAGCAGAGTTGCACCGCCGGCCGGTCGTCGTTCATCACCGGGCAGAGCGTCTTCCGCACGGGGCTCAGCAAGGTCGGCATCCCGGGTTCGCCGCTTGGCCTCCAGGCCGAGGACCCGACGATCGCCCAGTTGCTCAAGCCGCTCGGCTACGCCACCGGACAGTTCGGCAAGAACCACCTCGGCGACAAGAACGAGTTCTTGCCGACGGCGCACGGCTTCGACGAGTTCTACGGCAACCTCTACCACCTGAACGCCGAGGAGGAGCCCGAGCTTCCTAACTGGCCATCACGCGAAGACTTCCCCGGGTTCAACGATCGCGCGCGCCCGCGCGGCGTCATCCATTCCTGGGCGTCCGACGACGACGATCCCACGGAAGACGGCAGGTACGGCCGTCGCGGCAAGCAGCGCGTCGAAGACACCGGAGCATTGACCAAAAAGCGCATGGAAACCGTCGACGACGAATTCGCGGACGCCGCAAAAGACTTCATCGCGCGTTCGGTCGGTGACGGAAAACCGTTCTTCGTGTGGATGAACACGACGCACATGCACTTCCGAACACACCCCAAGCCCGAGAGCGTCGGGCAGTCGGGGCGCTGGCAGTCGGAGTACCACGACACGATGATCGACCACGACAAACTCGTCGGCAGCCTCCTCGACCAGCTCGACGACCTCGGCATCGCCGACGACACGATCGTCATCTACTCCACCGACAACGGGCCGCACATGAACACCTGGCCCGACGGCGGCATGACGCCGTTCCGCAGCGAGAAGAACACCAACTGGGAGGGCGCGTTCCGCATCCCCGAGATGATCCGTTGGCCGGGACACATCGCGGCCGGCGTGGTCTCGAACGAGATCGTGCAGCACCACGACTGGCTGCCCACGTTCCTGGCCGCGGCGGGCGATCTCGACGTGGTCGAGCGGCTGAAGGCGTCGACCACCGTCGGCGATACCGAGTTCAAGGTGCACATCGACGGGTACAACCTGTTGCCGTACCTCACGGGGGAGGAGGAGAAGAGCCCGCGCAAAGGCCTGGTCTATTTCTCCGACGACGGCGACGTTCTCGCGCTGCGGTTCGACAACTGGAAAGTCGTTTTTATGGAGCAGCGCACCCCCGGCACCCTCGCGGTCTGGGCGAACCCCTTCGTCGAGCTGCGTGTGCCGAAGCTGTACAACCTGCGCACCGATCCGTTCGAGCGCGCCGACATCACTTCGAACACCTATTACGACTGGCTGTTCGACAACGACTACCTCATCTTCGCGGCGCAGGTGTTGATCAGCGAGTTCCTTGCGACCTTCGAGGAGTTCCCGCCCCGGCAGAAGGCAGCGAGCTTCAACATCTCGCAGGCGGTCGAGAAGCTGCAGTCGTTCCTCGCGGGCGGCGACTAGTGCCGGTCGCCACGCCCGTCGACGAGCTGGTGGCGATCGAGGGCGCCGAGTTCACGATGGGTTCCGACCGGCACTACCCCGAAGAAGCACCGGCCCACCGGGTTCGCGTAGAGAGCTTCCGGATGAGCCGGACCCAGGTCACCAACCGCGAGTACGCGTCGTTCGTGCGCGCGACGGGATACCGAACGGTCGCCGAGCGGCCGCTCGACGCCGCGCTCTTCCCCGGCGCCCCGGAAGAAAACCTGCAGCCCGGCTCGATGGTGTTCACCGGCACTGCCGGCCCCGTCGACCTGCGCCACCTCAGCCAGTGGTGGGCGTGGGTGCCGGGCGCCAATTGGCGGCGGCCGTTCGGGCCGGGATCCACGATCGCCGACCGCGCAGATCATCCGGTGGTGCACGTCGCCCACGAAGACGCCGCCGCCTACGCCGCGTGGGCCGGCTGCCGGTTGCCAACGGAGGCGGAGTGGGAGCTCGCGGCGCGCGGCGGTCGGCACGAGGCATCCTTCACCTGGGGCGACGACCCCGAACCGGCCGGCGCGCGCCTCGCCAACTTCTGGCACGGCGACTTCCCCTGGCGCGCCGCCTCCGGCTACGGGTCGACGACGCCCGTCGGATCGTTCCCGCCGAACGACTTCGGCCTCTACGACATGGCTGGCAACGTCTGGGAGTGGACAGACGACTGGTACGCGACGTTCGAAGAAAGCCCCGGATGCTGCATGCCGGAGCCCACCGCGCAGGCCAGCGTCGAACCGCACAGCGAGTTCGAGGTACCCCGCAAGGTGGTGAAGGGCGGATCGTTCCTCTGCGCCGACAGCTACTGCCAGCGCTACCGCCCCGCCGCGCGCCGGGGGCAGGCTGTAGACACGGGAATGAGCCACGTCGGCTTTCGCGTGGCGCTGTAGGGAGGAAACAATGACCGACACCATCACCCCCGTCGATCCGCCCGAGCTGCCCAGCAACCCGGCTTTCGCGCAGGGCATGATCTTGCCCGCCGGCCGCACGCTCTACGTCGGCGGACAGAACGGCGTCGACGGCGAGGGCGCCCTGCTGGTCGGCCTGCAAGCGCAGACCGAGCAGGCTCTGCGCAACGTGCTGGCCGTGCTCGCGGCGGCCGGCAGTGATGCCGAGCACACTGCGAAACTCACCATCTATCTCGACCCGTCGGTCGATCCAAACCCCGCCTACGCAGCGAGCCGCGCGGTCTGGACGGCCCGGACCGCGGTCACCGTGCTCTCGATCGCCCCGGCCCGCGAGGGAGCGCTGGTCGAGATCGAGGCGGTAGCGACTGTGCCTTAAACACATACGACCCCGGGCTGATTTCTCAGGCCGGAGTCGTATGGCCCCGACACAGTCGGGTCCTGCTGTCTCAAGAGCGGATGCCTCAGCTTAGCAAAGACTCGACTTCCGGACGCGCCGAGCCAAGCGCCTCTGCGAGCACCTCCGCGACAAAAGCCGATCCCGTCGCCGTGTCGAGGTAGCGGCGGGCACTCACGCTGAGAGCGCCGCGGTGCGTCGCCTCCACGATGATCTCCCTGACTGCCTCACGTTTGCCGAGAGAGAGCGTCGAGACGATGCGGTCGGCTTCGGCGAGCCTACGCGCGTCCAATGCGTCACCTGCCCGGGATCGGCACGATGCCCTGCGCGCCCTTAGGGAAGGTCGCGAGGGTTTCGACCGGGATGTTGAGGTGTGCCGAGACGAGCGCCGGCGGTAGGTGGCTCAGCCAGTTCGCGAGCGAAACCTCCTCGTAGTGATCGCTGCGGAACGTCTCGATGTAGATGAGCACCTCCTCGCCGGTGTTCTCGACGTAGTGTCCGAGGTTGCGACGCACCACCCCGACATCGCCGGCCTTGAAGTCGGTCGTGTTCGCGTGCGGGCCGGTGTTGAACACCGTCATGCGGCCCTGTCCCTGCAGGTAGTACTGCCACTCGTCGGCGTTGGGATGCCAGTGCAGTTCGCGCATCGAGCCGGGGTTGATTGTGGTGAGCGCGGCGGCGACCGTTTTCGACGCGCGGAAGTTCGTGCTGTCGGCTATCTGGATCGTGCCGCCGCTGTTCTCGTAGGCAGGAGTCGAGCGGGAGAGCCGGAAGATGACGGGTTCGTCGCCCCATTCCACGCCCGCCGCGGCCTGGTCGGCCTCGAGTTCGCCGGGAACCTCACCGGGGAAGATCCACAGGTTGTGCAGCGGGATGTCTGCGAACACCTCCTGTGCCACACCAAAGTTTTTCGCGAGCACCTCCGGCGGTGTGTGCGCGAACCAGTCGGTGAGCAGCAGCGTATTACTCTCCGACTGCTCGCCGTCGTCGAATGCCAAGACGAACTCCGCGCCATCCGGCCCCATGCCCTGCAGCGAGTGGGGGAGTCCCGCCGGGAAATACCAGAGGTCGCCCGCTTCCACGTCTTCGACGCTCGGCAGCCCCAGGCGACTAAGGGTGGTGATACGGCACTTCCCCCGCGTCATCAGCGCCCACTCGGCGGTCTGGTGCCAGTGCAGTTCGCGGATTCCACCGGCCTCGAGATACATGTTGACGCCGGCGATCTCTGTCGAGATCGCGAAGTCCGACTGGGTTAGTTCGCGCGCCCAGCCGCCGTTCTGCACCCTCCGAGGCGAGATGTTGAACGACGACCAGAAGAAGGGTTGCGTGCTGATATCGGTGGGCGGGGCATCCATCTGGTCAGGAAACTGACCTTCTACGACGAGATTCTGTGCACCCGTCATCGTAGTGCTCTCGGGATTATCGACCGTGTTGATTGTTCCCTCGGCGGGCAGGTCGGGGTTTCCGAAGCTGGCGGCTTCGTGGTGCTGGGCAGTCGATTCGTCGGCGGTCATTGTGCTCTCCTTCGCTGGCTCGATAAACCAGCGAACCACCGCGTATGCCCGGCATGCCTACGACATTTGACGAGAAAAACACTCGGGCCGGAAAACACAAAAAGGCCCGGCGAACATTTCTGTTCACCGGGCCTTTTATGCCTGTGTTAGACACAGTGCGCGAAGGGGGACTTGAACCCCCACGCCCTTACGGGCACTAGCACCTCAAGCTAGCGCGTCTACCAATTCCGCCATCCGCGCGCATGGCCAGCCTCTGCAGTTTTTACTCTGCGTTGACCGCCGAGAAACGAGAATAGCATGCTCTGAGAGGTGCTTTTGTCACTTGGCGCCATGCGAGCACGACACGCCCGGCGCGGCAGGTAGCGTTGAGCCATGACGACCGAACCAGAGCTCGAAGCGACAGCCGCAATTGCCCAGCAACTTATTAGGTTCGACACGTCAAACTACGGCGAAGGTGTCTCCAACGGAGAAACCGACGCCGCCGAATATCTCGGTTCGCTTCTCGAAGATCTCGGCCTGAAGACCACCTACGTCGACTCCGATCCCGGCCGCACCAGCGTCGTGGCGAGAGTGAAGGGCTCCGACCCGAGCCTTCCTGCGCTCGTCGTGCACGGCCACACCGACGTCGTGCCCGCCGACCCCGACAACTGGAGCGTCGACCCGTTCGGCGGAGTGATCAAAGACGGCATGCTCTGGGGGCGCGGCGCCGTCGACATGAAGAACATGGACGCCATGATGATCACGGCGTTGCAAGACATCCTCGGCGCCGGCAAGCAGCCCAAGCGCGATCTCGTCATCGCCTTTTTCGCCGACGAGGAGGCCGGGGGAGTGCGCGGATCCCATCACCTCGTCACGCAGCATCCGCAGCTCTTCGACGGCGCTACCGAAGCGATCAGCGAGGTCGGCGGATACTCCGTCACCATCAACGACCAGCGCGCCTACCTGTTGCAGACCGGCGAGAAGGCTCTCGTCTGGATCAAGCTCATCGCACGCGGCACGGCGTCACACGGCAGCCGCGTGATGCACAACAACGCCGTCACCAAGCTCGCCGAGGCGGTCGCCAAGATCGGGCGCCGCGAGTGGCCCGTGCACCTCACCGACACCACCGAGCAGCTCGTGGGCGAGCTCGCCCGCATCCTCGGCGTCGACCCGCAGCGCGTCGGCCCGGAGGAGATCGTTCTCGCCACGGGTTCGGCGGGAGGATTCATCCAGGGCACCCTGCGCACCACGACCAACCCCACCCTGCTCAAGGCCGGGTACAAGCACAACGTGATCCCCGACTCGGCGGAGGCGCTCGTCGACATCCGCACGCTCGCCGGCGAGGAGGACGCCGTGCTCGCCGAGGTGCAGCAACTCGTCGGCCCCGACATCGAGATCGTGGTCATGCACCGCGACATCGGCCTCGAGAACCCGTTCCAGGGTGCTCTCGTCGACGCAATGGTCGCGTCGCTCGGCGTGCACGACCCGGGCATCCCCGTGCTGCCGTATCTGCTCAGCGGCGGCACCGACAACAAGGCTCTCAGCCTGCTCGGCATCACCGGCTACGGCTTCGCCCCGCTCAAACTGCCGGCCGGCCTCGACTTCCCCGGCATGTTCCACGGCGTGGACGAGCGGGTTCCGCTAGACGCATTAGTCTTTGGCAGGCGGGTTCTCGCAGACCTGCTCTCCAACTACTGACGTCGACAGCGGGGAATCCATGAGTTTTATCGAGGCGATCATCCTCGGCCTGGTCCAAGGCCTCACCGAGTTCCTCCCGATCTCCTCGAGCGCTCACCTGCGCATCGTCGGCGAGTTCCTCCCGTCGCACTCCGATCCCGGCGCCACGTTCACGGCCATCACGCAGTTGGGCACCGAAGCCGCGGTGATCATCTACTTCTGGAAAGACATCACCCGCATCATCGGGCGCTGGTTCCGGTCGTTCGGCAGTCGCGGCGGATCGCACTCGAGCGGTATCCCGAAGAACGACCCCGACGTGCGCCTCGGCTGGCTCATCATCATCGGCACGGTGCCGATCGTGCTGCTCGGGTTCTTCGCGCAGTCGTACATCCGCGACCAGTGGCGCTCGCTCTGGATCACCGCGACGGTGCTGATCGTCTTCGGCATCATCCTCGGCATCGCCGACTGGCTGGGCAAGAAGACCAAGCCGATCGAGCAGATGACCTACCGCAGCGGCATCGCGATCGGCCTCGCCCAGATGCTCGCGCTGGTTCCCGGCGTCTCCCGCTCGGGCGCGACCACCAGCGCTGGCCTCGCACTCGGCTACACGCGCCCGGCGACCGCGCGCTTCGCCTTCCTTCTCGCCATCCCCGCCGTCTTCGGCAGCGGACTCTACGAGCTGCAGCACAGCTTCGGCGAGCCGCAGGGCGAATACGGCTACCCCGAGACCGCCCTCGCGACGCTCATCGCGTTCGGTGTCGGCTACGTCGTGATCGCGTTCCTGATGCGCTACATCTCCACGCACACCTTCCTGCCGTTCGTTATCTACCGCATCGTGCTCGGTATCGCGCTGATCGTGCTGCTTTCGACGGGAATCCTGCAGGCGTCGTAGCCCGAGCGGTACGCTGGGGTCTTCTGGACTATTCGTTGACTCGCCTTGACCCCGCGACCGATGGGGAGTGGGCGGCATGCCGACACGACAAGTTTTTAGACAGGCGCAGCGCGATCTGATCAGCGCGCACGAGCGCAAGAGCAGCCTGTGCGCGCCGTTTCTCTCGGTGCTTCCTGTCGATGGCGCCGCGTTGTCGGTGCTGGCAAGTCCGGCGGGCCAGTCGACGATGTGCGCGAGCGATGACACCGCGGCCCGCCTCGACGAGCTGCAATTCGACCTCGGCGAGGGGCCGTGCTGGGACGCCATGTCGACCCGGCTGCCCGTGCTCGCACCCGACCTCAGCACTGACGGAGCCTCGTCCTGGCCGCTCTTCACCAACGCGGTGCAACAGGACGCCAGCGACGTGCGCGCCGTCTACGCGTTCCCGCTCTTCGTCGGCTCTCTGGATATCGGCGCACTCGACCTGTACTCCTCGTCGCATAAGCCTCTCGAACGGAGTCAGGTGACGGATGCCACGCAACTCGCGTCGCTCGCAGCGTGGCAGGTTCTCAGGCGCATTCTGGCCGACCAGCCGGGGGAGGATCCCGACACGCCCGGTTCGTACAATCGTCGGGAGGTGCATCAGGCCACGGGCATGGTGCTCGCCCAGCTGAACATCTCGGCCGACGACGCGGCGCTGCTGTTGCGCGCGCACGCGTTCTCCAGCGGGCGCAGCGTCGCCGAAGTCGCGAACGACGTCGTCGAGAGGCGGCTGACCTTCACCCCCGATGCGCTCTCAGACTGACGCGGAGTAAACTCGGGGCATGGCGAGCGAAACACGAGAACGACGGCTGACGACCGCTTTCGTTACTCTCGCAGACACACTGGTAGCGGGCTACGACGTTGTAGATCTGCTGCAGACCCTTGTCGACACCTGTGCCGACCTTCTCGACGCCTCCGCCGCGGGCATTATGCTCGCCGACGGCTCCGGCGAATTGGCCGTCGTCGCGTCCACCAGCGAGAAGAGCATGCTGGTGGAGACCATGCAGCTGAGCTCGGGTTTCGGCCCGTGCGTCGAGTGCTTCACCACCGGCTCACCGGTGACAGTGAGCGACGTCGCCGAGCTCGGCGACCGTTGGCCCGGCTTCCGTGAGGCCGCGCTGGAACAGGGCTTCCGATCCGTCCACGGCGTGCCGCTGCGGCTGCGCGGCAACGTGATCGGCACGCTCAACCTCTTCCGCACCACCACCGGTGCGCTCACCGACGAAGACCTGTCGGTCGCCCAGGGGCTGGCCGACGTCGCCACCATCGGAATTCTGCAGGAACGTGCCATCCGCGAAGCCGACATCGCGAAGAACCAACTGCAGAACGCGCTCGACAGCCGCGTGCTGATCGAACAGGCGAAGGGCGTCATCGCCTACATGCGCGACGTAGACATGGACGAGGCGTTCCAGACGCTGCGCTCCTATTCGCGCACAAACAGGCTCAACCTGCGCGACGTCGCCGAACTCGTCGTGAACCGCTCGCTTTCTCTGTGACAACCCCTGCCGCAAATCGACTTCGGTAGTAAACTGGTCGCGAACCGGCCCTAGACCTCGGCTTACTGCAACAGTGAGATTTCGAGGAGGCCATCATGGCCAGCGACATTGACGAGATTTTCTACGACGTCGACGCGGATATCGGTCCGTCGGGTGAGCCGCGACTCTACGAGCGTCCGACCCGAGTCGTGACGACCGCGCATCCGTTCAGCGAGGACGACTTGCGTGCCTTCGCAGCGTCGGGCGAACACACGGGGCTCGACTGAGTGCGACGGCGTGGTCGGGTGGCCGACACACGACGCGTAAACTGTGCGAGTGAAATCGTGGACCCGGCCCGTCGTGCCGCAGCTGCCGGGCCGCGCGCCCGTGCCGCGCCTGTTCGACTCGTCGACCCGATCCGTGCGCGAGGCGACTCCCGCGGGCACGGCGAGCCTGTACGTCTGCGGCATCACGCCGTATGACGCGACGCATCTCGGGCACGCGAACACCTACCTCGCCTACGACACCCTGATCCGCCTCTGGACCGACGGCGGTTTCGAGGTGCGTTACGCCCAGAACGTGACGGACGTCGACGATCCCTTGCTCGAGCGCGCCGCCGCGACCGGCGTCGACTGGCGCGACCTCGCGGCCGAGCAGATCGAGCTGTTCCGGGGCGACATGGAGAGCCTGCGCATCATCCCGCCCAACGACTACGTGGCGGTGACCGACGTCATCATCGAGGTTGCCGAGGCGGTCGACCGGCTACTCGAAGCCGACATCGCCTACCGCGTCGACGACGACGTCTACTTCGACAACGCCGCGGCCGCATCCGCCGCCTGGACCCTCGGCGACGAGAGCGGCTTCGACCGCGAGACGATGCTGGCGCTGAGTGCCGAGCGCGGGGGAGACCCCGAGCGCGTCGGCAAGCGCGACGCCCTCGACCCGCTGCTCTGGCGCGCCGAGCGCGACGGGGAGCCCTCGTGGCCGTGCATCGTCGGCGTGGGCCGCCCCGGCTGGCACATCGAGTGCTCGGTCATCGCGCAGCTCTACCTGCAGACGCCGATCACCGTGCAGGGCGGCGGTTCCGACCTGGTCTTCCCTCACCACGAATTCAGCGCCGGCCACGCGGCCGCGCTCACGGGTCATCCGCTCGCCGACCTCTACTCGCACGCCGGCATGGTCGCCTACGACGGCGAGAAGATGAGCAAATCGCTCGGCAACCTCGTGCTCGTCTCTCGACTCGTCGGCGACGGCGTCGACCCGCGCGCCATCCGCCTCGCACTGCTCGACCGGCACTACCGCGCCGACTGGGAGTGGACCAGAGGCCAGCTCACCGAGGCGCAGTGCCGCCTCGCCACCTGGGAGACCTGGGCGTCAGACGCCGTCGAAGGTGCGGATGCGACCCTCCTCGACCAGCTGCGGTCAGCCCTCGCAAACGACCTCGACACTCCAGCGGCCCTCGCCGCCGTCGACGCCCGCGTCGCGTCGGGCGAGCGCGCGACCAGCACCGACCTCGACGCGATCGACGCGCTGCTGGGCGTGCGCCTCTAGCGCTCTGCTGGGCCGTCCACGGCCATATCGAAACCTCGCGCGGTGTTTTTCCGCCATCGCGCTTGAATATTCAGGCGCGTCGGCGAGAAATCACAGCGCGAAGTCACGACTGCGGTGTTTTGGCGCGAATGCGGTCGTTCGAACGACCGCACTCGAGCCAAACCACCGCGGTCGGCTCCTCGGGGGCCAGCGCTACTACTGCCCGCCGGCCTTGCCGCCAGAGTCGGGCTTGCCGTCTTCGCGGCGCAGGTACTTCTCGAACTCGTGCGCGATCGCCTCGCCGCTGGCCTCGGGCGAGTCCACGGTGTCGCGGGCTTGCTCGAGCTGCTCGATGTAGCTGGTCATGTCGTCGTCGTCCGATGCGAGCGCGTCGATACCCGTCTCCCAGGCCGCGGCCTCGTCGACGAGGTCGCCGCGGGGGATCACGACGTCGATGATCTCCTCGAGCTTGTCGATGAGGGCGAGCGTGGCCTTGGGCGACGGCGCGTTGTGCACGTAGTGCGGCACGGACGCCCAGATCGAGAGAGTCGGGATACCGGCCTTGTCGGCGGCGTCGCCGAGCGCCGACAGGATGCCGACGGGGCCCTCGTAGGTCGAGCGTTCGATCGACAGCTGCTCGCGCACCGATGCGTTCTCACTGCTCACGAACACCGAGATCGGCCGGGTGTGCGGAACGTCGGCGAGCATCGAGCCGAGGAACACGATCGAGGTGATGCCGTGGGCGTCGATCGACTCGAGGATCTCCGAGACGAAGGTCTTCCAGCCGCGCGACGGCTCGGTGCCCACGAGCAGGTAGACGTTCGATCCGTTGTCGCCCGTTACGGAAAGTTCGGCGTCGGCGGCGAGGGGTACGAAGGCCGTGGCATCCGGATCTGTCGGACCGTACATGGTCACGCCCGGCCACTCCAGAACGCGGTTGCCGTCGTCGTCGAGCGAGATGGTGGGCCGGTTGAACTGGTAGTCGAAGTAGTCTTCGGGGTCGACACGGGCGATCGGCGAGAGCTCGAGCTGTTCTTCGAGCGTGCGCACCGCGTTGCTCGCCGCTTCTCCGGCGTCGTTCCAGCCCTCGAACGCAACGACCAGGAGACGGCCGCTCGCAAACCCCGTGTTGTCTGACATGTCTATAAGGATAGATCGCTCTGTAGCGAACCTCTCGCGTTCTGCCCTCGGCGTAACCTCGGTAGACTCGCCCGTTGTGACTTCTCTCCAACCGGCAGCCGTTCTCTGGGACATGGACGGCACGATCGTCGACACAGAACCGTATTGGATGCGCGCCGAGACTCTTCTGGTCGAATCGTACGGCGGCACCTGGACCCACGAGGAGGCGCTGTCCCTCGTCGGACAGAGCCTCTGGCATTCGGCGCGGATTCTGCGCTCCAAGGGCGTCACCCTGACCGAAGACGAGCTCATCCAGAGCCTCACGGCGAGCGTGATGGACCAGATCCGGGTCGAGATCCCGTGGCGGCCCGGCGCCCTCGAACTGCTCACCGAACTGCACGCGGCGGGTGTGAAGACCGCGCTCGTCACCATGTCGCTGCGCAACCTCGCCGAGCTCGTCGTCTCTCTGATGCCGGTTCCGGTGTTCGAGGCGATCGTCTCGGGCGACGACGTCAGCCACGGCAAACCGCACCCCGAGGCCTACCTGCGCGCGGCCGAGCTTCTCGGCGTCGACATCGCCGAGTGCGTCGCTATCGAGGACTCGCTCCCGGGACTCGCCTCTGCGGTCGCATCCGGAGCCGTCGCGATCGGCGTGCCGCACATGGTCCCGATCGACGAATCCGACTCCCACACCACCTGGCCGACCCTCGCCGGTCGCACCGCCGGCCACCTTTCCGACGTCTACGTCGCCACACGATCAGGATCTACACCATGACCAACGACACCTTCCGCCGCCAGAGCGGACCGTTCCGCGCCGGCGACCGCGTGCAGCTCACCGGCCCCAAGGGCCGCATGAACACGATCACCCTCGAAGTCGGCGGAGAGTTCCACACCCACCGCGGCGTGCTCAAGCACGACGACGTGATCGGCCACCCCGACGCCTCGGTCGTGCTCGCCGACAACGAGATCGAGTACCTCGCGCTGCGCCCGCTGCTCACCGACTTCGTGATGTCGATGCCCCGCGGCGCGGCGATCATCTACCCGAAGGACGCCGCC
>Ga0247730_1000909_pt1 | contig 18200 bp, 13 predicted proteins | sample UWRJL073202C2_FD_180959 | JGI IMG/M metagenome (GOLD analysis project Ga0247730, IMG submission 180959) | Plant litter microbial communities from Arlington Agricultural Research Station in Wisconsin, United States - UWRJ-L073-202C-2 | ecosystem: Environmental > Terrestrial > Plant litter >... | reverse complement strand
GAACCCTATAATCTCTTTAGAAGGGCGCGCTTAAGCTATTTTGGCAGAGTTGGTTATAATTATAAGGAAAAGTATCTGGCGGAGTTTCTCTGGAGAGCTGACGGATCATATATTTTCCCGGAGGACAGGCGCTTTGGATTCTTCCCTGGTGTGTCTGCAGGCTGGCGTATCTCTGAAGAATCTTTTTTTAAGGACCATGTGGGCTTTGTGGATAATTTAAAATTAAGGGCCTCCTGGGGACAAATGGGTGCAGAGGCATACTTCGGTGATGCCCTTGCAGAGTACCAGTACCTCAGTACGATGGGCTTCGGGAATTATATCACCAACAATCAGCAAACCCAGACCTTACATGAGAACAGGGTTCCCAATCTGTCTTTTGGATGGGAAGTAGCAAATAACTCAAACATAGGCCTGGATGCCGCTTTCCTCGGCAACCGGCTGAACCTGGAGTTTGACTATTTCTCCAATAAAAGGACCAAAATCCTGATCAGCCGTGCGAATTCTATTCCCGGCAGTTCAGGTATAACCGATAAACTCCCGCCGGTGAATCTTGGAAAGGTAAACAACAAGGGTTTTGAGTTTAAAATTGGCTACAGTGATAAGGTGGGCGATCTGAACTATAGCGTAAGCGTGAACGGCGGATATGCGAAGAACAAGATCATCTTCTGGGACGAAACTCCGGGAGCTCCTGAATGGCAGCGTTCTACGGGAATGCCTACAGGCACGCAACTGGTATATGAGTACACAGGAGTGTTCCGCGACCAGGCAGAGATAGACGCGAATAAGATTGACTACAGTGCTTTTACGGGAAGGCTGCTGCCGGGAGATATGAAATTCAGGGATGTAAACGGCGACGGTAAGATCAACGGTGATGACCAGGTAAGGCTGGACAGAACTAACACCCCCACATTTACAGGTGGTTTTAACCTGAGCCTTCAGTATAAGAATTTCGACTTCTCTGCCCTGATCCAGGGCGCAACGGGAGGGGTACAGAGTGTGGGACTGACTGAATCAGGTGATATCGGCAATTTCCTGGAGTGGTCTTACCGAAACAGGTGGACCATTGACAAGCCAAGTTCCGAATTCCCCCGCCTGTCCAATCGCGGACAAACCTATTTCACCGATCTGAATATTGCCGGGAACAATACATACTGGATAAGGAATAACAACTACGTGCGCATAAAGAATGTGGAACTTGGCTATACGCTGCCGGGTGACATCTGTAAAAAGATAGGTTTGTCTGCCCTGAGGGTCTATGTAAACGGGCTGAACCTGTTCACCTTTGATAAGATCAAAATCTGGGACCCTGAATCTACCAATTCAAGTGCCCAGTACTATCCTCAGGCGCGGGTAATTAACTCTGGTATCAAAGCTACTTTTTAATCATGTATTCCATCTAACAACTGACATTAATAAACAAACAGATGAAACAGATCATTTACTATAAATACCAGCTTATCTTTGCTTTAACACTCCTGGTGCTATCGGGATGCAAGAAAGATTTCCTGGCTGTACAGCCGCCTGATCAGATCAATGGCGAACTGGTATGGCAGAATCCGGCACTTGCCCAGGCCTTCGTAACTGACATTTACAATGGGTTCAGCCTGGGAGGTTTTCCCGAGCAGATGCTTTCTTCGGTATCAGACGAGTCCCTTTTCACCCACCCCAACAGGGGGATAGACCTGGTGAACGCCAGTACCATTAATCCAACCACGCTGGGCTGGGTGGATGACAGCTGGAGCTATAACCTGATGTATAACAGGATCAGGGCCTGTAACATCACCATAGAAAAGCTGTCCGGAACGGATAATGCCATCAGCGACCAATCGCTCAAAGATCAGCTGCTCGGTGAAGCACATTTCCTGAGGGCCTATTTTTACCAGCAGCTGGTGAGGTACCATGGAGGTGTTCCGCTGGTGACCAAAAGTTATGCCCTGGATGATGATTTTGGCATCAAACGCTCTACTTATGAAGAGTGTATCAGCCTGATCATAAAGGATTGTGATGACGCCATTCTACTGCTTACAGGAAAAACACTGCCTTCAGGACGGACTTCCTCACTGGCTGCCAAAGCGCTGAAGTCACGGGTGCTGCTGTATGCGGCGAGCGACCTGCATGACATCCCGACTGCCAAATCCAGGTCTGCCGTTATCTCCGGATATGCCAACCCGGAACTGCTGGGTTACCCGACGGGCGACCGTACCGCACGCTGGAAAGCAGCACAGGATGCTGCTAAAGCTGTAATTGATGCCGGAACTGGTTATAAGCTGAACCTCAGTGCAAAAGTCAGTGCAGATGAAGGACGCGCGAACTATAAGAGCATCGCCATGGGCGGGGGCAGCAAAGCCGCCGGAATAGACGCCTCAGCTGCTTCGGAACTCATCCTGGGCAGGTATTTTATTGACCTCAGTGATATGCGTTACGGCCGTGCGAACGGACCAAACGGATACCATAACTGGGCAGGCAACACACCCATTGGTTTATTGGTGGATGATTACGAAATGGCCGATGGAACAGCCTTCAGCTGGACAAACCCTGCACAAAAGGCGGCACCCTATCAGAACCGTGACCCCCGCTTATACGCCACTATATTGTATGACGGGGCGGGCTGGAAACCGCGTGATAAAGTATCCGGAAGCGTTGACCCCGCCAACCAGATCCAGACCGGCGAGTATGACCTGCTGGAAGGAAGTAATGTGATCACCTTCAAGGGGCTGGATACCCGCGGCAGTTCTATAGAAAACTGGAATGGAAGCTGGACAGGTTATTATACCCAGAAGTTTATAGATCCGGACCCCAATATCGTAGACGCAAACCAGCCTCAGTTTGTACCCTGGCCATTTTTCAGGTACACCGAGGCGGTGCTGAACTATATAGAAGCATGTATCGAGCTGAACCAGTTGCCTGATGCCCTGTTATGGTTAAACCGCATCCGTTTCAGGGCAGGTATGCCGGCTGTAACATTGGGCTCTCAGACTGCACTGCGTGATTTGTACCGCCATGAACGGCGTATAGAGATGGCCTATGAGGAGCAACGCTACCATGATACCCGCCGCTGGATGATCGCGCCGGAAACACTGGGACGGAAAACTACCTATATCAAGATCATCGGGAAGTTTAAGCCCGGAAAAACGATGTCTGCCCCGTACCATTACGATCCGGCAGTATATGACTATACCTATACGCCTACTATTGAAACTGCACAGGAAAACAGGAGATGGGATGATAAAATCTATTTTAGGCCTTTCAGCCGTGACGAAATCAACAGGAATAAAGAACTCAGGCAGAATCCGGGCTACTAAATGCAGCTAATTCAATGATGAACCGACTACCACAATTAACGTTTGCTCTGCTGATAAACTCCTTTTTCTGTATTGGACAACAGAAATTGGAGCCTTATCGGCAAAAAATTGAGGGTACAGCACTCAGCTTTATGATGCAGCCTGTGCCCGCCGGTGAATTCCTGATGGGCAGTACAAAGGGCAGGGCCGACGAACAGCCCGTACATTCCGTAAAACTGGATGCTTTCTGGATGGCCCCTGTAGAGCTGACCTGGGATCTGTATGAGCCATTTCTATACAAGAATTTTGAAGTAACGCATAGTACAGGGAAGGTGCCTGCTGAGGTAGATGCCGTAACCAGGCCCACAAAACCTTATCTGGATATGACTTTCGGAATGGGGAAAGAAAACCATCCTGCGTTGGCCATGACCCAATACAATGCCATTCAGTATTGTAAATGGTTATATGCCAGAACAGGAGTGTTTTACCGCCTCCCAACTGAAGCCGAATGGGAGTACGCCTGCCGCGCAGGGAGCACCGCTGATTATGCCTTTGGAGATGAAGCAAATCTGGGCGAATACGCATGGTTTAAACAAAACAGCGGCGGGAAGACGCATGAGGTGGGACAAAAGAAAGCCAATAAATGGGGCCTGTTCGACCTTTACGGCAATGTAGCCGAATGGACCTATGATCAATACATCCCGGACTTCTATAGCCTTGCTAAAGCAGGGCAGGTAAATCCCTTGGCAAAACCAGACCGGCTCTACCCGCATGTCGTCCGCGGTGGTTCTTATAATGACGAGGCAAAGGAAATGCGCTCTGCGGCCCGGCAGGCTTCTGATCCGGCCTGGAAACAACTCGATCCGCAGATCCCCAAAAGTAACTGGTGGTTCCCTGAAGCGCCGTTTGTAGGTATGCGATTAGTCAGGCCGCTGCGTGCACCCGGCAAAACCGAAATTGATAACTATTACGATCAGCCAGTAATACCTGACTATTAACCTAATATAAACTCAGAAGATATGAACAATGAAAATCTGTACGGCCAGCGCCGTGAATTTATCAAAACCTCAGCACTGATTGCGGGAGGAATGCTTTTAAATCAGTTTTCTTTTGCCGCAGGGCATTCCCTGGTGGATGATACCATTAAGATTGCGCTGATAGGCTGTGGCGACCGTGGTACGGGAGCAGCCTTCCAGGCGCTGAGCACAAGCGCTAATGTGAAACTGGTGGCTATGGCTGATGCCTTCAAGGACAGGATGGATAACAGCCACAAGGTCCTTTCAGAAAAGTTTAAACAAAAGGTGGATGTTCCCATGGAACGCAGGTTCATCGGCTTTGATGCCTATCAAAAAGCCATTGCCCTTGCTGATGTGGTACTGCTGACCACCCCTCCGGGTTTCCGGCCTATACATTTTGAAGAAGCGGTGAAACAGGGAAAACATATTTTTATGGAAAAACCGGTGGCAGTGGATGCCCCGGGAATCAGGAGGGTACTTGCTGCTGCTGAAACCGCAAAACAGAAGAAACTCAATGTAGTGGTAGGGCTGCAGCGCCGTTACCAGACGAATTACAGGGAGAGCCTGAAGCGTATTGAGGATGGTGCAATAGGAGATATTGTTGCCGGGCAGGTGTACTGGAACAGCGGTGGGGTATGGGTAAAAAAACGTCTGGCCGGGCAGACAGAAATGGAATACCAGATGCGCAACTGGTATTATTTCAACTGGCTCTGCGGAGACCATATTGTGGAGCAGCATGTACATAATATTGATATTGCAAACTGGGTGAAAGGAGGATATCCCGTATCCGTACAGGGAACGGGTAGCAGGGCCTGGAGAACAGGCAAAGATTACGGGGAGATCTATGATAACCATTCCGTAGAGCTGACCTATGCTGACGGAGCGGTGATCCATAGCCAGTGCAGGCATTTCGAAGGCACCACAAACCGCGTTGATGAAAGTTTCCAGGGAACTAAGGGCAAGGTCTATCTGTCGGGAGGAAATCAGGCGGTACTGTGGGACCATGCAGGTAAGGCTCTGTACAATCATCCTGCAAAAGGCAATGCCAATCCATACCAGACAGAACATGATGAACTGTTCGCTGCTGTGGCAAAAGGAGAATATAAATTCAGTGATGCTGAACGTGGTGCTAAAAGCTGCTTTAGTGCCATCATCGGCAGGTACGCTACTTATTCCGGTCAGACCATCAAATGGGATGAAGCCCTGAAAGCCGAAAATAGCCTTATGCCTGAGCAGCTGAGCTGGACCGCCATGCCAAAGGTACTGCCCGACGAAAACGGCCTGTATCCTGTGCCGATGCCGGGAAAGACCAAAGTGATTTAGCGGGTTGTACTTTGTTGGGAGGCTCATTGTATATCAGAGCTGGTTGAGGGCCATTTTTCCTTTCCAGATTCGATTATTTAATTATATTTATCTTATTATCTGGTTAATATATTTATCTACTCTACCAAAAGTTTAATCAATATTCAGCTATGAACAGAACAGAATTTCTCAAAAACGGCCTGCTCGCCACCGGTACCCTGCTGACAGGTTCATCTATTAATGCACTGGCTGTGAAAGCTGCAGGATATGCCGGTAACTCATCCCCGGCCGGTAAAACCTTTAATCTTGATTATGCCCCCCATGAAGGTATGTTTGCCGGTCATGCCGGTAAAGTTTTCACTGACCAGATCCGGTTTATGCACGACCAGGGTTTCCGCTCCATTGAAGACAACGGATATTTAGCCAGGCCCGTTGCCGAGCAAACGCAGATCGGTAACCTGCTGGAGAAACTGGGGATGAGAATGGGTGTTTTTGTGGTAGACGGTGGTGATAACTGGAAAACCTCCCTTACTACCGGGAAAAAGGAATTCAAAGATCATTTTGTGGAGACCTGTAAACGATCAGTAGAAGCGGCTAAACGCTGTAATGCCAGGTGGCTGACGGTAGTTCCCGGATTTTATGAAAGGAAACTGCCGTACGGCATTCAAATGGCCAATGTGATGGATGCCATGCGGGCAGGAGCAGAAGTGTTTGAGCCACATGGACTGATCATGGTACTGGAAACGCTGAGTGATACACCGGAGTTGTTCCTTCAGCAAACCCACGAAACCTACAGCCTCTGTAAGGCAGTAAATAGCCCCTCATGTAAAATTCTGTTTGATATCTATCATATGCAGCGTACTGAAGGAAACCTCCTCATCAATATAGACCGCTGCTGGGATGAGATTGCCTATATTCAGATCGGTGATAACCCCGGAAGAAAAGAGCCTACCACCGGGGAGATCAATTATAGGAATATATTTAAGCACCTGTATGAGAAAGGTTATAAAGGTGTGATGGGGATGGAGCACGGCAACTCTCAAAAAGGTAAGGAAGGCGAAACCAGGGTGATTCAGGCGTACAGGGAATCAGATAATTTTATCGATTAAAAGTAGATTTGACGTTTATTTTTTGATGGCAGGTTGTTTTCCTTGCGGAAGTGATTATTTTTTTTTTACTTTAGGCATATAGCCAATTATAAACTTAATTCTGCTGCGTTATTATTGCGCCGGGGTATTGTTTTATAGGTAACGGTAATCCGATTTAAATGAAGAATAGATACCTGAAATTTCTCCTTCCTGCAGTCTTGTTACTGGTTACTTCCAAAGATCTCTCTGCGCAAAAAAGTACGGCTTTTCAATCCTGGGCCGCTACGCCCCCAATGGGATGGAACAGTTATGACGCCTATTATGGCAATGTAACAGAGAAGCAGTTTAAAGCTGAAGTAGACGTATTGCAGAAAAAGATGCTGCCGCACGGATACGAATATGCGATCATTGACTACTGCTGGTTTAATCCCGGACCAAAATCATGGGACCCGGATAAATGGGTCACCTATGATGTAGATCACAGCCGCGGTAAACCCGGAAATGAATTCCAGCCGATGATCATTGACCAATACGGGAGACTGCTGCCGGCCATAAACCGCTTTCCCTCTGCAGCTGCGGGCAAAGGATTTAAACCTATTGGCGACTATGTGCACACCAAAGGAATGAAGTTCGGTATCCACATCATGCGGGGCATTGCCCGCGAAGCTGTGGCGCAGAATATGCCCATCCTTGACAGTAAATACAAAGCTCAGGATATCGTCAATAAGATTGACAGCTGTAAATGGAATGACAGCATGTGGGGCGTTGATGCAACAAAACCAGGTGCACAGGATTATTATAATTCGTTACTCAAATTGTATGCGGCCTGGGGTGTAGACTTTATCAAAGTAGATGATATTGCCTCGCCTGCTTATCACAGAGGGGAGATAGACCTCATCCGGCACGCAATAGACCAGTGCGGCAGGCCGATTGTACTGAGCCTCTCACCCGGTGATGCTTTGATGGGCTTTGCAAATCACGCAGACCAGAACACCAATATGTACCGCATATCAAATGATGTATGGGACCGCTGGAAAGATATCCTCCACATCTTTGATATGTCCAGTAACTGGTCCCCATTTATCGGGAACGGCAGCTGGCCGGATGCAGATATGCTGCCCATTGGACGATTGTGTTTAACCGGCTATCCTGACGCAAAAAAGAACCCGGAAAAACGTGAACACAACTCTTTCTTAACTGAAAACGAGCAGAAAACAATGATATCCTTATGGTGTATGGCCCGTTCTCCACTAATGTGGGGAGGTTCTGCAGTTCAAAGCCCGGACAGCAGTTTTACACTCTTAACCAATGACGAAATACTTGCCATTCAGAAAGGTAGTATCAACAATCACCAGCTATATTATCCCCATCAGCGTTCAGATTTCCCGGATTACCGGATGTGGACCGCGGAAAGCAAAGACCGGAAAACAAAATATCTGGCATTGTTTAACCTCAAGGCCGAACCCGCGACGATTAAATTTGACCTCGAATGGGAATTCTGGAAAGGCAAATATAAAGCTACGGAATTGTGGACCAGGGAGGTATATGACATCAATACCAACCTGTTTGAATCTGATGAGATCCCTGCCCATGGGGTTAGGGTATACAAACTGCTATCCAAAGGAACCAACTAATTCGTAAATTATCCTACTGTAATCCCATATCAACCTCCATTCCGTGTATCAATTGAAAATCAAACATTTAATATATCTTTTCGCCGCCCTTTTAAATTTTAGTGCAAATGCCCAGGATGTTGTTCAGTATGTGCAGCCTTTGGCTGGTACCGCTGCAAGTACAACCGCCGCGTCCCTGAAGCACGGAGGCGGAACCGAATTAAATGCCAATACCATTCCTGCTGTGGGGCTGCCGTTTGGCATGACTCAGTACACCCCTCAGACACGGCTTTCGGAAACGAAATGCCAGCCACCTTACTTTTACCAGGATAATGTGATCAATGGTTTCAGGGCAACACACTGGTTAAGCGGCTCATGTACACAGGACTACGGGAGTTTTACGGTGATGCCCATTACAGGCAGACTGAAAACAAAGGCGGAGCGATATGGAACAAAATTTTCTCATGAGGAGGAGGTTACCGCTCCCAATTATTATAAAGTAAGCCTGCCTGCTTATCATCTGGACGCAGAGATTACCTCAACACTCCGGGCAGGTATGATGCAGTTTACTGCAAACAAGGCTGATAGTTTGTATCTGCTGATCATGCCGAACAGTGACCAGGGACAGGGATTTGTAAAGGTAGATCCCGAAAAGGGAGAAATATGGGGGTATAATCCTGCCCACAGGATCTACCAGGGATGGGGCAAACCCGCAGGATTTAGCGGTTACTTCTATATTAAAGTTGACAGGGCTGCGTTGAGCAGCGGAACATTCAGTGAGGATAAAGTATTTACATCCAATACCATCAGGGACCAGAAAGACATTGGTGCTTATCTCGGCTTTAAAGTAAATGAAGGGGACAAATTGCGGATCCGCATCGGTACTTCTTTCAGCAGCCTGGAAGGTGCACGCAGAAATCTGCAGGCAGAGATCAGTAACTGGGATTTTACAGCACTGGTGGCTAAAAACAAACAGGTTTGGCAGCAGGCGTTAGGACAAATCAAGGTAGAAACCCCGGTCGTTAAAGACAAACGTATCTTTTACACCGCTCTCTATCACACCATGCAGCATCCCCGGTTGTTTAACGATATAGATGGTACCTATCCTGAATTTGCTGGCGATTATCAGCTGAAAAAACTTGTGAAAGGCAATTATTATGATGATTTTTCCATGTGGGATATTTACCGCGCGCAATTACCACTTTTTGAATTGCTGCGACCGGGGCTGATCAATGATTGCGTACGGTCCATGATCCTGAAGGGGCAACAGGGAGGATGGTTGCCAATATTTCCCTGCTGGAACAGTTATACGGCAGCCATGATCGGAGACCACGGCACATCATTTATTGCTTCTGCCTATACCAAAGGAATACGCAGTTACGATGTGAAGGAAGCATATCGGCTGATGCGCCAGAATGCTTTTGATACGCCAGATCATGAAGATTACATAAACGGAAAGGGGCGCCGGGCACTGAATTCATACCTGAAGTATGGCTATATTCCAATGGAAGACAGTGTGGCCGATGCTTTCCATAAAAGGGAACAGGTGAGCAGGACGCTTGAATATGCATACAACGATTATGCCCTTGCCATGGTGGCCAAAGGATTGGGCAAATCTGCCGACTATACCGCCTTAGTCAGCCGCAGCATGAACTACCGCAATGTTTTCGATCCGGAAGTTAAAATGATGCGTGGCAGATATATCAACAAAAGCTGGTACAAGCCTTTTAGGGCACATGCAAAGGAATCTTACATTACAGAAGGAACGCCGCAGCAATATACGTTTTATGTGCCGCAGGATGTTCCCGGTTTGAGTAAGCTAATGGGGGGAGCCTCCGAACTGGAAAAATCCCTCGATCTGCTTTTTGATAAACAGGAGTACTGGCATGGGAATGAACCCGGGCACCAGATTCCTTTTATGTATAATTTCACCTCTTCTCCCTGGAAAACACATCTGCGTGTGAAGGAGATTCTGGCTGATGAGTATAGTGACGGCCCGGGAGGCCTGAGTGGCAATGATGATGCCGGGCAGATGTCTGCCTGGTATGTGTTTGCCTCGCTCGGGTTTTATCCCTTGGATCCAGTATCCAATAATTATACATTTACTGCACCGCTTTTCAATAGTATTACCATTGGTCTGCCGGATTCAAAAACTTTACAGATCGTTACCCATAAAAAATCTAAAGACTCCGGTTACATTACAAGTGTAAAATGGAATGGGAGGATCTATCATAAAAACTACCTGACTTATGAGAAACTCATGCAGGGCGGAAAGATCGAAGTTGAGCTGCAGGATGAACCAGACACAACCTGGGGAATTAACCAGTGATTTAACTGGATTAGCCTAACCGTGTGATCAGTTGGTCTAAGAGAGCTTTCTGTCTTTCATTGATCATTATGCAGGCATCGGCATAATTAAACCAGCTGCCTTTGTCTATTTCCGGAAAACTTTTCATTTTGCCTGATCGTGGTGGCCATTCAGTTTGAAATGTATTGCTTTTGATAGATGCAGGTTCCAGATCTCCCTCAACGGCCCAGCAAAGCACCACTTTACCCCCTTTCTGACGGATAGGTTCCAGGAGGATAAAATCTCCTGAGGGCCGGTATCCCGTTTCTTCTTCAAATTCCCTCAAAGCAGCGGTTAATGGTTCTTCATCCTCCAGAAGTTCTCCTTTTGGAATGGTCCACCACCCTTCATTTTTTTTGATAAAAAAAGGCCCTCCCGGGTGAACCAGGAAAAATTCGGTTTCATTACCCGATTTTTTGAAAAGGAGTATTCCTGCACTTTGTTTCATCATCAAATATAAATTTCCATAACTGATTATTGCTGACAATTATTCCCTGGTAAAAAAGTTTTTTTATTAATTATGATTGGAGTTAATTTTACTGAAAATTTATTTTAATGCTTCATGTTAGGTATAACTTTAATCAGGGAGAATTCATCGGATGGTTACAGTTGAATAAAAAAATAAATTTACATCTTGTGTTAATTAAATATTAGTATATTTGCAATGAAGATCACTTTCAAAAATCGTTCATTATTAAAGTTGGCAAATAATGAGAAGAGACGTATAGCCGCAATGGGTAAGATACGGGCAGATAAATTTAACCGCAGGCTCGTTGACTTGCTGGAAGCAGAAAATCTGGAGATGTTAAGGTTTCTGCCCGGTAATTACCATGAACTGAACGGGGACAGGAAAAACCAGTGGGCATGTGATTTAGATCAGCCATACAGGCTGATATTCATGCCTCATCAAAGGCCGGCTTTAAAAGATCTTCACAGCGGATCTGTCTCTCTGGAGATACAGGGGGTTGAAATAGTAGAAATAGTTGATTACCATTAAAATAAATTGAAATGAAGAACCAGTTTATACCACAGTCCATACCTCATCCGGGAGAAACCCTGGATGAAAAATTAGAAGAGATGGGTATGGGGCCCAAGGAGTTCGCCTTGCGGACAGGAAAACCAGAAAAGACAATTACGGCTGTCCTGAAAGGAGAGAGTGCAATTACGCCGGATATGGCCGTCCTGTTTGAGAATGTGACCAATATCCCTGCTGACTTCTGGGCTACCAGGCAAATGAACTATGATGAGTTCCAGGCGCGCAAAAAACGCAAGGCAGTGATAGATGATGCAGTAGAATGGGCTAATAAATTTCCGCTTTCAGCGATGACGGAAAAAGGATGGATACCGTCTGGCAGAACTTCAGGAGATCAGGCTGCTGCCTTATTGTTATTCTTTGGTTTTGCCAACCATAAGGTGTGGGAGAAGTACTATTTTGATCAGCAATTAAAGGCCTCGTTCAAAATTTCGCTTGCTAAAATAGAAGAACCCTATTCAATTTCGGCATGGTTACGCCAGGGAGACCTGGAAGCCACAACTTTAGAAGCAGGAGTATATGCTGAAAAAAGATTTAGAGAATTGATCCCTGTATTAAAAGATCTGGTTGTTCAACCCCCTTCGGATGTCTTTGAGGAATTACAGCGGCTATGTTTGGCTGCAGGCGTAAAGGTCGTCATCACGCCGCGCCTGCCGAAGACCTCCATAAGCGGCTGCACGCGCTGGCTGAATGATACCCCTCTTATTCAGCTGGCTGACGATCTGATCAACCACAATGATTTTTGGTTTACGTTTTTTCATGAGGCAGGGCATATTCTGTTACACGGTAAAAAGGATGTATTTCTTGAAAAGACGGAATATGGTGACAGCGATGAACAAAAGGAAAAGGAAGCGGATGATTTTGCGTCAAAATGCCTTTACTCAGCCTGATGAACCAGGAACAGGCCAGGGGTCATCTAAAGGACATCACAGATAAGACAATGGACGCTTAATATAAAGTTAACGCATTGACAGCAAACATCCGGGCCGTTAAATTGTCTTATATCAGTTTATACATCTAAATTATTATGCTAACAAGAGAAGATATCTTCAGTTATACTCCCGATTTAAAATATACTACATCCGTGGCTTACTTCTCTATGGAGTTTGCCATCGACCAGGCACTTAAAATATATAGCGGAGGACTTGGTTTCCTCGCAGGGTCACATTTCAGAAGCGCTTATCAGTTAAAGCAAAACCTGCTTGGGATCGGCATCCTGTGGAAATACGGATACTACGATCAGTCAAGAGACAAAGAAGGGCTGATGGCTCCTTCTTTTGTTGAAAAGGACTATTCTTTCCTGCATGATACGGGTATAGTGTTTACAGTTCCTGTACATGATACGCCGGTACACGTCAGAGCCTACCTGCTGAAGCCGGATACCTTTGGTTCAGCGCCACTGTTCCTCCTGAGTACCGATATTCCGGAAAATGATGAGATCTCACGTACCATTACTCACCGCTTATATGACCCGAATGAGGCTACGCGTATTGCCCAGAGCATTATCCTGGGGATTGGCGGGGCCATGCTGCTGGATCTGTTAAAAATGGAGCCTGATGTTTATCACATGAACGAGGGGCATTCGGTATCACTGAACTTCTACCTGTATGCAAAGTTCAGGAACCTGGATGAAGTAAAAAAACGTGTGGTCTTTACCACGCATACACCTGAGATGGCCGGGAACGAAGAACACAGTTACAGCCTGCTCAAAGAGATGTCTTTCTTCTATCACCTGCAGGACCATGAGGTAAAACATATATTGGGCATGGAAGGAGATAACTTCAGTTATACCCTGGCCGCCCTTAAGTTTTCGGGTAAGGCCAATGCAGTATCAAAATTGCACGGTGATGTTGCGAGAGAGATGTGGGGTGCCAATCCCGGGGTCTGTGAAATCACGTCGATCACCAATGCGCAGAACGGAGCCTACTGGAAGGACCCGGAAATTGCACGGGCTATCCTTGACCGTAATGATCAGGTGATTGTTGACCGAAAGAAAGAATTGAAGAAAATATTGTTTAAAACGGTGGCAGACCAGTGTGGAAAACTGTTTGATGAAAATGTGATCACCATCGTCTGGTCCAGGCGTTTTGCTGGTTACAAGCGGGCTGACCTGGTGATGTACGACTGGAACCGGTTCTTAAACCTGATAGGTAATGCCCAATTTCCTGTACAATTCATCTGGGCAGGCAAGCCCTATCCTGAAGATCTGGGCGCAAACAGTTTGTTCAATGACATCCTTACCCGCGTCAAACCTTTTGCCAACTGTGCTGTGCTTACCGGTTATGAGCTGGGGCTTTCAGCATTGCTGAAAAAGGGATCTGATGTCTGGCTGAATAACCCTAAAATGTACAGGGAGGCCTCAGGAACCAGTGGAATGACGGCTGCCATGAACGGAAGCATCAATCTTTCTTTACCGGATGGCTGGGTACCGGAATTTGCCAAGGATAAAGAGAACTGCTTTCTGATCAGTGCGGCAGCCGACAGACAGTCAGATGCCGCAATTGAAGCTGCAGAAAATAAAAGCCTGCTGGATACGCTTGAACAAGTGGTGATACCTATGTATTATGAGCATCATGCAGACTGGCTGACAATCCTTAAAAAAGCGGCTGCCAATGTTGAGCCAGCTTTTGAATCGGGTAGGATGGCTGATGAATACTACCGGGAAATGTACAGGCGTTAACAGACGTTTAATTTATACTTTAGGTAAACTATATCCGTTGTGATAAGGAGCGAGCAAATATTTATCATTGATATGCTGATCTGTAAATTCATGCTTAGCATTATCCCATGATAATTTTTGTCCGCTCCTGAAGGCAAGGTTTCCCATTTGTGCCACTGTGGCTACATGTGCTGCGGCCTGGATATCACAGTTCAGTTCTTCCTTTTTCCTGGATCTTATTACACTGAAGAAATTTAGCATATGCATGTTGATCCCAACATCTGAAGCCTTAACGAAAGGCTTGCTCACCTTATTTCCGCTTTGTTTTTCTTCGATCACTTCCCAGCCCTGCCTGTTCAGGATCAGCGTGCCGTTATTACCAATATAGGCAATACCGTGATCGCGTCTATAGGAGCCATTGTCTATTCCCATTGCTGAGTCCCATACCATGTTAAAGTTTTCGAACTCATAAAGGGTGGTGAGCGTATCAGGTGTTTCTTCATACAGATCCGGATAGGCGAAGCGGCCCCCCAAGGCAGATATCGTTTTAGGTACAGGAGAATTCATCCCCAAAAGGCCGTAATCCAATAAGTGTACCCCCCAGTCCGTCATTAATCCGCCTGCATAATCCCAGAACCAGCGGAAATTAAAATGATATCTGCTTGCATTAAACGCCCTTTTTTGTGCCGGGCCGAGCCACATTGCATAATCAACCCCGGCTGGTGGCAGAGTGTCAGGCACAACAGGTGCTGGTTTCATCCATCCCTGGTAACACCATACTTTAACGGTCCTGATATTGCCCAGCTGTCCGCTTTTAACAAAATCTACAGCATCCTTGAAGTGCTGCTGGCTGCGCTGCCATTGTCCGGCCTGTACCACTTTGTTGTATTTCTCCTGGGCAGCTACCATTGTCCTGCACTCAATAATAGAATTCCCGACCGGCTTTTCTACATATACATCTTTACCCGCCTGAAGCGCATGGATCATCATCAGGGCATGCCAGTGGTCCGGTGTTCCAATGATCACCGCATCAATATCTTTATTGTCCAGCAAGGCGCGGTAATCCTTGTATCTTTTTACCTTTGCCGCGTCTACATTTAAGGATTTTAATTCGGCCATTCTTGCATCAAGTACATTGGCATCACTGTCACAAAGTGCTGCCATATTTACGCCCGGTACTTTTAAGGCCGCTTTTAAATCAGACCAGCCCATGCCTTTGATGCCAATTACCCCGATATTGATCTGGTCATTTGCACCGATAGTTTTTTGAAATAAAGCATAGGCGGGATTGTCCAGAGCAGCTAACAGGACGGAAGTTCCGAGCGCAGTGGCAGTGCGCCCGATAAAGTTTCTACGGTTCAACATTTGGTTTTAGTTTACAGGTTCATACTGGAAGTAAAATACAAATTAATCCTTTAAATCCTGGCAGTAGTTTGAGGATACTATTTAGATTGTTACACATAATTCTGCTATTCTGGTATAAACGTGAAAGACCGAAAGTTTACAGGAATAAGACGATTTGTATTTGCTGCTGATATAACAATTGGTATATTTGCATTATGAAATTTGTGCCCAGATCCGAAAATACAAGAAATCTTATTATAGAAGCTACTGCAGAACTGTTCAATAAGAAGGGTTATGCAGGTACATCTATTGCAGATCTGGAAAAGGCCACTAACCTCACTAAGGGTAGCATCTATGGCAATTTCGAAAACAAGGAGCAGGTAGCACTGGCGGCCTTTGATTATAACCTTTCTGCAATCCGTAAAAAAATCGGCACTGTGGTGGCTGCTGCCCCTACCTATAAAGGCAAGATCCTTGCGTATCTTGAGGCTTATAACAATTTGGAGGTAGTAAATAGTGGTGGCTGCCCATTACAAAATACGGCAGTAGAGGCAGATGATACACATGAAGAGCTGAGAAAAAGGGCTGCTGATGGATTATTGTCATTTAAAGGGGGCATCATGGAGCTGATCAATAAAGGCATTGGAGCGAAGGAGTTTAAGGAAGATGTCAATGCGGAAACAGTTGCACTTACCTTTATTGCTTTGATTGAAGGTGCTATCCTGATCAGCCGCGCAACTAAAGACCGGTCTGCTATGAAAATTGTACTGGAATCGGCCAGGAGAAATATTGAAGACATCTGTGTATAGTAATATATTTTTTAATCCACCATATACTGATCGTTATATAGCTTAACTAAGCATATGACGATAAAATACTTTTATTACAAACTACCATATACTGATTGTTATTTGATCGTTATCGCTTACAATGATCAATTACGAATAAATTATAACCAAACTCATGAGCCCCTTAAAAAGAAAAATATTGATTGTTACCGTGATTGCCGCTGCCGTTATGGAACTGATCGATACCTCGATTGTCAATGTTGCACTAAATTATATGAGCGGTAATCTCGGGGCTACCCTCGAAGACATATCCTGGGTAATTACGGCCTATGCTATAGCCAATGTGATCATCATTCCCATCACCAGCTTTTTAACATCAAAGTTAGGTAGGCGTAATTATTACATCGGTTCAGTCATTCTTTTTACGTTATGTTCATTCATGTGCGGGCAGGCCACCAATATCTGGGAGCTGGTCTTCTTCAGGTTTATGCAGGGGATTGGGGGAGGAGCATTACTTTCGGTATCGCAAGTAGTTGTATTTGAACAGTTCTCTAAAGCAAAACAGGGAGTTGCCGCAGCTTTGTTTGGTGTAGGCGTTTTCATTGGCCCCACCATTGGCCCTACGTTGGGTGGCTACATTACCGAAAACTACTCCTGGCCCTGGATATTTTATATCAATATCCCAATTGGCATTGCTGTAGCTATATCAAGTTATTTCCTGTTAACAGAGCCTGTTGTGAAACAGCAGGCGGGTAAAATAGACTGGACGGGTATTGGTTTGCTGGCTGTGGGTATCGGTTCATTACAGACCATCCTGGAAAGGGGTGAAACGGACGACTGGTTTGCTGCACGGTACATCATTGTGTTAACGGTGATTACTGTCATCAGCCTGGTAAGTTTTGTGTTATGGGAATTGAGCATAGATAATCCCGTAGTGAACCTCAAAGTATTGAAAAGTAAAACGCTGAGTATAGCGGCAATTCTGACCTTTGTTGCCGGGCTGGGTATACTGACCTCTATTTACCTGACTCCCGTTGTTGCCCAGCGATTGCTTGGCCTTACCCCTTCACAAACGGGAATGTTGTTGCTTCCGGGGGCCATACTTGCTTTATTTGCGCTGGTGGTTTCCGGGAAACTGCTCCAGAGCGGGGTTTCCCCGCTGATCATCATCACAGTGGGATTTCTTTTCTTTATCTATTTCAACTACAGGATGTCAGGCGTGACACTGGATACCTCTGCCAGCGAGATCACCTTTACACTATTGTTCCGCGGGTTGGGGCTTTCTCTTTTGACCGTTCCACTGACGGCACTGGCTGTCTCTTCACTGGAACCCAAAGACATTCCGCAGGGGGCAGCGCTCAATAACATGATGAGGCAGTTGGGCGGATCTTTCGGAATATCCATTGTAAACACTTATCTGGCAAGAAGAACTGCATCACACAGGACTGACCTGATCTCCAATGTTACGCCCGGTAATCCGGCATTTACGGAGAGAATGAACACCTATACCCGGTATTTTCAGCAGAAGGGAATTGGTTTGCTTGATGCAAAGATCAGGGCACTGAAGGTGATTGATGTTCTGGTGGTAAAGCAATCGGCCTTGTTGAGCTATAAAGACGCATTTTTTCTGGTGGGGATCTTTTTTGTGATCACTTTACCCTTGTTATTGTTCGTGGTAGGGCAGGCAAAAAGGAAAGGCGGAAACGTAATTGTTTCCGACCATTAAGGT
>Ga0247730_1000908_pt1 | contig 18211 bp, 18 predicted proteins | sample UWRJL073202C2_FD_180959 | JGI IMG/M metagenome (GOLD analysis project Ga0247730, IMG submission 180959) | Plant litter microbial communities from Arlington Agricultural Research Station in Wisconsin, United States - UWRJ-L073-202C-2 | ecosystem: Environmental > Terrestrial > Plant litter >... | reverse complement strand
TCGCGAACCAGAGTCCGTCGTCGGTGACGTCTTTCAGCAGCAGGTTGCGTGCCGACGGGGATCCGTCGGCCCCCGCGGTGGCGAGCGTCATAACGTGCGGCTGCGAGATCTCGGAGTCGATGGCGTAGCTCAGCCACTCTTCGACGAGGGGAATCGGGGACTCCGGCGCAGCATCCGTATTGAACCCGGGCAGGTCGCCGGAGAAAACGGGGAGTGCTCGGAGGGTGTCGCGCCACGCTGAATCGGTCATCATTCAACACTACATATTCTGCGACGACGGATGCTGCGCCTGGAGTCACGCTCAGACGCTGCTACCCTAGTGAAGCACCTGGGCCCCCATAGCTCAGGGGATAGAGCACTGCCCTCCGGAGGCAGGGGCGGCAGTTCGAATCTGCCTGGGGGCACCACATAAATACCTGATCAGAGTCACGTTCCCTGAGCTTATCGAAGGGCACCTCCTCCGCGTGGCAACGTTTTGGCAACATCCGTACGAATAATCTGCTCATCGAGGGCGGCCGAACGGCACTGAACGACGTCGCGCTCAGCCGTGATCTACAGACTTTCTTACTTCGCAGTGCGCCGAGTCGAACCGGTCGGAGACATCATCGACGCGAGTTCCTCGAAAGTCTCGTCAAGGTCCTGGTGGAGGTTGGAACTCCCCGGAACCCAGCGCCGGATGGCCGTGCTGAACACGTCCATGCCAACGCGAGCGCACAGCACCGCGGTGCGTTCTTCCACGCCTCGCTGCACCAGCTCCGCGCTGACGAGCACCACGAGGGAAGCAGCTTTCGCGTGCTCTCTCTCGAGAAGCGACGGGGTTGCCGCGATGATCGGGGCCAACAGTTCGGCGGTCGGGCGGCTGCGTTCGATCAGTGGTACGACGCCGTGAAAAGCGTCCTGAAGCGCGAGCATCGGCTGCACATCGGTTGGCACGCCCGAGAGGGAGACTGCAATTCGCTGGCGAAGTTCATCTTCGGACGCGAACAGCACTTCGCGCTTGTCGGGAAAATGACGGAAGAATGTCCGTTCCGTCACGCCGGCCTTGGAGGCGATCTGCTCTGTTGTAGTGGGGTCGAACCCACGTTCAGCGAATAGCTCATAAGCGGCGCGCTGAAGCCGCTCTCGTACGATGCGTCCGTCGCGTGGCATGGCTGCAGTATACGCGGTTTCGTCAGTGACTGACTTAACGCGTATAGTCAGTGACTGACGAAACGAACCGCACACGCGATTCGTTCGAGAACCGAACGGAGTCTTCAGTGAACAAATCGATGCGCACAGTCCGCTTTCACGAATACGGCGAGCCGGGAGATGTCCTTCAGCTTGAGAATGCGCCTGTGCCTGATCCCGGCGCGGGGCTGATCCGCATAGCGGTGCACGCCGCCGGGCTGGCCCCGGCTGACTGGGCTCTGTGCCGAGGTCTATTCGCCGGATCTCTGCCGCGCGGGATCGGCTGTGATGTATCGGGCACCGTCGACGCCGTCGGCGAAGGCGTGACCGGAGTCGTCGTCGGCGATGTCGTCTTCGGAACTGCCGACTGGGCGAACAGCGCGTCGGCAGGGGCGTCCGACTACGCGGTGATGAACCGCTGGTTCCCGGTACCCGAGGGGCTCGACCTCCTTCAGGCTGCGGCGATGCCTATGACCATCGACAGCGCTTATGGCCACCTGCACCGACTTGGCCTCGAGGCCGGCAAGACTATCGTCATCAATGGCGCCGGAACGACCATCGGCTTCGCGGCGGTTCAGATCGCCCTTCACCGCGGCATGAACGTGATAGCCACCACCGGGGAGACCTACGCTCAGGATTTGCGTGACCGCGGCGCCAAGGTCACCGCCTACGGCGAGGGACTGGTCGAACGGGTTGCCGAGCTCGCCGATGCACCCGTCGATTTGGCCTTCGACACTGCACCCGTGGGCGGGGCTCTCCCGGATCTGGTTCGAATCGTAGGCGGAGACCCGAAGCGGGTCATGACGAACTCGGATTTTGCCGCAGCCATGGAGCTCGGCGTTCGCGCCACATTTACCGAAGACATGACCGATCGAGTCGAAGCCCTTCCCGAGTTCGCCCGGCTCGCTGCCGAAGGCCGATTCCGGATCCCCATCGCCGCGACGTTCCCGCTCGATCGCTGGAAGGACGCGCTCGAACTGAGCCTGGGCAATAACGCTCGAGGAAAGCTCCTCCTACTTCCGCGGACAGGTGACACCAATGACTGAGCTTCGAGATGAAATCCTGCGCGTCCGCGACGCCGAGTTGTCCTTCGACATAGTCGAAGGCGCCGGCACAACCGTCGTCGGATTGCACGGCTTGGGCTCGTCGCGAGCGAGTGAGGTGCTTGGCGGATATTTCGACTGGTCTCCTGTGTCTGAGCAGGGTCGACGACTTGTGCGGTACGACGCGCGCGGGCACGGCCGGTCGACCGGCCGCCCAGAACCGAGCGATTACGTTTGGAGCAATCTTGCCTACGACCTGCTGGCGGTTCTCGACGCCGTTTCTCCTGACGAACCTGTTGATGCGTTTGGAGTCTCTATGGGGGTCGGTACGCTGCTACACGCCGTTACGAAGCGTCCCGACCGCTTCCGCCGTATCGCCTTGGTAATCCCGCCCACCGCGTGGGCAACCCGAGCCGCGCAATCCGGCGCATACCGCCAAGTGGCTGCCGTTGCCGAGCAACAGGGCGCCGATGCACTCAGGGAGATGATGCATGCAGCTCCGCCGCTGCCCATCCTCGCCTCCGGCGGATGGAGCGTCTCGACCCCGCCCGACGTCGCCGATGACCTACTCTCGGCAGTCATGCGAGGAGCCGCGGATACCGACTTCCCGAACGTCGAAGCGGTTGAGGCGATCACGCATCCAGTTTTGGTTTGCCCGTGGGTGGACGACCCTGCTCATCCGTTAGACACGTCGGAACAGCTCCATCACATGCTGCGCAATTCTGTGCTCGAGGTGTCCCGCACCCCAGCCGACCTGCGCACCCTCGCCGCCCGTGTGAGGAATTTCTTCGACTGACCGCTACTGCCCGGAGCCGACCCAAGCCGGTCGCTCCGGGCCACGTCGGTCATCCGCCCACTCGCAGGATCTGCGCATCGAGGGCGGCCGAAACGGTGTCCAGGTCACTGTCGAAGAGGTCGGAGTACACGTCCAACGTGACCGCGGCCGAGGCGTGGCCCAACATTCTCTGGACCGCTTTGACATTGGCACCGGCGCTGATCGCCAGGCTCGCCGCGGTGTGCCGCATCTCGTGGGGCGTGAGGCCGTCCTGACCGATCATCTCTGCTGCCTCGTCGAACCATCCATGCCGGAACACTCTCCCCCGCAGCCAGCCACCACGGGCTGCCGCAAAGGCCGGCGAGCCGGCCTCCTTGCCATCGACATGCGCCCGGAGTTCGGCGAGCAGAGACGCCGGCACCGGGATGGATCTCGCTTCATAGTCTTTGGGCTGCGAATTGAGCTGCACGCCGTCGACTTCGACGATCGTGTGCTGCACCTCGAGGCGACCGCGCTTGAAGTCGATGTCGCTGACGCGAAGACCGGATGCCTCGCCCCACCGCAGTCCACAGTAGGCCAGGATCTTGACGAGCAGCCCGTAGCCGTTTCGCTCTCCTCGGTACATGCCTTTGCCGAGCGAGTCGACCGCGTCGGCAAGGTCGCGCACCTGCTCGTGACTCAAGTAACGCTTGGCGGGCTTTCCGACCTTCGGCAAGTTGAGCCCATGCGCAGGATTCGCCGGGAGCCGCCCGTCCTTGACAGCCATCTGCAGGCTGCCCGAGAGCACGTTGACGATCTTGCGCACGCTCGATGGGCCTTGGCTGGCCGAGAGCCCACCAGCCCATCTCTGGATCGTCTGATGGTCGAGAGCGCCGAGCGGATACTGGCCCAGCTTGGGCTTGATGTGGATCTCGACGATTCCGCGGGCTCGTTCTCTTGACGTCGGCTGCCAGTCCGACCTGCTCGCCATCCAGTTGTCGAGCCACTCCCCCAGCAGCACCCGTGACTTCGACGGATCGACGTACGCGCCGCGGCTCTTGTCGACCTCCATGTTGGCAAGAAAGAGCTCGGCGTCACGCTTGGTTTTGAACCCGCGTTTCTGAGTCTGGGAGTGATCGGGCTTCCGGTAGATGACCCGATACCGCTTGCCGCTGGACGTCACGTAAGCACTAATGCTTCCCATGCAAAAACGTTACTCCCGCATTCGATCCCAGTGCTCATTTTGAAGCGTGTGCGGCGCAGCGCCTCCAGTTGACTATGAATGACCGGTAAGTAGGGTGAACCCCGTGGACCCAACTGCTATTGGCAAACTGAACGTGGCGGTACGAGCTGGCCAGAAGCGACTCTGGCACGGCGGTGCGCCGGGTCTTCAAAAAGGAGATTTGATTCTTCCTCCAGCGATAACCGGTGCCGAGAGCATGCGCCAAGAGTCCATAGATGCAGGATTCCGAAGGATAGTGACCGCCGCCAATCTTGTGTACGTGACCACCGAGCGTGACTTAGCGCGGGCAATGGCTGCTCATTGGGCAAGGCGTGCGACGAGCCGCGGGCGAGGTTGGCTCTATCGAGTCGAACTCCACAATTTCGACATTGAGCCTGATGAAGATCTACCTCACGGTCCGTTCATAAGCTTTCAAGCACCGCACGTCCGTGTAGCCGCGGTAATTGACCGCGGAGTGGACCCCGCAGATCCTAGACACGTGCGAGCGCTTCAAAAGTTCGTAAACATGATCGCGTGAATTGAGCAGGATGCGTTCGCCCTTGTCTCGTACGCCTCGATTGTTCTCTCGCGCGCGTTCCGGCGTCGCCTGACTTCAACATGATGCGATGCTTTGAAAATGATCCCCATCGAGCTGGCCGATAGCTTCAACAAATTCGGCGTTCCTGTCATCGTCGCATTACTAACGACTCTGGTCGTGGAGTATTTCGCGAAGCCTCGGTTGGAAGCTCGAAAAGCTCGGCTGATTCGAGATCGCCAGCAGATCGACGAGGTCATTTTTGCTTTTCAGAAGACCGCACTGTTGGCGGCGGCACTACTCCCCGACGACACAGTTGATGTCCGCCCGGAAATCAAAGAGATACAGATGCGCCAGCTGAGCAGATTGGAACCAACGATTGAAGCGATCAGCGATGCCATCGCGCGATTACCGACGCAGTTCGTGGCGACGCACTCGTGGCACGTCGGTGCCGCGAGCTATTACGCCTCCTTCTTCTCGGCTCTGGTCTGGATTGAGATGCACTCCGCATCGCCACAAGTCAACCGACTTCGCGAGATTGGGAAGGACATTAGCGAATTCGATGCATACTTCGCCGCGCACGCGAGCTTCCGTGACAGCCAAGAACCATGGGCAAAACGGGCGTTCTCTCGCCGATTCATGAAGCGCGATTACCGCCTGCAAGCTCAGTTGGTTTTAGAAAAGCACGGGCTCCAGCCTCCTGATTCGACACCAGAATAGGGCCCCCAGAGTCGTCGACCCGCGTTATCGACCCGCACTCCAAACCCCCGCATTGGCAAATAACTACCCACCGCGAGAATCCTGATCAGCCGCCACCCCTTTACTTCCCGACCCCCTACACAAAGCTTGCGGAGTGTGGGGGGGGTCGGGAAGCGAGCTCGCTCGGGGGTGGCGGCTGATCAGGACTTAAAACGAAAAACCCTTCCCGCACTACTTCCCACCTTGGGAAGGGGTGCGGGAATACCCTCCGACTCCAACCACAGGGTTCAGGGCGAGTCATACCTGTTCCGATTTTGAGGTAGTCGGTGCGATCGAAATCGTCGAGCAGATCCTAGCCGTTGGGTTGTCCGCGGGCGAGCTGATACTTATGCGCGGCCGATCATTTTGTCGCGAGGCTTCAGGCGTTTCGCAACGAACCGTGAATAGACGGCATCTACCAAGGGGTTGAGGTTCGACAATTTCTCGATTGCTCTATCCGTTTACATGGCGAGTGGTCACACTGGGGTCGTGGGGATTCACGAAGTGAGACTAATCGGCGCATCGTGTCCGATTTTGGCGTCAAAGACGCGGTTGCGGCGTCGGCATTTTTTGTCGCGCCGCTTCGCTGCTGACAGCGGCATGGCGAGAACGAGCAGTGGTTGATTCAGACATCCGCGCGGTCATTGACAAAATCTTTGTTTTGATACGACAGAAAGCAGTTTGTTCAGATGCGCATCGAGACCGTCACCATTCGCAATTATCGGAGTCTGAAGAACGTAACGCTCCAAGTCGATGATTACGGGGCATTCATCGGCGCAAATGGCTCAGGTAAGTCCTCGGTGCTATATGCGTTGGATTGGTTCTTCAATGCAACGCCGCTCTCGGAGATCGATGTCCATGGATACAAGGAAGGCGGCGTTCTCGAGCCTGGCGCGACCATTGAGGTGTCTCTGACATTCACTGCTCTTACCGACAAAGATCGCGAGCGATTGCAACAGTATGGCCGGGGTGACCGGGCAGAGATTCGTCGGACTTGGTACGCAGACACAAAACAGACCAAGACCGTCGGCAACGCCAAGCAAGGCCCTGGCTTCGCGGAGTTGCGGACCGACCAGCCCATCGCTGAAAGACGCAAGATGTACCGTGAACTCAGAGCGAGCGTTACTGATCTCCAAGAACTTGCCGGAACTGCGAGCAAAGACGCAATTCTCGACGCCCTCATCGAATGGGAATCGGATGTGGCCCATTCACCGCTGCTCATTGAGATTGCGGATTCTGACGCCACCCAGATGATGGGGTGGAACGGAGCGAACGTACTTCGGGAATGCGTGCGCTTTGTGCTGATCCCCGCGGCCACAAGTATCGCGGGGGAGGTGGGCACTTCGTCGCGAGGCACCGCTTTGACCGAGCTTGTTGGCGCTTTCATGGCAGCGGCGAGTGCGCGTGCTCAGGCCGCATGGCTGGTAAAACATGCTGTTGCCGTGAACGAGCTCGCGGGGGATATCCGAACCAGCATCGAAGGTGCCACCGGTGTCCAGTCAGATCGCATAAACGCTCGACTGGCTGCGTTGATTCCGAATGCCAGCGTGACGCTCACGCCGACCGTGCCTGATTTCGTTCCCAAACTTGACCCCTCGATCGCAACCGCAGTTACTATCGCGGGTGTTACCAACGATGTTTCGCGTCAAGGACATGGAGTTCAGCGAGCGGTCATGATCTCCATGTTCCAGGTCATGGTTCCGGACGAAGATCTCACGCGAAAGACTCACGAAGCGCACGAAGGAGAGGACGAGGCCGCGACTCAGGCGCGTCTCGAGGAATCGCTCAGAGCTCTACCCAGCATTATTGTGGCGATAGAGGAGCCGGAGATCTACCAGCATCCAGTGCGCGCACGATCGTTTGCCCGAACCTTGCTTGAGTTGAGCATCCAGCCGAATGTGCAAGTGCTGCTTGCGACGCACAGTCCTTACTTCATCCAGCCGGAACAGTTCAACGCTCTTCACCGATTCACCTACGCGAACGGCGAGACCTTAGTCGCGACGGCCTCCGTGGCGTCGGTCGCCGCTACATCGGGTTTGAACGAGGAAAGCATCGAAAAGGCCATCGTTTCTTACGTGCCTACGGAGTTCTCCGAAGGATTCTTCGCCGACGCCGTCGTGCTCGTAGAAGGACAGACTGACCGCATCGTGCTCGAAGCAGTGGCAACGAAACTTGGCAATGACCTGGATCGGCTCGGAGTGACTGTGCTGTCTGTCGAGGGCAAAGGTGGGTTGCGGGTTGCGCGAGCAATTCTTGTCGCATTAGGCATACCAACCTATGTGCTTGCCGATGGCGATCACGGAACGTCGGCACGCAAGTCCTACCCGAACGCCACAGAAGAAACAATTCTTGCCAAACGAGCGGTGGCTCATGGAAGTCACAAGGCAGAAACCGAGAGGCTTGTCGCGGCGCTGCCATCGACCTCGGTCACTATCGTCGGGACACTCCCCTATGCGTTCGGCAGCCCAAGCGTCGTGTGCAGCGACTTCACTCTGTGGATGGACGACATCGAGGAGGAACTCGGAGCGTGGGTCACCTTCGACGCGGCCCTCAATACAGCGGGGATCACGCTTGCCTCACGCAGCAACAAGAACCTCCTCGCCTACCGCAACGCCGTGTTCGCAGCCGACGAAGCCGATCTGCCAAGCATTCTGCGGGCAGTAGTCACACAGATCGCCGCGCTTAGCGGCGAGTCCGTAGCGACGGAAACAAGTCCGACGATCCACTAGCAGTGCGCTGAGAGGGGAACAGCATGATGAACGAGATCAAGTGCCCACATTGCGAAAGAACCTTCACGATAGACGAGGCGGGCTACGCCGACATCGTCAAGCAGATTCGTGACGACGAGTTCGAAACGCAACTCCATGATCGCCTGGAACTTGCGGAACATGACAAACAAAACGCCTTGGAACTCGCCGAGGCCAAGGCCGTCGGCGAACGGCAGCAATCCGTAGCCGTGAAGGACGCCGAGATCCACGATCTCAAGGCCAGGCTGGACGCGGGCGCGTTGCAACAAAAGATGGCCGTAACTGAGGCAATCAGCGGGGTAGAGAAGGAGCGCGATGCCGCGCTCAATGGCCTCGCGACTGCCAAGCAGGACAAGCAATCAGCGGTCCAGCTAGCTGAAGCAAAACTTTCCGCGGAGTCTCAAAAATTGGAGGCAGCAAAGGATTTGGAGCTTCAGGAGCTCAAGGCCATGCTCGACTCCGCTGAGTTGGTTAAAAAGCTCGAGATCGCTGAGGCGCTTAGCATCGTCGAGAAAGAGCGTGATGAACTGCGGAGTGGGCTGGAGAAGGTTCAGCTCGAGAAGAAGCTCGCCGAGACATCCATGAAAGACAAATACGAGACACAACTCAAAGATCGCGACGACGCAATCGAGCGACTGCGGGATATGAAGACGAAACTCTCGACCAAGATGGTCGGCGAAACTCTGGAACAGCACTGCGAGATCGAGTTCAATCGCATCCGTTCCACGGCATTCCCTCGCGCCTACTTCGAGAAAGATAACGATGCTCGCACGGGCAGCAAGGGCGACTACATCTTCCGCGACTCCGACGAGACAAACATCGAGATCGTCTCGATCATGTTCGAGATGAAGAACGAGAACGACGCCACAGTAACCAAGAAAAAGAACGACGACTTTCTTAAGGAACTCGATAAGGACCGCACCGAGAAAGGATGCGAATACGCAATTCTGGTCTCGTTGCTGGAACCGGACAATGATTTGTATAACACCGGGATCGTCGATGTCTCGTACCGCTATCCGAAAACTTACGTCATTCGACCGCAGTTCTTCATTCAGATGATCACTTTGCTCCGGGACGCCGCAACTAATTCCCTGAAGTACAAGACTGAGCTGGCGCTCGTCAAGTCGCAGCACATTGACATTACGAATTTCGAGAGTGAGCTCGAAACCTTCAAAGCAGCATTCGGAAAAAACTACGACCTGGCCTCCCGCCGCTTTCACACAGCCATCGAGGAGATCGATAAGTCGATAGACCGGCTGCAAAAGGCAAAAGAAGCCCTACTCGGCTCCGAACGCAATCTAAGACTTGCCAACGATAAAGCGCAGGATGTGACACTGAAAAGGCTCACGCGAGAAAACCCGACCATGGCAGCGAAATTTGCCGAACTCGAAAACCCAGCCGAAAACGAAGGTGATCTCGAATGAAACGTACTCCAGTATCTAGCAGCAATCTTTCCGAAGTCGGGTACGACCCCGCCACCAGTACTCTCGAGATCGCTTTCAAGCAAGGTGGGGTGTACCAATACGCAGGTGTGCCGATCAACATACACAAAGGCCTTATGAGTGCCGCAAGCCACGGACGGTTCTTTGACGCCCACATCAAGAAGGCCGGCTATGCCGTGCGCAAGATGTCAACCTAGAGATGCTTTGACAGTTCGCATACCGATTCATCGATCGAACAGGGCGATAAGGCGTCTCGCAACAGGCGTGTCATGCAGCCCATAGGTCGCATAGCTGTCCGGCGCCGATCCCAGCCTGTGGGCGATCGCAGAACACCACCGCCAACTGACCAATACCGACTAGTGCGACAGAGCAGTGGTTTCCGGAAGTGAGCCAAAGTTTCATGCCGCGAGCTGCATTATCCGTACAGCGAGAGTGTTCTCGGTTCTGATTTTTTCGGCCAGCGCGTAGCTAGTTCTAGCAACGCGAAGGCGCGGCCGGGAAACCTGCCGTGGCAACAGAATGGCAACACTTCTCGAAAAACGAGTCGTTTCGAGGCCATCTACTGTGACCCAAAAGTATTGAAATCATGCGGAAGTTGCCAGCAACTGGCACCATTCCAGCGTTGACTTTCGCCCTCCGGAGGCAGGGGCGGCAGTTCGAATCTGCCGGGGGGCGCCGCATAAAATAGCTGGTCAGAAGCTACTTCCCCTAAAACGCAATTGCCGGAGACGGGCCAGCACCTGGATGCGTTCCCGCGGCCCGGATTCTCCTTAGAGGCCTTTGCCCTCTCGGTTCACGCGCTGATCGCGAAAATCAGGGCACCGTAAGTGCTCGTCGGTACCGGCTGGGACTGGTGCCGACGATCTCGGTAAAACGAGCGCGGAGGTTTGATGTCGACCCCAGACCGCATTCGGCGGCGACGCGTTCGATCGGGTAGTCGGTCGTCTCGAGGAGTTGCTGGGCGATCCGTACGCGGGCTCTCGCCAGCCAGCGTGACGGAGGGAGCCCGAGCTCGGTGAGGAAGCGCCGGTTCAGTGTCCGGACGCTGACGGATGCGGCGATGGCCATGTCTGCGACGGTGATTGATTGCCGGGCGTGCTCGTCGATCCACCGCAACGCGGAGGTGAGGCTCGAATCGCCCAGAGAATCGTCTTTGATGTATTGCGCTTGGCCGGCTTCGCGCGTGAGCGGGACAACGGTGGTGCGTGCCGCGTCGGCCGCTGCTGCCGCGCCGAAGTCCCGGTCGACGAGGTGGAGGCAGAGGTCGATGCCAGCTGCTGCGCCAGCTGAGGTGAGGATCTGCCCGTTGTCGACAAACAGCGCGTCGGGGGTCACTTCCACTCGATCATGGCGGGCGGCAAGAAGCCCTGCCGCCCGCCAATGGGTAGTGGCGCGCAGGCCGTCGAGCAGGCCGGTCGCCGCGAGATCCAGCGCGCCGACGCAAATAGACGCGATCCTGGCACCCCGACGTGCGGCGTCTTGGAGCGCTTCGATCGTGTCCTGACCGAGCGGCACGGTGGGATCGCTGCGCCCGGGAACGATGACGGTTTCAGCGTCTCGCAGCTCAGTGAGCCGGTGCGGGACGCCGAGCTGCATAGGGCCCGACCGCACGAATTCGTCGGGACCTGCGACCCGCACCCGGTAGAGCGGTGCGCCATCAGAGTCGACCGCACGGCCCAGGATCTCTACCGGTGTGGACAGATCGAAGGCGATCACGTCGTCGAGCGCGAGAACAACGATCTTGTGCATTTTTCGATGCTATCCCGCTCGTGGCGGGATTCTGGCAAATGTTGTCTTATCCGCCACTCGTAAGGGCGGGTGTGCGACCGTACCGTCGATAGCGTCACCGAAAGGACGCCTCATGCTCGCCCAGATCATCCTCTTCGACGGGTTCGACCCGCTCGACGTCATCGCACCGTTCGAAGTGCTCACCGCCGGATCGGACGCCCTCGGCGGTGCGCTCGACGTGCGCCTCGTTGGGCTCGACGCCGCCGGCCCCGTAGTCAGCGGAACGCGCGGCTTGGAACTCACCGCCACGCATGCGCTCGATCCCGAAGCGCCCGGCATGATCATCCTTCCCGGTGCATCCGGCCCGACCACCGGCGACCCCGATGTCATCAGGACCATCCCGGTCATCCTCGCCGGCCTTGCAGAGACCTCCCTCCCTGACCTGATGCGCAGCGCGTTCGCGGCTCCGGACACGCTCGTCGCCACGGTCTGCGGCGGGGGTCTCGCCCTCGCGATGGCCGGTCTTCTCGAGGGTCGCACGGCGGTGACCCACACTCTGGGCAACGACGTGCTCGAGGCCACGGGCACGACGGTGGTGCGCGCCAGAGTCGTCGACGACGGCGACCTCGTCACCGCCGGCGGCGTCACATCGGGCCTCGACCTGGCCCTCTACCTATTGGAACGCGAGTTCGGCCCGCGCATCGCGTTCGCCGTGGAGCAGCTCTTCGAGTACGAGCGTCGCGGCACCGTCTGGATGGCGCGTGGCCCCGAAGCGCTTGCAATCTGACTCCGACCCCCGACGACATCTCCACGAATAGAAAGACACCCTCATGAGCACCCTCACCGGTACGTGGAACCTCTCGATGCGCACCCCCATCGGCACGATGCACGCCACGATGACCTTCATCCACGCTGACGGCGTCTGGACAGGCACGGCTGACGACGACGGAACCAGTCACAGCATCCCGCTGCGCGACATCCGAACAGAGGCTGGTGCCGATGGCGAGCACGTGACCTGGTCGCAGTCCATCACCAAACCCATGCGGCTCAATCTCGACTTCGACGTCGTGGTCGTGGGCGACCAGATGACAGGACACTCCCGTGCAGGCAGGCTGCCCCGGACGACAGTATCGGGATCTCGCGCGGCTGAATGATGGTGGAGAAGGTCTTCCTTGCTGTTCATGTGGTGGCGGGGATTCTTCTCGTCGGCCCGGTGGCAGTTACCACCAGCCTCTAACGGCGGGGCTTCCCGTCGGTCCTATCGCTAAGAAATGCCCGGCGGTAACTCTCTCCCGCTCCTAGTTGTTCCCCACCGGCGGCTTGCGCCTCGGAGGCACGTGCGGCCTCCACCTCCACCAGAGCGCGTGATACTCGCCCTCTTCAACACTGAACTGCCTGCCGCAGACGACGCATTCGCACTCGTAGGTCGCTGGCCATCCCGAATCGTCTCGACTGAGCACTCTCGCGTGCCCGCGTTCCTCCCCCCGGGTGGGGTCGTAGGTAGGGAGTTTCGGATAGTCGTCGCACCAGCACCGCCATTTGCGGTAGTTCTGCACTTTGCCGAGAGCGTGCGTGAGAGCAGCACGGTTGGGCTGGATCATCCCGCCGAGCTCGATGTTCGCCGTCGCCTGCCGAATCCTTGGAAGCGCTGCCCGGAGAGTTTCGAGCACCGCTGGGTCGCGCATGTTGATGACGTCCCATGATGCCCGCCAAATACGGTGCGGATCGTGGGAGAGCAGATCGTCAAGCGTGTCGGTCACACTGCCAGAATAGGGCGCGCGCCGCGAGTTCGAAGATCATCAAATTGACTCGCCACGGGGTAGCACACCGGTGCAGGACAGCCATCTACTGGCGAATCAACACCGTCGTGCCTACGATTCAGCCGGTGAACGGTCGGCCCCGCTGCCGCGCCGCTTCCTGACCGCGTGGACAACTGCTGACGTCGCGAAGGCAGCAGCGGAAAGTAGCCCGACGACTAGCGCTAGCATGTGGCCCTTAACGCGTTCGTCGTCTGCGCCGAGGATCAAACCCCACTGAAGACCGGCAAAAATCAGCCACACGATCGCCAACGCGATGTTGAACGTGATCATGTGCGTTTGAATCCACCGGCCGACGCTGCGTGCTTCCATGAGCAAACCATAGCTTCACTTAGGCCTACTAGGGGCAATGTCTGGAAACACCATGCAGAGACCAGCTCGGGCATCCGGCCGACTGAGGTTTGCATTCCCGCGCGCCGGGCCGTTAGATTGGCGTCACCGGAAGTAAAAACGCGGGCTTCGCCCACGCTCACACGCTGCTCTCAGAGCCGCCACTTCTCCCCATCTAGTGGAGAGTGCCATGAGCAGTCAGATTCAACTTCCCATCCCGACCGAGGGTCGCCCGCAGAGCCTGCGAGCCGCCTCTGTCGCCCTTGCCGGCTTGTCCGCCGTCTTCCTATTCGAGATGCTCGACAACTCGATCCTCAACGTCGCACTTCCGACGATCGGCAGCGAATTGCACGCGTCGACCACCGGGCTGCAGTGGGTCACGGGCGCGTACGCGGTCGTCTTCGGCGGACTCATGCTGCTGTTCAGCGCCATCGCCGACCGTTTCGGCCGCCGACGGGTGATGTTGATCGGCCTAGCCCTGCTCGGGCTCGCGAGCCTCGCCACCGCGTTCGTCACCACCGACGAGCAGCTCATCGCGGTGCGCGCCGCGATGGGCGTCGCCGCGGCGATGACCACCCCGGGCTCGATGGCGCTGGCGTTCCGCTTGTTCGACGACGAGAAACTGCGCATCCGGGCGATCACGCTCATCTCCACCGTCGGCCTGGTGGGACTGGCCGTCGGCCCGACAGTCGGCGGGTTCGTTCTGGCTGTCGCCCCGTGGCAGGTACTGCTGCTCGTCAACGTCCCCATCGCGATACTCGCATTTCTGGGCATCCGGGCAGGCATCGCCACAGACCTGCCCGCCGACCTCCACCGCGACCCCCTGGACATCGCCGGGGCGCTTCTCGGCACCGCAACGATCGTGCTGGCGCTCGTCGCGCCGACGCTGTTTGTCGACGTGGGCAGTGCGTCCTGGGTGCCGTGGGCGGCGACCGCGGGTGCCGTCGTCGCCGCGATCCTCTTCGTCGTCCGCGAACGTTCGGCGAAGCATCCATTGCTCGATCTGAAGCTGATCGCGTTGCCGCTGGTCTCCAGCGGCCTCGCCTACAAAGCCGCGTCGGGCCTCGCCCTCGCCGGACTCGGCTACATGGTGACCCTGCAGCTGCAGTTCAGCTGGGGATGGCCGCCGGCCCTCGCCGCGGTCGGCACGCTCCCCCAGGTCGTCGTGTTGCTCGCCGGCGGACGTCTTGTCGGCCCCTTCGTCAACAAGGTCGGGATGGAACACGCGGCTTGGATCAGCGCGGCAGCCGTCGTGCTCGGGCTCGCCGTGTTCGCCACGGGCGGCCGCTTCGGCTACGTCTGGGTCGCCGTCGCGCTCGTGCTCGTCGCCGCCGGAATGCGCGTTGTCGGCGTGGTCGCGGGCACCAACGTCATGCGCGGTCTGCCACATAACCGCACCACGATCGGCGCCGCCCTCGTTGACACCTCGAGCGAGATCGCCACTGCCATCGGCATCGCCGTGACGGGCACGATTCTCGCGGCGTTCTTCGCGGGCAATATCTCGTCGAAGGTGTGGAGCGCGCAGCAGGCGGCCGGGTTCCAAGACGGCGTCACCGTGTCGGGACTGGTCCTCACTGCGGTGGCGGCGGCGCTCGTGCTGTTCGGCATCGCGCGCAGCCGCCCCGGCCGTGTCGCTGGCTGACGGTAGTGTCGCCACGTGTTCGCCCATGAAGCAGGTTCCGGTACTCCCCTCGTCCTCCTGCACGGATTCGGGCTCGACCACCGCAGCCTGCTCCCTCTCGAACCGACGTTCGAGCGGGCGGGCGGCTGGCGGCGCATCTACCTCGATCTGCCCGGCGCTACCGGGTCGCCGGCGGGCGAGGTCGGCAGTTCGCAGCAGGTCGCGGATGCGGCCGTTCGCGAGATCCGGGCCCGTATAGGCGACGAACCTTTCGCGGTTCTCGGCAACTCGTTCGGCGGCATGATCGCCCGCTACGTCGCGCACGAACTTCGGCCGCAGGTTCTCGGGCTGGCCACCGTGGCCGGAGTCTTCGTCGCCGCGCACGACGAGCGCACCGTGCCCGCGCGCACGGTACTGAAGCGGCAGCCCGGTATCGAAGCACTGCTTGGAACGGCGATAGATCAGTACCGCGAAGACGCCGTGGTCGAGTCGGCCGACGACGCGATGACGTTTCTACGGTTCATCCGGCCCGGCCTCGACGGCGCGGATCGCGAGGCTCTGGATCGCATCGCCGCGAACTACTCGCTCGACCGCGAACCCGAAGACGCACACCCCGAGCCCTTCGTCCAGCCGTCCCTGCACATCACCGGCAGGCAAGACGACGTCGTCGGCTACACCGACGCGTGGCGCCGGCTCGAGCACTATCCGCGCGCGTCGTTCGCCACACTCGACGCGGCGGGTCACAACATCGTCGTCGAGCAGGCCGACCTGTGCTCGGCGCTGATCTCCGAGTGGCTGCGGCGAATGGGGCAATGAGACACGGGGTGTCTAGCGCGCTCCCCCGCCGCGCGCAATGACGGGTTTTCACAGATGGTTTCGACGTAGCGTGGATGGCACGTCGATAAGAAAGCAGGTGCACTAATGAGCGCTTCAGACAAGATCGAGAACGCCGCCGAGAAGCTGGTTGGCAAGGCCAAGGAAGCCGTCGGAAATGCGACCGACAACCCTGACACCGCCCAGGAAGGTCGTAACGACCAGACCAAGGCGAGCGCCAAGCAGGCCGGCGAGAACGTGAAAGACATCTTCAAGTAAGACGATGTCAGCAGGGCCCCGACGGGTTGCCGTCGGGGCCTTTTGCATTGGCCAGCGCGCACTGTATGGTCAGCACATGCTGACCATTGCAACCCGCCTCGACGTTATGAACCGCCTCGGCCGGGCGATGGCCGATCCCAACCGCTCGCGCATCTTGATGAGCCTGATCGACTCCCCCGGCTACCCCTCGCAGCTGGCACGCGACCTCGAGCTCACCCGCAGCAACGTCTCGAACCATCTCAGCTGCCTGAGCGGCTGCGGCATCATCGCCGCCGTGCCCGAGGGCCGGCAGACCCGGTACGAGATCGCCGATCCGCACCTGACGCGGGCGCTGGCGTCGTTGGTCGACGTTGTGCTCGCCGTCGACGACGGCGAGGCCTGCACCGACGAGAACTGCGACGTGCCCTTCTGCTGCGGAGACGGCGCGTGACCGCCGCGACTGGCGTTCCCGTGCGCGTGCTCGGCCCGCTGCGCAAGAAGGTGCTCCGACGCCGCATCCGGATCATCGTCTCGATCACCATCGCCTACAACGTCGTCGAGGCGGTCATTGCGCTCGCCGCCGGCACCGTCGCATCGTCGGCGGCGCTCATCGGATTCGGTCTCGACTCGATCGTCGAGGTGCTCTCCGCGGCCGCCGTCGCGTGGCAGTTCGCCGCGCCCGACCCGGAGAAGCGCGAGAAGGTCGCGCTGCGGGTCATCGCCTTCTCGTTCTTCGGCCTGGCCGCCTACGTGATCGTCGACTCGGCTGTTTCGCTGCTCGGACTGCGCGAGGCGGAACACAGCCCCGTGGGCATCGTGCTCGCCGCCGTGAGCCTGGCCGTCATGCCGTTGCTGAGCTGGTTCGAGCGCCGCACGGGCACAGAGCTGGGATCCGCCTCGGCAATCGCCGACTCCAAGCAGACGCTGATCTGCAGCTACCTCTCCGCCGCGCTTCTCGTCGGGCTGCTGCTGAACACGCTGCTCGGCTGGGCGTGGGCCGACTCGGTCGCCGCGCTCGTCATCGCCGTCTTCGCGATCCGCGAGGGGCTCGAAGCGTGGCGGGGTGAGGCGTGCGCCGTGCCCGTCTCGGCCCTAACGGGCGAGCGCGAGGTCGAGGCCTGCGACTGCTGCTGACGGCAGCGGGTCGGCGATGCGCTTCGTCTAGCCCTCGCGACGCACGTCCGATTCCACGTGGCGGTATCCGGATGTCTCGTAGCCGACGGCCACGACGAAGGGCGACAACATCAGCACCAAGAGGCACCAGCCGAGCGGCGCACCAGCCCAGGTCATATAGACGCTCAGCGCCATGATGGCGACCATGGCGATCGCGAGCATCACGTGCAGGGAGTCGACGGCGCGGAAGAGCACCGAATAGATCACGAAGTAGGAGACGCAGAAGACGAACACGGGGATGGCGACCGACAGCAGAACGCCGAGCGTTCCGATGGTGGTCTCGCCCTCGGCGGCGTACGCGGCGACGTGCAGACCGGCACCCACCGCGGCGAGCGCCGCGAACATCACGATGTGCCCGTACCCCCAGGCCCACTTGCGGTTGCGGTGCCGGGCGAGCACGGGCGCCGACGGCACGAGGAAATAGGTCCACCAGAGCCCGAACGACAGACCCGTTCCGGCGATGACCAGGGCGATGGCGTCTCCGCTCCAGTCGTCGTGCGCGACGATGGCCGAGACGGCCGCGATCGTGCCGAGGATGACCTCGCCGAGGGTGATGATCACCAGCAGTCCGTAGCGCTCGACGATGTGGTGCGCGTTCCACGGGGTGCCGCGCCACGTGTCATCCACCGTCACCGCATTCCACGTCGCGAACACGTGGCCGAGCAGTTCGGCCGACCACAGCGCGACGATGAGTGTCGCGAGCAGCGGCACGAACTCGATGCGCGCGATCACCACGGCGATCCACGCGATTTGAATCACGGCGTTGTAGGCGGCGTACCGCAGCGCCACTTTGCGGTTGTCGGGGTCTTGGATGGCGACGCGC
>Ga0247730_1000907_pt1 | contig 18222 bp, 20 predicted proteins | sample UWRJL073202C2_FD_180959 | JGI IMG/M metagenome (GOLD analysis project Ga0247730, IMG submission 180959) | Plant litter microbial communities from Arlington Agricultural Research Station in Wisconsin, United States - UWRJ-L073-202C-2 | ecosystem: Environmental > Terrestrial > Plant litter >... | reverse complement strand
GAGTCGAGGAGGATCTCGCTGAAGGACGAGAGAACCGCGTCGGCTTCGGCCTTGCTGGTGCCGGCCTTCGAAGCGAGGGCAGCGACGAGGTCGTTGCGTGAGATAGCCACAAAAGCTCCTTGTGAGTGATGGTGTGTGCGTCGTCCAGTCTATGAACTCACGCGCGTCGCCGGCGCGCACCCCCGGCGTGTGTTGCTGAGATTACGCCGTGATATCAGTCCCAGAGGGCCGGTGAGGGGCCGTCGACGAGGTCCACGATGCGGTCCAGGTAGACCTCGCGCGACCACTCCGTGACCCCCAGCGAGGCGAGGTGCGGGGTGCTCCACTGGGTGTCGATGAGTCCGTGGTCGCCGACGACCTCGGCCAGCCGGACCAGCGCGACCTTCGAGGCGTCCGTCGCGCGGTGGAACATCGACTCCCCCGCGAACAGCGCACCGACGCTCAGCCCGTACAGGCCGCCCACCAGCGTCCCGTCGGCTGTGCGGGTCTCGACGGAGTGCGCCCAGCCCAGGTCGTGCAGGCGGACGTAGGCGTCGCGGATCCCGGCGTCGATCCACGAGCCGGGACGGGTCGGATCGGCGCAGGCGTCGATCACCTCCTCGAACGACTGGTCGATCGTGACGTCGTAGCGCCGCACCGACCGCGCCAGCGAGCGGCTGACCCGCAGGTCGCCGGGCACCAGCACGCCGCGCAGCACGGGCGACCACCACAGGAGCTCGGAGCCGTGGGGCATCGGGAACGCACCCTGCCGGTAGGCGTCGACCAGCGTGCCGGGAGCCAGGTCGGCGCCGGCCGCGACGCAGTCGTCGTCGGGCCACTCCTGCGGGTCGAACACCCACGGTGACGGCGGCAGGGGCACCCGCGTCACTCCAGCACCCGCCTCAGGTGGTGCAGGACGCCCTCGCCCCACTGGGTCCACTCGGCGGCCGTCGCCTCCTGGAGGCAGCCCCACCACAGCAGCGTCCGGTTGACGGGCTGGGTCACCGCGGTCGCGCGCAGCTGGGACGCGAGATCGTCCGTCGAGACCTCCCACGCCTCGGCGTACGCGGCGAGGGCGTCGGGCCACGACAGCGTCGCCTGCTGGGCGATCGTGCCGTGCGGGACGCTGAGCAGCTCGGCGGCGTGCGCCCACTGGCCGTCGCCGAGGTCGAAGAACCGCCCGTCGGCGGCGAAGACGTTCCAGGGGTGGAGGTCGCCGTGCTGCCACGTCGTCGGCAGGGAGGACTCCTCGAGCTCGGCGACCGCGGCGACGAGGCGGGGACGTGCCGCCGTCAGGTCCGCGCGCAGCTGTGCGGACACGTGCGCCGGGTGCGGGTCGGGCAGCATCGAGAACATCTCGACCATCCGGTCGTACCGGTCGAGGACCGTCGCCGGGCGGCAGTCGGGCAGGCCCGTCGCGAGCAGCGCGTCCTCGTGGTCGGCGACGACGCGCTGCACGGTCGCCGCACCGGCGAGGACGCGGCGCCAGTCCTCGAGCGTCGGCTCCGCCGCGTCGCCCAGCGTCGCCCCGCGGTCGATCGTCAGCATCCAGCCGCGCGCGGCGTCGATCGCGTACGGCTCGTCGACGGCGTCGGGCACGAGTCCTGCGAGCACCTGCTGGAGGGCCGGCTCGAACGACATGTACCCGCAGTTGGCCTTGAACCACACGCGGCCGACGTCCGTGGGGATCGTGAGCTGCGTCGACCACGGCCGGATGCGGGGCTGCTCGATCGTGCCGGTCACCTCGATGCCACGGGCGGCCAGCTCGTCGCGCGTCCACCGCTCGGCCGCGTGACGCCAGTCGTCGTGCGCGACGCGCTCGGAGAACGGGCGACCCATGTCCCCACCCTAGGCGCAGACGAGGCCCCCCAGCCGCTCGAAAGGCCCCGTGAGGTCATCGCTCCTATGCTGGACGGATGGGACTTCGCCGCACCGTTGCCGTCAATGCCGGGTCGAAGCTGGCTCCGAAGGTCGCCTCCGGGTACGTCCGCACGGTGCTCGACAAGGCCATCGACGGCATCGGGCCGCTGCGGTCGGCGGCGGCCTCGGCCGACACCAAGCTCGTCGACGCCGGGGGTGACGTCGAGAAGGCGATCCACGCCCTCGTACGGCTGCACACCAGCCTGGCCGGGGTGCAGGGCTTCGTCACGAACCTCGGCGGGCTCACCACCGCGGCGCTCGCGGTGCCGGCCAACGTCGCGGGGGTGACGGTGGTGCAGTGCCACCTGGTCGCCGGCATCGCGCACCTGCGCGGCTACGACCTTGAGGACCCCCGCGTCCGCAACGCGATCCTGGCCTGCATGCTCGGCGAGGACGCCGTGGCGTCGCTGGTCACGTCCCACCGCCTGCCGTCGTCGCCGATGGCGCTGGCGACGTCGCCCGTGCACGACCCGGTGCTCGACGAGACGCTGTCCAAGGAGGTCACGGCCGAGCTGATCGGCCGCACGGCCGGTCGTCGTGCCGTGACGCTGATCGGGCGTCGCGTGCCGTTCCTGGGCGGTGCGGTCGGCGGCTCGAGCGACGCATGGGCGACCTGGCAGATCGGCTCCTACGCCGCCGACGAGCTCAAGGACCGCCGCCGCCCCTGACCGCCTGCGGGGTCAGGCCAGGGCGCGGACGACTGCGCTGGCCGGCTCCTTCTTCAGGATCGTGGACATCCAGACGCTGGTCGCGACCAGCTTCTCCAGGTCGACGCCGTGGCGGACGCCCAGGCCCTCGAGCATCCACACGAGGTCCTCGGTCGCCAGGTTGCCGGTCGCGCTCTCGGCGTACGGGCAGCCACCGAGGCCGCCCGCCGACGCGTCGAACGTCGTGATGCCGACCTGCAGCGCCGCGTAGGCGTTGGCGAGCGCCTGGCCGTACGTGTCGTGGAAGTGCATCGCCAACCGCTCCGGCCCGGTGCCCGCGGCCCCGAAGGCGGCCACGAGCGCCTGGACGTGCGCCGGCGTCCCGACCCCGATCGTGTCGCCGATCGACAGCTGGGACGCCCCGAGGTCGAGCAGCCTCCGCCCCAGCGCGACGACCTGGTCGATCGGGACGGCGCCCTCCCACGGGTCGCCGAAGCACATCGACACGTACGCGCGGACGTCGACGCCCGCCGCCCGGGCCCGCTCCACGACGGGCTCGACCATCCTCAGCTGACCGTCGAGCGACGAGGCGAGGTTCTTGCGCGCGAACGTCTCGGTCGCGCTCGTGAAGATCGCGACGTGACCCACGCCTGCCGCGAGCGCCCGGTCGAGACCCCGCTCGTTCGGCACCAGCACCGGCAGCGGGACCGGCCCCGTCATCGGCAGGCGCGCCACGAGCTCGGCGGCGTCGGCCAGCTGGGGCACCCAGCGCGGATGCACGAAGCTCGTCGCCTCGACGATCGGCAGCCCTGCCGCGATGAGCCGCTCGACGAGCTCGACCTTGACGTCGAGCGGCACGACGACGGACTCGTTCTGCAGCCCGTCGCGCGGTCCGACCTCGTAGATCGTCACCGCCTCCGGGAGAGCCGGATCACGGACGACCATGGGCCGGGTCATGCCGGGTCCACCGTGAACAGCAGGTGCCGGATGGGCACCTGGTCACCCGTCGCGACCCCGACGTGCGAGACGACCCCGTCGTAGGGAGCCGTCAGCGCGAGCTCCATCTTCATCGCCTCGACGACGCCGAGCTGCTGGCCGAGGACGACCGTCTCGCCCTCGGCCACGTCGACCCGCAGCACCGTGCCCGGCATCGGCGACACCAGGTCGGCGTCGGTCGCCGCGCCACGCCGGTGCCCCCCGCGCATGGGGTCGGGGGTCTCGAGGGTCCACGGCTGGCCCTGCCACGCGATCGTGATGCGGTCGCGGTCGACGATCGCCAGCGCCGCGGCGCCCTCGATCTCGTGCGGGTCCAGGCCGAACGACCACAGGTGCCCGGTGTCGTCGACCAGGGCGATGCGGGTCGGCGCCGGGTCCCCACCGGACCGCCACCCGTCGAGCCGGCCGAACGGGTCGTCGTCGCCCGCCAGCTCGTGGCGGGCCCACAGCCGTGCCGCCGCACGTGCCGCGTCCTCGGGCGGGGACGGCGGCGTCAGGACGTCGGCGGCCGCATCGCCGTCGAGCCACGCGGTGTGCACCTCGCCGGCCGCAAACGCGTCGCTCGCGACGAGCCGCCGGACGAAGCCGACGTTGGTTGTGACGCCGAAGACGCCCGTGTCGTCCAGCGCGTCGAGCATCCGCCGCCGGGCGTCCTCGCGGTCCGTGCCCGACACGACGATCTTGCCGAGCATCGGGTCGTACGCCGTCGAGATCTCGGCCCCGGGCCCCAGGTCGGTCTCGACCCGGGCGTCCAGCGGCCAGGCGACGCCCACGACGTCGCCGGCCTGCGGCAGGAAGCCGGCGTACGGGTCCTCGGCGTAGACCCGCACCTCCATCGCGTGGCCGGCGCAGGTGATCTCGTCCTGCGTGAGCGGCAGCGCCTCCCCCGCCGCGACGAGCAGCTGCCACTGGACGAGGTCCAGGCCCGTGACCTCCTCGGTGACGGGGTGCTCGACCTGCAGGCGCGTGTTCATCTCCAGGAACCAGGCCTCGCCGTCGGCCACGAGGAACTCGACGGTCCCGGCGCCGGTGTAGCCGACCTCCCGGCACAGGGCGACCGACGACGCGTGCAGCGTCCGGCGCAGCTCGTCGGGCAGGCCGAGCGCCGGCGCCTCCTCGACGACCTTCTGGTGCCGCCGCTGCACCGAGCAGTCGCGCTCGAAGAGGTGCACGACGTGGCCGTGCCGGTCACCGAACACCTGCACCTCGACGTGCCGCCCCGCCTCGACGTACCGCTCGACCAGCAGCGTGTCGTCGCCGAACGCCGACGCCGCCTCGCGCCGGGCCGTCCGCAGCGCCGCGGGGAGCCCCCCGGCGTCACGCACGACGTGCATCCCCTTGCCGCCACCACCGGCCGCGGCCTTGACCAGCACGGGGTACGCGTCGTCCGGGACGTCGGCGGTGTCGCCGTGCACCGCGAACTGCGGCATGACGGGCACCCCGGCCCGCTCGGCGATCGCGCGCGCCCGGTCCTTGCGTCCCATCTGGTCCATGACGTCGGCGGTGGGCCCGATGAACACGAGTCCCGCGTCGACGACCGCCCGGGCGAAGTCGGCACGCTCGGACAAGAAGCCGTAGCCGGGATGGACCGCGTCCGCGTCGGACGCGGCCGCCGCCGCGAGCAGCCGCTCGACCGACAGGTACGACTCGGCCGCCGGCGTGGGTCCGAGGTGCACGGCGGCGTCGGCCAGCGCGACGTACGGGGCGTCCGCATCGGCGTCGGAGTACACCGCGATGCTGCGCAGACCGGCCTCGCGGCACGCCAGGATCACCCGGCGGGCGATCTCGCCGCGGTTGGCGACCAGCACGGAGGAGAACGGCATCGTCATCACATCCGGAAGAGCCCGAAGCGGGGCTCGGGGATCGGGACGGCCGTGGCGACCTGCAGGCCCATCGCCAGGACCCGGCGGGTGTCGACGGGGTCGATGATCCCGTCGTCCCAGAGGCGGGCCGAGGAGTAGTAGGCCGATCCCTGGGCGTCGAACTGCTCGCGGATCGGCGCCCGGAACGCGGCCTCGTCGGCGGCGGACCACTGCTCGCCGCGCTGCTCCAGGCCATCGCGCTTGACGGTCGCGAGCACCGCGGAGGCCTGCTCGCCGCCCATCACCGAGATCGTCGCGTTGGGCCACATCCACAGGAACCGCGGATCGTAGGCGCGCCCGCACATCCCGTAGTTGCCGGCGCCGTACGAGCCGCCGATGACGACCGTGAACTTCGGGACGACCGACGACGCGACCGCCGTCACGAGCTTCGCCCCGTCCTTGGCGATGCCCCGGTTCTCGTACTCCTGGCCGACCATGAACCCCGTGATGTTCTGCAGGAACACCAGCGGGACGCCGCGCTGGTTGGCGAGCTCGACGAAGTGCGCGCCCTTGAGGGCCGACTCGCTGAACAGGATGCCGTTGTTGGCGACGATCGCGACGGGATAGCCCTCGATGCGCGCGAACCCGCACACCAGCGTCTCGCCGTACAGGGGCTTGAACTCGTGCAGCCGGGAGTCGTCGACGAGTCGGCGGACGACCTCGCGGACGTCGTAGGGGGTGCGGCTGTCGACCGGCACGACGTCGTACAGCGTCTCGGGGTCCTCCCGCGGCGGGACGGGCTCGTGCGGGGGCGGCTCGCTGGTCGGCTGCTCGAACGTCCCGACGATCGACCGGACGATCTGGAGGGCGTGCTCGTCGTCGTCGGCCAGGTGGTCGGCGACGCCGGACGTCCGCGCGTGCACGTCGCCCCCACCGAGGGCCTCGGCCGTGACGACCTCGCCCGTCGCGGCCTTCACGAGCGGCGGACCGGCCAGGAAGATCGTGCCCTGCTCGCGCACGATGACGGTCTCGTCGCTCATCGCGGGGACGTACGCGCCACCCGCGGTGCTGGACCCGAGGACCGCGGAGACCTGCGGGATCCGCTGCGCCGACATCTGCGCCTGGTTGAAGAAGATGCGGCCGAAGTGCTCGCGATCGGGGAACACCTCGTCCTGCATGGGCAGGAACGCACCGCCGGACTCCACCAGGTACAGGCACGGCAGCCGGTTCTCCTGCGCGATCGTCTGGGCACGCAGGTGCTTCTTGACCGTCATCGGGAAGTACGTGCCGCCCTTGACCGTCGCGTCATTGGCGATCACGACGCACTCGCGGCCGCTGACCCGGCCGATGCCGGCCACGACGCCGGCGCTCGGCACCTCTCCCCCGTACATGTCCCACGCCGCGAGCGCGCCGATCTCGAGGAACGGCGAGCCAGGGTCCAGGAGGCGGTCGACGCGGTCGCGCGGCAGCAGCTTGCCGCGGCCCACGTGCCGGTCGCGGGCGGCCTGGGTGCCGCCCTGCCGGACGGTCGCGAGCCGGTCACGCAGCTGGTCGACGAGTTCACGCATGACCTGAGGTTAACAGTCGTTAACCTCAGACCGCTACAGTGAGCCTGTGACGACCACCCGCCGCGAGCAGATCCTCGACACGGCCGCGACGCTGTTCGCCGAGCGCGGCTTCCACGGGGTGTCGATGCACGACATCGGCGGGGCGTGCGGCATCTCCGGCCCGGCGCTCTACAAGCACTTCGCGGGCAAGGACGACATCCTGACCCAGTCGCTGACGTCGATCAGCGAGCGGCTGCTCGACGAGGGGCGGTCGCGGTCGGACGCCGCCGCCACGGCCGATGCGGCGCTCGACGCCCTCGTCGACTGGCACATCGAGTTCGCGCTCGCCCATCGCGCGCTGATCGTGATCCAGGAGCGCGAGTGGGCCAACCTCGGCGCCGCGGGGCGTCAGGCGGTGCGCACGCTGCAGCTGGCCTACATCGACCTCTGGGTCGGCACGGTCCGGCACCTGCGCGGCGACCTCGACGCCGCCGAGGCGCGGGCCGCCGTCCAGGCGACGTTCGGCCTGATCAACTCGACGCCGCACAGCGCCCGCATCAGCGAGACCGCGATGGCGTCCCGGCTCGCGACGATGGCCCGCGCCGCCCTCCTGGCGTGACCACGGGTGCCACCCGCCGCGACCGCGAGATCGTGGCCGCCGCGACACCGGCCAGCATCACGACCCCGCCGACGACCTCGAGCGTCGTCGGCACCTCGTCCTGCACGACCCACGCGGCGGCGATCCCGATGACCGGCACCAGCAGCACGAACGGGACGACCGCGCCGGCCGGGTACCGGGCCAGCAGCGAGTTCCAGATGCCGTAGCCGATCAGCGACGCACCGATCGCGGTGTAGGCCGTGCTGGCGATCGCCGTGCCGGACAGGTGCGTCAGCGCGCGGCCGACCTCGTCGCCGCCGTCGACCAGCAGCGACAGGACCAAGGCCGGAACGGGCACGACCAGCGCCGACCACACGACGAGCGAGAACCCCGACTGGACGCCGGCCCGTCGCGCGACGACGTTGCCGGTAGCCCACGACAGCGCCGCCCCGAGCATCACGAGCACGGGGACGACCGGCGCCGTCGCACCGTGGGCCACCACCACGAGCGCCAGGCCCAGCGTGCCGATCGTGGCGCCGACCACCTGGCGGCGCGAGGGCAGCTCCCTGAGCACCGCCGCGGCGATGACGATCGTGAAGATGACCTGCGCCTGCAGCACCAGCGACGCCAGCCCGGCCGGCATCCCGAGGTCGAGCGCGACGTACAGCAGGCTGAACTGGCCCAGGCTCATGAACGCCCCGACCGCGACCACGGTGCGCCAGCTGACGGCCGGACGCGGCACGACCAGCACCAGCGGGAAGGCCACGAGGACGAACCGGATCGCGAGGAACAACAGCGGCGGCACGTCGTCGAGCCCCTCGTCGATGACGACGAAGTTGACGCCCCACAGCAGCATCACGAGCAGGGCCAGCAGGCTGTGCTTGAGCGACATGCCACCAGTGTCCTCGCCACGATCTTGAAGCACCAGCGATGCTTTGTGCGCCTGACACCGTACGGTTGCTTCATGATCGACATCGCCGCCCTGCGATCCCTGATCGCCGTCCGCGACCACGGCAGCATCGTCGCGGCCGCGACCGCGCTCGACTTCACGCCGTCCGCGATCTCCCAGCAGATCAAGAAGCTCGAGCGTCAGAGCCGCTCGCCGATGCTGGAGCGGGTGGGTCGAGGCGTCATCCTGACCGAGCGCGGACGTCTGCTGGCCGATCGCGGATCGACCTTGCTGGCCGATCTCGAGCAGGTCGAGAACATCGCCGTGGGTGGTGCCGAGGAGCTGCGCGGGACGTTCCGCATCGCGTCGTTCTCGACGGCGTCCCGCGGTGTCGCCGCCCCGCTCCTGGCGCGACTGCGGGCGAGCGCCCCCGGGCTCGACGTCACGATCGTCGAGTCGGATCCCCGCGAGTCGGTGACGCTGATCGAGCGCGGCGGGGCCGATCTCGCGCTGATCCACGACTGGAACACGATCCCGCTCGACATCCCGCCGACGCTCGAGCGGCACCAGCTGCTGGTCGACGTCGCCGACGTCCTCCTGCCGTGGGACCACCGGCTGGCGCTGAGCGAGTCGGTGACGCCGCGGGACCTGCTGGACGAGCGCTGGGTCGCGACGCCGGCGGGGACGATCTGCCACGAGTGGCTCGTGCAGATGTTCGCGATGCACGACGAGCGGCCCGACATCCGCTACTTCGACGGCTCCTACTCGACCCACATCTCGATGGTCGAGCACGGTGTCGCGGTGGCCCTGGTGCCCCGCCTCGGTCGCGAGCCCCTCCCCCCGCGGGTGCGGGTCGTCCCCGTGGTCGACCCGACGCCGCGCCGTCGCGTCGCGTCGCTGTGGCGCGTCGCCAGCCGGGACAATCCCGCCCGGCAGCACGTGCAGCGCGAGCTCGAGGAGCTGCACCCGGACGGCGCCTGAGCGCGCGAGTGGTGCGTCCTGGGCGCCGAGTGGTGCGTCCTGGTCAGACACTCCGTCCCAGAACGTCCAGGACGCACCACTCGCGGATCTCTCTCTCGCCGTGGGGTCAGGCGTTCTTGAGGGTGCGCCAGGAGACGAGGGCGGCCAGCAGGGCGATGCCGATCGCCGCAGCGGACGTGTACTGCACGCCCAGGTCGAAGGCGTCCCGCGCCGACGCCAGCAGGTTGGTGCCGACCTCGTTGGGGTAGAACCGCGACAGCTCGACCGTGCCGCCCAGCGTCTCGAACGAGCCGTCCCGCTCGCCCCACTGCAGGATCGCCGAGTAGGTCAGGTGCGACCGGTAGGTCGACGTCAGCACCGTGCCGAGCACCGCCGTGCCCAGCACCGCACCGATCTCGTACGCCGTCTCGGAGATCGCCGACGCCGCGCCGGCCTTGGACGACGGGACGCTCGACAGCATGACGTCGTTGGTCAGCGTCTCGGCCATGCCGATGCCCACGCCCATGACCGCGAAGGCCACCGCGATCGACACGACGGTCGGGGTGTCCGTCAGCGCCGTGATGGCGTAGCCCGTCGCGGACGCCACGAAGCTCGCCGTCACGAGCACCCGGATGCTCACGACGTTGGCCAGCCGGACGGCCACGAACCCGGCCACGACCGTCGCCAGCAGACCCGGGAGCAGCACCAGCGCGGCGTCCATCGCCGACAGGCCGAGCACGAGCTGCAGCAGCTGGGCGCCCAGGAACAGGAAGCCCGTCAGGCCCATCAGGCTCAGCAGGTTCGCGACGATCGCGCCGGTGAAGACCCGGTTGGAGAACAGGGTCAGGTCGATCATCGGGGACGCACTGGTGCGCAGCCGGTGCACGAGCGCCCACGCCGCCACGATCCCGACGGCGAACGCCGTCAGCGTCGCGTCGGACAGGCCGTGCTCGGCGACGTTCTTGACGCCGAACACGAGCGGCAGCATGGCCAGCAGCGACAGGACGATCGCGAGCGGGTCGAGCGGTCCCGGCGAGGGATCGCGCGACTCGGGCAGCATCGCGAGCGCGAGCGGCACCAGCACGACGATGATCGGGACGTTGATGAGGAACACCGAGCCCCACGCGAAGTGCCCGAGCAGCCAGCCGCCCAGGACCGGGCCGAGCGCCGCCCCGCCGGAGAACATCGCGGCCCAGGAGGCGATCGCCAGCCGGCGGTCGCGCGGGTCGTGGAACACGTTGCGGATCAGCGACAGCGTCGACGGCATCAGCGTCGCGCCGAACGTGCCCTGCAGCGCCCGCGCGACGAGCAGCATCTCGGGGCTGCGGCTGTAGGCCGCGAGCAGCGACGCCGCACCGAAGCCCAGCGTGCCGATCAGCAGCAGGCGCCGACGGCCGAAGCGGTCGCCGATGCTGCCCATCGCGATGAGCAGACCGGCCAGCATGATCGCGTAGAGGTCGACGATCCACAGCAGCTGCGTGCCGCTGGGCCGCAGGTCGACGCTAATGGCCGGCAGCGCGAAGCTCAGCACGGTGTTGTCGACCGACACCATCAGGACGGGCAGCATCAGCACCGCGAGCGCGGCCCATTCCCGCGGTCCTGCTCGGTGGTGGTGCATGGTGCCGGTGTCGTGGTCGATCGTGGTCATGGTGTCCCTCCTTCGTGATGTGGTCGTCCTCTCTACTGTACCGGCCAGACGGTACAGTCGACGAATCGCCCCGCTCACTCGGCCCGACGCCCACTAGGCTGACGCCATGGCGGCCACGGAACGTTCGACCCGAGACCGCCTGCTCGACGCCTTCGAGACGCTGCTCGTCTCGGCCGGCAGCCGATCCGCGACGCTCGACGCCGTCGCGGCCGCGGCCCAGGTCTCCAAGGGCGGCCTGCTGTACCACTTCCACAGCAAGGACGAGCTGGTCGAGGGCATGCTGACCCGTCTGCGCGAGCAGGGCCGCGCCGACGTCGAGAAGATGCGCACGGCCAAGAAGGGGCCCGTGGAGTTCTACCTGACCACGTCGATCAACAACGGCAGCGACTTCGACCGGGCCCTGATCGCGGCCGGTCGCATCGCGCAGGAGAACGACTCCCGGGCGTCCGAGGCCCTGGCCGATCTGCGCGAGGGGTGGTTCTCGGTGCTGCTCGAGCATCTCGAGGACGAGTCGCTCGCCCGCACGATCCAGCTGATCGGCGACGGTCTGTACTTCGACGACACCACGGGGCTGAACGAGAAGAACGCCCTCAAGCACGTCCGCGACGTCCTCAAGCGCCTCAAGGCCATCTAGCCGGTCGCGACGCCACCCGCGGAGAGTTCATCTGGTGGCCCGGTGACGGCCACGCCGTGGTCACCCGGCCCGCGTGCTCTGGAGACATGACACTCCTCCACCAAGGACTTCTCTCACCGCACGTACGCCGCGCGGCCCATGTCATCGGGGCCGCCGCACTCGCCACGGGCCTGACCTCGGTCCCGGCCGTGGCCGACGCCACCGACCTCACCGAGCGTCACCACGCCAAGCCGCCGCAGCACGCGCAGCCCGTCACGGTGTTCGGCCACCGCGGTGCGTCCGGCTACCGTCCCGAGCACACCCTGGCCTCCTACGAGCTCGCGATCAGGCTCGGCGCCGACTACATCGAGCCCGATCTCGTCAGCACCAAGGACGGCGTGCTCGTCGCCCGCCACGAGAACGAGATCAGTGGCACCACCGACGTCGCCGACCACCCCGAGTTCGCCCAGCGCAAGACCACCAAGACGATCGACGGCGTGCCGATCTCGGGCTGGTTCACCGAGGACTTCACGCTGCGGGAGCTGCGGACGCTCCGCGCGAAGGAGCGGCTCCCCGGCGTCCGCCCCGGCAACACCCGCTACGACGGCCGCTTCCAGGTGCCGACGTTCGACGAGGTGCTCGACCTGGTGCGCCGCGAGAGCCGGACCCAGGGACGCACGATCGGCGTCGCGCCCGAGACCAAGCACCCGACGTACTTCCGCTCGATCGGGCTGCCGCTGGAGCGGCCGCTGCTGCGATCGCTGCGCGCCGCGGGGCTCGACTCGAGGCGCTCGAAGGTCGTGATCCAGTCGTTCGAGACGACCAACCTGCAGCAGCTGTCGAAGCAGACGAGGGTGCGGCTGGTCCAGCTGACGTCGGCGACGGGCGCGCCCTACGACCTGGTCGCCAAGGGCGATCCCCGCACGTGGGCCGATGTCATGTCGCCGGCCGGGCTGCGGCGCGTCGCGACCTACGCCGACTGGCTCGGTCCCGAGAAGAACAGCGTCATCCCGAGGGATGCGGCCGGGTTCCTGGCGGAGCCGACGCCGGTGGTCGCCGACGCGCACCGTGCGGGCCTCAAGGTCGTGGTCTACACGTTCCGCGACGAGAACCAGTTCCTGCCGGCCGACTTCCGCACCGGTGACGACCCCAACGCCAAGGGCGACATCTTCGGCGAGATGCGGGCCTTCTTCGAGACCGGCATCGACGCGGTGTTCTCGGACTACCCCGACACCGCCGACGCCGCCCGCGACTGGTGGGAAGACCGGGACTAGAACCTCAAGATGTGGGCAGGTAACGGGCTCAGAACCCCGGTTCAGGCCTGTTTTCTGCCCACATCCTGGGGTTAGCCTGGGGTCATGTGCCGGAACATTCGTACGCTTCACAACTTCGAGCCCGCTGCGAACGACGCGGAGATCAGGGCTGCGGCCCTGCAGTACGTCCGCAAGATCAGCGGCTCGACGCATCCGTCCAAGGCCAACGAAGAGGTCTTCAACCGCGCCGTCGACGAGATCGCCCACCTCACGGGCCACCTGCTCGAGGACCTGGTGACGTCGGCCCCGCCCAAGGACCGCGAGGTCGAGGCGGCCAAGGCCCGCGAGCGCGCCGCGAAGCGCTACGCCACCGCCTGACGCCGACGCCTGACGCCGCCCCGCGCGCCGCTCAGGCCTTGCGGAGCTTCAAGAAGATGCTGGGGCCGAAGTTGGTCCTGGCCAGGCCCTTCTGGGTGATGCGCTCGGCGGCCAGCATGACGCTCTTGGGCAGGGCCTTCTTGAGCTTCTGGCTGCGCAGGTTCGACACCGAGAGCTTGCTGTCGAGCACCAGACCGGCGGCCGCGAGCTGACCGACGACGGTGTCGATGTTGTGGTTGACGAACGCGATCGCGTCGGGCTCGTCGGCCTTGACCGTGCGGATGCTGACCGGCTCGACCGGAAGAGGCGTGCCCTCCTTCTTGTGCCGGCGCCGGTTCATGAAGTGGCCGTAGTTGGCGACCTCGATGATCGCCGTGCCGCCCGGTGCCAGGACCCGCGAGATCTCGGCGAACTCCGCCGACGGCTCGGGCAGGTGGTGCATGACGCGCACCATCGTGATCAGGTCGAGCTCGCCGTCGGCGAACCGCAGGTCGTCGGCCTGCATCTGCACCTGCTTGACGTCGGTGCCCTCGAGCACCTTCTTGGCGGCCTCCAGCTGCGACGCGGCGGGCTCGGCCAGGGTGACCTCGTCGGAGAACGTCCGCAGCAGCAGGCACAGCCGGCCGAAGCCACCACCGATGTCGGCGGCCTTGCGGAAGTGGTTGCCCTTCAGGAGGCGCCGGATGGCGATGTGCTCGGCGGCGTTCTCGTAGTCGCGGTTGTCCCAGTACGCGGTGTAGTCGTAACCACGCTCGTACTGGTTGGCGACCTTCTTGGAAGGCACGTCACGGGAGGGCTCGGTCTCGTCAGTCACGCCCAGAACCCTACCCTCACGGCCCGTAGGTCCGCGGACCGAAGACCGGCGCCTCCTTGGCGATCCCGGCCTTGCGGGCGATCGCGGTGTTGCGGGCCTTGAACATGACGGACTGCAGCCTGCGCTCGAGCCGGTAGGCCTGGCGGAGGCTGCCGCGGCGCGTGCCGTACACGAGCTCCTTGGTGGCCGCGATGGTGTCGGGCGACCGCTCGGCGATCTGGTCGGCGAGCGCCAGCGCCGCCTTGAGCGGGTCGTCGCCGACCTCGGTCGCCAGACCCAGCTCGACCGCGCGGGTGCCCGTGAGCAGCTCGGCGGTCATGGTCAGACGCATGAGGACGTCGACCGGCAGCAGCTCGCTGAACGGGGCGGTGCCGGCCATGTCGGGGACGAGTCCCCACTTGGACTCCATGATCGACCAGGCGGCGTCGGGCGTCGTGAAGCGGAAGTCGGCCCCCAGGGCGAGCTGCAGCCCCGCGCCGTAGCAGTGGCCCTGCACCACGGCGATGACCGGGACGGGCAGGTCGCGCCAGATCTGCGTCGCGAGCTGGAAGCGGTTGACGGTGCGAGGCCCGGCGAAGAAGAACTGCTTGACCTTCTTCTTCTGCTCGAAGACCGACCCGAAGTCCAGACCCGCGCAGAACGAACGGCCCGCGCCCTGCAGCACGACGGCCCGGATGTCGCGGTTGCCGCGCAGCGACGTCGCGGCCTCGACCAGTCCGTCGATCGTCTCCAGGTCGACCGCGTTGAGCTTGTCGGGGCGGTTGAGCGTCACGTACGCGAGGGGGCCGTCGATCTCGACGAGCACACGGGGTTCGGTCATGCGGCTACGGTACCGAGGGCCGAGCCTCCGCGGGGCGGGTCCCGGAACCGTCGGCCTCCAGGAGGTGGTCCACGGTCGAGCGCAGGTCGGCCGCCTCCACGGTGCCGACGGGTCCCCTGGCGCGACCGACGCCGGCGGGCCAGCCCGGCCCGCCCAGGACGACCGTGGTGCCGACCCCGATGCCGGCCAGCACCTCCCACAGCGGGTCGTCCTCCGGGCGAGGCAGCGAGGCCCACAGGAAGATCGCGCGCGGACGCAGCCGCGCGCTGGCGTCGGCCAGTGCGGGTGCCGGCAGCCTGGCGCCCAGGACGTGCGCCGCGACCCCCGCCTCCGCGAGCGCGGCGTCGAGCGCCAGGATCGGCAGCGAGTGCTGGTCGTCCTCGGCGCTGGCCAGGATGATCGTCGGGCCCGCCTGCTCGTCGATGGCGAGGCGGCGCGTGTGGGCGCGCAGCTCGCCGGCGATGGCCTCGCTCGCGAGGTGCTCCGCCTCGATGCCGAGGCGACCCGCGGACCACTCCTCCCCGATCGTGATGAGCGTCGGCGCGACGACGTCGGTCCACGCCCCGATCGCGCCGAGCCCGTGCAGGGCGTCGGCGACGAGTCGGCCGATGCGGCGGGGGTCGTCGGTCGTCGCGGCGTCCAGCACGGCCTTGACGACCTCCTCCGGCGGGCCCGACTCCCGCTCGGTCTGGCCGTGCTCGGAGCTCAGGGCCTGGGTCAGGTCGGCGTCGTCGAGGGCGTGGGCGACCCGCGCGGCATCGCTGGGCGGCGCCCCGCGGGCGATCAGCAGCTGGGTCAGCATGACGCGCTCGATGTCGACCTCGGTGTACCGGCGGTGCCCGCCGGCCGTCCGTCGCGACGGTCCGACGTCGTAGCGGCGCTCCCACGTGCGCAGGGTCGACGCGGCGATGCCGAGCCGGGCGGCCACGGAGCCCACGCCCCAACCCAGCTCCGGATCGCTGTCGTGCCCCGACGGTGTCGACATCGCTCCAGCGTAGGACCGCCTCGCGCAGCCGCACGCCGAGCGATGCACGGCGCTGCGCAAGTTCTGAACAATTTCTGCACCGAATCTGCGCGGACCGCGTTTCGACCTCCGCGATCGGGGCATAACCCCTTCATGGTCAACGTGAAGCGGCTCCCCGGTCCCATGATCGACGCCTACGAATGGCAGTACCAAGGCGCCTGCATGGGCGTCGACAGCTCCGTGTTCTTCTCTCCCGAGGCCGAGCGCGGCGCCAAGCGTGAACGGCGCGAGGAAGCGGCCAAGCAGCTGTGCTTCCAGTGCCCCGTCATCGACCGGTGCCGCGAGCACGCCCTGGCCGTCCGCGAGCCCTACGGGGTGTGGGGCGGTATGACCGAGGGTGAGCGCGCCGCCGTCGCGCGCCAGGAGAAGATCGCCAGCTGACGGTGTCCGCAGCCGCGATCCGCCCATCCGAGGAGGCAGCATGACATCTCACCTGACATCTCTTGCCGGCCGCAAGGTCGCCTTCCTGACGTCGCAGATCGGCGTCGAGAAGGCCGAGCTCACCGTCCCCTGGCAGGCCGTCCTCGACGCCGGAGGCACACCGACGCTCGTCGCGCCGGACAGCTCTCCCGTGCAGTCGATGGTCGGCGACGTCGACAAGGACGCGACCTTCGTCCCCGACGTCACGGTCGCCGCGGCAGCCGTCACCGACTTCGACGCCCTCGTGATCCCGGGCGGCACCGTCAACGCCGACCACGTGCGTGGCGACGCCGCCTCGGTGGCGCTGGTCCAGGCCTTCGCCGACGCGGGCAAGCCCGTCGCCGCGATCTGCCACGGTCCCTGGGCCCTCGTCGAGGCCGGCGTCCTGCCCGGCAAGACGTTGACGTCGTACCCGACCCTGCGGACCGACATCACCAACGCCGGCGGCTCGTGGGTCGACGAGACCGTGTTCCACTGCCCTGCCGGCGGCTGGGACCTGGTCACGTCCCGCACCCCGGACGACCTCGAGAACTTCACGTCCACCTTCACCAGCGTCTTCGCGAAAGCCTGATTCGATGCCCGCAGCCCGTACCCCCAGCACGTCCGCCAAGATCCTCTACCGCCCCGTCGGCATCGTCAGCTCGATCGTCGGCGGCCTGGTCGCGAGCCTGCTGTTCAAGCAGATCTGGAAGCGGGTCAGCGCCGGTGAGAACGCCGATCCTCCCGGACCGCTGCAGTCGGAGTACCCGTTCAAGGAGATCGTCCTGGCCGCCGTGCTCCAGGGCGCGATCTACTCGGTCGTCAAGACCGTCATCCAGCGCCAGGGCGCCAAGACGTTCGAGCGGGCGACCGGCGAGTGGCCCGGCTCGTGACCCCGGCCGCCGCGCTGCTCGGTGACGCCTTCCACCGCGTCGACGACAGCGTGCAGTCAGTCCTCGACGGCCTCACGTCCGAGGACCTCGGCCGCCGCATCACGCCCGACGCCAACTCGATCGGCTGGCTCGTCTGGCACCTGCTCCGCGTGCAGGACGAGCTCGTCGCGGGAGCCGGCGGGACCGAGCCCGTCTGGATCGCCGACGGCTGGCACGAGCGCCTCGACCTGCCGTTCGAGCCCCGGTCCACCGGGTACGGCCACTCCAGCGCCGACGTCGCCGCCGTTCGCACGTCGCCGGAGCTGCTGACCGGGTACGGTCGCGCGGTCGCCGCCGTCACGTCTGCGTACCTCGCCACGCTGTCGGACGCCGATCTCGACCGCGTCGTCGACGAGAGCTACGACCCGCCCGTGACGCTCGGCGTCCGGCTGGTCAGCGTCGTCGAGGACGTCCTGAAGCACGTCGGCCAGGCCGAGTACCTCGCCGGCCTGCCCGACTGAGGTCAGTCGGCGAACTGCCGGGCGAACCGCCTGAACCGCTCGTTGCCCATCGACGCGGCCTGCGCCCACGACTCGAAGTCCAACGACGTCGCCAGGTCGGAGGTCGCGGCGATCCTGACCGACTGGACGATGTCGGCGACGAGCTGCGGCTCACGGCCGGCGTACAGGTGCGCCTGCTCGAGGGCGTCCGCGAGCGCGTCGTCGACGAGCCGGTCCGCCAGCCCGATGCGCGCCGCCTCGTCGGCCCCGATGACGGCACCGGCCAGCAGGGCGGCCGTCGCCCGGCCCCGACCGACCCGCTCGGTCAGCATCCAGCTGCAGCCCCCGCCCGGGTGCAGCCCGATCTCGGCGAACGTCGGGCCGAAGCCCGCCCGCGGGCCCGCCACCACGACGTCGCAGGCCAGCGCGACGTTCAGTCCGGCACCGATCGCCGGACCCTGGACCGCCGCGATCGTCGGGATGGTCAGGTCGCGCAGGCCGAGGAACGAGGCGTAGACCCTCATCAGGTGGTCGCGCATCTGGTCCGTCGGCCGGTCGAGGTC
>Ga0247730_1000906_pt1 | contig 18239 bp, 24 predicted proteins | sample UWRJL073202C2_FD_180959 | JGI IMG/M metagenome (GOLD analysis project Ga0247730, IMG submission 180959) | Plant litter microbial communities from Arlington Agricultural Research Station in Wisconsin, United States - UWRJ-L073-202C-2 | ecosystem: Environmental > Terrestrial > Plant litter >... | reverse complement strand
ATAAGCAGGAAGGTGGTAATAAATGGCGCGGAGCCATGAACAATGCGGGTCAAGTAAGGAATGGCCTTCCTAGGTAACTCTTTGGCTGGATCGACCATGTTTTCGCAATTTGTCTTCAGAAATCACTCTCGTTGTTGTAGACGTTCGATGTTGGTTAGTAGAAGAGTGAGCTAGGCGTATCATCAAAATGGCCACGTGAGCCTAACCTTCCAACTGACCACGATACAGTAATACTACGACCATTTCCGTTTGCATTTGTACGTGCCGTTCTGCTTCTTACTCTGCTTGACGCTCTTATGGAAGCTACTGTCATGGAATCCACACTTGATGCCTTTTTCGTAGGCACGCGAACGTCGTCGAAAGGCCAAGACAGGTCAGATCGTCCGTCCATCTTTACGACCAGGTCGGGGAAAGGATGTAAGCCATGCAAGACCTCTTACAATCTTTCAGAGGCGGATATTCGGGGTGCAAGAATTTGTATTGTTGCTACATGCGAATGACAGTACTTTATGGTCGATTACAGCAAAGTATCAAAGTTTTCAGGGATGGAAAGAAAGTGATTAAAGGTAAAGAAAGACGGAACGGTTTTAGGACTGATCACTCGAGAGTGCCTGTCTAAGTTGATGGTAGGACAGACCAGAATCGTTAAGTGAAGGAGGCGCCAAAAAGGTTGCACCAATCAGTATGATAAGGCATTTCGCCCATAATGATACGTTCAGATGCAACCAGCCCAAAAGAATGAACTGTAGGAGGAAGAAATTGTAGGAGACAGCGAGCGAAATGTAACTTGTGTAGACGTAATGCTTGAGATCGGGAGAAGTACCACATTCGACGAGAATGGCAAAGCCATCCTTCCCGTCAAAATGCGTCTGGATACTGGGCGCTTCGCGGTTTGCTTCATAGTAACGATTGGCGCAGCCATATAAGACGAATAATCCCATCGAGGCGTTGAGGAAGACACTGCAGCTGGCCACAATGCCTATGCTAGCCACGGTGGTCATTGCGGCTGAGTTGGTAACAGATGCGACTGTCACTTGGGCACCGACAAGACCCAAAGCCTATATCTACGTCAAATATTGACGAAAAAAGAAAAGAAAAGAAAAACATGCGGGATGCACTTACCAGAGCAACCTCATTGTTTAGGCAGGTCTTATATTCGGCCCGATACGAATCCGCTTGGGGGGGAAGAGGTATGTGGTCCATGCTAGTGGATTTGGGGGCGGGATTGCCAGAGAGCGACGAAGTCTGCTTCCCGGGGGCGGACGGAGCGTGCGACATGCTTTGGGCAAGGTTCCAATAATTAAGAGGTCTTAGTTAACGAGAGCTAATCGTTTCACATCTGGACATGTACGGACTGGATGGCAGAGTCGGCCACTTGGAGAGTTGAGGAGACGAGAGAGAAGGTGGGAAGACGAAGAATGTCTTGAATTCGGCTGCTTTTCCTTTGCGTATATATACATCGCTATCTGGTGGCATTTAGTAGGAGAATTCTTAACCTTTTCAACGTGATAAATGCATCAGAAGAACAGTGCTGCCTGCGACACCACGCCAATTCTCCAGGGGAACGCTCGAGTCGAATCTCAGGAGGTAAGATTTCCAGCCGTATTGGTATTTCATAAACAGGTACATTTTCCTCCGAATCAAATCAGCTCAAGTGAGCAAATGATCTTAAGGCTCGGACACTGGCGCTTGTTTTCTTTTTCGCAGTCCTTCTTCGGGAGTGTCAGCAGCAGAAGACAGACAGCAGGCAAGTGTAACTGACCGCTTTTCTCTCTCAGAGCCTCTTCTAACACCGCAGTCGAACCGTCGCCATCAAGAGAGATAACTTCTGGAAGAGCCTCTATAGAAAGTGTTATCACGAGGCATGCACAGCAGCGAGCGAATCCTACTAGGTTCATTCGTGTTTTCCACTGGTTCCTTCCGCAGGGTTTCTGGTTCCATGTCGTTCCCCGACTCGCTAGATGCAGTGTTGTTAGGATCCGCTGCTTCTACAGTTTTTGAGGTCTTGGGGCCAAAGTACGAATCTTTGAACCCATAATAAGCCCTTCCCAACCGCGCAGCGAACCTTCCCACCATTCGGTCCCACTCAGTGATTCTTCACGACAAGTCAGCCAGGACAGTTGACTGCACCATGCGGGACAACTTAACTGAACTTCCTCCAGGATACGGCGCCGAATCTCCCTCTCTTCGTCACTCATGATATACTCGCCGGTACTAGCCATCTACAATACATGAGAATCAGATAGATGGGATTGTCTCTGTCCATACCTTTGAGAACTAGCGAGCGTCTGACGTGTGGTCGTGACAAGTAAGATCTAAAAAGCAGACACTGAGACTATTCAGGCAACGCTGATCCGGATCCGGCAGCCACTGTTGTGGCGCTAGACTCACAGAGTGGCGCCTAGGGCCCAAAGTCCCCGTTGCTCCTCGACGAAGAGTGCGCAGAAGTGCGCATAGGGTATCTGGTATAGTGTTTAATTAGCTGCTAGCCAGATCTGAGCACTCAAATAGAGAGATTACAGCCTCTGTAATATTTGTTTCGGTTCCTCATGGCGTTTCGTTTCCGGTTTATTTAAGCTTAAAGGGCTCATGATGAGTATGTTTTAATTAGTCTCCCGCAGGCGGGTAACAGAATCGTTCGCGTAAGGATGGGAACCAGTCGAATAAAGCTTTTTTGAAAATAACCAATGTGCTATAAACTGTCTAAATCCTATACCCTGTAGTAAACGCAGTCAGCACAGAAGTGATTAGTGATGTTTCTAAGATCCGACTTACCCAACAGCCTTCATTAACACGAATCCAAGCGTCGACACAACCAAGGTGGCGATAATGCTCGCTGGCACACCGTTAACCAAGAAGTCAACGTTGCTGAGGTAAAGCTCTCCTAGATCGTTCTCTTGTGTCGCACTACAAGGTCAAGTCAATATAAAGAGCCGCTATGATTCGACAAAAACCACGTACGCAGTCTGGTTCGGGAAACCACTGACAGGCATACCCATACCAGTGCTACAAATCAAAGCAGTAATGAAGATCAACAAGTTCTTGGGCTGGCCATCCAAATGCATCGCAACTTCCTTCGCAATGGGCACGAGCAGAACAGACGCGATGGTATGTGAAATGAATGTCGACACAATGAGGACAACCACGCTGAGAATGATAACCACAGTGTATAAGCCAGAGTTCCCGACCATGTGTCGTACACCGTCGTCCATGACATTTAACAGACCACTGGAGGTTACCCCTTTTCCTAGAGCGATACCACCCATGGCGAGGAAGACAATAGTCCAAGCGAACTGTTCGAAATCATTCTACGGCGTGTCATTAGTCCACGGAAACTAGACGCCAGGGAGATAGACTTGCCTTTTTCAGCACACCAGAGCCAAAGAACATGATAATGGGGAATATCGCAATAACACCCATGTCTCCAACCACGTCTTCAATTTGGTGCTCTACACACCATAACGCGATGGTGAGGAGACAGACAATGGACACGAACCACTGTTTCATCGAAAACGGTTCAGCTGTCGGCCGAATAGCTTTGATCTCTAGGGCATCCCCGTCTTTCCCAGGAATCCTAGTAGGTCCGTAGCTCCCAACCAGTAAACCCCAAATGAGGAGGATGCTAACTGTGGAGACAGGTAAAGCAACTGCAAACCAAGTACCCCAGCCTATTGGAGGATCCATTTCCTTGAGTGCAATCAAGTTCTGAGGCGAAGAAATGGGTGAAGATTGGCCACCAATGTTAGCAGCTAACGCGATTCCAAGCTAAACGTATTGATTCCATCAGCCGTGTTCCAAATATATCGATGGATACTGGACTCACAACCAAAGCAGGTCCGAAAGGAGCTTTCGGTGGGAGCGTTCGTAGGATGGGCTTGAGATTCAATAGATTAGTGAACAGAGCAGTGCTTGTAATCAAGCTATGTCGCATACCCGAATCAATGTAAAACACAACGTGGGCGCGGCGACATTACTCAAAACGTAAGGGTTAGGAGGTCGTCTAAAAGGGCTATAAAAGGTGCAGGTTGCATACCTAATCCACATGCTAGCAAAGCAAGAGACGCCCATGAAAGCTAACAACACAATGTTGGGCCTAGTTCCAGCTAAACTCAGCACTCTCGTGATCAGGATGCGATCGATGTTGGTCTTGCTCAGTGCAGAAGATATCGTGAAGCCACCGATAAGGAGCATAATAGTGGGAGAAAACATGATGGAAAAAACAAATCTAAATGGGACTTAGAGGCAGCACAAAAAGTCGAGTCCGCAACGTACCCTGTCGCTGCTTTGGGTGGTAGATGCTCATACTCATCTGGCTCGCCAGTAGGAGCTCGAATGACTTGTAAGGTTACAAGTAGCAATGGGACCAATAAGGAGGTCACGAAGAGCGGTATTGCCTATCCATAAGATAAGTACTCCAAAAACAGAAAGAAAGAAAAAGAAGGTCGCTCACCTCAGTTGCCCACAAGATGGTACAAAATACCAAAATGGCAAAACACTTATTTGCTTCAACCCCTGCGTCAATTGCCTGAACGTTCGCAAGGGTTACGAATATGGCAACGGCTAGAAGAAGATATATCTGCTTCCAAGTGATCCGCCAGCCTCCCAGTTGCACGGCTGCCTTCTCATCTTTCATAACTGTAATTCCCAGAGCGTTATCGCCTTTCCGTTCTCTGCCAATCATAGTCCTCCAGACAGTGTCTCGCTCCAGCGCAATATTCTCACGCTGATAAAGTTTCAACTGTGTCTTCGCCCGATTCCTGTCTCCCATCTCTACACATTTCGCGTACAAGTCGATGAGACGGTCCAAGGCGGCGTTGATATTATCCCTCGATGCTTGCGTAAATGGAAGAGCAGTCTCCACTCTTGTATGCATGTAGCGGTCTTTCAGATCGCTGTAGGTGATCTTGTCATATCTGCAATAGTATTAGCTCTGGTCAATGTGTGAGCGTTCCAACACACTTCTTCAAGATCTTGCGGAACCCAGAACTATTCACTTCTACATAGGACCTCAGGTTGGAGACGCTGACGTAGAGGGTCGTGATTCGGCGCTTGAACAGCAATCTGGTGTCAAAGGCGTAATTGCCTCGCGCGTTCCAGATTGATGTTGGTTCGAGGGGAGAAGCTTCTGCGTGGTCTTTGACAAGTCGAAGAGTAGTAGCAATGCGTCGCATAGTGCCTTGTGGCTTTGACAGGGATGCTATACTATCCTCAAGCTCATTGTCAGAGGTAGACGAGAAGCTATACCGCTGAGTATACTCTTCTACTGGAGAGTCCTCTGGTATTCGACCGCTACGGCCTGTAATAGGATGTCAATTGGTTGCCATCAAGGGACGAAGGGGACACGGACCGATGGATGATGCTGTCCTGGCTGCCCTGCTCGCTGAGCTACTAATCCGCCGTCTGCGCTTTGGGGGAGGAGCAGATTCAGAGTTAGAGTGGCTTAGAGCATCTCTGCTATTCGCCATGGTGCTCTCCGCATCGTCATCTTCTGCGGAGTCCCAGTCGTCCTCATACCTATCTTGCATGCCTTTCAACTCCTGCTCCTTCACCTGTGCCTCTAGATCCTCAAGTTCATCCAATATTGCTCTCTCTTGTGTTTCATAAAATATGGACACTTTCCTGAGCTCCTTATCTAACATCGGCACGAAGACATTATCGCTGGGAGAAGGAGGTGAAGAAGGGAATAGCAAGGTTTGCTCGTTGGCTTCGAGATCTGCGTCAAATTGTGGACCAGAGGAAGGAAGAGAGGGTGCGGTCTGCTTCTCAAGCGTGTATATCTGGTCTTTGAGAGTCTCGTAGGAAAGATATTCTTCCCACCACTCCGCTACCGCATTGAAGCGCAACGAAGAGCTAGAGAATGCTCGGTGTCAACGCGGCTGGAGTCCATAGCATAAATAGGTATAGCACTCACCTGAACCTCATGCTAGGCAAGATTTGGGTGCTAGAAAGGCCTGCTGAGGTCTTAAATGCTACTACTCCCCTCTAAAGTAGGTGGGCGTGGAAGAGCAAGGCTGTCCAAATCAGGACTCATGGCATATTGCTCACGTGGTGCCTCGTGGGAATTTACCTCTAATGCCTGCTTCTTGCCTGCTTCCATGGAGCTGATACTTACTGGCACCGTTGGACTTGCAGATCTATCGCCTACCTATATACACTATCTATTGCTTTATCTCATAATCTACAGATATTCCAAAGTTGCAAAGGCCTATATCGATCGCTAGGAAATGCATCGCACAGTCGCATGTAATAACCACATGAATCGAGGACTTGTTCTAAGGTTTCTTTCTCTGAGAATCCTAGAGCATCTTTCAAAAACCATGTTGCCTCGCGAGAAGAGATGGTTCGAGGAAAATACGGAGTTTATCCACACGTGTTGGTGAAATATTCTGGTCAGAGTTAGGTATGTTCTCTAGACATCGGCGACGGTTTGATTGACGCGCTTTGGGATTCAGACAGGGTCTTCTTCGGAGAGAAAATAAATCCATATGTCAGAGAAATAGATTGAGCGAGATAGGGCAAGCGACTGAGTATAATCCGTGGTGTTGGAGACAGCAGTAAACATGGATGCAAGGGTATGATAATAACACAGATGTGAAGAGGGCATATACAGAGACCTAGGTGGCGGGGTCGTGAAGCACGGCAAGCAGATATCGATCATCTAGGGTGAGAAGACACTGAACGGCAAATTCATTAGGGAAGTGGCAAAGAGCTGACCAGGTGAGATCATAATTTCATGCCGTTTTGTCCGTATCCTCATGAACCGAACTTCGTCCTAGAATACATATTAGGCTGTGAACAGAGAGGAATACTAATGGCTCTATTCACCGTGTCGGAATCGCTAGTGCTGACTTCGTCAAGACCAGCTTGAACGCTCTCCACGATCCGGCCAATCACACTGGCATATTTACGACCTTGTTCACCATCAAATATGACTCCAGAATGCCGAATAATGCTAACGGGTTGACCTCGCGAGACCAGCATATATCCGAGCACGGAGCGATGAGATGAGAGCAATGCCAATGTTTGTTCTAGTTCAGGCGACATGCCTGTGGGCACGGGAGCCGAAGCTGGGTTCGTTGTGTTCGAGGCATTTGGCTGAGAGACAAATGATGTTCTTGCGGTGGCCTAATAGCAGCGAGGAGGGTTAAATTCAGCGCATCAGTGTAGGGGAATGAATAACAGACCATGGCGGTCAGACGAGAGGAGCTGGTTCAGGTAAAGCCTCGAAATAGAAAATGCGTTGCTGCTTTCGGACTGCCATCATCTCGCGAGTTGAGACGCGCCATTATGGAGCAGCAACTCTTACTTCCGCCTGCTGCTATACCTCAGACGAATCCGTTCGAATGGAAACCCCAACGATATCGCTCTGCGCCTCAACCACCCCCTCTGGATGAAAACAAACTGCACGAGCAGGAACTGGCCAACCAGCGACAGGTCATTGACGGAAAACTAATCAAGAGAACGCGTCCCAGACGTACTGTGGATTATAATGGTCCAATGGGTAGATGGGCTCTGGTGCGTCTGGCTATTCCACTGAGAATTTAGGCGCATGCTCACGGATTTGTCTTCAAAGATGCGCAAAATGAGACCAAACTCTTCATTCGTGCCATCCATGCGCCCAGTTCCTCCCTATATCATCGATGTACGTTGCCATCTAACCTCTGAGGTCCCGAGCTAACGCGCTTCTAAAGCTCCTTCCGCCCACTGCCTACCCGACTAACTCGTCTACATCTCTATGTACCAAGTTTGTTCATACCTCCACCAATAAAATTCGATGTCCTGTCAATGTTGTCACAGTCAGTCCGCCCCTCCGTAATCATTTGCAAGTCGTAATGCCAATCTCTCGCAGTGGACACCAGAGAACCGGCGAATACTCACAGGCTCGACCAGTGGAGAGTTCACGCTTTGGAATGGAATGACCTTCAACTTTGAGACGATCCTCCAAGCTCACGACACAGCCATCTGTGCTCTCACGTTTACACATTCAGGAGCCTATCTGGCGTCTGCCGACAAAACTGGAATTATCAAATACTTTGAGCCCAATATGAATAATCTGACTGCATGGCAAGGCTCAAACTCCAAGGAGGCTGTCCGTGGCATTAGCTTCAGCCCAGACGACGGCCGGTTTGCAACTGCCAGTGATGACTCGAGTGTGCGCATATGGTCATTCCATGAAAGCCGAGTTGAGAAAATGCTGACAGGTGGGTAATGCCTATCACGGCTGCGATTTCTCCTGACCCTTCCTCTTCAGGCCACGGGTGGGATGTAAAATGCGTGGAATGGCATCCTACGAAAGGCCTCTTAGTTTCTGGTAGTAAAGACAACATGATGAAGTTCTGGGACCCTCGAACAGGGACATGTCTATCTACTCTGTATGTTCTTCCTTCACTCAGTTTTGCGCCTATTGAACGATAACGTAGACACCAGCATAAAAATACGATACAAGCCTTATCTTGGTCACCAAATGGAAATATGGTCGCCAGTGCATCCAGAGACCAAACTGTCCGAGTATTTGACATCAGGGCTATGAAAGAATTCCGCGTGTTGAAAGGACACAAGAAGGAAGTTTGTTGTATGTTAATACTTCCATTCCTTGCTTTGTATCTGACGCGAGACCTTCCTTTAGCCGTTGCTTGGCATCCATTCCATCCTCTTCTCGTATCTGGCGGGTCTGAGGGTGCCATTCTTCATTGGGATCTGTCGAGCCCAGACCCCATAGAAACAAGTGCACCAACAATTGGCCCTAGAGCGACTCTGTCCCAAGCGCATGACTCAAACGTGTGGTCACTAGCCTATCATCCTTTAGGTCACCTTCTCGCAAGTGCATCTAACGACCACACAACCAGATTCTGGTCTCGCGAACGGCCAGGAGACCCGACGTCTGTATTCTCTGGCGGTGGAGAGAAGCCACCAGATGTTGTCGATGCTACAGGACAGGACGATGAAGACGAGATGATGGTCCCCGGCTTTGGTGGAAACGCGGGATGGTTCGGCAGCCAAGGAGGCAGAGCAACTCCGTTGGATAACGGCAATGAAGATGACTTCCAGATTCCTGGCTTGTCTACTGCTCCTCCGCCTCCGATGAGGGCTCCGCCACCACCTGACAGAGACTTAGATGACCGGCGAATCCCTCCCCCTCGGATACCTCGTGAGGGCGGGTACGGTGGTGGGAGAGGAAGGTACGAGCGTGAGGAGTGGCCTAGAGATAACCGGGAAGAGGAATACTATCGAGGCGGTGGTGGTAGTGACCACTACAGGGCTCCACCAGACGATGGTTATGATCGACATAGTGGCGGTGATGATTTCCATCGTGGTGGTCGGGGAGATGGAGGTAACAGAGAAGGAAGATGGGGCGGAAGGCGGCTGGGGAGATATTAAGTAGTTCGTCTTTCCTTCACGCACGCGTGGTGATCTTCAACTTGTTTTGTGCAGCTCTTGGGGTTCCTATTCGTACCTTTAGTAATTACAGCTATATTGAGAGCACTCTTTCAAATCTCGGCGCTAAAGTCCAATTAAGATGACTTCTAGTAGCCTGGGTAGAGGTGGGGGTTTCAGGAGTTCCAGACCTTCAAATGTTAAGCCAAATATCATGAGCATTTCTCGCAGATGCTTCAGTGTAGCTTCGGAAAGAACTGCTTCGGAAGCATAACAAGGTCTAGTGTTATTTTATTCTATGCTTGAGTACGAGGCTGTGAGGAAGTTCACATACTGCGTCCGTTCTGCAAGAGGGGTTTCTACCCGAACCTTAAATAAGTATCCGTAACTTGTATTTCTCCATGAATACGAATGTCAAAAAACTCGACACCACGTCGACGAGTCGTTCTCTTAAGGCAATTCAATACATATTTACAGAGAGTGTAGTATCAGTCTAACCGTGCTCTGATGTCTATTTCGCTCTCCAAGTAGATATAATGATATATATATATAGGCAGAGACAGAGACAGAGTGCGCACTGAATCTTCTCACAAAACGAATATCAAGAAGAGAAAATGAGACCAAGTTGGCGGGGGGATGGTGTCCATAATGAAAATGAAAGAAATATGTGCGAGAACAGGTCCAGTAACCGAGTCCCTTTGTCCGACCACTCGTCTATCCACAATGTCCAGAAAGAAAGAAAGAAAGAGTTGAAAGGAGAAGAATAGCAGATCATATCGTCAAAGACATATCCTGCCTCGCTTTGAGGTTGTCATGGATGCGTTCGTAGGAAAATGATCTAGGAAGACTCAGGTATCAGCTCTAAAACGGGTAGACATTAAATGGCAACCTACGTGATTCGTGAACTCCAGAATTTCTAGTTTGTTGTTCAGAGGCGACCAGAAGCTATGCAGCTACCAATGATAAACATGGTGATACAAGCAGCCAGAATAACAGCCCCGACAGAACTGGTGACCACCTTGGCTGAGGTTGGGATAGGCAACGCCCACACGAGTGTTGCTAGATGGGCGATCAAGGAGAAAAGGGAGACACAGGTCAGGCCCAAGGCAGAGTACACAAAACCGAACAAAAACGGCGTGCAGCCGAGTTTGGTTAGGCCGCTAACCTCAGCACCCCCATCCAGGTACTCCGCCAACATGCTCGTGTGCCCCGCTGCGAATCCCAGTCTCTCAGAGATCTTGTATTTTCGGGGTAAGGGCAAGACTATGTGCACAATAGCCCAGCAGCAGTATGCCGACAGGGCGTTTGTTGCGATCCCGCATATACCCCAAAAGCAGATGGCTGGTCCTAATGAATCGGTGAAGACGCTAGCCATAAAGAGGCCAATGTGAGCTGTCGCGAACATCGCGTTCTGGAATAGAACAAATGGAATTAGATAGGGTGGTATAGGTAGCTGCTGAAGACAACGCACCAGCGCTAGGCCAACTTGAGTGATTACCATGCGTTCATTGATGAGACTGACTATCTCGCCTGTGAGGTCTCTCGCTGTGGACAAGGGCAAGCGATAAGAGACGCGTCTGATAGAAGAATACAATGATGAACTGACTAGGCGTTGGCCTGATACTGGCTCCAGTAGCAGTGGAAGAGAAAGGGTTCATGGAGGCTGCATGAGAAGACATTAGGATCACGTGGCTGGATGTTTGCGGTTCTGTTCTCTCTAAAGCAAGAAAACAGGGACCACAAAATGTGGAATGGACTCTCTATATGCCCTAGAAAGTCCATGTTGTCTAGAAGAATATCGCGCCGAGTATGCGAAGAAGACTTGCTCCACGAGCGTATATAGTAGACGCTGAGAGTTCAGTACGATCTAATCCGAGCGTCTGATATCCCACCGCGTCTCAAGAACAGAAGATTATGAACGTTGTGGCCCAGAGACTCGAAACAAAGAATATTAACGCGCATCATGACAAGCGCTCTCCAACACGATTAGTAGTACCAGCCTTGGCGAATTTTGAGAGTACGACATATTCGATCCAATGCACTTGGTAAAATCATAAGTCACTTTTATCCAGATCTAGAAGCCGACCAACTCTGTGAGAAAATCATACCATGCTTTCGGAGGTTAGCTATGTATCGGCCGTCAGGACCATACGGAACTTGCTTTGATCTCTTGTACTGAAGTAGATCTGGGGCGTTATTGCTAGACTGAGGCGAGCGAAGGACATTCACTATCTCGAGAAGACCACCAGCGACATTGTAACTTCAAGAGTCAGCTCGAAGCTCAGATGCATACGAGTAAAGCAAAGAGCAAGATACTGAAGTTCCCTTTATCATGATCAGTGGAAGTTAATTAACGCAACACATTCAATGCCACTCTGAACGTCTTGAAGCTTGAAGACCCGGATGTAAAACATTCCTGGTGCAGATGTTGACTCGAGGCTTGTTGAAGCCACGTTCTGTATAGGAAGAACCTATCCAAAAGGAGCGTCATCTCCAGATAGTACGAGCTTGTCCCCAGCGATAACGGCGGAACATGATAGAATGAGAATGAGAAAGAGAAAGAGAAGGATGAAAAAACCCAAATATCGCGCCGGAATGCTAGCACGTCGGGGTATGCAGCCAAGACAGTCTGATTTCCATGCTGATCCGCTCAGTTTGACATCTTCGAGACCATCTTCCTAAGCATGCCTGTCCAAGCGACCCTTGTACGATTTGAGTGCACAACATCGCTTGGAAGTAGACTTGCTCTATGTCGTTATACGGTAGCTGCAAGTATGCTGGCTCCGGATCTCGAAAGGAAGTAATGTTGGGTATAGGACTCAGGGAGGCGTTCAATGTCTTCATGATGTTCACTTTGGTATCTCCGGGAAATGCTGCAGCTAACCTAGGATTTTGCTACATTTGGTTCATGAGCGAATGGCTCGATACGAGGAAATGAAACACGCACCTGGACGCTGCAGCTCATTTGCCCTGCAGACCAGACCCTTGCTACTTTACTACACACCATTGTGTTGTTGATGCCTGTGTAGCTCGTTGAACCCGACGATGAGCCATAGGGAGTTCGAGTATGTAGTCTGGCATGCATTTGACGTTTGACAGACATTGCATCCTAAGCCTGTCCAGTCTGTCTCGCAACCACATCCAGCTGCGGTGAGATTTCCCTGTGAGCTGGTCTCGTATTTCCTCTGAGATCCCTCGAAAACAGTTCCTCCGCAGGATGGACTAGAGCAGTCTGAGCCTCCCCATCCTACAGGGCAAGTGCAGGCAGAACCGTTCTGGAAGCGTAGGGCGCCATTTCAAGGTGATCGTAGTGGTTGGAAGGGAGCCCTGATCAGCTGTCGCCTTTCTATCGACTTCGGTCGAGATTCCGAGATATCCCCGGGGGTCGCGGGAATCGCCCATCAAAGATCTGCGGCAATGACATGAAGCCGCGCTTCGACACAATCGACAATTGTGCCCTACTCGACATCTACCTTTGCTAGCCTTTGATGGTGACCTATCCTCTGCTCTGGGCTCTGAAGCTGTAGTATTTGCTCGGCCCCTTTTCAAGTCAACTCACCTTCCTCTATTGGTGCCATTCGACCACCACCCGAGCCAACCTGTAGCATTTCGAGGGCGTCACTGTTTGGCATGGAATACTTGACTCAATATAAATCTGTATTATGTCGCTTTCTCCTCTGTCTTCGAGATAAACATGCTAACCATTATTTGCGGCGGGAGGGGAGAGAGTTGTGATGTGTTTTGGCCTTGCTGAGGATGATAACGCAGTCATATACTGAAAGCGGGTGTACTGGTAAGCACAATCGGAGGTCATCATTGGCAATTTATCCTTCCTGGATTCGATTTGAGTACGACATCCTTTATCTTGTCCACAGAAGCCGCCCAATGTAGTAATGTGTGGAAGTAAGCTGACGTTTCCTGCAATAGCCTCAGTGTCGGGGCCTAATGCTTCCCACGCGTCTGCCACAATCTCATCTAGCTGAGACGTAGGCACTGCTCAGGACACTAAACAGTGCGCATTGGCAACATAGTTGTCAAGGAGGAACAAATACACACCTCGGCGAACACTGTTCAATCCCTCAGTCTCGCGTTCTACAAGCGTTGGCGCTAATGGATGTATGAAAGATGCTGGAATGTTCAACAAAAACTGGGCTCTAGTTTCCTGCGCAATTTGAGACTTCGTTTGAGTTCAACGTACTTTCCAGTCCATTCCCAATGCTCTTGATCTCTGCTGGTGTCTAAATCAAGTATTTGACCCACTACTGACAATTTGGACGCCGTCTGAGTGTCTTCCAGATCGTCGTAAGGTATCATAGGTCTGTAGCCACTCTCGCCAGCAGTTTGAGATCCAATGACTTCAGTGTATCTGCTCTTACGAGTGTAATCTTGCAGAGGAATCCCGATTGGGATTATGGACATCGGTGTACAAATGTCGACAGTGCTATTGGGGTTGACCATAGTAACCCTCTTTCATGGAAGGGCGATGTCGCTGTGAGGAACGTGGATCTGCCCCAGTGCTGGAAAGACAGAGGGACCGTTGCGAACCTTGTCCTAGAAGAATATCTGGGGCAAACATCATGTGCGGACTTCAGTGCGTTGTCTTCCTGCGAGCTCAGTAAGACGTGAGACATCCTTCGGCCTGATGGGAAGTATTCATCAAGCGAAATTCTTGGGGAGCATCCTGAGTCGGTTCTCACGCCTGTCTCTCATGTGGAAACTTTGTTGGCTAGCTGCTCAATGTCTACATTCCGAGCATGATCCTGGGTTCGGACTTCTTAAGAACAGTTGTTCAAGCCTGTCCTTGCCCTCAAGGATGATGTGAAATTGCAGTGCGTCACTGACTAGCTGCATACGAGTAACTGTCCAGACATGAGTTCCATGTTGAAGCTGGATTACTGCTTCCGAGTGTGCGAATACACTGAGGTGACGGATCCGGGTAGAAAGATCCATTGATGCGTCGATGAATGGCGGCGCAAAGTAGTTGAGAATGCGAGCAAAGAACGCGATGATTCGCCGTATATGAGCCTGAGACGGAGTCAACGAGGAGTCTTCGACGGGTAGCTTCAACAACTCCTGTAGGAGCGCCACTGCCTTCGGGGCGTTCTTTTTATTAGAAGGTTTCAGAAGTTGCCTCGCCTTTTCCTCTGACAGGCCAGGCAGCATGGCAAGATGGAAGAGAATGTTGACTGGTGTTATACGCGTTTGTCCAATCATGAACCCTGTGAGATTGCGCAAGAGCGTAGCAAAGCCTAATGAAGGAGTATGTGAGCATTCATAATGTTCTAGCCAAGGCTAGAAAGCTCACGTTTGAAGATATGCTTGGGGTCGCAAGTTCTAAGCACGCCAGTCGTTAACATGTATAGATTGAGACCAATAAGCCCAGTTGGCTTCCTTCCCAGCGGGGACTCTGGATCCAGCTCGGTTCCCATGCATATCTAATGCTTCGCTAAACGAAAAGCTGAATCTCCGTCGCTGCCAATAGCCCAGCATGGACCTCGTAAGGATTTTGCCCACTCGTGGCTCTCATACATGGAGAAACCTTTCAAGCCAGATGCACAGGTCTTTTCCTTTCTCAGTCTTGTCAGAAGGCGAAATGATGAGGGGTACGGGAGTGCAGTAGTCCACACAGCCATAGGGTGCTACAGTAACTACAGTAGCATTGGTTCCAAAGCAGACCTTTGCATGGTCACCTTCGTCAGAGAGAGGTGCTCTCCGAATGCTTTCAATCGATTCCACACTGTCTACGCTGGTATTCACTCGATGAGTGCTCCCTGCATAATGCAATGATTACTGTCATAGTGGCATTTCGATTCAAGGGCAATCCCGTCGAACATGATAATATTCCCGGGTACTTCTCTTCCTGGTAGTAGAGGAGGAGGGGTGATGTCGGGATCAAGAAGTGATGTAATGTTGGCTTCAACATCTGCTGTAGCTAGGACACCAACAGAAGGAAGGAGACGTGGTACAGGCCTCTTCTTGTTGAGATGAGAGACTGGCAGCAGGCCGTGGGATTTCTGTAACGCATAGAGAAGTTTTGGGCCGCCAATCGATTTAACCAAAAGGCAAAGTCGCAATCGCGTTCCGGGTAATTCTGAGGTGCATAAAATCCCTCTATTGCACGTTCTAGAAGATATATCACTTGCTGCGGACTGGAGCCCGCTGCCAGAACTTGACGAAGCCCTGGCACAGAGACAAACGCACATGCGTTGGTAGGCTCAACTGCATGTTCCTCATCCAAACTTTCATTTGTGTGGCATTGAGATAACAATGCACACTGCAGCGTGTGCGATTCCAGCTAATTGCGAGCAGCTAGGTCCATAAACTTGCGGAACTTGGTGCTCTCCACAGCAAGAGCACATTTTGGCAAGAGATATCTTCGTTATTTCTGAGGAACCCGGTGCAGGTGAGTGATTGGATAGAAATGGTGTTAGTTGATTCGTCAAAGCCATCTGGAAACTAAGAAAGGGACCTTTGAGAATATTGCTGGTATGGATAAGTTTCCCAGATAAACCCGTGAAACCACGGTATTGGCTCCTGGACATGCTGAGGAGCTGGCTTTCCTTGGAGCTGGCGGAGGTGTGTGTGTGCATAGGGAGAGATCGATGAAGAAGGGGTGACAGCACGAAGCCTCTGAATCTGCTGAGACAGATCGGTGATTGGAGAAGGCAGAGGAGTACTGAAAGGTGGGGGAGAGGCGGAACGTAGGACAGATGAGGGTATAATCTGGTGCAGTAATTTTCAGTCGCATGTACAGGACTGCTAAGAAGAAAACGACGCACAACTCTAAGCTTTCCCTGGGCTTTCAAGCACTGCGGTGGATGATCATGCTTTGAGGGTGTGCATTCCTCGAGAGGTTAATGCGAGTTGAGTATTTATCGCAAACAATATGGTGGATGCCAGAGGGATCGACGGTAGTACGGAGCGAGACACCTTGTGCGATGACCGTTTTGGATTCCATATCCAATGCAACGGAGATGTAGAAAGAAAGTGAGGATATTATGTTGAGATAATGTATTATTAACGAAGATGAGACACCAGACGCGTTTTTGATGGTTTTCCCACGACCCCGGATATTTCGGAATCTCGCCCGAACTGCCCCTTGGGCTAACCCAACTTGACCCTTGACCACCATCAATACCACCCGCCTGTGTCTTACTACGATTGACCACGCTATCGTTAACACATAAAGATGGAGAAATCGCCTGGACAACGTTATTTGGACAAGATGAGGTGCGTCGAGTGTACGAAATCTCTTGCCGACCCGCTTACTTACTGTTTATGCAAGCGTGACGGGCTTTGACCGCCTCCTCTACACAGTATTTGGCATAACGACTTTTGCTTTGGCCAGAGAGCGAGAGCATCTAGTGTATCCAGAGGCTGAAGCCATGCCGCCATTGCCTTCTCGAGACACTGAGTCTCTACAGTCTTCGAGCGGGACCAAAGCAAGCGGTGCATCCAGTGGACTGCGAACGAAGAAGATCAAGTCTGACTAGTTAGCAGAATGAATTTAAATAGGTTATGCGATTGTGAATGTGAATGTGAATATGAATATGTATTTGGAGGGGTATCAACTGCAAGGGAAAAGGAAATCTTCACGCACATATAAGCGCTTTCTATCTACTCTAACCTTATTTCAAACAATCTCCGTCTGTCCCAGCTCCCTTTGGCATACCGATATCTTATTCCCTTGGTCTATCAGTACTTATCAGAGAGTCTTACGCACCGGGAGATGGCGATTTGGAACTTAGAGCCTTGGAACGCGGACAAACCGTCCCAAGATGAAGATTAAATCCCAGACCTCTGACGATACGGCTGAGCCAAATACTAAGAGAATTTACTCGGATATCATATAGTTGTCCTTTCTGTCGCAACCTGCGACGAAGCATCTTGAAATAAGCTCTTTTTATATATGGAGGGCGGTGACTATTCTCGCGGCATTTCCTTGAGGTGTGACTCTGTAGAGTAATGGTTTTGCTATGACCGTGGCTCCCTTACTTGCAAGCGTGACATTTCAGTGTAGATTTGTTAACTCAAAGCATCAATGCAAACGACCACAAGCCTGAGCAGAGACTTGAGTTGATCGAGAGCAGAATGCTAGGGCAGGCAGAGGACTGACGGTAACTGTGAATACCGGATCCACACCCTCTTGATCCCGAGCTTCGCACACCAGTTCTGCGTGAATACTTCAAATTGTTCAGAGTCCATTGATATTCACGTAATACAATCTACGGGCTTCCTTGTGGAAGATTAGATAAGAATAATGATTACAAGAGATTGTCCAGGAAGAGAAGAAGGATGAAAGCAAACACGAAACACAGTACATCTCCTCAAATCGCCAAAGCTTCTTTCAGAACTGAGCTCCTCTCCGTGGATCGCGACTTGATATCAACTGGGAACGTCACCGGATGGCTAGCATGTCCAGTGACAAACTCCACTTTTCTCGGTGCATTTCCATTCCGCGGTAAGGAGAGATCCAAAGCCCATACAGTGTGGCTCAAAGAGAGGAACAACGACGCGGTAGCGAACTGGCTTCCAGGGCATGCACGTCTTCCAAGCCCAAATGTAAAAACAGTAGGGTCAGGCGCTGCATTTGGCCCCTCGAAGCGTTCAGGATGGAACTCGTCTGGAGCGTAGTAAACTTCTGGGTCATGTGTAATCGCCCTATCACGCAGTGTAAGTAAACGAATGGCATCTTTGAAAGGTAAAGGACTGACCAAACATTTGCCATCACCCAAGCTCCTTTTGGCACTACATAGCCCTCGTAAACGTCGTCCTGAACAGGGCTGTGCGGAACCAGAGGGATGACAGGGTTATATCGATGGAGCTCTTTGATCACACATTGCATGTAGGGCATGTTGTCGAAG
>Ga0247730_1000904_pt1 | contig 18285 bp, 14 predicted proteins | sample UWRJL073202C2_FD_180959 | JGI IMG/M metagenome (GOLD analysis project Ga0247730, IMG submission 180959) | Plant litter microbial communities from Arlington Agricultural Research Station in Wisconsin, United States - UWRJ-L073-202C-2 | ecosystem: Environmental > Terrestrial > Plant litter >... | reverse complement strand
TGCGGGCCTATGGTATCATATAAACGGTATGAATTGTCCTCTTTGCCATAAGAATCCAGCGAAAGGAAATGGATATTGCCAATATCAAAAGAATAAAAGGCCTGTGTATGCGAGGGCACACCCCCTGATTCAGCCTCGGTAGGCATAGAGAAATTCTGGTAATAGGCTGTCTCGTGGGTCTCCTGTGCGTGTTTGGCACTCATATCGGTATCATGGTAGTCATGATTTCCCGGTGCAGGGAACATTGGGTATTTCTTGAGCAGGTCGTTTTTATAGATATTGAAAAACTTGCTTTGAAATTCAGAATCAGTCCCGTCCTGATAGGCGTTATCCCCTAAAAGTATCCAGGCGTTGAGTTCATTTGGGCCCAGGTATTTCAGCAGCTGTTCCTTTACATGGCGCTGGTTGATGGAGTTATCACCACAATCACCCAAAGCGGCAATGCGGTAATGTCCCGGTTTTCCGGGCTCCGGAAGCGTTACAAAAAAATTGTTCTCATCACCCTGTAAGGTATCCCGCAAGCCTCCGATACTGTAAAAGTATTTCGTATACGGTTTTAAGCCGCTGAGCTTTATCTTATGTTCGGTAAGGAGTTTGGTGTCTTCGGCCGACTGGTCCAGCCTGGTTCTGTCAGTACCGTACCGCACCCGGCTTCTGGAGGAAACATCAGTTCTCCAGCGGATCAGTATACCCGTGCTGCTTGCCACCTGTAAATACGGCCCGCGGATCAGCCTAACCGGTTCAGTAGCTGCTCCCGGCTCCTTTTTGTCCTGCGCTATCGTCGCCTCTGTAAAAAATAAGGCCAGTGGTAACAGCAGGAATAGAGATTTCTTCATCATTTTATATTAATTTATTTTCAGTTCCGCTCCGGCAATATCTTCCCACCGGTAATAATGGAAAGTTCTGTCGTCGCTCATCACAACGAACAGGCCGTGTTTAAAAGTAGCATTCAGCGGCACATTCACCACATCCGAGCCATCACTGTGTCCGGCGCTCACTTTAACAATTTTCAGCAGCTGATGATCAAACTGGTTTTTCACGCTTCCTTCCCTGCTAAAGATCTGGAAACGGTTGGCTCCCTGATCAGATACTAAGATATAACCTTTACGTGAGGAAGTCTTATAAATTGATATCCCTTCATGGTCTTCCAGGAACCCCGTGGTACCAAACTGGGCAAGCTGTTCATTGCCCTTTTCAGGATCGGCATAATACTGGCGCACGCCGTATTGCTCATCTGAATAATAGATGTAGCCCAGTTCATTGTCAACCGCGATGGATTCGATTTCCTTCTTGCCGCTGTAAACACCAAATTTACGTACCAGCTCGGCCTTAACCTGTCCTGATCCATTGTCAGACAGCAGGTACTGCCAAAGATAAGATCCATCAGTAGGACCTGTTTTACGGCCTACTATCGCATACATTTTCCCCGATTTAGCCGTGTAAACAGAAATGCCCATCAGGTCACGGTACTCAGTTCCGGTTTCCCCTTCAAACACAGGGATCCCTCCTCCGTCTACCGGTTTCATATCCGGCAAGGCATAGATGCGCAGCTTATGTGTGAAACGCTCAGTAGTGACCGCAATGTCAGTTGCCATGCCGTTCAGTTTCAGGCCATAGGCAATATCCACATTATTGGGCCTTTTGAGCCCTTTCACCACCAGGTCATGCTGTATCTTACCCTGAAGGTCAAAAACATACAGGGCCCCGGTTGCAGACTTATCCGTACCTATGACCAGGCTTTTTGAGGCATCCTCCGGGTTTACCCATATTGCCGGGTCATCCGAATCAAAACCTACTTTTTCAGAGATAACAACCGGTTTAACGGCTAACGTATTTTCAGTTACAGCTGAGGTACGTACCGGGGAAAGGCGTTCACTGCATGCGCCAAGAACGATAGGTAAAAGGGTATAAAGTATTATTTTATGCTTAAACATGATTTGATTTAAAATACAGAACATCTCCGGAACAATGATCCGGAGATGTTAAAAAATTACTAGTTGGTTCCAAAAGCTCCGATATAGGAAGCAGGCTCCGGTGATGCATACACTGTTCCGTTGATGGTGATCCCATCAGGGAAATTACGCACAAACTCTTTTGTGCCTTTGCCCAGTGCCGCAGATCCGGTCAGCAGGTGAAAGTCCCAGCTGTCGCTGAATACAAAATTTGATGTAGCGGTACTTAAAGGATAGTTCGCAAACTTAGGGTCGTTGGCACCCACTCCCGTGCTGATGAGGTCATTTGTACCTCCTACAATATCAGCCCCTGGCTGAAACTGATTCACGGTTGCCTGTGCATAACCGTAGTACAGGTTGTTGCTGAATTTTGACCTGGCATCCTGAGGTGCTTTGGTGTCTTTTTTAATACCGAAACGGGTATTGGCAAATAGGTTATTGTATAACTCTGCATAAACTGTTGCTTCCAGCCACACTGAACCGCCTTTGGCGGTTGGTCTTCTCCATCCTGTGTTCAGCATGGTGTTATTGTAAACCACTACGTGTGCCTGCGGCGTGCGGTCTCCGGTATTGGAGAGTTTAAACGCATTGGTATTGGTTGAATAAAAGAGGTTGTAGGACAGATCTGCCAGACATCCTGATTTGATATTGATCCCTTCTCCGCCTACCAGGCCTGTATTGTAGAATTTGTTCCCTGTAAAGATGATATGACCGCCTTCAATATAGGTACAATCATCCTGAAAGTGCCTGAAGGTGCTGTTTGCAACCACCAGTTTGCCGTTCACGTTAGAGAACCAGATGGCTGGTGTATTTTCGCCGCTGACAGCTTTGTACAGACCTAATTTTACCGAGGTAGAAGCCTCAGTAGTAGTAGCACCTCCATATTCTACAATCGTATGGTCCAGCAGTAATTCAGTACAGGTTTTTGAAGCCAGGATTCCGCCCCACATTTTGCCGAAGGTATGCGCATCATTTCTGTAATTCTCTTCAATGGTGAATTTTACAGGATTTGCGGCTGTTCCTAAAGAATATAAATTCCCGTTCAGGATGATCTCCGGCCTTGCCAGTGTATCCATGACCACAAGCACACCTTCTTCAATGGTGAGTGATTTATTTACCGGAACAATAATGTCACCCGTTACGTGGATCACACTTCCTTTGGTCCATATTCCGTAAACCTCACCGGATATACCACTGGTATTGGTTGGGACAGGTGACGTGTCCACATCAACATTTGCTTTTTCACAACCTGTGAATACTGCGGCCGTCATTGCGGCACATAGTAGTAATGCTTTTATCTTCATAGCGTTTTATCTTTTTGCTTAAATTATAACTTGTAGCGTACGCCCAGTAAATAGGTCTGTTCGTAGTAATCTTTTCTGATCAGTGTTTCGTTACTTCCCAGGTCCTGTTTAGGCAATCCCGTATTTTCTGTATTGGTTCCCTTGATAAATAATTCTGTAGGTGTATTCAGTAAATTGCCGGCTTTAATAAAAATGCTCAGGTTGTTTTTGAATTTTTTCTCTACCGATGCATCCATCTGGATAAAGCCTTTCTGCCAAAGGTCATTGTCTACGAACTGAGAGATGGTATTGATCCTCTCGCCTGTATATGATCCTGCCAGTTGAGCATCCCAGCCATGTTTAGTGTCTTTGTACAACAGGGACAAGTTTCCGATATGTGCAGCCTGACCGTATAAGGGTCTCGATTGCTGCACAATGATCGTTTGCACATCACCCGAAACCTCATTTCTGATGCGTTGTGTTTTGTCAGTTGTAATTCTCGAGTGTGTATAGGTGTAATTGGCTTTAAAACCGAATTTGTTAAAGAACTTGATATAATCCAGCTCTAACCCGTAATTCTTTGCATTTCCGAAGTTTCCCGGAGAATAGAACTGATCCTGTCCCCTTGTAGGGTCTGCCTGTATTGTATATTCAATAGGATCTTTGATGTTCTTAAAGAAAGCACCTACCAGTAGCTGGTCTGAGCTATTTGGGAACAGCTCGTAACGCAGGTCAAAGTTATCAGATATGGCGCGTTTCAGATCCGGGTTTCCGCGTTCCTGGTATTCTTCTGTCACTACCTTAGAAGGGACAATTTCATAAAACCCGGGACGGTTTAAGGAGCGGAAATAACTGGCCCTCAGGTTCTGGCTGGCGGTTAACCCGTATTTTAAATTCAGGCTGGGTAAAAGATCTGTATAAACCTGGCTGCCAACCGGATTTGCTTCTCCTGCCGGGAACAGCAGGTCATACCCCTGGTTGGTATGCTCAACCCTTGCACCACCGGTCACTTCTAACTTGTTGACCCTGAAACTGAACATTCCGTAACCTGCAGATGTCTTTTCAGACGCATTATAGGTGAGCGAATTTGCCACAGCACCCTGCGGGTTCTGGATATCCCATGCGATATCAGCATAGTTTGTAAATGCTGCGCCATACAACGAGGCCGGAACCAACGGTTTGAAGGTATAGTTGTTGTAAAAACTGCTTCTCTGTTTATCCCTGTACAGGCCACCACCGGTAAAATCAACCTTGATGCCGGCAATATCAGCGGTATAGGTAATATCCAGGTAGCCTGTCTTGTCTTCATCCGTATTACGTGACCATCTGTGGGTCAGTGAAGAAGCTGTAGTCCTGGTTTCGTTAAAATTGCTGCGCAGGCCGTTCAGGCTGATTTCAGTTTCATCCGGAACGTCATTTTTTGCGGTTGAATACACGGCCGACCAGTCTACTTTCAGCCTGCCGGGGATGATCTTGTGTTCACCATGCAACGTACTGTTGTAGATCTGCTGTTCGGTTAGTCTTGAACGGGTATTGTAACTGATCTGTGCGTTACCTGCCGCTGCGTTATAATCCGCATTGGAGAAGTTTGTGGTCAGCACGTCACGTGTCTGGATATTGGTGAGGTTCACGTATGAATTTACCAGTGAGAATTTATTGTTTTCATTCAGCGTATAGTCAACCTTTCCGTGCAGTCCGTAACGCTTCTGCTGCTCACTGTATTGTCTGTAATCCATTGAAGTGATCCTGGAAATCCTGTCATCATCTACCACTGAGGAGTTAAAGAACGTGCTGTTTGTTCCCCTGTATGTATTCTGATAACTTCCGGCAATGATTACCCCAAGTTTATTGTTCAGGAAACGCTGACCGATGGAGAGCCCGCCAACAACATTTGGTGCAGGCTGTTTCTCCTTATAATCAACCGTTGCGGTAGAAAAGTCTGAAGGTTTTGCATTATAGCTCCTGCCATTGATCTCATAAGGAGATTTATAATTTACCGAACCTGCATCAAAACCCAGGAACTTACGGTCAAAGAACATCTGGCTGTAACCGGCAGCTAAGTTTGCATTGATCTGCAGTTTTGCCGGTGCATCTTTCATCACCATATTTACTACACCACCAACGGCATCACCTTCCATATTTGGCGTTAGTGATTTATAGATCTCCAACCTTTCCAGCAGTTCAACCGGAAAGATATCCAGCGGTACGTACCTGAATTTGTTATCCGGACTTGGGATCTTAATGCCGTTAACCAGTGTATAGTTATAACGTTTGTCCATTCCCCTAAGGATGGCGTACTGCCCGTCACCGTTGTTGCTCCTTTCTACGGAAACACCTGAAACACGCTGAATGGCGTTAGCCACGGTCAGATCGGGAGAGATTTCCATGGCACGGCCTGAGACTACGTTCATCACCTGCATAGATTTTTGCTCAAGCCTCCGGGCTGTGTTCTCTGTAGCACCGTCATGTTTGGCTGAGATGGAGATCTCACTCAAATCATTTCCGCCCTGTTCCGTCAAGTAAACGCTGATCGAGGGGTTATCTTCATTGAGGATCGTGATCTGTTTGCTAAATGTCTTGTAACTTACGTAAGACACCCTTAAAGTAGAAGGCCCGGCATTTACCTTTTTAAACTCAAAAGAGCCGTCAAGACCGGTGAGTACAGCTTTTTCTGTGTTTTCCAGTCTGACAGAGGCGCCCACCATTGGCTCCCCCGTTTTCTGATCATACACATGCCCTTTAATATTACTGGCCCTGGCTACAGTAATGCTTAAGAATAAGCAAAAAATCGTTTTTAAAATTGGTTTCATTTTTTAATTAGTTTTTGAGCGCGGATTGTTTTTTACAACGCTGCTGCAAATGTGTATGATCATTTTGCAGTTGTCAAGAATCCGGCGTGTACAAAACGTAAACACCGTTACAACACCTGTATACAAAGCGCATACAGCGTATACATTGATCTTATAAACCACTGTAAAACAGTGTTTTGATAATAACATAATCGCCATTATCATTCAGTTAGCGTAACATTAAGGAATTGTTAAGTGTGCAAAGGGCATCAGATGGTCTGTATAAACGAGCTGAGGTTATCCCCTTCGGCTATGTTCAGTTTCTTCCTGAGCCGGTATCTGGAAACCCTCAGGCTGTCCTGAGAGATCCCGAATATCGCAGCCATATCCTTAGAGCTCATGTTCATTTTCAGAAGGGCAATCAGGCGGATGTCATTTACAGTAAGATCTTCGCAATAGGTTTTCAGGTTATCAAAAAATGACTGGTGCAGTTGCTCAAAAACCATCGTAAAATCTTTCCATTGCTGGTCGTGATTAATGTTCTGGTTAATTTGCCTAACCAGTTGCTGCAGTTGTTTTTTCTGATCGCGTTTATCGTCATTGATCATCTCATCCAGTTTGCTGCGCATGCTTTCGAGAAATTGATTATGCTGGATCACCTGCAGGGTATGCGTAGTAAGTTCCCTGCTCTTCAGTTCCAGCTGTTCCTGCTGTGCAAAGCTCAGCTGTTCATTCTTCTCCACGATGGCGATATTCTCCCTCAGCTTAAGGCGCTGCCTGGAGATGGTGAGCAGTCCCATCACCACCAGCAGTACGATCACTACAACTACAGCAATGCTGATGATCATATTTACTTTGCGTGCATTCTCCAACCGGGCTATCTCGTCATTTTTCTTGTCCGTATCATAAATGATCTGAAGGAAAGACATCTGGCGGTTATTCTGGTCAGAATAAATATTGAGCAGGTATTTCCTGCTGAGCTCCATATAATGATAGGCACTGTCATTTTTTCCAAGCAGGTTCATTGATTTAGCAATATCCCTGTAGGCTGATGCCTGCTGGTATTCGTTTTTGGTTTCTACAGACATTTGCAGGGCCCGTCTTGAATACATCAGGCCTGCACTGTAATCACCGGTTTTCCGCAGGATATCACCAATGTTATTGATCACTTCTATACTTGACACCTGGTTGTTCACTGCTTTATACAATACCAGCGACTTATCAAAGTAAACTCTGGCAGAATCATAGCGTTCCAGGTCTTCAAAAATACTGCCCAGGTTTTCGTAGATCTTACCCATCCCTCCTTTATGATCAGCATTGCTGTATGCTGTTAAGGCCTTCCGCTGGTAGTAAAATGCACTGTCATAACGCTGTTGTTTTTCGTATAAGTGGCCTATATTCCCGAAGGTTTCGCCCAGGCCAACCTTATCATTTATTTCCTTATACAAGCGCATCGCCTGGTCATACTGCTTGCGGGAAGATTTCCTGTCCATATTCTGGTAATAGATAATCCCCAGGTCATTATAGTTATCAGCCAGCAGCTTCTTTTCATGCAGCAGGCTGAAGATCCGGTTGGCCTGCTGATGGTATTCCAGTGCCTGGGCGTAATGTCCCTGTGAATAACAGATCTCTCCCATTTGCTTCAGGCAGATAGCAATCGTTCTTTTATCGTTTTTAAGCAGGGCATCACGGTGTAACTTTTTCAGGATCAAAAAGGCAGAATCGGGATAACTCTTGCTTAGTTGCAGCGTCTGCTGAAGTGAGGGTGCATTGTCACCCGTGGCGCATATTCCGCTAAAGGTACCAAACAGCAATAAAACTGCGGTGATGAATTTGCCGTAAATCTGATGGTAAAAAGATATCATGATTAAAGTTCCGGCAGAAAATTGATGAAATCTGCCTGCTGCAAAGGACGGATTACAGTATTAACAGAATGTTAACTCAGTATTGTCTGCAAGCACAAAGCGATTTTTTATTTTAACAAAAAAATAATATATTAGGGATAGTAAAACGGAAAACTATCTGTTACATTTAGGCATAAGTATTGTTATAAGATATTCACTAAAACCATTTAATATTTATTGATTATGCTCCGACACAGCTATTACGACAGAGATGAAATGAGATTGACAGACAGGAAATGGATCAACCTGCAGGAATATTATGATGTAGAATACTGGTCCAAGAAGTTCGGCATAACCCCGGAACTGTTACAGCTTGCGGTGAAGAATTCAGGAACAACTGCTGCGGAAGAAGTTGAGCAGTACATCAGGAACAAATACGTATTCAAATAATGAACGAATTAAAACTCAGCAGCATTCTGATTATAGCAGTGCTGCTGATTATAACTTTTTATGTTATAAAGTACATTGTCTTTCCATTGCTTCACCTGGCTTTGGGTATTGCTGCCGGAATATTGGGTGCCGTGCTGACGGTGCTGATCATTGTGCTGATCTATTTCTTTCTGAAACAGGCCTTCAGTAAAAAATAGTCCTGCAGATAGCCCTCTATGTGATGTGTTACAACTGTGCGCAGGCCTCTCCTTCTAACAAATATTTCCTTATAGCAAATTCGCCATTACAATAATGGCGAGAGTAAGCGTGCTAATTTTTCTGGCAGCTGTTTGTATAACGGCCTTTTCTCCCATTCTGCGGGGTCAATTTTGCGGGAGACCTTAAGATCCTGGTAGAATATTCTGGTCATTTCTTCTGCCGTATCGTTATCATAGATGACGGCATTCACTTCAAAATTCAGTTCAAAACTCCTGTTGTCCATATTTGCGGTTCCGATCACGGACAGCTGCTGGTCTGACACCATGGTTTTTGCATGGATAAACCCCTTCTCATACTGGTAGATTTCCACTCCTGCAACCAACAGTTCACTGTAAAAAGAACGGGCTGCAGCAGCCACCATCCTTGAATCTGATTTATCCGGCACCAGTAAGATTACCTTCACCCCACTCAGGGCAGCAACGGTAAGGGCATCAAGCAGGCTTTCACCCGGTATAAAGTACGGAGTAGTCAGCAGGATTTCCTCCTCAGCCATTCCTATAGCCTGGATCAAAGAAAATAAAATCGTCGGGTTATCCGAATCCGGTCCGCTTGCCGCAATCTGCACTACTGCATCCCCTCCGTTTTCTTTGGGTTCATAGAAGAATCCCGGCTCAATTTTCAGGGCCTCGTCAGCGCAGAAGTTCCAGTCGCATATAAACAGGTATTGCAGGTAGAACGCTCCGGTACCCGTAATCTTTACATGTGTATCTCTCCAAAACACCTGGTCCTTATTTTCCTCAGTGTTGATATACCTGTCACTTACATTGATGCCACCGGTAAAACCAATGTGCCCATCAATCACAATGATCTTGCGGTGGTTCCGGTAGTTGATCCGGTTGGCGAGCGCGATAAATAAGATCCTGTAAAAGGGATAGGCCTCCACCCCTGCTTCCAGCAATTCAGGGATCACGTTTTTTCTGATGCTGCGGCTGCCAAAGTCGTCATAGATCAATCTTACCTTTACGCCTGACTTCGCTTTTTCAATCAGTATATCTTTGATGGCGTTACCAATTTTATCGTCTTCAAAAATGTAATATTCAATATGAATATGATCTTTTGCATCCTGCAGGGAACGTAATACTTCAGGGAATTTCTGCTCTCCGTTCAGCAGCACATCTACCTTGTTGTTGCCCGTAAGGTAACTCATGCCATCATTGAGCAGCAACTGCGCAAGCTTCTGGTATTTAAGGATTTCCTCTGGAACGGTATCCCAGATTTTCTTTGATTCCAGATAGATCTGTTCCCTGATCCTCAACTGCATCTGTTCATCCAGAACGATCTTTTTGCTGTACAATTTACGCTTGCGGTAGTTTGTGCCGATACAGAAATAAATGATAATCCCCACTACGGGCAGAAATATCGTGAGCATTAGATATGCCAGCGTTTTTGTTGTTGAGCGCGTATCGTAAATGATGCGCAGACAGGTAGCAATAATTGCAAGTGTATAAACTATTTCAAGTAAAAGTATCCAGCGTATTTCCTGCATTATAAATTTTAAAAGGTGGTCACCATTGCCGCTAAATATAACATAAGTTACAGCAGTCTGCAACGGATATTCTTAAACATCATGCAACAGATCACCTGAAGGCGCCAGGAAGAGATGATCTTAAAAAAAAATACCCCTCTGTTTCATAACTTTCCGGCGCGCTTCAGCGGCAGGCAGCAATGAAACAGAGGGGCATTTTTTTTAAGCGAAGCCAGATGATCTCTCTTCAACCAATCGATCTGCGCTACGCTGGTCTAATCGATCTCTGTCCATCCAGCAGATCTTTATCAAAAGGATTACTTGGTCAAACTGAGCTTTTCTGCTTCATCCCTGATCAGCGTAATCTCTTCGTCAGACAAGCTCAGCTCCATTCCGCCTGCGTTTTCGATGGCCTGTTTTGGATTTCTCGCCCCGGCCAGTGCAATTGTTATTCCCGGCTGCGCGATGGTCCATGCTAAAAACAATTGCGCAAGCGTTACGTGTTTTTCTTCTGCTATGTACTTTATCCGGTCCAGGAAACCATTTATCTTCTCCAGGTTTTCACCTCTGAACCAGGGGAGCTCCAAACGTCCGTCCCCTTCATTAAAATGGTGACCGGCTTTTATTTTTCCGGTCAGCAGGCCACGCTGCAACGGGCTATAAACGATAATCCCGATATCGTTCTGTATTGCAGAAGGGACCAGTTCTGCCTCGATGTCACGCTTTAAAATACTGTATGGAACCTGGTTTGCGATAACTGCCGTCACCTTATTTGCCTCTGCTACCTGTGCAGTGCTGTAATTTGACACTCCCGCTTCCCTGATCTTGCCCTGTTCTTTAAGGCGGGCAATGGCTTCGAAAGTTTCATCTATAGGTGTTGTAGTATCGGGCCAGTGCAGCTGGAAAAGATCAATATAATCTGTACCAAGGCGGCGCAGGCTGTTTTCAGCCTCTTGAATCACACTCTCTTTTGAAGCATACCTGTACATGGTCAGTGCGTTTCCCTGGTTATCTTCGGTCTCCATATGCACGGTTCCGCGGGGTTCGGGTAAATCCCAGCGCAGCCCGTATTTGGTAAGGATCTGCACCTGGTCTCTTGGCAATTCTTTGATTGCCGCTGCAACTACCTCCTCACTTTCGCCCATCCCATATGCGGGAGCAGTGTCTATAGAGGTAATTCCATATTCGTGGGCTGCCCTGATCGCCGCGATGGCGTCATTCCTGTCGGCACCTCCCCACATCCAGCCACCGGCTGCCCATGCGCCAAAAGTGATAGCGCTTAACTTTAAGTCTGATTTTCCTATTGTTCTGTATGACATAATGAAAATATTTTATTGACAGGTTAACAAAACAGCTTTTCAATTGTTCATCTTATCATCAATGCCTGCCAAAATGTTACATTCAGGGCTATACAAGCCCATTGTATTGGCATAGTATTGGTTACAAAACAGTTAACCTAAAAAAGGAAGAGAATGAATAAAAAAATAGTAATTTTTGATGATGATCAGGACATCTTAACAGCGATGGAATCTGTACTTGATTTTGTAGACTGGGACCTGATGACATTTTCGAGCGGACAGGATGCCATAAAAGTAATCAGCAAAGAAAAGCCCGATCTCATCTTAATGGATGTGCTGCTTGACGGATTTGACGGGAGAGAGATCTGCAGGTCAATCAAAGAAAACACTGAATTAAAACATATCCCCATCATTCTGATTTCAGGACAACAGGGAGCTGAAGCGGCTCAGCACCAGGACTTCGGCCCAAATGATTTCCTGCCGAAACCATTTAACATCGGAGACCTGATTGATAAAGTATACTTCCAGCTGGCATCTTAATCAGATCTGATCTTTATTTCTTTTTTCTGAGCTGTAAATAATCACAGGGCGGCGTCTTGCTGGTATATATCCAATGCCTTCAAAATAACCGCACAAGCTTTTCTGATTTCCTCTTCGGTGATGATCAGCGGCGGGGCTATGCGCAGGGCTGTTTCGCAATGCAGGAACCAATCGATGACCACACCATCGGCAGCGCAAAGTTTGCTTACCCTTTCTACCTGGTCAAAACTGTCCAGCTGTATGCACATCATCAGCCCGATTCCCCTGATCTCTCTGATCAGCGGGTGAACCAGCAGTGACCTGAACAGGCGGCCCTTCGCCGCAACATCATTCAACAGCTCTTCTTCCAGAATAACTTTGAGGCTTGCCAGACCTGCCACACTGGATACCGGGTGCCCGCCAAAGGTTGTGATATGGCCGAGAATAGGGTTTTCCTTCAATACCCCCATCACCTCTCTGCCGGCAATGAAAGCGCCGACTGGCATTCCCCCACCCAATGCTTTGGCAAGCAGCAGGATATCCGGTACTATTCCATAATGTTCAAATGCAAATAACTTACCTGTACGGCCGAACGCCGCCTGTATCTCATCAAGAATAAGCAAAGTGCCCGTTGCTGTGCAGCGTGCTCTCAGTTTTTCCATATATTCAGCAGATGCTACCCTGATACCTGCTTCCCCCTGGACAGTTTCCATAATTACACAAGCGGTACTGGTACCGATCATGGAAAGGTCTTCCTCGTTTCCGAAAGTCATAAAGCTGACATCAGGCAACAGCGGGCGGTACTTCTGTTTAAAATCTTCATTGCCCATCACGCTCAGCGCACCATGGGTGCTGCCATGATAAGCATGGTGACAGGAAATGATACCGGATCTTCCGGTATAACGTTTTGCCAGTTTCAATGCGCCCTCAGTAGCCTCGGCCCCAGAATTTACAAAATAAACGTTGTTCAGCTGTTCAGGCAGTACACTGATCAGTTTTTGGGCAAAAAGCACCATGGGCGATTGTACGAATTCTCCGTAAACAGTAAGGTGGAGATATTTGTCAAGTTGTGCCCTGATCGCATCCAACACCTTTGGGTGCCTGTGGCCGATATTGCTTACCGCAAAACCGGATACCAGATCCATATAGGCCTTGCCACCCTTATCATACAAATACATGCCCTCGGCACGTTCTACCTCCAGCATATTCGGACTGGTAGAAGTCTGGGCATTGTTAAGCAGAAAAAGTTCTTTGTGGCTGATCATAATAGCTGTGATTTGGCCACAAAACTATTTATAATTTAAGCAAAAACCACTTGCTAAACGTCAAATTAATCTGCTCTCAGGTAAAATACTGATCTGCAGCACATTTACCCAACGCTGTTTTTCACTTCCGGCACCGGCTCATCATCCACACTGGGGATATCTACCGGCCTGATGATCATCCGTAAGCTCTGGTCTTTCGAGAAATAGGCCACCGTCCAGTGATAAAGCGTATTGATCCTGTTCCTGTACGAGATCAGCGATAAGAGGTGGATGAATAACCAGGCACACCAGGCGATAAACCCACGCAGATGTATTTTTGGTTTGGGAAGATCTACCACTGCCTTGTTGCTTCCTATAATAGCCATACTTCCCCTGTCGCTGTACACGAAAGGACGGAGGGCTTTGTTTTCAGCCAGACGTTTAAAGTTAGCAGCAAGGCTTACCCCCTGCTGGATGGCAACCTGTGCCACCTGCGGGTGTCCTTCAGGATAAGCAGGATCGCCGGATTGTATACAGGTATCTCCAATGGCATAGATATCCGGCAGGCCTTCTATCTGGTGATAGGCATCCACCGTTAACCTTTTTCCGCGGCCATAGCTGGTCAGGGGTATTCCATCGAAGCGCATAGCACTTACTCCGGCTGCCCAGATCAGGTTTTTGGTAGCTATCTGGGTTCCGTCAGAAAAGATCACCTGGTCATTTGCAAAATCACTTACATGGCTGTTTAAGATGACTTTCACCCCCAGTTTCGTCAGCGATTCCAAAGTATGTTCCTGTGATTTTTTGCTCATCGGCTTCAGTAAAGCAGCCCCGCCATCTACCAGATAGATCTGGGCCCCTGTATTTTTCAGCTCGGGATAATCCTTGTGCATGATCCTGTAACGCATTTCGGCGAACATGCCGGAGATCTCCACGCCCGTGGGCCCGCCGCCGGCAACCACGATGGTGAGCATTTTCCTCACCTCCTCTTTGTCTTTGGAGATGGTAGCCTCTTCAAAATGTGTGAGCAGCCTGTTGCGCATCTGGATGGCGTCACTCAGGGTTTTCATTGGGATGGCATGTTTTCTTACATTTTCCATTCCGAAGTAATTTGTTTCTGCCCCGGTAGCGAAAACCAGCATGTCATAATCCAGCGTTCCGTTGCTCAGTACAATCTGTTTTGATTCGGGGATTACCTTTTGTAATTCTCCCAGCCTGAAATGCAGGTTATCTTTACTTCTGAAGAGCTTGCGTATAGGGTAACTGATACTGGATGGCTCAAGATAAGCCGTAGCCACCTGATAGATCAGTGGCGGAAAGAAATTATAGTTGTTTTTATCTACAAGTGTGACCTGATAATGTTTATTTTTTCCAAGTTCGAGGGAAAGGTTGATACCGGCAAATCCTCCGCCTATGATCACTATTCTTTTTTGCATAATTCAATATTTATTCGCATCTTCTAAATAAGCATACCTGTGGTATATGCTTAAGGACAGTTAAATGTAAAGAATGTTTTAAAACCTGAATGTAAAAATGCAAGATGATATTAATGTTATAATTACCAGTTTTTGTTTTTGATATATTTGAGTACATAAATTTTAATGCCGAATGCTAAAAGACGAACGACAAGCCTATATTATCAAACAAATAAACATTCATAATAAGGTGCTTTCAGCTGACCTGAGCCGGCAGCTGGACGTTTCGGAAGATACCATCAGGCGTGACCTGAATGAGATGGCCGAGGCAGGTAAAATACTTAAGGTATATGGCGGGGCCATCTCCAAATCATTCCACTATCCATTTCAGCAGAACGAAGTTTACGCCAGGGAAGGAAAAAAAGAGATTGCCCGGAAGGCACTTAAACTGATACAGAACGGCATGGTGATCCTCACTGGCGGCGGCACAACCATGATAGAGATGGCCAGGATGGTGCCTGAAAACCTGAGCTGCACCCTGTTTACCGTAAGCCCCCTGCTGGCACTTGAGCTGACAGAACATTCAAATCTTGAGGTACACCTCATTGGCGGGCAGCTGGCAAAGAATTCACAGATCTGTGTAGGCGCGCAGGTGATCAATCAGCTGTCAGACATCAAAGCTGACCTTTGTTTCATGGGAACCAACGGCATCTCTCTTCAGGATGGCATTACAGACTCTGACTGGGAGGTCATCCAGATCAAAAAGGCAATGATCAATTGTGCCGAAAAAACTGCAGTCATGAGCATTGCCGAAAAAATAAATTCCATTCATAAGATGAAGGTCTGCAACCTGAATGCGATCAACTATGTGATCACAGACCTGGAGCCAAAACACCCGCATTTGAGTCAGTATGCCAAAGCGGTTACCCTGCTTTAGCGTTTTCCTTTTTGTATTGCGCGGTAAATGATATCCTGTACCCTGCCCCTGATGTTGAGCGTCAGCAGGGCGTTCTTTTTCGCATCAGGATAAACCCTGTTGGATAAAAAGATATACACCAGATTGCAGGATGGGTCAACCCAAACACATGTGCCTGTATAACCGGTATGGCCAAAAACCTGTGAGCTGGCTAAGAAAGAAGGATACCCTTTAGCCTTATCCGGGTCTTTACGGTCAAACCCATAACCCCTGCGGCTCACCTTTGATTGCCCTGATGTAAATTCCGTCACAGTAGCAGGCTTGTAATATTGCGTACCGCCATAACTGCCTTTATTGAGCAGCATCTGGTACAGTATTGCCATGTCATTGGCCGAAGCAAAGAAACCTGCATGGCCGCTCACCCCTCCTGCCATAGCTGCCCCCGGGTCATCTACAAAACCCTGCACCAGCATATCCCTGAACCAGCTGTCATTCTCCGTTGTGGGAACAATCCTGTCTTTTGCAAAACGCTCCCTGGGCAAAAACCCCGCGGTCTGCATACCCAGTGGCTTGTAGAAATGCTGATCTGTATAAATATTCAGAGGCATTGCAGCAACCTTTTCTACAATCTCTTTCATGTAATACATGCTGAGGTCGCTATAGATAAACTTACCCCTGGTCAATGCCTTATCGGCCAGCATCTGCGGCCACATTACCTCCTGGTAGTAGTTGGCACGGATAAAATAGTTATCGGCCACCTCGGTAGGATATTGATCAGACTTCACCGTACTCATATCACCGGGTTTCAGCTGCGTATAAAAAGTGATAAAGGGCGTAAACCCTGCCTGGTGCAGCATCACTTCCTTTACCATAATATCCTTCTTATCAGCCATGCTCCGCGTTCTGGCAATATACTTACTGATGGTGCTGTCCAGCCCAAGCTTTCCTTCTTCCACCAGCCGCATCACTTCAAGCGTTGTGGCAGAAGTTTTCGTGAGCGAAGCCATATCAAAAATGTCAGTTGTGCGCATTTCCCTGTTACCGGTATACGTATGTTTCCCAAAGGCCTGGTCATAGATCACCTTACCGTCCTTCAATACCATCACTACGCCGCCCGGTGCGGCACTTGCAGCAATTGCCTCTTTCATCACCACGGCAATGCTATCCAGATCGGCCCGGTTCACAGCTGCATCTTCCGGAACGGTATATTTCAGGCGGATAGCCGTTTTATCCAGGCTGATCCCGCCAAATATCAGCTGCGCCAGCACGGCAGCTCCTTCGGGGGTTCCGTTCTTACACCATACCACCGGCGCATTTAAAGATTCAAAAAAATCTGTATGGTCTTTTTTCCCCGAAACAGCAATCACCACCGTTTTTGTTTTTTCCATCTCCTGCAGAAAACCGAGCAGGCGCTGATCATATACCGTTGCATCAGAAAGCTGGAAAATTGCCGTGCGGTAAAGTTTTAGGTCATCATTTAAATGCGCATACCCATTTACATCCGAAGCAGGATAAGCGCTCAGCGTATCTACTTTAGCATACCTGTTCAGCAGGGAATTGAACACGGCACTGTTGGCCGAGCCCAGATTGATGCTTGCGGCAGCCAGTTCTTCCAGTCCCGTAATCGGCACCAATCCCTTTTCATTGTGGATAATAACCGAATTTTTCTCCGCATCCTGCTCATTTTTCAGCCAGAGCAGGTTACTTTGATGGCTGTTTTGAGCGGATAATGTTCCGGCACTGCCGAAAAGTATCCCTAAAATAAAGCAGGCAATTCTTCTATTCATCTGAGTGGGTATTTGTTTTTAATTATATTGCCGGGTCAGCCGGAGTATTCGGATTATTCAACCGTTCCTGATCCGGGTAAGGATAAAAATTCCGGTTACGTTCCGTAAAATCGGTCAGCGAAAACGGACGGCCAAAGCGGCGTGAATCTTCCCATCTCTGCCCGGTAAGGAACAGCTCTGCACAACGCTGGCGGTACACCTCTACCAGTAGATCTGTCTGTGTAACTGCCCCGCTGTATGCCGGCAAACCCGCATTTACACCAAACGGGTCGCCTGAAACCTGCGTTCTCACCGCATTGATCTGCGCCAGCGCATCCGTCAGTGAACCACCTGTTCTCAGGATTGCCTCTGCTCTGTCCAGCTTGATCTCATCGGTCAGGTAAACCGGGATGTTTGCTGTTTGCGTAGCACCAAAACCTGTCAGCGTACGTACGGTTCCTACTGTACTCACGTAAAAGTTAAGCCGCTGGTCGCCCGCCTCAAACAGTCCTGCCGGCAAGCCGAAACCTGCCCTTGGCGTGTAATACTTTAGGGTGTTGATGTTGTTCCAGATCGGGTTTACGCTTTGTGCATTATACTCATATGCATTTGCCTTTGTCTGGTCTACCAGATTGGCGCTTGCCAGTGCTGCGGCATAATTACCTGCCATCAGGTTATACCTTGCGCTGAAGGCGTATAATACACTCTTCAGGTCAAATCTTGAACCGGCAACCAGTGTAGTAAATTCCGTAGTTACAGGTGTAGTGTTGGTTCTTGCAATGGCGTCATCCAGCAAACGTACCGCCTCTGCCAATACCTGTGCCCTTGGTACAAAGGTCACTTTTTCGGTAGTACTCGTATTGATATTTGCCTGTTCAAAGGACACCGCCAGGTTACCCAGGGCTATCGCCTTAAAAAGTTCTGCATTGGCAATGATCCCTGAGAGCAAGCCACCGGTTAGGGTACTTACTTTAGGTGCATTGTCAATGATATTCTGGCTCATGGTCATCATGCGCTGCATGTTGGACCATAGCGTGAGCACGTTACCGTTTGCGGTTGGCAGGGCAGTTCCGCCGGCTTCCAGTT
>Ga0247730_1000903_pt1 | contig 18289 bp, 22 predicted proteins | sample UWRJL073202C2_FD_180959 | JGI IMG/M metagenome (GOLD analysis project Ga0247730, IMG submission 180959) | Plant litter microbial communities from Arlington Agricultural Research Station in Wisconsin, United States - UWRJ-L073-202C-2 | ecosystem: Environmental > Terrestrial > Plant litter >... | reverse complement strand
CTTGCCGCGGTTTACATGAGGTTCGCATGTCCAAAAGCGACGAACAAAAACTTTTCGCGGGTAGTCCTCGTTGGTCCAAGCGGCGGAAGCAAATTTTGCCCCCGCGGAACTATGTTGCATTCCTCAGAATGAACAGTCCATTCTCAGCTGGTTCCACCGTACAAACAAAAGAAAATAGGCATTACACGATCATACAGGATAAAACGTACAATTTGTGATTCTCAGTGGTCCGTCTATCCATTCCAGAATAAGTAGAGGAGAAAAATTATCACACAACTAGCTCTCGGCCAACTCAATCCTCTCCATGGGGGGTTTTGAGGTCAGAAACATGGTGTTGTAGATTGAAAATCGACGCCATTCCCCATTCTGGAACGATTGAAGTCTAAGCGGAAGGATTCTCCGTATTTGCAGTCCATGATCAGAAGACTTTGCTTGTGGTCGTGGACCAAATCGTGCTTCAGACCGGCCTCGAGTGCCAAACTCGATCGAAGCGTTGCGACGCGGAATGCCTGGTGGGCGTCTAGGGGATTTTGTGTGCCATCCTCGGAGGTTGTAGCAGCTGTTGACGCGTCGTGCAGAGTTTCGCCTAAGGCATTGGTCATACGTCGTAAGGGACAGGCTGCCCGAAAGTTTGCAAGCGTCATCGACGTTGGGAGAGAAGGAGGGTATTTCTGCAAGAGAAACCTCCACGTTTCGCAGATGCGCCGATGTCTCTAGGGGCTCCGTAAAGACAAGCTCCTCTCCATAACTAACAGACCCAAGTAAGCTTCTTTTTCTCTTCGTTCTTTGGATCATACGCACGATGTTTTATAGAAGACAGCCGCTGCATTGACTAGAGGATCAATCGCATCTGAGAACCACTCGTGCAAGACAAGCAAGCCTTCGTGGTGGAAGACCCAACCGAGGGCGATGAAGAACAGATTGGGCAGGTCGTCTTGATCAACATGGAGAGCAATCTTCGCGAGGATGATAGGATCTAACAAGGCTGTCTCGAATTCCTACATAGGGATATGTTAGGGGCGTCGGCGTAGGGGTCTATTACGACCTTGGCTCAAACTCACCGAACTGAACATCGGGACTGAGCATGTAAGCTCTGGCAACAAGGACAGATATTTGAACAAACAGGCTTCAAATGCCATCCTTCCAGATCTTGTAATGCGAGATTGAACTTCTAGGGGCAGTCGTCGAGCCTTGATCTTGAACTGACGAGGGAGACAAAGCTGAAAGCCAGTCTCCTCGATAAACGAGAACAGGTGAGAATACATGTTTCAGTAGACAAATTTAGGCCAAGATTAGTAGTAGGGGCCTATAGTGACACTGGCGAAGAGCTGGGGATGGTAGTGGTAGAGGTTCAAGAAGCAATGAAGATCTGACCCACCTTAATGCACTCTGAGAACGGCATCTAAGTGCGGCCATCAATTCGGGGCGCTCGGCATTCCTCGGCATCTTCCTCGCCTACATTCGGTCGGACCTTCGTGAAGATCTGCACTCTCGTCTTCTCTACTACCACTCTCCTCCCAATACCAAATTTCCTAGCCTAGATACTAAACCATGCTCTCTGCACGCTCTTCCCTTCTCAAATCTCGCGCGCTTTGTTCTACTAGAGCTTTACGGACGCCAATACTATCGCGTCGATGGGCTTCACATTATAATGCAGATGTCGCTGGCCTCACAGACGAGGAAGCTGAGGTACGTGGTGTATATTATCGCATATAATTTTGTTATGCATATTTGTGCACAGTTTAGGGACGTAGTAAACTCCTTTGCAGAGAAGAATATCGCTCCCAGAGCTGCTGAAATTGACCGGACAAACAAGTTTCCTATTGTATGTTGCATGTTGCCATATCGTTACTCTATCATAAGCCTGAACTTGTTGTGTAGGATCTCTGGCCCGCCCTGGGCGAGCTTGGTCTCCATGGAGTCACCGCATCTGCGGAACATGGTGGACTGGAACTCGGATACTTTCAGCACCTTCTCGCAATGGAAGCACTATCCACGCACTCAGGATCCGTTGCGCTTTCCTATGGTGCTCACTCCAACCTCTGCATAAACCAATTGCAAAGATGGGGAACCGATAGTCAGAAAGCAAAATATCTCCCGGAACTTATCGCAGGGACCAAAGTTGGATCGCTAGCTATGAGCGAGCCAGGTAGTGGAAGTGACGTTGTTAGCATGTCTCTACGTGCCGTTAAGACTTCTGGAGGGTACAAGCTCACTGGAAACAAGTTCTGGATCACCAATGGGCCAACCGCTTCTACACTGATTGTGTACGCCAAAACATCACCTGAGAAAGCTTCCAAGGGCATTACAGCATTTATTATCGAGAATACTTTTGAAGGGTTTTCGACTGGACAGAAGCTGGACAAGTTTGGTATGAGGGGAAGCGATACATGTGAACTGATCTTTGAAGACTGTTTTGTGCCCGAAGGTTCGTTGTGAATGTTTTCATGTTCTTTATTCTATGCTGATACTCCGCCAGAGAACGTTCTCGGCGAAGTCAACAAGGGTGCGAAAGTACTGATGTCTGGGCTTGACCTTGAGCGTCTTGTGCTCAGTGGAGGACCATTAGGGCACGTTCTTGTTGAGATTTTAATCTCTCTGATATTGTTGACATTACTCCAGGTTGATGCAAGCCGCGTTCGATTACGCTCTGGACTATGTACATGAACGACATCAATTTGGACAACCAATTGGATCTTTCCAGCTTATGCAAGGTAACATCTAACCTTGCAACTTAGAGTTGCTGTCTGACTGAAATGATCTCAGGAAAGATCGCTGATATGTACACTAAACTTAATGCTAGTCGGTCTTACGTCTACGCTGTTGCCAAGGCTTGCGACAAGGGCAAAGTCAGCCGAACGGTATGCACTTTCAATACAAGCGAAATGATACTGTCTTAATCGAGGAAACCTAGGACTGTGCCGGTGCCATTTTGTACTCGACAGAGAAGGCAGTGGAGGTGGCCCTTGAGGGAATGCAGTGCTTAGGAGGGAATGGCTATACCAACGGTAAGCCCAACGCTGTGTTTGTGCAGAAATTTTATTAAAGGCTTGGTGACAAGACTTCCCAATGGGACGGTACCTTCGAGATGCCCGTTTGTACACTGTCGGCGCTGGAACGCAGGAAATCCGAAGGATGCTTATTGGAAGAGAGTTCAATGAGCTCTATGCCCGAGGCGGAAGGTAATAGTACTATTGACCCTCGCTATGTATACTCTGCATTGTAAAATAGAAAAAGACCTGCAATACAAAGGCATGTATTTACGCTCGAGGTCCAAAGGGGAACAAGACTGTCGGAGCTTCAAGTTAGAGCGGCATGATGATCGGCAGCGGCATCTATGGCGTGTGGCTGGCTACCTGCGCCGTGCTCGTGTCTACCACCAGCCTCTCCCAACACTCGCGATGACCTCCCGGCAGCGACCTGTTCTGCACCTGCAGCCGTCCGTGAACACGACTACGTGAGTTGTCGCGTATATGAAGGTTTCATATCAACATCTCTAACGTCAAATACACAGTGTGGTGACTACTACGACCACAACCACTACTTACGCGCCTATACAGCTACCACAACTCCCAGCGCCTTCGTCCCCTACAGATCTGAAAAATTACCCGCTTTACAACGCTCCCTTACCAAAATCACTACGGCAATTTCCACTTGTCTTTCCTGGTGGGACGCGCGCAACCTTTCGCGATGGCGAGGGTACCGAGGAGGAAATGCAGGAAGAGCAGGAGCTTGCGAGCGGAAAAGGTTGGGCTATGCTAAGACGCGACGTCGATGCGGAATCAACGAACGTTGTCGGTTTGGCAGAGGCACTGGAACGGTATGGTAAGAAACGATCACACAGCGAGAACATGATGGAAGGTGTTGAGGAGACCAGTGCCCTTTCCTCACCGCCACGAAAGAAAGCTAGACCAGCACCAGCACCTCCGCCCATATCGACCGTTAGTGCCGCAGCGCCCCCATCGCCTTTACCGTCACCGCGTGGCTCGCCTACCCCAGAGTCTATATGGCCTACAGCCCCGTCTAGTGGGACCACCTCGCCTGCACCACAGGCACCATTCAACCCAGATGCATCGTTGGCTACGCTCATGTCGCTGCCTTCTATCATAAACCACTTCACTACTCTGCCCGAACAGCTACAATCCCACTTCCTACTGACACTATTCCAGCACTGCCCCCTGTCCGTCCTTCGAACGTTACACTCGGTACTCACGCCAACCCTCGCTCGCGATTTCCTCACGCTTCTCCCCAGTGAACTCGTCTCCCACGTACTCAGCTTTCTTCCCTTTTCGACGTTAGCGCGAGCATCCTGTGTTTCGAAGGCGTGGAGAGCTATCATTGATTCTGATCCTGTTCTATGGCGCGACTTGCTGAAGAGTACGAAGATCTGGTTCGGTGGGGAGTCTGAACTTGCGTTCCAAAGCTCAATTGAAGCACAGCGTCGTCGTCAATTTGCCAACTGCCCTCCTCCGACATTACCCCTCCCTCATCCCTACAAGATACTATTCAAGTCCAGACACCTTACGCGAACCCGCTGGATGAACAATATGGAACCCAAACACATCTCTTTCCCTGCCCACGGCTCGTCCGTCGTTACTTGCCTCATCTTCTCTCACGACCGCATCATATCTGCGTCAGATGATCATACCATACATGTTTATAGCCCACTTACAGGCGAACTGATGAAATCTCTCGATGGTCACGAAGGCGGAGTTTGGGCTCTGGCAGCTACCAAAGATATCTTGGTCAGCGGCTCAACGGACAGGACAGTGCGCATCTGGGATCTGGCCACTGGACGCTGCAAACATGTGTTTGGAGGCCATACAAGCACTGTCCGTTGCCTCGCAATTGTCAAGCCAGAAATGGTTGATATCGAAGAGGATGGTGTTATCAGGCGGGAGAAATGGCCGAAGCGCCCGTTGATTGTAACTGGAAGCAGAGACCATTCTTTGCGGGTGTGGACATTGCCTAGGCCTGCAGACCCCGAATACAAGTGCTATGGTGGAGACGATGCGGATGTCGATCCTTCAGAAGTCTGCGTGCGTGTTCCTTTTCTTCGTTGTTCTGCCCACCTGACTGACCAGACTGAACAGGATGCCGACGATAATCCATACCATAGAGCTCACCTGGAAGGTCACGACCACGCAGTACGAGCGCTAGCTGCAAGAGGGCGGACTCTCGTTTCTGGTAGCTACGACTGCACAGTGAGGATCTGGGATATCATAGAGGGTCGCTGCAAGTGGGTCCTGACTGGGCACACGCAGAAAGGTAAATCAGACCGCTGTACTTGTTGACCGCTTATTGATGTATTCTTTAGTTTACAGCGTCGTCTTAGATCCTACTCGGAACCAGGCCTGCTCTGGTTCTATGGATGGCACTGTTCGTGTGTGGAACTTGTCGAATGGGCAATGTGCGCACACTCTTACCGGACACACCTCCCTTGTCGGCCTTCTAGGCCTTTCACCTTCTTATCTTGTGTCTGCCGCTGCTGATTCTACGCTGAGAATCTGGGATCCCGATACAGGCGAACTCAAACATACTCTTGCGGCGCATACTGGAGCCATTACTTGCTTCCAGCATGATGAATTCAAGGTGTTGAGTGGATCAGATGGTACTCTGAAGATGTGGAATGTACGGGATGGGACAGTTGTGCGAGATATTCTGACAGGAATCACTGGAGTGTGGCAAGTGGTGTTCGAAGGCCGGTGGTGTGTGGCCGCCAGTAATCGCAACGACGCCACTGTGCTGGATGTATGGGACTTCGGCACTGAAAATGACGAGGAATGGATTGGAGAACCGCCTGGGTGGCAGTATGACGACGACGAGGAAGAGGAGGAAGAGGAAGAAATTACCACTCGCGAAAGCGCCGACATCGTTCCAGAACCGTCAGAAATGGAAGAGGATCAGGCAGGCGATGGTGTAGAGGAAGACGGGGATGCGATGGATGAAGACCTGTCACTTGAAGTAGACGTGGATCCCCAAGAAGGTCAGGACATGTTTTCTGATGCAGAGCACGAAGGCAGTGGCTCTAAATGGATGACCTCATCGCAGGCAGGGAGCTCGGGAACACGGACATTGCGCGCTGGAACTTCTCGACGTACAGCTGAACGTCCTCGAACGCGGCAGATGACGGCTAGACGACGATGACCGCACTCACGAATTATGTTTTGACGAATTATCATTCCGTACATCATATTGTATACTACCCACAGGCGTGCTATTGAATATTGGATCAAACCACCTAGACTTTGCGTGGGAAGTTCATTCCACAAGATCGATTGCAGGAGCCACAGAGATTTTGACTTTCTTCCTCGGGCGTTCCTCATCTTCGCGTTCACGGCTTCGTCCTCGCATGTGGTCCGTGACCGTGGGAGACAGTGGATATGCGAACTGAGTCTCATCGTCTTGCGTCTGGCTGGCTTCGACCGACGACGGGGGAAGGGCACTCAAGCTGCGGCTTGAATTGACGATCGTTGCAGAGGAAGACGTTCGTATGTGATCCGAGTGATTTTTCCCTTTCAGAGCATCTTTGTGGGGAAGCTGTAGTATCTGCTCAGTATTGTTGTCTCGCTGGGATTGCAAGATAGAGACACACAGGAACGTTCAAGAGCTCAACGACGACATCCAAATCCGGGTTGAAGTAGCGTAGGTACGCTTCGCTCCGCCTTGAGGCAGGATCAAAGACGTATTTTGCATTCCTCATCGTTCGTGTCTTAGTTTTGCGCTTTCCTTTCGAAGAAGCCTTGCCACGACCAGAGCGTCCATGAGTTTCCAATATCTCTGCATCGTCTACGGCTACGTCTTTTTGCACAATGAAACCTGCGAGGTTGTTGTTAATGATGAACAGTGGTTTGTTGTTGTAGCAAGGAATCTATTACCTTCGGTCTGCAGGCGTTTGAACATTTGACGAGAGGTAATGTTGTCAGTCTCTGTTGCTAGTTGAGCAACAGCAAGTGTTTAAATAGAGTAGACGAACCCATCTTCTTTCCGAAAGAGAGCCCACTTTCGGCGCCATGGTGCTCAGCGACTTTGATCGCCCTCCTGCATACAGCCAGGTCAGTGTCGGTCACATAGAACACAGAACTAGGAACGCACCTGAATGTAGCAAGGACCTTGAATGCACTGATCAAAGCCTGATATGCGTCGAGTTTGAGCAGGTCCCAGTATGGATCCGCCTTGATGGTGCAGTCGAAACAGATGTATGCTTGAGGAAGGCGGGGGTCCTTGGTATCATGGTATCTAGGCATAAGTTAATAACACTCCGCAGAAGTGTATAAAACCGCGCACCCCATGCACCTGAGATGATACCTTAGCCAATAGCTCAGAACTTGGCCAAACGAAATGACATACCATACGTGCAGCCATCGGTTGCAAGGTCCCTCGCATTTGCATGCCCCATCCTCTCTCTAAAATTCTCTATTAGCATATTTGGACGATAACGAATATGGTGAAATGCATACTTCTATGCCACATTCGCACTCCATAATGTCCAAAGAATCTATCGATTTTCTTTTGGGGGGCAATGCTCGCATCTCGGCCATGGGCACATCGTCATCTTGTCCCTCAAATGAACGTATGCTGTCTCCTTGGGTCTCCTCATCAGGCACGACTTGAGTCTCCATGTCTCAAGAGGTATCATACTGTCAGCCAATCGAGCTAAAACTGTTTTGATGCTGTCAGTGCTCACCTAGCATTTCCGTATCCTCGTTGTTGAGGTTCAGCTTCTGGAGTCTTTGGCAGTCAATAGAGTTTAGCCTCCCTCGAGTTGGTGTCCGATCGAGACGCTGGTCAGGCGACTCGTCCACAACCTGTGTTTGCTCAATGACAGCGTCGTCGTGCTCCTTACTCAACTGTCCATGTGTAAGATAAAGATGAAACACGAAGATTGTAAAAACATACCAGCGCTTTCAAGTGCGTAGGGATAACCTGCGAAACGCCGCCAAATTGCCCATGAGCACTCGCTTGCATTGAATCCGGGACAGGTTCAATCTCTCCTTCATCGTTTCGAACCCCGAGAGGACCTTTATGAAGTTGCCCACGAAGAACAAAGCCGCCATCTTCTGTTCGCACATATTCGATCATGGTTCCATCCTCTTCCTCCCCATCCGCGTCCGCATCCTCGGCCTCAAACGAGCTGGGACGATCACCAGCTTCAGCGGCCCAGACAACATTTCTCTTTTCGGCGTCAGCAGCGTGCAAAAGAGTTTCCTCTTTCAGTGCCAATACACCTTGCCCAGGCTTCGTTCCACCACCTCCAGTAGGTATTCCAGCAACAGTACCCGTAAAACGTTCATTGTCGTGCACAGTCGCAGAGGGAAGGTAACTTGAGACCGACGCCACGCTAACGTCAACGCTACAACTCGGCTGTGAGATCTTGGAAACAGAGAATAACACAAGGAGACTTACGAATGAAACCCCGTATTGAGTTTACCAAGAGCCATCCTCTCAGGCTCCTCGTCCAGATCATGCGTCATAAAAACCCATCTGTCCCGTGTAGAGTCTCCGGCTTGGAAACAAGGTGGTTCATATTCCAAAGGGGTGGTCTCGGTGTAGAATAGCTTGAAAGAGGCATAGCGTCTTTCTAAAGTGGCATGAGTATATTAAACTTCGAGTTTGGTAGGAGGCATACTGGGGAGGGTATCCATCTGCGTTATAGATTGGATCAAGGTCTTCAACAAGGCCTACGGAGATTAGGGACTTGCTAAGAAGCTAGGCGAAATGCATACCCTAACGCTCTTCTTCACGTCTTTCACGGTAGGAAGTTTTCCCTGACGAACAGCAGCGGCAACGGCATCGCCCTTCATTATCTTGGGCTCGTTCTTATTCTTGCCAACGCTCATAACTGGGATCTTCAGGTCCATTCCAGGGATCTGATGATACTGGGAAATTTTCAAAATGCATGACTTCATGGAGAATCTAGGATATTTACCTGGAAGTTGAAGGTATATGCCTCGACGATACTGCAAATTCTGTCAGGCTAGGATGAACGGACACAATAAATATTGAACGTACTTGTTTGGGTCTTTCTTGTCCTGAAGAGCCTGTGGTTAGGCAGAGATCTTTGACGTAGAGAGACACTTGGGCAATTACCATATAAATTCCGAAAATGAAGCTACGCAAATATTGCTTCTGCAAGGCATCGAAGATCCCTTCCTCCTGTCAAGAAATCAGATCGGATTTGCGTGAATGAGAAGTATAACAAACCATATAGCTTATAAGCTTGTCTGCTTCTTCCGTGTAGCCTCGAGCTAGCGTCTGAATATTACTAGGTCAATGATATGGCCAAAAGCATCAACGAAACAGCGTCGCGCACCATGATCTTCATCCCATTCACATTACGACGGGGCGGAGCTCTGGGTGAGCTGAAAGAGTCACTAGACTGTGCAATTGTCGCTAGATCGTCGTCGGTGCTTATCATATGGCCTTAGGGGATGCGTCACTTCCATATCGAGTGCATATATGCGGTGAAATACTGACTCTGGACGAAGTTATCTTGAGGAAGCAGGTCTCTGGATGTTTCCCGTTAGCTTGGGGAATCATTCGATAGCCAATAGGAGTACACACCTCAAGTAAGCGATACATCCCAGCCCTGCCCGCAACAACGTCTGGACAGATGCCAGGCTCTGGGTGTGGGTGACTTGCTGGACATCAGTCTTCGTGCCTCTAACTGCTTGCGCTTGCATAATAATATTAGTACCAGGTTTGATCCTTTTGTTGTTAGTAGGTGAGGGTAAGAGGAAGAGCAGGACGCGAACAGAATCTGGATTGACGCGACTATTTAGATTGTTCCCCACGTGATCGCACGTCTCGGCATCTCTCGGCACGATCCTAAAGCCTGAGTGGTCTGCGTTGCAAGATAATAACGTATAAAATGCATTCGCTTCACCGTGAATTGGTGCTACTATTCAGTGGAGTCTCAACATACGCGAATTTCCTCGAGTCAATCGTGAGAGTAACAGGACCCTATATATCGCAGCTCGGTTAATGAACATTTCCCAAGGGACTAGAAACTAATGAACTGACCTCGTTCGTCAAGCCTACAGACATCATAGCACCAAATTGACCATCTGAAATTTGAAAGGTGTATTCAGTATGCTCTTGTTAAAAGAGGCTTCGTAGGAGTTTTCACCTTGTATCTTCTCTGCCTTGTATGCCTGCTTCAGTGTATCTATAAACTCCGCGTAGAACGTACGAGATAGATCAGTAGACTGGAGGGTGCATTATAAATCAACTGAGAGTACTAGTTTTCACTGCAGTGCTGTGGTGGTGCTCACCATGGCCCGATGAAAGTCTGGCTTGTTGCCCTTGGTTGTGTTGGCAAGTAATGTAAATTGCGATACGCAGAGTATTTCCCCGTCAACATCTTTCACGCTGGCCTTCCACATCTTGTCATTATCCTTTGGATCATTGAAAATCCTCAAGTTCAATCTGTAGAGGATATTGAGTTGAGTGAATGCCATAGATTTTAACGTTGGGAAGGCTAATATGCACAATGCATATATACTGACATCTTGTTCACAATCGCGGTAGCGTCCGCTTTGGTATCATCTGTTCTGGAGGGTGTGTAGGATGTCTATCTGTTGGAGAGGTATTCATACCTGAGCCAATGCCAACCAGTACCATCAGCCCATCTTGTATCTGAGATATAACCTCATTATTAACTTCGTAAAACCGTTAGCAAATGTTCTAGGAGATTCAAGAAGTACCATAGACCTGTTACAGAGGCAGAAGAGACTCGTTGTATAATCGCACGCATCTTCACTGTTCGAAATCAGAGTTCAGGTCGAACACGCAGTGGCAGTGCTGTCGTACCTCACGTACCACCATCATCATGTCCTCTACAAATTCCGTTATCCTTGAAACCAGTTTAGGAGACATACAGTTTGAGCTATATTGGGACCATGCACCTAGAGTAAGTACGTGCGCATTCTGTCTTTGAACAATATCCAGGTCTGAATTCTAACGTGCTTCATTGCGTGTAGACATGTCAGAACTTTGCTGACCTCGCACAACGGGGTTATTATAATGGCGTAGTCTTTCACAGAATCATTGCAGTGCGTTTGCTGCACTTTAATTTGACAGCGCCCTGCTCATACTTTTGCAGGACTTCATGATACAAGGTGGCGATCCAACCGGAACAGGACGAGGAGGAACCAGTATATATGGCCAGAAATTGTGCGTGTCCAGCTCGAGGAACGTGATTGCTAGTGCTAATATGACCTTAACCGTGAAGTGAGGATGAGATCAGTCCCGACCTCCGATTCACAGGCGCAGGTATTCTGGCAATGGCAAACTCAGGCCCAAATACCAACGGTTCTCAATTCTTTATCACCCTCGGGCCTACGCCATACCTTGATGGGAAGCACACTATCTTTGGTCGCGTCTCTTCTGGAATGCGTGTTGTCCAGAGACTGGGTGCCGTTGCTGTCGATGCTCAAGATCGGTACGTCCCGTCATTTATTAATTCCCAAGCTATTCTTGCTAATATTTCTCGTCAGCCCAAGGGAGGACGTCAAAATTCACAAAGCTAGAAAGGTGTAAATCGAGGGCACAATTGACAGTATTATTACATGTGAACTGTGTATAACGTAGGGTACAGGATAGCAAAAAAGCCGAGGTGCAGAGTCCTAGTTCTTTCACAGTCCTTCTCGTGGAAATTCTGGCAAATAGAGACAATAAGTACGAAACGAAAGTTTGTAGAATGCATAAAGGAAAAGCAGCAGGACAAAGCGTAAAAACATTGCCCAACACGACGCAGGGTGTGGCGCGAAGCAGACACTTGTACTGCTACCCATTCAGATTAGAAAAACATGAAAGAGAAAGAGAGATTAAACAAGAAAACGAAGTCGTGTTGTAATACAAAGCAATGACAGCCTTTTTGAGATGTTGGTCTTGTTGTCGTTAGTCTAGAAATTCGAGAATCCTGGGCCACTAGGATTGCCTCCTTGTGGTTGGGGACCTGGACTAGGATGTCTCATCACACTTTGCTGCATCGCCTGGCTTTGAGCAAAGCCAAGTTGTGGCGACGTCAGACCCGCCATGCCCATCATCTGCATCTGCATCATGGGCGGCATGGTATACGGAGAGCCCATAGCCATCTGAGGTACTGGAGAAGTGGACTGAAGGGGTGGAGAGTTGAGAGGATTGATAAGAGGGTTGGCCTGTGGAGAAGAAGCTCCAGATCCTTGCTGTTTTTGCATGGCTTGGATCTAAGCATAGAAACTACAGTCAGCGCAGAAGCATTGAACAAAATAGAAGCATACCTCATAGTAAGCGAAATCCTGAAGGAGCGAAGTGCGCGCAGGATGTGTGAGAAATGTTCGCATCATTTCCAAACCAGCATCGGATAAAAGCTCTTGGGTATCACGGGAGTTGGTGACGGGCTTACGCTCCTGCGTGTTGCTGTTCAATGTGTTTAGTGTGACCCTCCTCTGAAAGGAAATCGACGGAAACAGACTGACTTCAATTTAATGTGCCGCAAAGTTGAGTTAGGAATGTCCCGGACAAAGATCCAACGAACATTGAAGACACCCTTCCACTTGTCTTGTGCCCAAACAGTACTGCTCCTGGAATAGTCGACCTGATGTCCAAGTTAGCGTGCCATGGCGAAACATAGGTAATCAGACGCATACCGGTGTGAGCATCTCCGCCATTCCGCAAAAGTGCCCGCTACACACACCGTCAGTGCGAGCTCTCGAACTGGAAGAGAAATGACTTTACCTTCCATTGACACTGAAGAACAAGTAGATAGGGCCTCTTTGGGAGCTTTCCTTGAAAGCCTTATCCAAACGCTTATTACCAGGATCTGTCGAGCTCCAGATCTCATATTTCAAGGATTTGTGCACGTCGTCTTCTGTGTATGATTTAATCACAAAAAATCTCGCCTAACGTTGTGATTTAGTGATTAGCGAGGTTTTCCCAGCGGGGAATATTTTGAGCTCACGAAAGGAGGGTTAACGTCAAACTGGACTGGATTGTATCCTTTGGCAGCGATAAGAGAAGCAACGTCAATGGCTTGTTGAGAGCTATTCATCGCAGGCCCTGCATTCTGGCTTGGGCGCTGTGCCTGCTGAAGATATTGTTGCGGAATGGGAGGCACGGAAGGCATTGGATTCGACATGCTTGGACTCTTTCCATGCTGGTAGCCGTATTGCAGGTTGGGGTTAGATGTTCGTGGGGTAGGCCCTCTCTCTCGTTGTTCCCAAGCTGCCTGAGCTTGTTGCTGAGAGGGCGTTCTACGACCTTCATATTCGGAGGCTCTGGGGTTATTTCCGGCATTTCGGACCTGTTGCGCCTGTGGAGGTGGCGGATATTGCGGATTAAAGCGAGGTGGGTGGGCGCTTTGACCCCCTGCAGTATAGGCTGCGTTAGATGCTTGACCGTTGCTAGCGATCTCCAGAGTAGATAGAGCTCGCTGGACGTCGTCAATTCCATAGTTATTAGATCCGTTGGTTGGATACTGTTGACCGGCTGGACCCCCTCCTCCACGCCAATCGCTTCCTGACGACCAAGTAGGGCGATGCGTCGGACTGGTGGCTCCGTATTGACCATTGGGAGGCACGTAGTATTCATCTTCATAGCCTGCAGGCTCCTCATACTCGTACTCGTACTCTTCCTCTTCAGCAGACTGCTGCGGGGCCGTTTCTTGTAGAGTTTGTGGGTGGGGGGGAAGAGGCGTTTGCAAAGTTCCCGACCGTTTCAGGTTAGCGTTTACTCTCGGTCGAGCACCGCCGGCCGCTCCATATGTGAGCGAGACATGACGACGAACGCCAGAAGCTACAGGAGGAGGCGAGGGTTCGTTTGCGGGGTAAGCAGGAGCTTGGGGGCTGGTAGGATCATTTGGCTGATGCTGTCAAAACATATATGAGGTTGGATAGAAATAGGGCCTCAAAAACATACTGACCTCTTCATCATGAGCAGAATAGCCTCCGATTTCCCTTTCCCATTCGTCTTCGTCGCCTTCGTGGCCAGCAATCGCAGTCAGACTATTCATGGTCTTTGGAGTTATATTGCCACTCTTGGATCCTCTGTTCTGGAAGGCTGCTGTGAATGTGTGAGACCGATCGATGTCAATGCGATTGTCTGGGAAAGTACACACCACGATGATATTTTGTAGGCAAGGAGCTCTGACGGTGCAAAGAGGTCTTTTCTCCAACGGCACCTACACCACCTACCCAGTCTTCACCAACAAATTCGTCGTCGTTCCAGTGTTCTTGTGCTTCCTCCGTAATAGGCTCCCTGCTAGCTCTGACGCCACGCGATGAGGATGAGATAGTGTGGTGTCTCCTCACGCCACCAGAGGCTGGCTGGCTGGCCGGCTCTGGAGGAATGGGAGGAGTGGCTTGTGTCGACATCTCTGCGATGATGGTGGTAGAAGGAAGCTAGGAAACAAGCAAGGGCCAATGTGATTGGGTAGGCAGTGACTACATCAACGGCCCGTTCATATACTAAAATCACTAGATACAGCCGTAATCAATCCGCAAAAAATTGGAATGGCACCGCGAGATTGCAAATTCCTTGTCCCGCCCACGAGAAAAAGTTTTCTGCGCAATATTTTCCGCTAATATCCCCTAGAATCTGAAGGCAGATAAACGGCGATGCTAACTTCGGACCTCGGGTGAAACGACGGATCAAAATGTCTATTGAGTGTCCGGCAAACCCGATACTACTACTCTGCGTTCCTTACCCATCGTTGACACATTCTGGCTACGTTTGTCGATGAAGTCCAGTTCTCACTCTACATTCCTCCTGGAAGATGGCGCATCTCTAGCCTATGAGGTTCTCGGGGCTCGCAAGGAGGCGTTACCTATCATCCTCGTTGGCGGCCTCAGTTCTACTCGTCAGGACTGGCAACGGCTGGCTGTTCCACTTGCCGCATCTCGCCCTGGTGAGCATGAATTTGCAATACCATGATGATGCTCTCTCAAGGAATCCTAGTTGTGGTTTATGACCATCGGTAATCTCAACAATGAGTCGTTCGGATCTGCTCTAATGTTCCTCATGCTCCAGTGGCATAGGCGATTCTCATTTCAGCTCCATGGACGAGGACGAAATATCCATTGAATCAATGGCCCGGGATCTAAAAGCTTTAGTAAACTACCTAGGCTATAAAGAAGTTGCGATCTGTGGTTAGCTTCCCTGGAGCTGTCTTCTTTCAGGTTACGCTAATAATGAACTTGAACCTGGTAGGATTCTCCATGGGAGGTGAGTGGCCATCGGTGTCAAGTAACTTTGCGTTCAAATTTGCAAACAGGCGTCATTGCCCAACAATTGTTATTCCTGCCTTACCATCCGTCTCAACCGACTGAGTTGGGTTTCGAAGTAACTCACGTTCTGCTGGCTGCTTCGATGACTGCAAAACTCCGTGATCGTAATTACGGCCCACCCATTGACTTGAGCCCAAGATCTGCTAATAAGAGCAAGCTGGACCGAGCTAGGCCAATGGTAGAAGCCATGTTTGATCCAGCCTGGATTGCCGACACTAGCAACAGTGCCAGCCTGGAGCGTTGGTTGCAACAATCTATTGTCAAAAGGTCAGAGCACATTAGCCATACAAACGCAAATTACTGATAGCATTTCTCAGGCCTTTAGGTACTATCAGTGCGTATTTCTGCCAAGTATATCATGCCTTGAAGACTTCTGACTTATCTATGCAGTCAAGCAAATGCGAGCGGTAAGTACGATTTCTCTGGTGACAAGCTGTTGCATAAACTCAACGATATCTTAGACCAACAGATTTGATTTCTCACCGTACTACGAGCGTCATGCTAGCAGCACCACACGTATTCTAGTCATCCATGGCGAGTTGGATCGCATTCTGCCGTTCTATGGTCAAGACCAGATTCTATCGCTATATCCTTCGGCCAGAGCGATCGAGGTGGGGTCGAGTGCAGGCCAAGTACCGCATCTAGCCTTCGGCCATGCCTGGTACGAGTACTTCGATATTGACGTCTGGGTGAATGTGGTGGAGAAATTTTTAGAAGAAAAAGGCGGAGTGAAAACCCGTTCGCGTTTATAGGGTCAACTCGAAGATCGGTCAGTTGGGATCTTTGTTGCAAGTCCGACGGACAAGTCTAAGCCTTTGTTGTTGTAGCAGATTTCTACATAGATTTCTACAAGATATACATCTCTGCTATTCTCTTAGGAAGGTTTCAATGGCATCGCACCAGGTGGTCACATCCAAGTATGCATACCATGCATGTCCGAAATTAAGAGAAGGAATTTTACCAGAGTCTGGTGACAGAAATTTTGCGTGAGGGATTTGCCGGAGCAATTCCTATTGCGCACTTTTAGTTTCCGGGATGTTCAACAGCTTGAGATGACAGAAACTCACTTCTGATTTGGAGAATGGTACTATTTGGTCCAATGTCCCGTGAATGACGAGAACCTGAGTCTCTTGAGGGAACTTGGATATGTACTCTTGGAAATCAAAGCTTTGACCCTAGTGGGTGGTTAAAATCCAGTCTGATAAGATCTCGGCGACTTGTAACTCACGGCGATAGTGTGCTTCCCTAAGCAACACCAAGTCTGATTAGTATCGTCGAGAAGTCTTGAAAGGCTCAAATGTGTGCTAACCGATGACTGTAGCAGGCCGACGGCTGTCAACATCGTTAGCTATGCACTAAGCAGCAGAATGAAGACAAGTTAATTACCCGGAGACCCCAATATTTTGTACCATTCCATGAAAGAGTGAAGCATTATGTTCAAGCCATGCAGGGTCAAAGGACTTGGCCAGAAGGCGCTTGGCCACTTCCCGTTTCTCTTCAGGAGATCTCACAATCCCGGACGGTATTGGTTTATAACCAGTGCCATATTTCTTATCGTCAATGTATGAGCACCGAGTCGCACAGAGAAGAGTGTGTTTAACACGGAACGGAAGAGGAGTTGGACGAGAGGGATGCGAAGGGAGGAGCAGGAGTTGTTGAACAACCATTCCTATGAACATGAACATCAGCTCTATATACCATAATACCTGGGCTGCCTATGAGTGATAGCTCACCTCCCATGGAGTATCCCAACAGCGCAACTGAAAAATAATAAGCTACCGCGCAACAAGATATGTAATACACATGCCGTTTTGCCATCCAAGATGAGCTAGAAGAGCTAGCAAGTCATGAGCCATGCTTTCAATTGTGAGGGTATCTGCTTCGTCTGGAAGTGCACAGCTCGATTCTCCCATCCCTCTGCTCTCGCAACGTCAGTGACCGATAAATGAGAACACCCTGCATGAATGTACTTACCGATGGTCATAGAGCAAGACTGGGCGAGATAATTAGAATCCACGAGGACACTGAAACGATTGTACGGGTGAGATACAGACCTGTTCGCTGCTCAGCCAATGCAGAAGGCAGCCTACCCCAGTCGGTCTTCAAAGAGGCAATACCGTTGACGAAGACAAGCGGCGTCCTTGTTCCAATGTGATGAGGTCCCAGAATTTCATAGGACAAGGAGGCACCGTCTTCAAGAGTGAATTTCATTGACCGGGAAGACATGATAAGGGGGGAGACAGAGGGTGGTGAATGCCTAGAGATACGACGATGCACCATTCAAATACTTTCAGCTAGCAGATCCAAATGCAGATATGTCAACACAAAACAAATTTCCGTTCGCTGTAGCAACTTGTAGCAACATAGTTGGAGGGAGATTGCACCCGATTCCGATTGGGACGTGCAGCTTTGCCATCTGGTGGTACTTTGGATTGCACCCGCGACCGGGTATGCAAGGGCGAGGGACAAGTTCTCGGGACAAGTGGATCACGAACGCATCACAATCAATCACTATTAGTGAGCCTGTCTTTTGAGTGCCTCACACGAGCTCACACAATAGGCTTCAATCCTGAGAAAGCGGCAGATAAACATTGGACTCGTGATTAGGCTTCAAAGTTTCCAGCACGTAATCTATACGCTCTCAATCGTCTGCAAACTTGAAACTATGACTTTGCATCTGTCAAATATTGGCGTGAGACAGAATTATCCCAAGGAGAGAACTCGGAGTGGGGCGTACAGTTATAGTCCCACCTTGATAACTCCCCCGTTTTTTCTTGTTTTTCTCCTTGCGGAAACCAGCACCTCGAGTCTTAATCAAGTCTGCGTGAGCCTTAGCACCGTAGTCATTCATAGGAGCTTGCTAAAAAGGACCAATGCTCATTAAAACAAGACACTGCAAGCGGTTCGACAGATTGCGTTACCTTGTTCTCGTAGCGGTTGTCAAGTATCAAGTCTGTCGGAACAACTGCGGCTTTCACTCTTTGGAACCGTGTCCCAGTCCGGGGGCCAGATTTTGGAGGCGC
>Ga0247730_1000902_pt1 | contig 18303 bp, 20 predicted proteins | sample UWRJL073202C2_FD_180959 | JGI IMG/M metagenome (GOLD analysis project Ga0247730, IMG submission 180959) | Plant litter microbial communities from Arlington Agricultural Research Station in Wisconsin, United States - UWRJ-L073-202C-2 | ecosystem: Environmental > Terrestrial > Plant litter >... | reverse complement strand
AATGTACGAGGATGGTTCCCCAGATATTGCCGCGGTGTCCAGCCTAGAGCGATGGCACGAGCAGACTCTGCAAAACTTGCGCACTATACATAATCTCATGCAAGAGTCCCAATCGGACTGGTCTACGAAGGAACAAGCTGAAGCTATATTCTCGCTATCTCGTCTCACTGGAGACGACTCATGGAATACTGAGACTATTCGACAACAAAGTCAAGGTGAGTACCGTGGCATTTGTATCATCATGCTTTGGATTCTGATGATATCGTTTACAGATATGCTTGGAAGCATTAACTCAAAACATACACTTGATGTTGTCAAGATCATCTTACAAGATCATCTGAAGCCAATATTTAGATCCAATCCTCACCCCTTGCTCAATACAACGACCGGCAGGAAGCTTCCTCGTCCAGCTGGCGGTACTCTGGCTACACATGACTTCTACGCGGAACAGACTTGGAAGGAAACTGTGGGAATTCATAACATAGTATTATGGTGCATTCGCCACTTAAACGTCTGTCTGTATAGCCCTTTCCCATTGGACTGTACCCGTGCTCATATATCTCATATGATAGACAGATGCATACGAGCAGTTGTGGCCGTTCATAATACCCCCAGTCATGACCATGCTCGACGATTATCAACCGCCATATAAGCTCAAAGGGGTTCAGGTTGTGCAAGCGATCCTCCAGAATGTTCCATCGAGTCTATTGAGACGCACTGGCATTGATACTCTACTGCGCACTGTACGTGTTCCACTAGAACACCTTGCAGCCTTCTTGCTTAGATCCCGGGACTATGTAGTCTCTGGCCACTTGTTTCACGAGTCTTCGTGATCGAGACTCTCCTGGAATCATTTCCGCCGGGGTTGAGAGCACTCTAGCCTTGGTGAAGCTAACAACAAACGTTGGTTCTATCGAGTATTTCGAGCAGCTATGCGAGTTGCTCGGAGACGGAATTATTGGAACGGTTTGGCGATATGGATTCAATGATCGAGATTGCATCTTATCCAGCATCCTCGTTTTGCCAAAGGTGCTAACGAGTTTGGGACTAGGATGCGCTAGATATCTGAAGGTCATTTCGCATTTCCTGTTACTATCAGATTCGTGCTCTGACCCTGTCTTGTCTGTAGGCTCTCGTTCGCCAATTGATTCATCCCCTTCTGCCTGACGAATGCGGACATTCCCCGCAAGAACTTCAAATCGCTTCTTTACATGCCCTCGATGTGGTCATTGATGTATGCAAGCCTCGAATTCAGTTCTGGAAGGGGCATATCTTGCGTGGTGTCTGTTCTGGCTGGGTCTACTCCGTCCAATCGGGTAAGCAATAATACAATTTATTTACACTCAGATGCTAATGAGATGATGGACTAGGGCAAGAAGAATTGAGCAAGTGTCTTCATTTCACATGCAATACATTGGTGCTTGCATGCCCCTCTGTGAAGGAGGTGAGCGGACATCCGTGGAGTAATTCCACTCGTGCTTTTACTCATTCGGAGGATTGTAGGATTTCGATAGGCTCATGGAGATCGACCAGACAATGTTTGAGAGTCTCGTGAGTGGTCACGATGAAGTTGTCGAGCCAGAAGCACCGTTGAGTGGAGAGAGTGAAGGGGTTAATGGTATGAAATGACATTTGCCCAATGTGGCAAAGCTTGTCAGGTGAGACGCGACGAGAGAAATGAGGTAAACCTCGCCTTGGGGGGGGGGGTTGCGTCGTTGTAAACAACCTTGTAATCCTAGAATTATTCCCATCTTCTGAAAGACATGCTGAGCAGTGAGGTACGCGTACAAGCCTGGAATTCTATGGGCATCCGGAAAACCGGAAGTACCCGGAAGCAGACATTTTGCCGTGCCGCCACAATGTCAATCCAGGGGGCACGTGTATACCGCCCGGCTGGCAGCTCTGTGATATATATTCCAGGAAGCTAGCATTCAATTGCTTCCTCTCCTTTTTCGCCATCGTCGCTGCCACTAGACTATCATTCCCCCCAGCTCCCTTACCCCCTCACACCTACCATGGGCACTTCTTCCGTTGACGATCTTATCTCGACCATGGCGTCAAGCCATATCGGCCAGGAAGCAATGGATCTGCAGCTATTACAAGTGCGCTCATTCATGACACCAAGCAAAAATAGAGAGCTGATCTTCCAACAGAGCCAGCTAGCCCAGATGTTATTTTCACAGGCGATGGCACAGTCTTCGTCTGGCCGTGCGACACCCAGAGGGTCTCAGCCAATGTGTACTACTCCAAGAGGCAGACGCACCCCGTCCAACAGTGTAAGCTGGGGGATGGTGGACGCGGCAGCGCCACTATGGTCAACGAGCACGTCCCCGAGGTCATGGTCAGGCAATGAAGAGTGGCCTAGAGAGTTCGATGACAGTGAAGATGAGCGAATGGTCGAAGATCTGCTCATCCCTTCGTCCCCTTCTTTCCGCCGACCTCAATCCCCGTCGTCCAGCACGTCACGCTCTCAATCCAGAGCTCACAGAACATCAGAGTCGACGTTTGCTACCACCGATCCATTTTATCTTGCCCAAGTTCAGGCATTAAACCACCAGCAATTCCCTTCCACCACCTCTGCCTTTGCGCAGATGGGTAGACCAGTTCAGCAATCACCATTCCTACAGAACACACAGTACCAGCATTCAACACAAGCACCAGCTATAGAGCAACGGAACCCATACGCCATGTTCATGTCCACCACCACTTTCGAGTGAGACCCTCCATGTCTCGCACGACCGTGCCGCTATCCTTTTTTGTCGCGCACCGTCTGCAGTCTGTCAATGCGCCACTCATCTTCCTGTCCCTGTGATAAATTCGATAATTCGATCTGGGCAAGTGTACGGTCCGATCAAGGGTCGAAGTGGTCCTTCCGTTCCGAAGTATTTCCTGCCTGCAAGCTCTCTCTGGACTCTCCTCTCCTCTCCCTCATACATATCTATCTAGACTAGCAAATCTGTAATTGTATCCTCTCATTTCTTGCTCACGGATTTCCCTGTTAGATTCTTTTCTTAGTACATAGCAATGTCCAATTATCTGCATTACAATCGCGTGGTACAAGGTTTAGCAGTGTCCGTTTGGCGCTGTTACATAAATAGTCTGCAGCGAGTAGGCCAGCTCACTACCTAGACATCTCTGAACGGGTCTTGCACGTCTACACTGGGCCGCGTCTCTAGAACCATCGGCATCGCTTTGCTAAAGTGAATGGCATCTGCGTTGGCGATTGAGAATGATCCCTCTGATGATCCCCAGGACATGGTGCTGGTGGTGAGCATGCGACTAGGAAGAGCGGGACGACGACCACTGGTGGAAGACCAGTCTCGAGAATGGATGCTGGCTGGGACATCAAGGTGTTCCACCTTCGTCTCTGGTTGGCGAGTGCTAAAGCTGGAGTCTGTGTCCGAATAGATGCTCTCAGGAACATCCAGTGGTGACAGTGAGGCTGACGTTATTGGTCGGATAGTGTTGAGATTACTTTCTGTACGGTTTTCCGAAGACGCGGTTAAGAACGAGATCAGCGAGTCTCTTGGTGTCGTTGGAAGTGGCTGAGATGGCGACGTAGGTGATTCAACATCATCAGAGTGGAACGTTGTCCATTGGTATGTGCTCGGTAGGCTGACATTGCCCGTCATCTCAGACGCAGGTTTGTCAGAGTATCCTCGCAAAAATGGGTGTATACCGAAACGATGACGATGTTTCCGGTGACGGCGCTGCCATAGCAGAAATCCGAAGGCAGCCAAGATAATGAGGAGCAGCACCCCGAAGATAGATCCTACTATGACAGGAACATTGTCATTGCTGCGGACGGTGTTAGCAAATCCCCAAAACAAGAATAAGCCTAGCGTACCTTCCTTTGTCTCCTGGTTCCGGACCAGAGCTAGGCGTTGCGTTAGGATTACCGTCAGTACCAGACCCACTACCACCACCTCCTGATGATGGAGTGCCAGTCTCAAATGTGAAGTGATCTGACCCTCTAGGCGGCGGCCAATCACTTGGACTAACCATGCCTCCACCTTCACGGCTGAGATATAATCAGTAAGCAAATTTGCCCTTGAAGGTGGGAGAAATGATTTACCTGATCGACGATAGGGTGCCAGGATCACCAGCAACAAGTACAGATGCACCCCCATTCAATGTAGGAGCAAAGCTATGGGTGCTATCTTCTGGCACTCCAGAAACTGCTGTTCTGATAGTCGTACTGGGGTTGATAAATGGGAACGAAGGCGATGGGCTGTCCGTGGCCAGAAGGCTGCCTGTTTGCGTTGGATATGATATCTCTGTCGTAGCAGACAGCGTAGGTGATGGGCTGTCAGAACCTGCTTGTTCGGTAGCCGATGTTGTTTCTTCTGTGACAGGAGATATAATGGACTCCGTGTTGTCCGAAGGGAAGCTTTTGCTTGCAGTCGTGGATACAGGAGAGCTTGCTTCGTCAGAGCTCGACTGGGCGACTGCTTTTACGTCTGCTTTGCTTGTGTCGACTACTCTCTCATCAGTCTCGGTGGATGCCGTCGGGTTTGTTACAGGAGGGAGAGTGTCGGTGGAATCAAGCGTGACAGTTACAGTGGGAGGGGAAGGGGAAGGGATAGCGGTGGTATGGGAGCCAGACTGGGTATCGGTAGCCGTGGGTATGTCAGAACTGAAAAGTGTCGAAGGGGCACTGGAGCTTTCCGATTCTATAGTCGAACTTGAAAGAGACGAACTCGAAGTAGAGGAGGACTCTTCTTCAACATCCGAAGTCTCTGAGCTAACAAAGGAGGGGCTAGACTGGGAGGGGGGATCTTCGGAATCGGAGGAGATTGTTTTTACTACTTCTTCATCCGAGAACGAGCTCCTGCTACTGCCGCCGGAGTCACCGGTGAATGAAGGTTGACCGTCAGTAGCACCTCCAATGTCGTTGTCAGAACGCGATAATGGTTTATCAGAGGGTACAGCAGACGATTCTTCAGCACTGGTGGACTCGTCCCTCCTCTCGTATGAACGAGGAAATATGAAATGGTAGAAACTGGCTAAAGGAGAGGCAGTAGTATCGCGTTCAATAGGCGACGCAGGAAAAGAAGAAATGAACATATTGAGCCATGCAAAAGCGGCTGAGAAAGGGACGAATTTAACAAGACAGAACAGGGGGTAAAGAACGGGAAGAGAGGGGGGAAAGAGACGTGATAAGCACAAGAAATAGCCGCCATTTTATTGAGTTAGCTATATGCTGTGAGTGATGGGACTGTGGAGCCGGCACAAGTTGTGCTTGAGGCTCGTCGCGACGAACAGTGCCCCACACAACAAAGCTAAGCGAGCGGTACAGTGACAGAGTAGGCGTTGCAGAAGTATATAGAGCATCCAAGCTTCAAAATAGGAAGTGATATGTTCAGGACATGTTGATCATAAGAGTTTGCTGAAAGTTATAGGCGCTCTGTGACGGTCTGTGACACGGAATCAAATAAGGTTGAAGGTATGAATTGGTACGAGCGCTTTGATTTGTTCTATTTGTCGGTCTGATAATCAGACCGACGAATCACCTGAAATATTCCCAACTTATTGTCACCATAACCAGTCGGAACGGGACCATGGATGGCAGCGTTATCTTTCCTTCCTTTCATATGTGGGGATATGACGACGAAAAATACGCCGGATACAGTGAGCAAGTAACATTTGCAACAGCTGCGGTGGGGACGTTTTGGCAGTGTCAGTTCTCAACTCGAATTTTCAATATGCGTTGTCCGTATTGTAAACAGTGAGCTTAAGCTTTAGTGAACGTTAACTTCCTTATTCTGATAGCGAGACTCAAACATACATACACATATACTACGATTAAGTAGATACATTGTCCAAGAGAGAGCTCACGATAGTATGACCGGCGTTGAGCTCTTCGCGTACGCCCATCTGGTGCATTTCCTCGATTCTTTCTATGTCTCTGCCCGGAGTCCGATCCATCATCCGATACTTCACGCTCACGTGGTTCTCTCCTCTCTCGCTCTTGAGTCTTGACCATGGTGATCTGCCTTCCCAAGTTCTTCTGGAATCATTATGTTTCCACATCTGCTTTCACTGTCGACTAGCTATACGCTGATGGTCAGAGTACTCTAAAGTGTCGATAAAATAGAAAAGAGCGCGCCACTGACACAAGCGAGGATCATGCCAAATGCCGTAGAACAACGCCGCCAGCTGCAGGCTCAGCGCTCAACACAGATATCTCTCAAGGGACACCAATTACAAGACGCCCAGTTCAAGAACACGGAATAGCATCAAATAGCTCGCCAGCCAAAACCTGCCACGCAACCCTGGCGGGATTCTTTGCACGAGCTCCATATGCCAGTTCAAGGGAGTAGAGCAGGTTTGGGTCAGGTCAGGGCAGAGCTGGAAGTGCCGAAGTTCACATTGGATGTTCCGAACGTGTGAACGCTATATTCTCATTCAGCAGCGTTCAATAGCGTTGCCAGCAACAGGTAGGTACCCGTGAATGCTGGGTTCGATGAAACCCAGATGCCCTGACCGCGCCAGCAAAGTACCAGCGCCGGGTCAAGTAACACGATTAATGTTCCATAGGTTTCAAAGGAAATCTGTCGACCTATCTCCCGAACTTCTTCCAGCGGGAGAAAGAGAAGCATCTCTATGTTGCAGCAGTTGTTCCCAAGTCCCTCTCTAGATCACGGGTGTTACGGTTTAGGTTGAGTTCTAGGATATGGGGGTTTGATTGGGTCCTGGTACACGGGGAAGACCCTTAATGCTGCGGGAAGTCTCCCACTACTTCGACAGAATTTCCACTACATCCACATGCGAGCAATCGATTCTCGACGAGAGGTTCCTGTCGCATCTCTAGCTAGAGATGGCGCTCAAAGTTGACTACTCTGGCTTCATGGTCGTATATAACTGAAGGCACTCGCTGGTATTTCTTCGTCTCGACTCGGCTAGATGGCTTGCTATACGCGCTTGTATCTACTGGCTGGGCTGTTCCTTTTTCTCTTCTGTGTATCGTCTGTTGCTGCTGCAGGTACGCACTATACCTTAGACTTCCTCGTCAGTGATACTGTGGCAACTGACAACCTTCACTTATAGACTGCAAATATGCGACCGTTGGTCAACCTGACAGCACATGGTATGTTCTCTCTTCTATGACGAGGAAGTTCAATGCATTGACTAACACCCGCCAGCTATGATATCTACACTCGCGCGAAGATCACTCAAGCCCAACTTCTGTCTTACAACCCCGGTTTAGATTGTTCCCGTATTCAACCCGGTTTGTGGCCATCATCTCCACCGCGTTTTCGATTGCTCATTGTCAACATGCTGGTCCAGGACAAAGATTATGCATCTCATCGGGGACCCTGCCTTCCACTGCTCCCCAACCGTCTCAGAACGGGACCTGCTATACCTACTACACCAAGAGCGGCGACGATTGCTATGGTGGGTATCCCTCTGGTTTCCCCCGTCGACCCTCAAAGGGTACTTAATTGTAATCTTTTCTAGGTATTGGCACGAAGTTCACTATCACAACCGCGCAGATCGAAGAATATAACAAGAAAACGTGGAAGTGGAAAGGTTGCAGTGCTTTGCAAGCCAATTTCCCGATGTGTGTATCCTCTGGCAACCCCCCTCCGATTCCGTACGTACTTCGATCAGCCTAAGGCTCCACTGGTACGCCGAGGATAGTAGAGCTGATGCATCTGGCGTATAGAATTATACCAGGCCTCCAGTGCGGGCCTCAGTCTCAAGGAAACAAGACATGTCCTTTGAATGCTTGCTGTAGTGGGTTCGGATATTGTGGTCTGACGGATGAATTTTGTTCAACGAAAGTGAGCGTCCTTCATACGTACACAATCTAGTTTGTTGCTCATGAGTTCGTCGATAGGGTTCTGACCCTTGTATCTCAAATTGCGGACAGCCCGAGCTTCCCAGCTGTTCTCCCTCAGGTTTAGGTCAAAGTCTTGCATATTATGCAGGCTGGGGAGACCGGCGTGCATGCGGGAAAAACGTTTCGCCTTCCCAAATCGATTGGAATGGGTACAATGCAGTTAACTTCGCCTTCGCCACCATGAGCCAAGGGCAAGCGATCCAGATCAGTGACCAAGATGTGCCTCTGTTGAAAGAGCTAGTAGCTGAGAAGAAAAGGTTCTCTGGGATGAAGGTTCTCATTGCTCTTGGAGGATGGGCGTTTTCGTAAGTCGCCTGGGAAACTGTGTAGTTCCATGCCATCGAAGAGGATTGTTAAATCTCTCACGATCTCTAGGGAGGAAGAACCGACGCGCGACCTTTTCTCAGTCATGATATCAACATCCACAAACCGGGCCACCTTCATAAAGTCTGTGCAGAAGTTCTTGTCAGATTATGGCCTTGACGGCATTGGTATGTTCGTCCTCTCTTGCTAGACCTGATAAGCATTTGACGGGCCCTCATCTAGACATTGATTTCGGTGAGCGTCTGTTCTGTTTCCAAGATTGACCTGCGTTCAACTTTCTTTGAAGAATATCCTGGAGCAATAGAACGAAATGCACCAGCAACAGATACCCCTAATTTGACCTCTTTCTTCAAGGAGCTCAGAACCGCGCTACCATCGGCGGTGATTTCGATCGGTATGTATTCTTTTCTATATCCTTTATACCAGCCACGTCATACCGGTCTCCATAGCCACCCCAGCCGGATATTGGTTCTTGAAAGGGTTTGAAATCGACAAGATTGCCAGTCAAGTTGACTACATTAACATGATGTGTAAGTGAAGGATCTCCATTTATTTACTACCTGAGTCATTTGTTCATGGTTCTTGACTTAGCATACGATTATCATGGGCAATGGGATACGAATGTGGCGGGCCAGGCATCTGTTTCAAACCCTCACACTTCACTAAAGGATATGGAGGACAGTGTCCGACTGTATCTTCGTGCGAAGATTCCTCTCTCAAAAGTAAATCTAGGTAAGTACTGCCCTTGCTGTATATGTATGACTACTTACATTGTTATCTATAGGTTTAGCATGGTATGGACGTTCCTACACACTTGCCAACACTTCTTGTCGCGGTTACAACTGCTCGGTAAGTCCCAGGACACCCTCCTACGTGTACTTTTTCTGAATCGAGGTTATATGAAGATGACTGGTGGAGGCTTTGCTGGAGACTGTACGTTGGCTCCTGGGTACCTGGCTCAGTTCGAGATCGACGACATCTTGAGAAGTGGCAACCAACCGACGTTCGATAAGAATAGTCAAACGTACTGGATTGTCGAGAAGGTTGTTTATTGAATAGTACCTCAGAGACTCGTTTGCTGATCATATAGTTATAGGGCTCTTTGATCTCGTTTGATCAGGAGCAAACATGGAAGTGAGCCCAACATAACAGCACATCTTCTAGGAAATGCCAGACTAATAACGTGCAATTATAGCTCTAAGAAAGACTTTGCTGCAAGCAGATGTTTTAGAGGCACCTTTGTCTGGTGCGAACTTTCAGCAGAATCTCAAATTCCGCTATCTAACCATGCGTGCTATGCGTAGGTCCGTCGACCAAAGAACAGACAATGTAAGTGGTGCAAGATCGTCTTCGACTCGCATCTCAAGAGTTCTCTTGAATAGCTTTCGGACGATAGTGGAGGAGGAAGTGATGGGGGGTCTGGAGGGGCTGGCCGCTATAATGAGATCACCTGGAGTGAGCATGCTTTATGACGGCCCTTTCATTTTTACCTGTGCATGCAACTGACTTCAGTGTCCTTAGACCCAAACCCACACCCTCCGGCAAATGCCAAGTCCGAGACGTTTGTGCAATCCGCTGGAACATATCCCACAGTCATCACGAGCGTCATTACTGGAGGTACTTCAGTTATCACACAGACGATTACGAACCGAGCCGTTACATCAACTAAGACCCTCTGGACCACCGTGAAAGGGACTCCGACCCAGACCGTCGTCACTACGACAACCCCTGCGTCGACATACGTCGAAACGCGAACGGTCACAGGCCAGTCTGTGCGAAGGACTTCAACGGTGCTCACGTTGGCTTCGACGACCGTGGTTGTTAGCGTGCCCACGTCCACAAGAACAGTGACTGTTGGTGGTGCTACACTTACCTTGGCACCTGGAGGAACACCGGTTAATTCACAGCTCCCAACATGGGTTTCATTGGTTAGCGGAATAACGCCTAAATGGAGTGAGCTGCTTATTATCAATTTGAATTTCGCATTCTGACCTGATTGCAACTCGGGGATTAGCATACCAGATCATCCCTCCAACCAATGCAAGTACCGTTACCTTTACGGCACCCCTTACATCCACACCTACTTGGACGTCCACAGTCCGCGTTCCCCCGCGTTCTTCAGACCCGCCAGCAACAGTAACAGGACCGCCTGGCAGTAAGGATGACCGATGTGATAACGGCTCCAATATCTTTGAGCTCTTATGGAACCACGTCATCGACGGCTGCGTTCCCCCCGTCGTCGGTATTAGAGGAGGTGTTACTCCTACGCCCATCAAGCCCCCCGGGTGGACAGGGAAATGGCCAAATCCGCATCCTCTACCTACGGGACCCCCTGGAAGTGATCCGGACGATCCTGAGGACCCAGACGATCCAGACGACGAAGATCCAGATGAGGACGAATTCTGCATTCCTGGACTAACGACACCCCCATACGAACTATCTCCTGATCCTGAGAACGTGGGAGACGACCGAGATCAAGATGAACAACGGAGGAGAGCAGTACGCAGTTTAGTCGAACTATCGAAGAAGGAAGAAGATGCGAAGACAACTATATTATCGAGCCTTCCGGAGGTCAGTAACCTCAGTACAAGGGAAGGAAATCATAGTCTTGAGCGCAGGGCGGGAGAACGACGTAAGTGCTCCGTTATTCTTGCTGTACCCTCTGCTGATTCATGTTATCCAGACATCCGTGTTGGAAGTCCGCAGAACACCTGTGTAGAAGTCGTCAACAGTGTTGCAGTCACATTAGGAGCAGGACAGTACCTGACCGTTGGGAGGCAGATATCCAGCAATATTAACTTACAAAGCTCTAATGTTGGATCCAAACCCCCAACCACAAACCCCCAGGATGTCATCCGTGCGTCTTTAGGGCACTGTATCCTATGAAGATGTACTGATCCATTGTTGATTTTCCTAGAGGAACATATATTTGAGTATGTCAATCTTAATGGCATGTATGTTTGGTCACGCTGATAGAAGCCCATCCTCGCAGACTACAGTACATCAACGAATTTTTCAGTGACTATCTCTTGCCAGTTATGGGCTGTCAATGGTGCGTAGGAAGCTGCCTCGATATCATCTATTCAACCCAAACCCTTGATACAGGATTAAGGACAATGTCTTTGATGCGGCTAGAAACAACGGGGGAAACCTTGGGGAAGCTCTGCTTGATGCAATCGACACGGTGTGTTCTGTTGATACGAACCTTGAAAGTTGGAAGTGATGCTAATCTCTGCCTTCGGTGGAGCGTAGACGGATAACATGGTTTGGGCTGATAGACCAATGAATCAGGGTGAGCATCTTTGAGGTCCTCATACGTCGACAATAATTGACGGAACCAAATGCCAGCTAAATCGAATGTTGTGAATAACAATCGAGGGGCTCTTGCCAATCCTCCGCAGCAAGCAAATGTGGACAGGCTCAACGACTTTGTCACGGATCGGACCGCTATCTATAACCTTGAGTTGTTCGTGAGGAGTTTCGCCGCTCTTGGCCAGTGTTAGTTCATGCTTTGAAACGCATTCCCGCTGTTCGAGCTGAAATATCCGTTCACAGATTTTGCCACAACGAGCGGTACATTCCGAGCCACAGCGAAGCGCGTACAGGATCGGCTGTCAGAGATAACACCCAATACGGTCCCCGACAATTCACAAAGTATTCCGATGATGTTCAACAGATGGTTGACTGGAGTGGTGAGGCAGTATCCCAGTGGATGCACGTACGTCGCCCGCCCTCGTTTCTACTTAGTAGATCTGACACTCATTGGGACCATTTCATTCAGCACTCGTGCTGAGAATGCATTAGGGTATTACAAGGAGAAAATGGAGCTTCTTGCAGATGAGGAGCAAATCAGCGTGCCAACTTGCTTTCCTCTCTATCACACTTACTCTCTACTCCCGGTGAGCATTCTGTTGTCTGGGTTTGACATCCTTTCCTTAAGCTATCCAACCCTTGACTAGCTCAATCCGTCGTCATTCACATATCAGGTATGCGTATACCATACTCTATTTCGAATGTAGTGAACAGGCTTCTGAATTTCGAGAGCAGAACTTGATCCCAGCATTCCCCAACCACCCTGGCTGTAACGTCCCAGGCACGCAGGGAGAGGTTGGATTCTTCGCTGCGAACTCCAATACCTTCGTTTCCCTTTCCACCTTCCAGCGGGTTATGGGAGCTGGAAATACGGTAAGTCATACTTTCAGGGAGAAATGCGAAGTGAACCAATGTGTTTGGACAGGATTACTACGCTATGGGCTCTGGTGACCGTCTCGCACCTGGAGAATCACGCTGGCGAGCCATCGAATTTAACTCATTGACCGGGACCACGCCCTCTCAGTGCGCCAATGCCTACGCTATGGCAGATTTCGACCCCAGCGCGGGACAAGGTCCACAAGTCCGAAGCCAAGACGCACAGGTGGCCTTCAGCTGTGGCGGAAACACTGGGAAGCGGAACGCCAACTTCGGATTCGTGCATGCGAACGGTCAGGGTCTATCGTGTGCGAAGTATGAAGTAGGACATGCTGGAGGGACGACTTATACGATTATATGTGCTGTTAGTCAGCGTACAGCGTTGGATTGCGCCACTGCTGCTGCTGCTGGATCGGGTGGGAATGTGCAGAATGTGCAGATGGCATTTAGACCTAGTTAAGTAACGGCTTGTAACCTTGCAAACAGTCCTTTTACACTTGGGAAATCGAAAATTTCTATACATGCGTGCTTTCACGTGTATTGTGGGAAGAAAAGTGGAAAAGACATGCGATAAGTTCCAGAAAGCGGTTGACCTGAACTGTCTCAACTACGCTCTGTATATGGGGCGTCACAGATCCATAAAAAGTAAGGACGCTTTAATTCTTTCGACGCTGACGAAGCACTCTTAAGCTTGATTGAAAGCTTGCCAAACTATCACATCGCATGCGGGGCAGTCTAATGATGAAGGAAAGTAAACTGAATGATGTGAGTACATTTTGGAATTCTTATGAACCTTCAAAATATTGTCCCTAGATGTCAAAACCTTCGTACTCCAGACCAAACGAAACCTGCTTCTTCGGCCTTTCAAGGAGCTTCGATAGGCTCCCTGCATGTCGGGCATGTCTTGGAAGTATTAGTCCTGAGCCACCTTCCCAGACAGCTTTCATGAAATACATGACGGCACCTGGAGCTCATCGATGCTCGATCTTTTGCTCTGAACTGCACCAGACAGATGCCACATTTGTCTACAGCAACATCACGCATCGTGAGCTTCAGTTTGACTCTTCCGTCCTTGGTGACCCGCCGGCGCTCGACAGTTACTTGACCAAACACGGCCATGGAGGAAGGCCGAGTGGATGCGGCAGATTGATTTGAACGTGTTGACTGCGCAGGACCCAAGAAGTCTTGCAGCATGAGCATGCTCTGGAGAGAAAGACCGTCAGTTTGGATAGTGCAAGAAGGACCACGAAAACTTACTTCGTAATCAGAGCCTCTTCGACTATCTTCGTCAGTGAAACGTGACGCGAATACGTCGAGATCTGTAACGTCTGAATACCGCACAGACGTCCCTGCAGCAGTTGTATAACTGCTATTACTCGACGCGTAGCTCGATCGAGAGTAGGTTTCGAGTGTTGCTTGCGCATTTGGGATTGTCGCGTGCAAGGTGTCTTGACTGTAAACACTATCTCTGTCTGGCTCTTCAAAATCGATAAGAAGGCCTTCAGGACAGGGTGGCGAGGGCGCACGACTTTCTTCAGCAGGCCCTGCGTAGATCGAGTCGTAGAGCGACCTGTGCGTGGATGGAACAGGAGGCCTTGGCAATGGCCGACCAGGGTAGTGGCTACTATTGTAAGTTGCTGTGGAGTTACTTCTGATGGAGTCAGAATCTCTGATAGTCGCTTCAGAAATGGAGCGTTCAGAGATTGCAGTGCAGAAGGACTCTGACGGCGACGTTGGTACATAGTCGGGCTGCGAATACCACGAAAGTGTGCTTGAAGGAGATGCAGGTCGATGAATACTGGAGTCCGTGATGAGGGCTGATGTGAGTTGCGTATGGGATGACCTGTCATCATGCATGCTGCCCTCGTGCCCAGTGGGCGTGGCAGGTGCGGAATCTGCATCCTCCTCATTTCCTCCTCTGTTGCTTCAACGGGAGTGAGGATAGGAGCCTCTGGGGACTCTAATAGACTGCTAGACGAGGCAGTCTGAAATGTCATGTTGGATGCTGCCGACGTAGGTCTGGGTGGAGGGTCTATCTGCTCCGTTTCCCTATCCACCACCAGCCAATCCGAATCGTCTTCAGGCTCGCTCGGCGTTTCCCGAGCTTTGCTTTTGCTGCTAAACAGCTTTCGAGACAAGCCTGTGCCTGTTCTTGAAAACCCTGGGGCATTGGTGGATGATGTGGGTATCATCAACGAGTTGGCGCTTTTGCTGAAAGGTGCCATAGAGGAGACGCTGGTCACAGAACCCGGCGAACCGGGCTGCGACATTGTCTCTATATTCCTTCGCTGTCTGGAGGACAACGTGGCAAGCGTCTTCAGAGGAGAGAGCGAGAGATGTCTTCTGTGCTTGCTGGATTCGGCTTGGATTCTATCTATTCGTCCTCGGATTTGCGACGGTTCAGGTTCTGTTCCTTCATCTCTGCCAATGAGTTGCAGAGACTCCGTAGATTCGTTCGTCACAGGAGCAGGAGTGTCATCAAGCAAGGCTGGTGTCTCGTGGCGCAAGCGTGATGCTAGTGGACGGTGGATAGGAGGATCCAGCGCAGCGCTTGGGCCTATGGAATATGAAGGAGAGGACATAGCCTCTTCAAACGTTGGAGGAGGTTCATCTGGAATGTCTTTCGACAGAAAGTATCGTGAGAGGCGTGTCATGGTGAGTGTTCAGGGAAGAAAGACATACTTAGCGCGTTGCTGTATGCACTTCGAGGCCGGTTAGGAGATCGTAACCGGTCTGCCTGCTGCCAGTCTGTCCGAGCTGCCTTGTAGGCACCAGGCCTGTTGGTTGCGACTGCTGCGTCTGCTCTCTCCTTTCGTCGACGACCTGCAGGTGCAGTGACGGTCTCCAGATCACCATGCGCATTCTTCCTGCGAATTCTTCCTGCGTTCTCTGCAGGCACTAGAGTCAACTGCTCATGGTGCGAAACGGCATCGGTCAGATACGGCGATATATGTGCTGCATTCGTAGGCATTTATGAATGGGAGTCGTGGACAAGGATGCAACTGTCTAGCATGCTGCTACCCAGATGGTGGCGGGAACGAGGCCAAAGCGTGCACAGTGCATTCCCGTTTCGGACTGATCAACGATGACGATCACAAATATCATCACAAGGCATTGTAGGTCTACCGTCTATGGACTATAGGTAGAGAATAGATTGTAAAAAGAAGAGAAAGTCTGGACGAAATAAGAATGTATGCAAGGAGACGATCACAATAAATGTAAGAATACACAGGTAGGTAGCGGAAAGCTTGATAGTTATGAGCCGAAGCGAAATTCCAGGTGAAGTACAAGGGAAATAAAGAGGGCGTGGTATAATGTAGTCTCAACTGATGAAGCGCATGGATAAAAACATAATTACGCTCGCCTGGGAGCAGGCTGAGCATAAGGGCGATGGGTTGCAGGGAATTACGGGTAGAGTTGTTGTGGGCATTCTTCATAGGATACATCTAGGGAGTTGTAGGTTTCGTCTCGGGTTCACCTAGACACATTGTGAGTGGGCCACCAAACTCTAGCTCCACGGTAATCCGAGGGGGCAAATCTGACTGTTGCTCACGGGCAAGATTATATCGACTTTTTTGCGCTGTATTCATGCTTTGTGGTTTTACCCATCGCCGCAGAATATCTTGCGTCTTCTTCGGCGCAGATTCTTCCTTCTCCGTGCTCTCGTGGGTCTCTGATAAGCGTAAAGAGGATCGTGACGAAGAAAATAACCCTTTCAGATTACGGACAAGCGAACTCGACCGTGATGGCCCTCTCTTGGGGGATTCTTCACGTCCCTTGGCGACCATTTGATGCTGGGAGGAAGACGCTTCCGACGAAGAACTCGCTCGAGATGGTGGAAGGTCGAGGGAGTTATGTGTGGAAGCCTGAGATCCAAGTGAAGCGGAAGTAGACTCTGTATCGTGTTGTAAAACAGCAGTAAGACTGAGAGCCTTGGGCCGCTTCGCGGCTTTCGAAAGGCTGAGCGTCCTAAATGCCGAAGAGCTGACATCCTGCACTTGTTCTGCAGGAACATCGGTAGTGGCCCGGCGTCGTGGGACTCGGACACTCTCGTGCTTCCTGAGGCGATTTTTAGTCATGATACCAGTCCCAGACCTCGATCTCTTCCCGGCCATAGACGAACGAGGCCCTTGAAATAGCTCCTCTTCCTTGCTGACTGCGTAAGTGCGAGCGAGTAGGCAAGGCTCAGACATCACATCCTGCAGACCATGGTCGACCTGCATTCGAGCAAGTGCTGTAGAGCGACGGACGATGATCGTGTCGGCATTGCCAGAGGGAATGAATATTCCTCGCACAGATGTGGCTGACCCACGCCTATTATATGGAATGTGTGCAGGTGGCTCACTCTTTGAATTATTCGCGGCGTCAACCTGTAAGAGCGATGCGACAGCGGGGCTTATCTTCTGTTCAGAGCCGTATCCTTCCGTCACGTCGGCCCCAGATCGAGCGATTTCGTTTCGGAGTTCAAGACTAGACACGGGCTCGTTTATCCAATGAGGCGACTGATGCCGCAGCGCTACTTCGATTGCTGAAAGCCATGCATTCTTCTCTTGCTCACAAGAAGCTGCCAGTTCGAATCCATGCGTGCCATTCGTGAGCTGTACAGAGTGCGGCAGCAATGCTATGAATGAAAATGGCTTCATTAGTCGTGCTCGATGCATGATAGAACGCAATTACGCACCATCTTCTCCCCCAGCATCTACGACGTCAAAATCCTGCAGCCGAAACCAGTGACGCGGCTCGTACAGTCTTCCCTTCACCTTAGCTAGGATGAGGTATCCCCCAAGATATAGGAAGGCCCCCAAATATTTTGCCGTTGCCGTATGTGAAGTGGAACGGGATGTCAAATGGTCCACCACATCAAGAGAGCCTGCTAGCAAACACGCCCCCAACGACGAGATGAAGTTCGATGTGAGAACGCCGGCTTGGCCACCGGCGTCGGAGCTGGCAAGATTTTGGGGGAGCGTAGGGACTGCAATTCTACATGCAATGAGCGAAGATTGCAAAGCAATATCATGCCTGTGTCTCGCTTCATCTACCCGACCTGCCGCATGCCGCATTGCTTGAGTTGCGCTGCGGATAACAACATCTACATCCACGGCTCTAGGATCAGTCGTGAAAGAATTCGATGTTGCCTTTGGCGGCCTTCCAACCAGAAGCTGCTCCAGCAGTAAAGGATACCGACATATTCTCTGAACCGGTTTAATGAGAAAGTCGAGGAATGACAGGCGGCCAGAAGGTCGATCCGGAGACGGCAGGTTAGTAACCTGGGCGGTAGTCGTAGCACGAGGAAGGTCCGGGCGTGTCCTCTTGTCAACAGCTGACAGAGAAACAGAACGTTTTCTGGCCATTGTCAGAGGAGCTGAACTTGACGAGTCCTCTGATCCATCTTGACTAGGCACCGCTTTTCCTGCATCCTGATCAAACATAGTATATGCAAGCCAAGCAGATTGCTGCTCGAATGTGTCCCACGTCACTGTGTTGGAGTGTTGCACTCGATGGACAATGTTCAGCGCTTCTGAGTGACCGGCGCAGAAAGAGGAGTACAAGTCGAACCTTGACGACTGCATGCGAAATTCAGTGTCAACGATCGGCACAGACGAGGAAAGTCGGTGAGCCTACCTCAGTAGCGAATTTCGCAGCGACGATCGCAATTGCTTCGTCTGTATGCGAGGTGTCCACTAGTCCTTCTTTATTTGCAAAATCCGACTCGTCTGCGTTCATAGGTATGTTGAGAGGTGCGAGTGCAAGTCTCAGTTCTTCCACGAATCGCTCATGGAAGTTCAGAATCTCCTCTGCATTGCGTGAAAGCAACTGTAGCTCAACCTCCGAAAACAACTTGCGGGAACCCTTCTCCTTCGAGCCCATCGAAGTCATCGGTTGCAACCCTCCTATCGTATCGCAGAGGTTGGTAGTAGATGAGAGAGCAGCCCCATTAGAGCGGG
>Ga0247730_1000899_pt1 | contig 18361 bp, 28 predicted proteins | sample UWRJL073202C2_FD_180959 | JGI IMG/M metagenome (GOLD analysis project Ga0247730, IMG submission 180959) | Plant litter microbial communities from Arlington Agricultural Research Station in Wisconsin, United States - UWRJ-L073-202C-2 | ecosystem: Environmental > Terrestrial > Plant litter >... | reverse complement strand
ATGAGCATTGCCGTTCTCTGATGTTTGTATGTATATGACTGCTAGCTCTCAGCAATGCTCATCCCTACAGAGCTCAGAGCTCAGCAGCATAGCAGCATAATTGAATTCGACCCGTCGAGTCAGCTTTGACCGCACACGACCACATATCACGCCAATGAAATGCCCCACGAGGGTGTGTTTCAGCGCGACATGCTCAACATCGCTCAAAACATCTCCGTCTCCGGTCTGGTGCGCTCTTGTAACCGGATCTTGTTTGAGCTTTGCTCGCTTGTACTACTCGATATCAGTCGACACACTCAGCTTCAAATCGCTCCAAGTAGCTCCCATGAGAGCCACAGCCGCATCAATGTCCCGTATACATTGATCCGTCAAAGCGGTTGAATATTCTTGAAGATATGCTCTCCCTTGCTCTCCTAATTAGTTCTCGAACTCGGGTACCTTGTAAAAGCGGATGCAACAAACGTACCTGAAGCGCGCTGGCTACAGGAGGAAGAGAACCCGAGGCGCTCTACACTGAACAGTCGATCTAGAATCTCTATACTAGTTCACCCGCATTGCCCGGTACCCGTGAACATTCATTAGCAAACAGGCAGCCGTATTGGTATTAGGACTCACAGCATCCGAGTCAAACCATTATCTTTCCAAGATCCAGAATAACTCCGCCGATAGGATAATTGTAGATAGCTCTTGGGCGAGGAGAGGTATTCAAAGTGACCGCCATGTTCAGGCGTTTTCCAGAGTCACATCCAGGTCCAGAACGAGATCTCCAGTCTTTGACCCCAGATTGTAGAAGAAATGGCATCGTTTCTGACATGAGCATGCAGGTTCTGTAGCCAAGAAATGCCTCGCAATAGAAACCTAGTACGTATAACCGTCCGCTACCTAGTCAGAGAAGAGCTTCTAGTGTTGCATCATTTCTACATTAGTGACCCTCCTGTCAATGACAGGTAATTAGATAGACATGCTCCTGAATCAATAATGCACAGGACAGCATTACTGTAATCGAGATACACCCAGGTTCAAAGTCCAGATAATAGGAAGGAGAATGCTCGGAGAACATTCAGGCGCATCAAAAGATGGAAAGATCCTTGAGCCCACAATATGAAAGAGGAAACGTAAGTAGTAACTGAGATTGACTACGTGCCGGCCATACCTACCACCCCACACTCATCTCGAATCTTCGCGATCTGGCTAGCAGTAAGCGATCCCTTCGCAGCCCCCAAGAAGTCTTCAAATGCCAGCAACGCGTCTGCTTCAGTGATGAATTGCGGTCTATTGAAAGCAAAACCCATCAGTCGATATACGCCACTTACACACTAGTATATAAAGCGAGAAGAGGACTGACCTCAAGAATGCTAACATCCCTTCCCAGAAACTCGGTTTGGACAATGTTTCTCTATAAGGCGTATCGGTGTCCAAGATAGGCTGCCCTTCTTCTCCAGCCAACGTTAAGGTGATATCCGCAGGGATTTCCGTCAAATTCTCAGAAGATGGGGAGGGCGAGAGGACAATCGAAGGTGTGCGACCGTGTTTCTTGTGACCCACCGGTTCAAGAGTCGGAGATGGTTGAGAAGCGGACAACACTGGAGGGGGTGCGGGTTCAGGAGACTTGGTGGGATCCCATTCGAATCCAGGCTTCAACATCAAGTTGATCGTGTCTCCTTCTTTCACACTGTATTCTTGTACCAGTTTGGTATCCGACAGGGCTTTGCCTTTGAGCAAGAGCCTCTGGGCATCCGCGGGTGGGGCACTGGCATGGGTGGTGTGCAATAACGATTTGATATGCGAGATGGTATCGGAAGGGGAGATGCTAAGCGTGTATGTTGCAGGTGGTTTACTAGATTTAAACGTAACAGTGAAGGAAGCAGCTGCGCGATAGGATTTAGTCGAAAGGGGCGTTTAACAGCTATTGTGGCAAGGAGCATACCAGACGATGCGGACGGTGGTTGTTGTTGAACGCGTTTTGGTACAGGCGGGAGCTCAATCTATGCATATGAAAGTCAGATCATGAAGAAGACTCTCTTTGGCTTTCGCGGGTAGGGTGTACGCACAGGTACTACAGGAACTTTCTTCAAAGTCTCTTCTGGAGCCTGCTGGAAATCGTCGCCGTATTGGACAGGTTGACTGGATATGGTATTTAGATACGTGCGTGCGAAGGCTGCTTCTGCTTGGGCAGACATTTCAGGCGAATCTCGGTAGTGGTCGACGTGCGAGGAGGCTGAGGATCGTGGTTCAGGTTATGAACAGCTATGTACAGCAGTGAGCACTGCCTGCCAAAGTGAATGATGTCGAAGATCGTGGTTAGGGTTTATTCGAAGTTGCTTTCCTCTCTTCAATGGCTTCTATCCAATATTCATGCGCATATATGGCATTTAGAGATGAGATAAAATCGCTCAGATTTGAAAAGTGTACATGGTTGTTGGTATTATAACATGCCATATCATAGAGCGTTTACCATTCACGCAGAGAGCCATCCAAGCCCCTCCACACAGGATTTCTCCATGCTTTCTCTTGTTGTACATATCTCTCTGAACTCTCTCGTACCAGCTTCTCATTAATCTCAATACCAATTCCAGGCTCTATAGCATGCGGTTAGTACGCGGGAGCTAATGTAGTTGAAATCAAATTTACGTACTTGTTAAGCCTTCAATGTGGCCGTTTTTCAAGTCGAAGACTTCAGGATTTAGCATATACGTATGTAAATCAGCAGCATCAGCGGAAGTGTCTTCGAGGTTATAGTGCATCTATTAGAGAAGATGAGTTCATATTCTCCGCACAAAACAAGCGTGGGTCTTACCTTCCAGCTCATTTCCTGAATGACGAAGTTGGGTGCCACCATGGCGACTTGTATACTTGCAGCAAAAGCGATAGGTCCAAGAGGGCAATGGGGTGCAATAGCCACATCGTATGTTTCTACCAGACTGGCAATTCGCATGAGTTCGGTGATACCACCACAGTGGGAGATCTATACATTTGATGTCAGCCAGCTTGAATGGCAATGCACATGAAGGAGAGGGAACATACATCAGGTTGTGCAATATCAATAGCGCGGATCTCAAGGTAAGGTCGGTAATCGAAGCGAGTATACAAACGTTCTCCGAGAGCAATAGGAATGGTGGAAGATTTTGCCAAGTCTGCAATCTCTTGAGCTTGTGTGGGAAGAAGAGGTTCTGAACGTATATGGTGAGTATGAGCTTTGGTTTATTCATGAAAGGACCAACCTTCGATGAAGAGTGGGCGATGGGGAGCGAGGGCTGCAGCGAGCTGTTTTGCCATGCCCTTGTGCAGTCTTCCGTGGAAATCAACGCCAACATCTAGACCGGTCGATCGAACCTGCTTGACACGTTCTACAGTAGCATCTATCGCGTTTGGGGAGTCGATCCAGGTCACGGCGTCTATCAGGCGATGTGGTTAAGAATCACAGGGCCATGGGGTGCTATAGAAACACATACCAGTGCCGTTCATCTTTACTGCGGTAAATCCTTGTTCTTTACGAGCGAGGGCTGCATCCAATACGTCCGAAGGGTGATCACCACCAATCCATCCATATACTTTGACGCGGTCGCGAACTTTTCCTCCAAGGAGTTGCCAGACAGGTACGCCTGTAGTTCATTCAGTGCTGTGAGCAGAAAGTTGACGAGGTGAGGTGAGACATACCAAGTTTCTTGCCCTTGATATCCCAAAGAGCAATGTCAAATCCAGACATCGCACTCTGTATGAGAACCTATATTAGTCGCTAAACGATGAAAGATGTGCACGCGTGCACGCACCATGAGCACAGGTCCACCTCGGTAGAATCTGCCCATGTACAATTGCTGCCAAATGTCGGTAATATTGTCAGGGCTTTGTCCGATGAAACGCTCAGCAACATCCAGGAAAGCTCCTTCGACAGCTTCGGTGTGTCCTTCTAGGGTAGCTTCACCCCATCCAACGATTCCGTCTGATGTTTCCACACGAACAAAGAGCCAGCGAGGGCGAACTCTGAAAGTCTGCAGAGAATCTCCAAGTCAGGTCAAGCCCATCGAACGTGGAAGGAAAACAAAATCAGACCTCAATCTTGGTGATGGTAGAGCTGGACATTGGATGAGTAGCAGTTACTGGTAGTAAGCTGGAAGAAACATGAGCTGCTATTTATGTAGCATTGTCCTGTCGAAATGCATTCGGTGTTCGGACCGTAATGCGGTGGGAGAGAAAGAAACCAAATCAGACAAAGGCTGGAAGAATGACCGGAGTTGAAGGCGGTCCGCCGGTACGGGCACGAATCCCGCCGCTTACCTGCTACCAAGCCGCCGCTTTGGTTGAATGGAGGCACCGGTCCTGAGCAATGAAAACGATTCGTTTCTATACTCATACATACACCGTGGACTAGACGAGTTCAAACTCGAATACCCACTTGTTGCGGGATTTCTGTAGCTCCTCATAGCCCCAATTGAACTCCAGGTAGTCTCCGTGTTTCCAAGGACTTGCATCTATGTCGAAGGATTCAGAGTGGAAGACAGCATTGAGCCTGGAATACTCACACCCTCTAAGGGTATATCCTTCTGCTTGGATATCAATCCATTCACGAGTGGGGAAAATATCGTCAAGATCGGCTATGAGTACTGCTTCTATGCAATCCTGTGCAGGGGTTAGCCTGGAATTTTGGGTAAACGCTGTACCATCGTACAGTGATGTCTTGCTGGGCCAGGTAAAACGTTGCTTGTTCATCTATAGAGGCACTGGAGAGTGCTTTAGAAGGGATTCCCGTTCCGCAATATCTAGCTCGAACCTTTTACTGGACACTGATTGAACGGTGACTTGGACTATATGCGCCCCATCTTTAGACCTGTCGCGCTCTGGCACAACAACGAGAATGGTCTGGTTCAGTGGAATATAGTAGTTTCTGGACATCTCACAAGATGCAGGGTTAGTATGAGAAATGGAAGCGATGCAACGATTGCATTTTCGCTTGACACTTTTCGACTATTCGGATCGCGAATATCGAGACTAACGCGGTAACGTGACATTAGCCCAATAAGCGCAATAACGGACACAATCTTCATTGCCGAAATCCAGCAATGTTTTAACTGTAAGGGGCCATTCAGATAGGCTCTATGAGCGAGATCATTATTTCGGCTAAGAATATGATGAACAGCAGAGGACGGTGACAGGACATACGGCGTGTACAACTTAGCGATAGTCGAGATTGGTGCTAGTAAGGAAATGCGAACCGCTGTTCCTTCCTGAATAAAAGAGAGTTAAGAGAGGGTTCAAAAACGAAGGAGCACTTGGAGAATACCAACTCGCTTGGGCTCGAGAAAGTAGCCAGGCCTCAATAAAGGCTTGAGAAGGAGGACAAGAGATGTACTACATCGCACAGTACCAGTGTGCTCTTTCACAGGGTGTAGCTTGGTTGTACACGTCGATCCGTGTTGTGTTAATTCCATTCTCCATGCCGCATGCATGACAGCCAGTGTCTTTGTGAATAATGATGCGGATGTCCATAGTAGGTGTACTGTTACATATTTGGTCTCTTCCTAGTTGCAGGGGTATCGTGGTCTCATATCGTTCTTGACTTATTCTGTCTTTCGTGTTTCCCAGGCCGTATTTCCTCAGTTAAGTGTCCCCGTCTAGCTAAAAGCGTAGCGTGGAGTCCAGCTTCAAAATGCAAAGCGTCCTGTCAACCTTGTGTAACTTCCTGAAGAATTGTTGAGCTTACTGGAAAGGAGAGTCATCCAGTTCGCCAATGTGTTGAACATTTGCTTAACTCCGCGTCGAGTAGGTGTTTGTCTGTGCGAAGGCATGCAACTAAAGATTATTCTCAGGTCAGTCATAACACACATTGGAAATGACAAAGTGTTCCCTACTATGGAAGTGATTCGAATGTACACGATGTACGTTTGTCAATATGGGAACGACTTGATGAGAATCAGACAACAGGATACTGTCTTGTTATATATTGGAGGTTCGAGCGCGCAGTCAATCAAGGGGCGAGGAGATTCCACGTAGCTGCCGATATCAGAGAAGCGCAGTTCAAATTGGCAGTGCTCACCTACAGTCAAACAAAACGTGTCAGTGATCACGCTGCGAATAGAAACGAAGATAAGATGGTCAACGTCGTATCTGAGAATGAGAAGAGAAGAGCTCTATAGAAAGCGAGAACGGGGCTTGTCGGGCGACACAAAGGAGGCGAGAAGTACTCGGGGGTTCGCGAATCAGCGAGATTTATGAAAGAAGACACTTGACTGAAGATACAGCAATGATGCAAATTGCTACGCTCGAACGAGAAAGAGCACGAGGTTCTGAGCCAAGATATACGACAGCAAAGAAGATTGCTGTCATAGGGTACACTTGAGCCACTACAGGCGTTTTCCAAAAACAGTCGCATATGGTGAAGGCAAATACGACAAGGGAGTGAGTAGCACGAGAGCAAGAGTGTCCTATACGAGGGCGATCCAGGGTGGTGCAAGACAACTGCACCACTATTGGAACGCAACGTGTTCTCTTTCATCTGTAGTACGTTCGAACTGGATTCAGAGATATCACACAGCGACCGCAGTTTGCCCGGCAGAACTAACCCATATGCTCAGATTCCTTTGGCCGCTCAAGAGGACCAGGAACTGGAACCTTGTCGCAAAGGAGGCATAGCAAACATATCCAATCCAGCCTGCGAAAGGACTCCTAGGAGCCCAAAGATGATCACATTCAAGCCATGAAGTGGAGCCCCGTGGAAGTGCCAATTGCATGTTTATGTCTGTGGGTAAACAATCTCTAGAGGATTATGCAGCTTCATCCTTCTTGATTAGACCCGTCCCTCCTATTGAAGCTCCAGGTAAAATGTCCGCAGCCTTCCGTTCGTCGTTCTTCTTGTGTGCCAATTGTTTTTGGAGCTCTGCATTAATTTGAAGGTCGCGGACAGCCTTAAAGATAGAGTCAGACTTGCGGCAAAGAGGGAGGTGGATGGTGCAACTCGCCTGTTTCGTGCCATGCAAACACTCTAGGTAATCAGCCTGTTGTGGCATGCATTTCACTTTGAGAAACTCAGTTTTCTCGTAGCACTAATCGAAATGTGAGTATACTTCACGAGCGGTATACAGTGACAAAGACGTACCTGTGCAAGTTCTTGCCAGTATGGAAAGCATCGGGGTTGCTCTGTTGCCAGTCAGAATTGGTTCACTAGTGTGGTGTTCAGCACTCACTTCCCGAGTAGGAGAATCCTGAAGCCTAAAGCACGAGACATGTCAGTGATACGCGTCGAGGTTGGCAAAGTTTGCATACCATGGTAGTGGTGGTGGAGGAAACGAAGGGGGATCCGGCGTTTCCCACGGGTCTTTCCTTGCAGTCCCCCAACACAATCAAGCTCAAGTCCCAACACCAAAAGAACTCAACATGGCCGACGCTGGTGAATTCTTTGCACGGTACCCTTTGTTGTATGCTATGTGCTCATGAGGGAATTATTTTGCTTATTTTTAAAGGCTTTTTCAAGGGTACATCTGCCGACCAAGACAGGCGTTTTTCAGACAAGGAGGAAAAGCTTGTCAAATCCATGAAGTTTCCTCCAGAATTCAGCACTAAGGTATGCGATAAGTTTTGGAAATACACTGGCTATGTTCTCACACGCATAAGGTGGACATGCGCAAGGTCAATCTTGTTGTTCTGAAACCTTGGATTGCCAAAAGAGTTACAGAGCTTATCGGTCTGGAAGACGACTTGGTTATCGAGTACGTCGTAGGACTCCTTGAAGATCAAGCTCAGCCCGTCAGTGAACTGAGTTCAAACTACCTCTTCGTCTTCCGTCTAAACCATTGTCATTACAGAATATTGACCCCCGCCGAATGCAAATCAACTTGACAGGCTTTCTAACGAAAGATGCACCAGTATTCATGTCAGAACTGTGGAAGCTTCTACTGGAGGCACAAAACGAGGTTACGGGTGTTCCACGCACGTTCTTGGAACAGAAGAAGGAGGAAATGCGAAGAAACGCAGCCAATGACACTCGGGCGTTCGATGAACGAGACAGGCGTGCTCGTCTTGATGAAATTCAAGACAGGGACATGGACCGTGGCGGAAGGGGTCGTGGCAGAGGTCGTGGTCGAGGCGGTAGAGGAGGCCGAGGTTTTGACAACGACAGAGGCGGAAGAGGTCGCGATGGTGGATGGGGAGGTCGAGGTGGAGTGAGTTAACGTATTGCATTCGGTGTACAGCTAGGCTGACATTCTACAGGGCCCTCCTCCCCGCAGACGATTCGATTCCAGATCACCCCCGCCTGCTCGACGAAGGTCGCGTACACGGTCTTCCTCTAGAGGAGGATCTAGGACACCACCTGTTAAACGCTATAGTCGTTCTCCTGCCCCACGCCGAAACTCGGCATCTCGTCGGTCTCCGTCTCGCTCTGTCTCGCCACCACAAAGACGGCGTCCTCGTTCACCTTCATTTACTCCACCTCCTCGGGACAAGAAAGGGAAGAAGCGGTCAAGCTTAAGCCCACCCCGCCGTCGCAGGGGCTCGCCTGACATGCGTTCGATGAGCAGGTCACGGTCTCCCGTCAGACGGCGGGCTAGCCCTTCACCAACACGACGCAGGAGCGCGACTAGACGCGGTCGCAGTCCATCTCGCTCCATTTCACGCTCCCGCAGTAGAGACCGCAAAAGGAGACGAGCAAGTCGCAGTGTCAGTCCTGCTAGTGGTGCGGAAGGTCAAGAAATCAAGATAAAAGGACAAGCGCAGCGCAAGAAGAACAAGTGGGATGATGACAATAGTTCCAACAGAGCCGAGCACGTAGGCTTCCCTCGCACGATATTATCCCTTACCGAACTAACCCTTCATTTGCAGGAGTCCACAGACCTCGAACGACGTGAGAATGAGTTGAAAGAGAAAGCTCTTAGGAATAAAGTAGTGAGGACCATGAAAGCAGGATCCAGTGGTCGATGAGTCCTGCAGATGCGTATGCCTCATTTGAACGCTCTTTCATATTCCTCTTGTGTTCTGTCTGTACAATGCTGATTTTCTCCATGGATTGTAGTTCGGGTCGATAATGAATGCACAATAATATCTTGACTTGATTTATGTTGTGTCATCTAGATTCCCGCAGTGGTTTTTCATGAGAAATAGAAGTGCATTGGTCGCATACACTAATCAATAAGATACTTCCGCTTGAAGAACGCCCGTAAATGTAATATCTGCCATGTTCCAAGCCCCACGAGTGCAACTATAGAACACCATGCAAAGTTCGTGACACGCGTACTCGTCGATACTAGATATAATGTGAGTTGCTGATACGTTTGGACAATAAGATTGACATACAGTTGGTGCCAGAGAACTTCTCTTCGCGCTTCTTCAAGTACCCCATTTCATCCACAATCTCCTTCGTGATGCCCTCAAGCTTACGCATTTCAACCTCGAGACCAGACAAAGACTCTTGGTTCGCTATGGCACTGCATAACTGTGAGAAATGCGGTATCAAAATAGGGACAGGGAATTGACGTACTTGTAATCCACAGCATCCGCTCCAATATCGACATCCAGGTCGACAATTCTCGTGAATTTACTGATAATCTTGTCATATACATCTAGGAAGTCATGAATACTAGGACATGCAAGAAGCTTGAGCATAACGCACTTTTGTCCAAAGTATTCTTCAAGCACACCCCAACCTCTCCTTCAGCATGCGTGGTAATGGCGAGCCTCGTCTCCCCATTGATATCCCTCTTGCTCAAATACACATTCTTCTGAGGACTTGAATCTACGATTTCAATGTCCACTCTCTGCTTGTCCCCCGGAGCCACGTTAGCAGTGACAATAACCAGCGTGTTGTCGTGTACTGGATTCCAGATACATTTTGGCTGTGGAGTCTTGCTGGGATTCAGGTTGAATTTAATAGCTTCTGTTTCCAATGGTGCGAGAAGAAGTACGGAAAGCGTCAATAGCAGAGAGAGACATCCCAGCAGTCGTCGAGGCATCGTCAAGGTGGTGGTGGACGTGTAAGAAACTGGCTCATCATTATTACTAGGGTTACGACGCTTACGGGGGTTTCGGTGATGCCAAATCAATTAAACATTGTCGGATCATCTTGTCATTAGCTTGCCCCCGCACCACCATCGCTTTATGGACTGAGCCATCACTCACAGCGTTGGCAGAATACCCTGATGGATCTCTTTACAAGGGCTGACGACCAGGCTGGAAAGACGGGGGGCTCCAATTATTTCTTCGGCTTTCTCATCGCTTTTATTGCCCTCATATCTATGTTTGTGGGATGCGGGCTAGGTCAACGACGATGGAGAAGGAGAATGATGGCAGGGGCTGATATGGACGACTGGGCACTCACATATGAAGAACAAGCACAAGCTGCAGCGCTTGCAAATAAGCTTCCCAAGTTCTGGGAGCCCTGGACGGATATACCGGTGGAAGGAACTCTCGCATGGCAGAGTTTACTCGTATGTCTACACACATCTTGCACAGAGATGTGAAACATGCTGATGAACTGTCCAGCCACTTTCGGCTTATCTTACCCGAAAGGAGAGGCCTGTCATGGCACGTCTACCCAGTAGAACGACTCCATTTGCCTCCTCCAACCGTCAAGCTCTGAATGGTCTATCATTACCTCGATGGACCGAGCAGGAGACTCCTGCTACTCCAGAGCCAGCTCCCTCTCCGCCAAAGATAACAGGGCTTGAGATGACCTTCCTCATTGCCATGCCCCGACCCAGTGCAGCTGCAGAGAAAGACGACGAGAATGGTCGGTTGGGTGAATACGAGATCGGTAGTATCCGTGTTCCCTGGGCAAGCGAAGTTATCTCTTGACTGCGAACCTCCTTCTCCTTTTCTCCTTGGCTTTCTTGTTTACCTGTGTGTACTACCAGCGCTTCATCTTTTTGTACGAATATTCGCGAGTTCTGTATGAACATTTTGGTTATCTCCGTCTCCGCTAATGTCCAAAAATATCTGTTCAAGCGGTCTCTTCTGAAGTCAAACCCTAGCTGACACGCTGATAGCCAGTCATTCCGCAGGTGGCAGTATGCTGACCGCTATTACGCCAGTATTAGTAAGACTCTGTGCATTCTGCTCTTAGTCCATTAACCACGCATCATGTTGTCTCCTCCTCCTGCCAGTGTCTCTCGTTTTCTCTGCCTTTCCTTAGTTGCTCCCGCCGTTTTTGGTTTCGCAGCACCTGTCGTGCTATCCAGAGCGCAAGCTGCACCTACATAAGACTATATCGCTCGAGACGGTAATAAAAAGGAAATTGCCATTGTCTACTTCGGAAGGTGGACAGTACGCAATTACCCGACTGAGGATATTGTCGCTGATTGCTCTTCGTCAGTGCCGGCGCCATCCAGAATATCTCACAAATATCTCTATTCTCCCAATCCAAATCTCAGTTCACCTTGTGCGTGGGACGATTGGTCTACTCTTCCCATTAACGACTATCTCAGCCCGTTCATCGGTGCATTCCGCATTTCTCATTGCGCAAGTAAATTACACGGTGTTCCCATTCCCCATTATTGAACATGAATGCAGCTACAACTGTCGCCACCGAGATTCTCACACGAGTGAGAGATGAAGTCACTCCATACTCAGACTATTATTTGGCTTATGTGACTGCCTGTCCCTCTTTATGTGGAGCATTGTCGGGTCTATCTACGTGGCATCGATGCAGAATTTCTTCGATGCGTACGTGGGCTCATGAGAGACAAGAACTTAACTTATACAGTCCCATTGCTAGATCTATGACGTTGTATCTCTATAGAGTAATCCTTCGGACAATGTGTCTACTCACGAGATCCTCACGTCGGGCTAGAAAGTACAATGCTATTGGGGAAACCAAGGTGAATGCAGTTCTTGACGACAATAGGTTTCGAGGTAAGGAGTGCGAGGAACTGATCATCTGCATTACACAAGTCAACGACTCGGCAGTATCCTCTGTTAGATGCCCTTGATAACGTAGTGGCTCACATTTTGCCCAAATAGGGTTCCTCTGAATCCGCTTGTTACGACATTACTCAACTGACAGCACCACGGTAAGTCGCAAGGGGAGTAGTTCAATCCAACTGAAGCCTGCTAAATTAGGGATTGTGTACGGCAAAATCCAAGACCCTTCGTGCACATATCGTGGTAGTATATGGCGTCGAGCTTATTCGAGAGTATGCACAAAAGATTCGTGAGAACGGGAAAGAGGACAACAGTAACAATGGAACAATAGATTCACACGGGCTCATACAAGGGAAAAGTATCACGATCGAGTCAGGGGCCAGGAATTGCATCTGGGACGTGGAACAGCCTTAGGACGGCCTACAACCGGACACACTGCATCAGACCACCTCCTAGCAGGAACGAAAGAGGAACACATACCTATCGAGACCATTCCATCTAGTACGTCCCGTTATAAGTGCCGGCCAATCCAGTCTCCGCTCCACTGACGGACTTCCAGGGCGTGGAAGTCCCATTGGTGTCAGTCAGGGTGAGAGTGGCAGTGGCAGCCGTCAGGACCAACACGAAAGTGCCCGTCGTGAGAGTGTCGGGCAGCGCGGGCCCTTGGAAGCTCCCAGTGCCATTGACAGTGCAGTTGGGACTCTGTCCGGTATAGGTGCCAAGAGTCCATTTGAGAACGGACCCATCGACTTTGATCTCCAATTTTGCGGTTCCTTGGGGTGCGCCGGCTAACAACGAGCAGTCAGTGGCCTGAACCAAGAACTCGTGCGAGCTGCAGGAATGCACATACCAGAAGTCTCGGATGCGATGTCAGACATGGTCGATAGTGTTGGTTGGTCGGTTGGTGGTTGTTCAGTAAGCTAGAAGATGAAGGAAAGACTCTATCGTTAGATGACGATCGTTGAGTATCGAGTAGAATGCGTACTGTGGAATTGAGAGCAGAAAGCGGATGAGAAATAACAAGCAGACCCTCAGCCGCCTTTATACCTTTTGTGAGCGCGGCATTTCGGTCCAATTGCTAGAACTTCGAAGGCACAATTTGGACTTGATTTGTGAGCTGTGAAATGCGCCGGCCATTCGAATGGAGATGTCAGCCTCTCCGCACCGACAAGACGGGGATATAGAGCAAGCCTTTCCCGCTAAATGTGCCACTGGCCTTGCGTGAGTCCATTGTGCGCAAGAGGTCATCCTGGAGTATTGAGCGTTGAGAATGGAGCGTTTGAACAGTCAGCTTCGACATCGGTCACTCCCTCGTTCGAAGTCTACAACTTGACATTTCGACCGTCCGACCGTCAATTATTGTCTCAATCCAGAAGATGCCTATCGCAGCTGTCGAGGAGGCAAGGTCAAGCCACGGTCGGGGTTGGCAAACAGTGCCAAATATCAAACATCAACTTTGAGATAATGTCACTCTTCCTTAGGCTTCATTGCAGAATCCTATGTTTCTCCTTCTCCTTCTCAGTACTGTAGCTGCGCTATGGGGCACCACAGAGGTGATCTTCACGTCTGTGAATTCCTCGGCCTCGTGCTTTGAAGTCGAAACGCCACTATTGATTTCATGGAAGATTTACCGCCGCCACAATCCAGTTGGAATCGGAGACAAACCAGACCGAGTAGTGTACATGGTCCCTCCCCCCCCCCCCCCCCCTCTCTCAGTATTTCCCAGTACCTTTCGTTCGTGTTCCTAACAACGCCTCTAGCCAACGGCAAGAACCTATCAATGTCCCTCGAATGCTCGCGCTAGTATGAGTGGGGAGTATTCTACCATGATGCTGCAATTTCGCCTCTACCTCGTGCTGTTGGGCTGCTGGAGGCTCGGAAGTATTCTCAAAGTATCTGGATAGCCACTGATTGCGCAATACCGCTCCCTCCTTGCTATGCACTTGTTGGATGTTGTAATGAGGATGAGCAACAATAGCGCTACAAGTACACGTCTTCGTTCTCGAGCAGGTTGTTAGTATATGCGCTAGAGATAAAACGAAAAGCTTGAAACAATTTGAGATGTAAGTTGACTCGCGCAAGACAGCATCTTCCGAGCTTGGATAGGCCAAACAATGGATCTGAACGGCGTGCTAGTACTGTAGTATGAACAAAGTGCTACTCTCGACTTGTGATACTTTTGATAATGCCACCACCCACTCTCTCAATCTCAGCCAAGATGGCCTGCTCGTTCAGCACAACAAGATCTTTTGATTTTGATTCATCCTGCTCGCGTTGGATATTAGTTTACAGTCTACAGCTCGAGCTCTGCGTGCGCACCTTTGGGATTGGAACGCTTGAATAGCCAGCTAGAGCTTTGAATGGACGATGGGACTTAAGCGCAGGATCCCAGTATCCGCCAAACTGGTCCCCACCCAACGGGTCGTGGAATAGTTTGAAAGTGTCCTCATATACCCGCTTTGAAGGGAAGAGTAAGCGATATGGATATTTCCGATGAAGAGTCTTGGGTTCCCTACCTTTAAATCGCTAAACAGCATTCGTGCTGGATCGAAACCCGGCGCCACAGGTGGAAAAGTATCTGCCAGGTCCGTTCGGTTTGCAAACTTACGTTCAGATGTTTCTTCCGTGTTTACATTTTGTGCAGATCGAGGCAGAACTTTGGAATCCAGTCGAATGATGAAGTCATAGTCGTCAGTAGGATGAACAAACAGCGACTGAAAGATTATCATGAGCTTTGGTCAATGTCGAGATTCCCACAACATACCTTCACTGGTAGTCGGCTCTCCTCCAAGGTACGGAGGGCCTCCCAAGTTGCTGCAGCTACTACCTTCACTTTACGCGTGACCGCAGCAACAGGGTCTTTCGACGTCCAAACAGTACCGGCCTCGTCAGCTTCCGTCCGAATTCTCCATGCCGAGGTCGAGACTGAAGGCATTATACCTGCAGGTGTGATCGACGACAAATCTGTTTGACCATACAGAGGCACAAAAAGACCCTCATCCCATTTCCAGCTCTTCAAAAATTCGACCACTAGCGCAAAGCCTCTCTCCTTGCTAGATGGAACGCCTGGTTTTTGTATATTTTCTTCCTCCTGAGCCATCTTTTTCTCCCATTCCGGACTGGCAACGAAGAATTGGGCACATAGAATCTCCACGACCTCAGATGAAATATGGCTTTCTAGCAGCCAATGACTTGCTAGCCACCGCTTCACCAGCCGCACAGTTCCTGCATACGCTCCAAAGTTGTGTGTGAGTTTGGCAATGGCACGGTGGTGTAAAGGCCCATGCACGAAACGTCGAAGGTAGATTTCTTTTGCATTTGCAGCAGCTTTATACTCCGTGCTATTTCGCCATTCTCCACTGTCGTTCTTCGCAACATGAGGCCGCCCGTCGAGTTTATTGTGTAGGATACGATCGAGAAGTGTGGATTCACGATCGTGCCATATTCGTCCATGGAAAGCCCATCCTTGTGCTGTGATAATTTCGAGGAATGCCTGATCCTCGATTTCCGACGCCGGCAGCCCAGATCCGAGCACAACCCGAGCCTCCAAGCCCTTGTTGGTCTCCATCAGGCCCTCTGCTATCCGGTGAAAGAATGCGAGTTTGATTTTCTGGATGGCTTTCAGATCGTCGGGCCACTTTCCGGACTTCTCGAATTGGATCACCATATCAATAGGATGTAGATATCTCGCGCCAGGGGGTAGAGCGGCTGCGACCCCATTCGTCAATGGTAGAGGGACAAAGGGGCTGGTGTATCGCAATGCTTCGGAAGAGGCACTGATGTTCATAAGCGATAATGGAAGTTTGTCACCCAAATCCCTGATTTGTCGTGAAAGCCCGTCGAACGCCGCCATCGCACCCTTGAATCCAAAAACGCCTGAAGGCGAAGAAGTGAAGATCCGAGAGACGCTCTCAGATAGCCGCAAGAGACTGTCGAACGACCCGTGCCAGGTATGGGTAAAGTCACCTTCCGAAATCGCAAAATGTCGAGCGAGTAGGTGCCTTATGATCACTAGAGGAATTTGAGCTTTCTCCTCTGCCGTCTTCACGTCCCATACAACACTCTCCATAATCCTCCCATCCTTGAACCGCCGAAGCTCGGCTTTTTCGCCCCAAAGCTGACGGAACGCTTCGGCCTCCTCATTCTTTTCTGAGGCATCTGAAGCCGGTGGGCCATGATCTACTTGACGGAATGCATGCTTCTCATTAAGAATAAGGCCAATGTGAACAACAGGATTCGTCGCGGGGAGTGCTTGCGACAAAGGTCGACTAGTGGACGAGGGATGCATGATGGACAGTGCGTGCACTCGATCGCCTAAGCCTCGTTCCAGTACTGCTGCCAAGGAAGAGACAATGGTGTTTGCCGCGGAGCCGGAATCAACAACTGCATGAGCAGAAATCGATGAGGGTTTTGCAGCTGAGAGGTCTACTCTAATCTCAGGGCGGATCAGACTTGGGTCCCTCTGCTATACTAAATGGGAAACAGACCTTAAAATGGAATCAAAGCGAGTAGAGAGCTCTCGTTGGTCTTTTAAGAAGCACTCATGAAAGGGATCACGGGCACCACGATCCAATGGACTGCTCTTCTGTAGCGTGTCCAAAGTGGCCTTTGCATCGTGAGATAACTGGAAAAAAGTTTTGGGGCTTGATCTTTGTCACTTCAAGAAAGTACATACCAGCTTCAAAGATCCTGTAGGTATTCTAGCAATAAGATTGACACCGTAACTGGATGCATCAACGAAGACATTGTTGGTTCCAAATGTCTCCATGGGAAGCTGGTAAGCAGGCATAAACATCAATGTTGCAGCAAAAGGCGAAACCACACACAGCACGGTCTCCAGTAATGTTTCGAGACTTCATAAATATAGGAACATTCTGCCAATCATGATGGGCTATAAAGCTACCTCAGCTAACCAGGAAGACGCCATTGACAGATAAGTTGCCGTACCTAGAAGGTCTAGCACCGCTCGGAATAACTGATATGAGCTGAGCCCTCTTCCCAGAGGTTTCCGCGATGCCATTTTCTGTTTCAAGCTCCTCCACGACCCATCTTCTCCATTGATAACAAGTTCCAACAAGGATTCCCAGAAGACACCATGTCCATTGTCAAAGCCTTTTACGCAAAACTTTGAGCCAAAACCGAAACCGCGTTGGTTAGCCCAGATTCTCAGCAATGAAAGAGCATCTGAAAATGCTGGTGACGCATTCTTGACTGCATGGGCAGCGAGCAAATGTTCTCGGGGGGTTGTGCAGAGTAGGAGAGTGCTGTTGTAAAGGGGAGTTGACTGAAGGGTTGCATCATCAGACGCCTCGTCCAAGGACATCCGCACACTCGAAAAGGTGGGATTGAGGCGCTTCAACGATATTGAGGCGTCCTGTGAGGACAGAAACGGGATGATGCAGACCTGCGCATTCAGTCTTCCTAGTCCGCTTGGTCCATCTGCAGAGACACATAAGCGGCTGCTTCATCTCGTTAATTGCGAAAGGAACACACCTTTGTCAATGGGGGATAGAACCAATTTCGTTAGGCGTGGATCGTCGTTCATCGAAGTATACGAGACAGAAATATCCTTCAGCGCCCCCTTAGAGTTTGTGGGGTCATTCAAAGCTGCCGCTACGGTCGCTAGATAGAAAGCTCGTTTATGGAAGAATCTTGCGTTGAGATAGTCTTTCTCCTGGAATAATGATGAGGGCATCTCGACAGCAATGTCAATTCCGTAGGGCGAGTTATCTTGGCCTTTCACAGCGATCTTGTTTGCCCAACTACCTACGAGAGTGATATCTGTTGGGGGCTGGAATTCGACAGTCCATTTCGTATCTTCTGTCGGTAAGGGCTGGGAGTATGGAACAGAAACTCCTCTCTTCAGAAGTTTTCGAGATGCTTGTAGAGGGTGTTGCGCTGCTATCGGTTTGATATCGAGCAGAATTTTGTGGAGGCCGAGGACGAAATGTTCTACAGCGAGAACCTTGGCTTCCTTCGGTCGTATGTTGGGAAGTAGAGCATCTATCTACATATGTCATGAGAAATCAGGCTAGGTAGCTCAAACGTACATGCACACCTGCAATTTAAAGGTACTTGACTGGAAGAGATCTGAAGCTTCCTTGATCTCTTCCAGTTCTTGACCTGTAGGCGGTCGTAACGCCTTGCGACCCTGGGTCCATGCATCCTTCGCTGTCACACCAGACCATTCTTCGCCGCTGGATACAGCTCCGTCGTTTCCTGAACCCTCGAGGTCAGAATCTTCGCTTTCCGATGCTTCACTGTGAAGCACAGGAATTACTTCCACATCTAAAGGTACGACTGTCCTGGACTGCAGACACGGGAACTATATAAGAAGGCTTCCCGGTTCTAGTAAGAAGGCACTCACAATTGCAACGTCCGAGCGTATGTCGCGCTTGCGCTTGAGATCCAGCGCCATGACAGAAGAAGTGAACGATTTGCTTCAATGCTGATCGCAGAATTTTTGATGCAAAACACGTGTTGGGCATAAGCATCACGGGCCGGGGTGGGGTGGGTA
>Ga0247730_1000896_pt1 | contig 18421 bp, 19 predicted proteins | sample UWRJL073202C2_FD_180959 | JGI IMG/M metagenome (GOLD analysis project Ga0247730, IMG submission 180959) | Plant litter microbial communities from Arlington Agricultural Research Station in Wisconsin, United States - UWRJ-L073-202C-2 | ecosystem: Environmental > Terrestrial > Plant litter >... | reverse complement strand
CTGGAGCTTGATCCACACTTGCTTTACGGGGACTTACACGGCGCAGCCATCACCCCTCCTCAAAATATCTCCACGGCGCCCGGACTTTGTGCCTTGCCTAGTTCCGACCAGACCGGTGAGATGCCAGGCAATTCTGCCGCAACCCAAAGCTTCAATCTGGACATGGAAAAAATTGCGCAGCTCCAGCGCGAGACGGCAGTGGTGTCAGCGTTGCTGGCCGAGGTATTCAGTGATGAGTTCCCAGAACCGCTTGCCATCGTGGAGAGCATCAAGGATCAGCCCACTGACCATGCAGCGACCGTACATGGGCTCGACACAGGGCACTCCGCGTTTCTGCGAATGATCGTGTCACGCCGCGAATGGAGTCGCCAGGAGCTGGAAGATGTGGCCACAGATATGGAGCTCATGCTGGACGGCGCTCTGGAGCAAATCAACGACATGGCGTTTGAGCGGTTCGACATGCCAGTCTCTGAGGGGGATGACCCCATCGAGATCAACCCGGATATCCTGGAAGAATTAGCCCTATGAGCACGATACGCCCAAAGGATCGCGATGCGGTCATCCAGTCATTGCGAGCCGGTGTAGTCCCTCGTGCGGGCCAGCATCTTATTCAGGTGGGTCGAGCGGGTGAGCTCGACGCCCTTCTTAAAGATATAGATCGACTCGCTGACGGCGGCTCCGCCTTCAGGATTGTTGTAGGCGAATATGGGGCCGGGAAAACCTTTTTCCTTAACCTTGTCCGGGGCATTGCGATGGAGCGAAAGCTGGTCACAATGCACGCCGATTTAAACCCAGACCGCCGGCTGCATGCCTCAGGCGGACAAGCACGCTCCCTGTATGCAGAGCTTGCTAAAAACATGTCCACTCGGACGAAACCGGACGGTGGTGCGCTGCAGGGTATCGTTGAAAAATTCATTTCTCAGGCAAAATCCGAAGCGAAAACTCGGGGCGTCGAGAGCGAAGTCGTTATTAGAGAATTCCTGGCCGATCTCACTGAGATGGTGAACGGCTACGATTTCGCTGACGTCATTGCCAAGTATTGCCAAGGGTTTGAACAAGGCAACGAGCAACTCAAAGCGGATGCCATCCGGTGGCTTCGAGGCGAGTTCACTACCAGGACAGATGCACGTGCAGCGCTCGGTGTCCGAACCATCGTTGATGACGCATCTGTTTACGATCAGTTGAAGTTGCTGTCGCGGTTCGTACGCCTGGCTGGGTTTAGCGGCCTCATGATTTGCCTGGACGAACTCGTAAATCTATACAAGCTCGCGAACACTCAGGCACGCAACGCCAACTACGAGCAGATCTTGCGGATTCTGAATGACTCCTTGCAAGGCTCGACCGAGGGCCTTGGCTTTGTCCTCGGCGGTACGCCTGAGTTTTTGATGGATACTCGGCGTGGGCTTTACAGCTACCCCGCCTTGCAGTCACGGCTTGCTGAAAACACGTTTGCCAAATCAGGATTGATTGACCTGTCCGGGCCCGTAATCCGCCTGAGCAGCCTGACTCCAGAAGACTTCTACGTACTGCTTCAAAAGCTGCGTAACGTTTATGCCTACGGTGACCCGGACAAGTACCTGATGCCCGACGAGGCAATACCTGCATTCATGGCGCACTGTAACCAACGATTGGGTGAGGCCTACTTCCGGACTCCACGCACGACCATAACGGCCTTCATCAATCTGCTCGCTGTGCTGGAGCAAAATCCCGGGGCGGACTGGCGCGCATTAGTAGGCGCTGTTCAGATTGCCCAAGATGATGGTGCCGTGCAGGATCTAACCATCGAGGCGGACGATGAGCTCACCAGTTTCAAACTCTGAATCCTCTTCTTTTGAGCGCCTGCATCCTGCAGTTCAACAATGGGTCTGGGCTCAAGGATGGACAGCATTACGGGACGCCCAGGAATGGGCAATTTCCGCTTTGGTCGATGCTGACCGGGATGTGATCATCGCCGCCTCAACAGCTGCGGGTAAAACAGAGGCCGCATTCCTGCCCATCCTCACCAACCTGATGAATCAATCCGACCCTGCAGGCGCTGTTCTCTATATCAGTCCACTCAAAGCGCTCATCAATGATCAGTGGGACAGATTGAGTCGACTGTGTGAGCAACTGGATCTCCCTGTCGTGGCATGGCATGGCGATGTATCAGCAAGCAAAAAACACAAGTTTCTCAAGTCTCCTAAAGGCGTCCTCCTGATCACACCCGAATCGCTGGAAGCATTGTTCGTAAACAGGGGCTCGAGTGTGGTCGGGCTGTTCCAGAACCTGCGGTACATCGTGGTCGATGAGCTGCATGCTTTCATCGGCAGCGAGCGTGGCAAGCAGCTCCAGTCGTTGATGCAGCGCGTAGAGCTTGTTGCCGGAAAGGCTCTGCCGAGAGTCGGGTTATCCGCCACGTTAGGAGACATGTCGCTCGCAAGTGAGTTTCTCAGGCCTGGACACCCGCAGCGGGTTCAGGTGATTGAATCAAAATCATCCGGGCAAAATCTTCAGGTGCAAGTGCGGGGCTATATGATGCCGCCCATGCAAAAGCTCCGTCAGGTAGAGCTACCAGCTGCCGACGGCGACCAAGACACCGATGGAGACGAAGAGGAAGACGGATCAGGCTCCAGGCATGCCATCGCGGCGCACATGTACAAAGTGCTGCGGGGCAGTAACAACCTGATATTCCCGAACAGCCGGCAAGAGGTGGAATGGTACGCAGATCGACTGCGGCGACTGTGTGAGATCAGCGGTATGCCTAACGAATTTTTACCCCACCACGGCAGCCTCTCGAAGGATCTTCGAGAAGACACGGAGCGCGCGCTCAAAGCCGGTACACCTCCAGCATCCGCTGTATGCACCACTACCTTGGAGCTTGGTATAGACATCGGCAACATCAAGGCAGTCGTCCAGATAGGCTCTCCGCCATCAGTCGCAAGCTTGCGCCAACGTTTAGGTCGGTCGGGTCGCCGGAACGATGAGCCCGCTACGCTACGGGCGTACTGTCAGGAACGGGAGCTCACAGATCAATCGTTGTTATCAGACCTACTCCGCCAGAACCTCGTCCAAACCATCGCCATGATCAGGCTGCTTATTGGTAACTGGTTCGAGCCGCCCAGAGCTGAGGGTTTGCACGCTTCGACGCTGGTACAACAAATCTTGTCGGTGATCGCTCAGCAAGGCGGCGCAAGCGCGGCTCAGCTATGGGGTGGTCTGGTTGAAAGCGGGACATTCAAAAGCATTTCCAAACCTGACTTCTTCGCTCTGCTGAAGGGACTCGGCGAGAAAAAACTGATCGTGCAGGACAGCTCGGGTCACTTGCTGCCGGGAGAAGTCGGCGAACGTCTGATCAACCACTACGAGTTCTATAGCGCCTTCACCAGCGATGAAGAATTCCGGCTTATCCGCGAAGGCAAGCCACTTGGTTCTATACCTGTCAGTCGGCCTCTTATGAAGGGTCAGCGAATTATCTTTGGCGGCCGGCGTTGGCGGGTACTGGATGTAGATGTCGAAAAAAAGGTCATCGTCGTCACTGCCGCCCGAGGCGGTCAGCCGCCCCAGTTCGACGGGCTTGGTGCCATGGTGCATGACCATGTAAGGGAGGAGATGCGCGCCGTGCTGACGGAAACCATCCCCTGCCCGTTCGTTGATACCCAAGCGCAGGAGTTGCTCAGCGAGGCCCGTAAATCCTTCAGATCACTCGGGCTGGCAAATGAATCCACCTACGGGTCTGACTCGAAAACACATTTACTGACTTGGCGCGGCGACCAAACCAACGACGCTCTGGTACTGATGTTCAACCATGTAGGACTGGCTTGCGAGACTTCAGGCCTTGCGTTGTCGCTCGGCGGTTCAAAGAAAAATGTCGCTGACGCTCTCGCGAGAATAGCGGAGCTAGATCCCAACGACATTGAGGCTTTGCTGGAAGGCGTCGAGAATCTCATCAAGGAAAAGTGGGACTGGGCTCTCCCCCGCTCGCTGCTCATGAAATCCTATGCGTCATCTCAGTTGAATTTCAAAGGGGCGGTAGAGTTCGCGAAATTGTTCACTACCCGATGGCTTCACGGTGGGATCGCTTTCGAAAGCACCACCGTACACTAGCGGTAAGGTCATTCACGTGGCGCTATGCCCCCGCATGGGACTGATAATTCGAAAGTGAACAAGAGTGCGGAACCTATCGATACGACGGAACGCGAGAACGCGGTTCGCCGCTTCTGGTGATTTGACGGCTGGCAGCCTTTCGCGATCATGGCACGGGCATGGTTAATCACGGCAAGCGGAGCGCGCAGGCCATCGGCCGAAGGCGAAAGGATGGAAGCCCGGCAGGGTCAAGACATCAGCGCATGCTGGGGGCTTGATTTACGACAGCCGACCCGAATGGGTTCGCCCAAACAACATCGACAATGTTCCCCGCGCTTTGGCCAAATATAGAAAGGGATTTCCGTCTGACAAAGGTGTCCCTCGCAGGCATTCACTACGCCGATAGCCATAAGCTGTATGCAGCCGGACGCAACAGCACGCGCCACGAAATCAGTTGCAGGTCATCTGGTCTCAGATGCTCTCTAGCCTTGTATGTAATACCCTTGCTCTACACAACCGCCATTAAGTAGTAAATAAACAATGGGTTTTGAACAACTAGCAGAGCTACGTGACCACCTTCGAGCCGAAAAAGAGCAGGCAAAGGCCGATAGCGGGGTACCCCTCAAGCGAAAATCCCCGTCCCAGGCGAAGCCCCGTGATCTGGATCCGGCGGTAGCTGCGATCTGGCCGTTGCAGAAGCATTTTCCATTGGCTTTTCCGGTAAATCCGGCTCCCAAGGTTCCGCTTAAGGAGGGCATTCTGAAGGATGCCGAGCAACACTTGGAGCTACTGGGAATAACTCACGAACAGCTCAAGTTAGGTATCTCTACTTGGTGTCGGGGAAGTAGGTACTGGGCAAGCATGGTGGAGAATGCACCGCGCCTGGACTTAACCGGTCAGAGTGCGGGGATCGTAACTGCCAGTCAGGCAATGTATGCGAAGCAGCAGGCCGCGCGACAACGAGGCCAAGACCGACGGAATAGTGCTAAGCAAAAAAAGGGTGTTCCGCTCACCGCTGCAGAAACCAAAACTGAGCAGACTGCGGGCTGAATACAGAGAAGCTGGCGAACGACCGTTGCGCGAGCGCCTGATGGGCTCGCCATCTGCCGACATCAGATTCCAAGTGTCTAGTGGAAGAAATCAACTAGCTCTGCGGCTACGCGATTTGCAGCTTCCTCTGGCAGATAGTGCCCGGCGTTGCGGATGACATGCCCCTTCACGTCTACTGCCAAAGCTTGTAGTGCATTCACGATGTTGTCACCGACACCGCGTTCAGCGCCCAACGCGAGTACCGGGATGCTGAGAGGGATTTCAGCCCGCTTGCGGTTCGCAGCTATCCCCTCTGATGAGAAGGCTGCCTGGTAATAACTGGTTGCTGCGCGCAACGCTCCAGGCGCTGCGAGCTGTCGCGCATATACGGCGATGTCCTCTGATGCGATAACCCAAGGCTGAAGGGATTTGGCCCGAAACAGCCAGGTCAAAAACACCTCTTCGCGTCCTGAGATCAGTAGTTGTGGCAGCTCGTCCAACTGGTTAAAAGCGAAATGCCAGCTGCGCAGATTAGCTTCAGCGACCGGCAGATCGGTACGGGGCGCAGACAGCCCCGGTACCAGAGCATCAAGCAATGCGATGCGGCGAATATCCGATCGCCAATCGGCAGCGAGCGCATAGGTGATCCACACACCGACATCGTGCGCGGCGACATCGATTGGCCCGTTATCAAGAAGGCCAAGTTTGTCTGCAAAAGCGTGAATCTCCGCTGCGACCGTGCCTGCGTCATAGCTGCCCACAGGTGCATTACTTTCACCCATCCCTCGCGGATCAACAGCAATGACGCGCCGACCACTCCTCACGAGCTCATGCATGACATAGCGCCAGGCATACCAGCTCTGCGGCCAACCAGGAATGAGCAGAATCGGAGCGCCCTCTCCCCCCTCCACATAGTGAAGGTTCACGTCACCTACCCGCGTACTGCCATGACGAAACGTGGCCCAGAAATCGGAGCGTGTGAAGAAGTCCGCGCCTACGTACTCAGGTTGTTCAGAATGAATTGTCATTGCTGCCTCCAGACGAGTATGGAAATTATCATTTCCTAATAAAAGAAATTTTTTAATCGAGTAGCCGGAGCATTTCAGGAATCAGGCCCTGCATATATTTCACTGTCGCTCCAGTCTTACCCAAGACTCGCATGCCTTGCTGGAGAGTGAGCAATAGTCTGGCAGTCACCGCCGCATCCAATTCTCGACGAACTGAACCATCCTCTTTGCCCACCTCAAGCAACTGGCGCATCTGTGTCTCTCGCTTTTTCTGTTGGGCCGCGATGCGTTTCGCAATCTCGGGATCAGACATCGATAGCTCGACAGCGCTTTCGACCACCAGGCATCCAGTACACCCAAACGCCCCACTGCTGAGCTGCGCATACATCGTCAGCAGGGCACTGATCTTGTCGCGCCCAGAGTTCTCGGCTGCCAGGCAGGAACGAATCGCTTCTGCTCGTACCTCCATGTAACGGTCGAGAGCCGCGAGAAAGAGCCCGCGCTTATCACCCCAGGCTTTGTATATGCTCCCCGAGGTCAATCCGAGGCAGGCATGTAGATCCGAGATCGAAGTGCCGTGATAACCGTGTTCACTGAAACGAGCGATAGCCTTGTCGAGCGCGGCATCGCTGTCGAACTCGCGAGGACGGCCTGGTCGGCCTGAGGTAGGGGATGTATTAGTCATGCGCCCAATATAGGGAACGATCATTTCCGAATCAAGCCAAGTGTTCGGTTTCTCGACAAACGCGAACTTGGATCGGTCACTGGCAATGAGGGCTGTCTTGTGCCCCATCACATAAAGTTTTGGGCCCGCCCACCTCTCGTTCTTCGTCCACGCCATCGCTCCATGCTGTATGAGTGGAAAGAGAGAGGTCTGTGTCTACCGTCGGCACTGTGCAACAGTTACGGTTCGAACTTCCCCACAGCATGAGGTAGTCATGGAAATAACAGATGTCCCATTTGGCACAACCGATTGGTCGACGATTGAACCAAGCATCTTCCAGGGCGAAACTGGAGTAGCGTGCTGGCGCACATGCCACTTCGGTACGGTACGTGTTCGAATGGTCGAGTACAGCCCGGGCTACCTCGCCGATCACTGGTGTAGCAAAGGGCACATTTTGCTGTGCCTTGATGGGCAGCTGGACACCGAGTTGGAGGATGGCCGTAGATTCACGCTCACCCCAGGCATGACCTACCATGTCAGTGACAACGCCGAGCCACATCGCTCCTCAACCGTTGTGGGCGCCAAACTATTCATCGTAGATTGATTACATCACTTCGATGCCATGACCGGGGTATTGTGGGGGTATAGATGATCATGGGACGCTGTTCTTCCAAAAACGGTGCGCACCCAACGATGAGCTGGGCAGAAAATGGTGGGCTGAGTCCGCGCCTCTCAGCAAGCGGAACGCGGAGGCCAACGGCCGACGGCCGATGGGGAAAGGATGCGAGCCCGGCAACACCAAAACGTCAGCGCATGCTGATGGCTCGGTTAAAGACAGCCGCCCCGAATAGGCTCCTCCAAGTAAGGTCGACGAGACCTTCTCGCTTAGTCCAGATTTAAAAAGCGAACTCTTCGCCCAATACCGCTTGCACCAGTACACTGATGGAATCAAAACGGCTTGACATCTAACTCGATCCGAGATATCGCATGAACCAAGAACTCACAGAAGAAGAGATGCGCCAAGCGCTATTCGGCAACGCGGAAGTTTCTGCTCCGATCATCCAGCCTGCAGCAAAAGAAGCCGTGCCAGACATCGTGATTGTACCGCCAGCAAAATCAGCAGTTAAAAAGAAGGTGGCAAAAGCGTTCACGCCAAGGCTCAGGGTTCACCTGCGCGTGGGGAATGAATACGAGGGCGAAACGTTCGACATGACACATGAGGCCGATACGCTTAGCACCCTCCTCGCGGAGCAAGAAGCAGTGAAATTAGCGCGGAAGAAATTTAGGTATGTCGAGGTGGTTTCGGTTACGTCCATGTAGAAAACCACCAGGCTGACCCTCATTTTGAGCTGTGCGGCCTATGCTTTGCAGCTGAGTTAAAGCGACAAACGCAAACAGCGTTCTACAACCCTAAATCTTCTGCAAAGTAATCTTCGCCGGCTTCGTCAGCAAACTCGCTCGACTGCATCAGCTGCCACTGCAAATGGCGCCTCAGGTGCGTTCTCAGACGTGATCGAACGTTTACGTATTCGTCGGACTGCGCTGCATCTGTGGCTGCAATGTGGCTAGTCATAGCGCCCCTCAGTGCCTGCATTCCGGATGTGCCGATGTGAGACACGTGCAGCCTCATCGGGTGGTCTAACCCCGGCTGACGCTTGAAACTGTAGAGCCCCTCCTCCAACAATTCCTGCAGACCAGCGCCGAACACCTCAGCAGCTTTTCGCCAGATTCGTCCCTCTAAATCGATGTCCAATAGACCTACCTGCGAAGCTGAAAAACGGCATGTTGTCTGACACCAGTATTGAATCAGACGCAGCTATATCCGTTGTAAAGCTCTGTGTTTGAACCCAAACCGAAAAGCAGCGGCCTGACGGCCAATGGCACGACTTCCCCCATGCCCTGAGGGTCAGTTCAGATCCGCGTTCGCTACAGATTCTCAAAGACTAGAGAGCAAATCAGGAGCAAAGGCACCGCGCAAACAGGTCAGAAAAACGAAGAAATGAGGAGGCCCCAAATCTCTGCTTTTTCTTTGGTCTCAAATATAAGAACTCCGTCCCGCGAAAATTTTTTAAAGGGGTAATAAGGATTTTTTTGTTCAGAAGTGTGACGCAGTTCTCAATTCCAAGGTTATTTTTTCGGTTTTTTCCGACTCTAGCCGGATGATCTTTCCATAGCGCTCATATTCATTCTCGGCCAATATTTCTCTTATTCACAAGCAACACTCGGCTCTGGTGCTAATTTCTAGGCAACTCCGAACGCCATTGTCGGCGCCACATTCTAGGTGGCGTATTTTTAGGATGATTGTATCTTAATCAAATCCAATACTACTGGCTAACCTCCTGGTTCTGAAAGTCACTGGAAATCTGCTGAGACGCCCAAAGCGTTTTATAATACTTGCAGTTTTGTAATAGCCAGCGATGAGTACCTTGCATGACTGTACCATCAGGCAGTATAACAATAATACTATCAGCATTGACAATTGACGCTAACCGATGTGTTATAACAATTCTCGTATTTGAGCAAAATTCAGTATCCAAATTTTTATAAAACTTAGCCTCCGCCACAGCATCAAGAGCGGAAGTAGCCTCATCAAATATTAAGATGGGAGTTTTTTGCATGTGTGCTCGACCAATCATAACTCTTTGACGTTGTCCACCCGATAATCTATTTCCGCGCTCACCTACCTGAGTGAGAACACCAGCATCCAATCTCAGTAAGAGTTCAGCACCACCAACGCTTATCAAACAGGCTTCAGCTTCAAGAGAGGTTTTATCGTCTCTAAAGGCGACGATATTGTTTAATATCGTATCGTTGAATAACGTAACATCTTGCGAAATAAAAGACAGTGTTTTAGCCAGTGAGGCCTGATCGAAATCCAGGATATCGATGTTGTCAATTTTTATTACGCCGCTATCACAAGGATAGTACCCCATTAACAATCGTACCAACGTTGTTTTTCCGGAGCCGCTTTCCCCCACCACTGCCACTTTCGCGCAAGAAGGGATGACCAAACTAATATTATCTAAAACCTTTTTACCCTTTACATGGCCAAATGAAACATTTTCAAATACTATGCGCGGCGGAACCGTAAAATCGAGTTTCAATCGGGGTTTCAGAACAATGCGATTGGCGTCCCCAACATACTTAATCATAGTGCCGCAAAACGCTTTTCCTTGTGCAATCTCCTTGTAAGCTAAAGCCAGGTTTTCAAGGGGAGTAGTGATGGATAGAAGGTAGAAATTAATTAGTACAAAATCCCCGATACTTATTTTCCCGGCGATATATGAAGTCAGTGCTAAATACAAAGTCAAAGCTAGGGCTACAATTATAGTCGCGATCTGAAGGCTACCAAACCAGAGTCTTTTCTTGGCATAAACTCTCCATATCTGTTCGGCCGAACTCATTGCGGCATTAATTTTTTTTGAAAAATGCCACTGCAAATTTAGGGATTTTACTGCTTCAAAGTTAATTAAAGCGTCTGACATCGTACCCGCCGCCGCGACTCTATGCACAAGTGCTTGTTGTTGAATGACAGTCAAAACGGAAGCCGCTCTCCAGAAAATTACAGTGTAAACAGTACCTGCCAAAGCGATAATCAAAAAATAAGACGCTCCGAAAAGCATTAAAAATACTGCACTCATAAGTGTCAAATGAAGAAGGATAGGTAGAATTGTGAGAGTGGTATTCATTAATATCATGCGAAAACCAATTAAACCGTTTGATAGACCCTCATGAACAGCGCCAGAACTCTTTGAGAAATGAAATTCAACCGGAAGACTTATCAGCGAATCAAACATTATTGTTACAAGCCTCCGCTGCAAAGACTGTTCTACATAGACATATATGTAACCCTTCAATTCCGTCGAAATTCGCTCTAAATACTGTAGGCCCACATAGAGGGATATTGGCAATAGCAAAAATTTGATGGACGGAACTTGATCAAGAGCAAAAGAGTCTATTGCTTGTTTGAAGAAAAAAGGTGCGGCGACACTCAGAGAGGCAGAAATAAAGATAAGAAAACCTAAAAGAATAATTTTTGCTCTATCTTTTGACGTTAAGGTCTTTATGAGATTCGACAACAAAGAAATCCACGGCGAAATTTTCTTGGTTTCTAACTCCATCGTATCAGCTCCATCTTTTTAGGACATGATCACTGTGTAAGGTTCTGGCGGCCTTGTTACCGTCCGCTGCAGCACCGATAGCCTGAAATAGTTGACCTGAGGCATCTCCGCATACATACAGACCTTGGACTTCACTTCGACCGAACCTGTCGACACCAATATACCCATCAGAGTCGGCTGAACAACCCAAGTCTAAAGAAAGCGATATTCTCGGAATTGATTTAGGTCGGAGAAATAAACCATCGTACGGTAGGCTTGCCCCATCACGAAAATCGATCAGATTCCCAATAGCCAAATAACTAACATGGGAGACTGGCGTTTCAACAACTTTAATGCTATGAGCAGCTAAAACCACTCGATCCTTCTGAGCTAACCAACTACTACCATCAGTCAAAAGTGTTATGCTTTGAGACCATGATTTAAGCTTTATAGACTCGATAACTCCATATTCAGATTGCGCATAGACAAATATTTCTCGGTCTAGCACACCATAAGCATCGCAATAAGCACAATTGTGGGCGGTCTTACCCCAGGCATATTGGAGCCCTGGAACAGGCGGTAATACATCCATTGAGCCTGTCGCCAATATTACATAGCCACAAGCATAGCTTTCTGAATTAACATTAACAGTGAAGCCTTCTAAATTTTTGGACAAGCCAGTTGCCACGCCGAAAACACGATATACCCCGTATTGCGCAAGTTCATTTCTTTTTTTCGTTTCGAACTCTGTCGTCTGCACACCGTCGAGGCCGATAAAAGTATGTATATAACTCGACCCCCGATTCCTTGGCATACCTGAATCAATAATCATAACCCGCATATTCGACCTCGCTAAAGTCAAAGCTGCTGAAACTCCCGAAAAGCTACCACCAACGATCACGACGTCATATTTCTCAGCCAATTATCAGCCCTCTGCGTATCTAGCGATAATGATACTAATAGGATTTATAGTGCCAACAGATCCTTCAATATAACGCGAGCTTATATCCACACCATGTTTTAGCTCTTCTAGTTTCTCGGAAGACTCAATAAGATCGCTTATGACATTAGGGGTAAAATTTTCGTCAATAACGATACAATTTTTTCTGGGAAGAAGTACATCCTTATAGAAAGGTTGCGACAAGAAGGATTTGGATACTAATGGTATTACGCCATAATACATCAACTCCCTGGGAACTCTAGACAAATGAAGTGCAACATCGAAATCCTCCTCAATGCATAGCCCTATGTCACAGGATTTAAGAAGGCCCACCAAGATATGCGGAGCAACAGGAGGAGTGAATATCACATTTCTTGAAATTTCCGCCTGCTTGACTAAACCTTGCAGCTGCTTTATTTGCTTTTGATCCCCTGACAATACAAATATTACACGAAATTTATTATTCAATTTTACGATGTCATAAATCAATTTAAATAGATATGAAGGCTTCCTTGACTTCGAAAGTTTGCCATAACATATGGCTGTAAGTAGAGTCTCCGAGCGTTTCATGCCCTCAGAGTTTATCGAGTTCCAATCAAGTCCAAAAATACCATGGCTACTTGATTCTTCGAGCACATCTTTTAAGATGTCAAATAGGCTCCCCGACGCTCCATCGCCAACCTGCAGGTCAACTGGAATTCCTTTTGTGTACGTTACAATACTGGAGCGCGGCGCGCCTAAATCCACCAAACGATTTACAGATAAATCACTACTAGGGGTAATAACGGCCTTCGCTTGCTTTAAGCAATACTTGATCGTGGATGCTATATCTTTATTTTCCGCTAACCTATTCAGATCAGAGCCCGCGTGCAGGAGTACAAACGGAATATTCATCGAAACTGATGCTATCGTAGCTGCGAATCCGTAAGGTAGCAGATACCAACCAACAACCAATGAATAGTTATTGTTTTCCAAGAGAGAAAGAGCTCGCCCAGTCAAGCGCTCTGCATATAAAGCCGAGTACGGTATATGAAAAAGGTTGTTTTCAGTTAGGATATCGACGAATATTAGGTTTGGTATTTCCTCAAAAGAGCGCCCACCAACTTGCTTATATTCTTCCTCAACACCTAGGCGATTCGAAAGGAAATGAACCTCATAACCCAGTCCTACAAGACTAATTGCTGCAAGCAAACTATTTATGCTGACACCCCCTTGGATTGGCGGTGCCTTGCCTATAAAGAGGATTTTTTTCATTTCTAATCTCTTATAAGATTTCTTTGCATCGGGAGCAATTGGTATAGCGAACAAGTGTTTCAGAGGTCGCATTTTTCCAGATATTGTACTGATATCTAGTTAAAGTGTGCGTCGTCGAGTTTATTCCTGCCAAAAACTCCACCACCATCGTCGACATCATCGCCCCGACTAGGACTGGCCCTGGCCCGAAAGCTGCACGAGGCGGCACAGGGGTCGTCAGCGTCGCTCTAATGAAACTATCATAGTCCGAAATCTTCGCGCGATGGTATCGTGCTTGGCATATGTAGCATGGTGAAAGGTATGGCACACTTATAGGCCCAACCCAGTTTGCCCCCATTGCTAGATATGGAACACGGTTTTCGATAGATGCTTCCCCTATCCATGTATGAATAAAGAGTCGCGGCTCATCCGCACAAAGGATAATCAGATCAAAGCTCTTAGTAAGTTGTATAGCCGCTTGTTGGTCTTGGATATATTTCGATATCGCAGTTATTCTGGAAGAAGGCTGATGCGCGCTCAATACCCGCTTCATTACATCAACCTTTAACAACCCGACGTCCGCCGAAGTATAAAACAGCTGTCTAGGCAAATTACTTAGCTCGACGGTGTCTCCATCTATTAATGTTATATCTAGTATTCCCGAGGCAACCAACAACTGTGCTACAATGGATCCAAGCCCCCCCACACCTACAATACATACCTTTGATACCAACAAATTTTTCAGCATTCCGACTTTGCTAAGGCCAGGTCGCTCCATGTAAGAAAAGTTCTCTAGCAACCACTTATATCTTTCCCCAACAACAGGCTCTAGCAACTCATCCTCGATCGAGGAAGTAATGACAACTAACTCGGCTGCGATCAGGCCTGCGATTGCTATTAAAACCGCCTCGGACGATACACCATGTTTGGCAACGCCTGATTTTAGCTCTTCGTAAGTTTGGGACAAATCGATCAGAGCTAAGAGGACATGGTAACGATCGCCATCGTTATGGAAACGACTCACACTTACGCTGTCACCTGAAGATCTGCTGCATCTGATCCAGTCACCCGTGACGTCATATATAAATTTATCACTTTTCTGAATTATGCTAAATGGACTAACCACGAAAGAAAGATTTTCAGATGTTATTTTTGATTTTTTCATCTCTTATATTTCATCGGCAGGGTATAGTACCATTTCTCCAAGGTTTTATTACCCAGGATTCGTCCTACTTCGCACATACTAGATTTGAGTCGTTGTAGATTTTCCCTTATCATCGTTTTGTCTCCGGCAGCGACTCTAGCCTCTTGAGATAAAGACATAATTAACGTTTCCGGCTTGTGGAATATTATTCCCCCAAGATATTTGTTGCAGAAATCGATATAATTCTCAGTGAACAATAAAAAGGTGTGCCAATACATATCCAGAATTTTGTTCTCTTGAAAAAGAAACACTGTTTCGCTTTGCTCGTCCAATTGTGAGCACAACCAGAGCCACTTTTTTAGATCTTCAAACAGATCATCTGCCTCAGCAATACTAATTGACTGCTGCCTAGCAAAGTAATACACGAGCTCTTGGTTTTCGTAACTTAAGGTAGTTTCTAATGAGCAAGTTATCTCGTTATTCATGGAAAGCACCTCGAAGTGAGCCGCCCTAGAGCGGCTCACGCAACATCTTTTAGTTCACCATTCTGCTTTCGCTACAGCAGCAGGCTGACAATGCGAGATCAGACTCCCACCGTTCCTCCGTTGATTTAAGCAATCGCTCAATCAATTGCTCCCTTTGCTCACTTTCAAATTCCTTTTGCTTCTCCAATGAGTCAACAGACCGCAGCACTGCTTTTGTATTCATTGCAAGCTCCTTCCTTCATCAATGATTGATGCCATTACTCATGGCGTAGATATTTAATTGGCAACTGACCAGCAATGTCAAGCACAATAAAACGTCTTAATTTTAATCTTTGCCGCGCACAAGTATACCTAGACGACTAAAGTCCAGTTTGATTAGCGTTTTTGATTTTTACGCGGTTAAGGAGCACGGCAGCATATGCTCATTGATATATAGTGGTAACGGGTAAAACGCGGCTTCAACATTTCGACTCCCTCGATAGCAATGTCCTTCGGCACTTAATACTGCATTTGTCGTGCCGCTTTCTGCCTGGATACCAAGCCATTGTTTGTAAACAATTTTCGCTAGCCGCAAGAAAGCTGGATTCGGATCGATTGTCTCTTCAGTTCATTGATGGTGCATATTTAGTCCATGTTGCCCTGAAATAACGCATTCTTTGCCGCTTTAAAAATCTCCCTGCCGGCTGCAGTGCATCTGTAATTTCACAAATTCCCATATTGCCTATGATGCCTAGGCAGGCTACGGTTTACCTAATCATAGCGTCCAGATCATTTCTCCCTTCCCTAAGCAGGATACTCAATGGCAATACGTGCAGTGATAAATGACGACTGGCGAGAACTGTGTCATTTGTTTGAACAGCCTGGAGTGAGATTCAACACTCTACGAATGCCATTTCACAAGCCTGAGGACATCAAACGAATGGTTGAAGAACGCTCCTCTGCTGGCCTTTCCCTGGTAAATGTAGTGGATGACCGTGTTGTGGGCTGCCTTTTTCTCTACCGCCACACAGGCCGACGGACACATGTAGCAGATTTTTGGATGGCAGTCAGAGATGACATGGTCGGACAAGGCATTGGTACCGAACTCTTAGAGTGCATGCTTGACTCTGCAGACAAATGGCTGGGGCTGCGACGTATAGAACTGACGGTCTACTGTGACAATGATGCTGCCGTAGAACTTTATTCCAAGCACGGCTTTGAAATTGAAGGCAAGCTCATAGGGTATGCGTACCGGTCAGGTATGTATGCAGATGCACTGTGCATGGCTAGATGGACGGCTGACCAAGCTTGACGATATTGATATCCGTAATTATCGACCAGCGATATCTTCGCCGGATGACTTTGGAGAATCGGCACACCCGAAACGTCCATCGAACGAGCGTGCAACTGCTGTGGAATATTATCGCTGACCTGAAGACCCCTTAAGAACGAGGTTGGCAAGGAGATGATTACGTGGGAAGCCAAGGAGCAAGTTGGTTTCGCTGCTTTCTCCGCATCGGGCGTTGATGAATGAAAGGCGATGACGGGTGCCATCGTGCCCGTCATGAACGCTTTTACCTCCGCTTATCTCTATTATTTGTAAAACGACGCCTTAAACGCTGCTGAAACCTTGCACTGAATGAATCCGGTCGTCAGCGTCTGGTCAATCACCTGATGGCTGTGCAACGAATAGCGAAGGCGGAAAAAGGCATCAGGTCACCCAGCCGCCACAGATACCCTGCCAGCTTCCCCACAGACGCAATCATCTCGATCTGCTTGCCGTACCTCATCACCATTACTCGATAAATACCGACAAAGTCACCATCAACTCTCATCGAGTAGTCTTTAATTTTAAGTGTGGCCAACATGCGTCTTTCAAAACCAAGGCCTTTCAAGAGTGCCCAACCAAGCGCCTTGATTGCCAGCATCGCCTTCAGCCTTCGCTTCCACGCGAACCTCGTCCACAACTGAATTCGGGTGCAAACGCAGAAAAGGCTGACGCTTCAAGCTGCATTTATCCCGCTGCCTATGCAATCAATAGCGCAGTTAATTCTGAATATTAGCGTTGAAGGTGTGCATCCTCGGGACACGTTCAAATTGAGCTGCCAACCGACAGTGCTGATGCCTGCCCCGCATTTCCCTAAAACCTGTTGCGATGATGCGTAGCCCCAACCCTGGGGCAGGAGTCGGCTCAGTCCGTCGCGAATTCCTTTATGGAATCTGTCGGGCGCTAAGAGCTTTATCAGGCACCAAACCCATGCTCCAGCCTTCCGATCAGCTCCAAGACTTCTTCGATATCTACATCGAGCGAACGTTGACCACCGAAGGCCCGCATGGGTTTGGATAACCAGTCGATCGCAAGCGCTCTGTCGCCGAACAGGCTTATCGCAGCTTCCAGCAGCCGGGTATCAATCGTTTCCATCGCCCCACTCAGCTGTTTTTCGTTCATGGCGTCTCTGATCGCAAAGGCTAAGGCGCCCATGGCGTCTGACAACCTGCAATCGCCTGCGCAGTCCCCAGAGCTTGGGCGATAGCTCGTACAATGCTGGAGCAGTGACTCGGCATCATTTGTATTCAGTTCGAGTTCGATCAGCATGATGATCCTCGCAAGGATGAAGGGTGCTACAGATAACGATACGGGCATTTGTGGGGTAGGCAGGAAGGCAATATTGCCCGGTGATTACGAAGACTTAGCTATCGCTTCACCCTCCTGGCTTGCGGGCAGATTTTTCCATAAAGCCTCCATGCCCCTGTTAGAGCCTACATCTGTATCCTTGTAATTCGAGAGACCCCGGCTCCGCACCAAACGGCAAAGAAGGATAGTCAGCTGGGGTAGGTGTTTCACCCGCGGTATATAGAGCTGCCTCTGACAAACCAACGTCTACAGCAGCGATGGTTTTTGCCTGCTCAAGATAATGCTCTGTCCCACGATCTCGATGTCGAGTTCGTCACCGACAGCCCAGCCCGCCTCCAACATTAAATCTGCCGGCAGCTCCACGAGCAAATCGCCGCTACCATCTAGGCCGTCACGACATACTGCCACCCAACGCTGACCAATCTTTCCAGATTCATATTTGTTATCCGGCATCGTCACCCTCCTCCACCTCGCGTGCGTTGGACTCTGGCGACCAGCCGATATGTTCAGTGCATCGCACGCCGAACCATCGCTCTCCCACTAATTCGCCAGCGTCACCGCACACCTCGCAGATCGTCAACGAATCCCTCAAAGCATCGTCCACCAACCCCCGGCAAACCTTGTCACCGCCTTGATAATAAACACGAAGCTCACCCCACTTTTCTTTCACCCGCACAACGCTGACAGGTTCAACTTCAGGATGTGCATTTAGGTACGCCTGGAGCGCGCCGAATAAGCCGTCAAGGAGCCGAAGCCAACCTGGTAAACAGCCGATCTCACGCAAATGTGGGCTGCCTAAAAGGCCTGGATAGCGCTCACGCAAAATGGGAAGAAGGTCGTCAGTCATGGATTCCTCAAAAACTCAGCACCGCACTTCGTCGCCAATGCGAATACGGCGTCCATGTCGGCTTCCTTCCTGGCCCCACGCCCTGCGAGAACATAGACCATGTCCTCCGTTTCAAAAAAGCAGTCCTGGAAGTACCGTTGAAAACTCGATAGAACGCCGTATGGGCCCTTACGAACGCCGGCACTTGAATACGTAACCGCGTTGGCGTAAAGCACTGTCGGCTGTAACTCTTCCTCGCTCAACAGGGCCAGATGGCGGCCAGTGAACCTGACATCGATCAGCATCCAGCGCTTCAC
>Ga0247730_1000895_pt1 | contig 18452 bp, 25 predicted proteins | sample UWRJL073202C2_FD_180959 | JGI IMG/M metagenome (GOLD analysis project Ga0247730, IMG submission 180959) | Plant litter microbial communities from Arlington Agricultural Research Station in Wisconsin, United States - UWRJ-L073-202C-2 | ecosystem: Environmental > Terrestrial > Plant litter >... | reverse complement strand
TTCATAGCGATCAAATACATAGCTCATCAGATGGGTAGGCTTAGGCGGAGTCTTGCGCTCCAGTCTTGCCCATTCCGCTTTGGCCTGATCGAGGTCTGTCCCGAGTGGGATTTCCTTCCGCTTACCGTCGGCAGTCCTCCCGTTGTAATAATACGATGTCCAAGTCTTTCCACTCTTACCCTTGCGCGTGCGCCGGATCATCCGTGTTGGAAGATCTCTATTGGCTTTACTTTTCTGGCGCATCAGTCAGCTCACATTTGCGAGGTCGAGCGACCAGGTTTCAGTCACGGCGTTGGCAGCGGAAGGTTTGACACCTGACAGTTTCAGTCGGGCATAAACCCGACCTACTATCGGGCGGCGAGCGCCAGTCAGAACAAACTCCCAGTGATTTTCGGTCAACCATTTGATTTGCTTAGATGGGATCTGGTACCCGGTGATGGTCGCCAGTTCTTCGTCGGTCAGGGTTTCGCTTTGGAAATCCATCATGCGGCTCTCCCGATCAAGTCTGTCGACCCCTCACTTCGGCCTGTTTTCTCCTCTGGAGGTAACTCGATGGTGTCAAAAGCACGCGTATACCCCACGATAGGCTGCGCGAGCGGGCGATCCTGAGCGTTTAGCGTTGCATCAGCGAGCGCTGCCCCGCGCAGCTTTTCGTGGGGTATAAGTGCCTCAGCTGTGGCGCTGGAAGGGGCAATAATGCCTGCTGCTGCGCAGCAGAGACTGTTTGTTTCTAGCGTGTCGACACGATCTGCAGCGCGGAGCAAAGCGGGCAGGGCGCTGGTGTTGTCCTCGTTGTTCTTCATGCCGCATTCCTCCGGTGTTCGATAGCGAGTTGGTCCATCAGGCGCTGGTGGTAGGTGAGTCGGGCTTCTGCGGCAGGCCATGGGCGGATGGTTTCAATCATGGGTTCGATGCCGACCAAGCAATCCCAGATTGCCGGATCGGGTGGCATGAGGTCGCGGCGTTCGGTCGCCAGCGCTATTAGGTCGGCCTTATGGACGCATGCAGGGAGTTCTGGCGCTATGTCGAACCGATCACAGACCCGCCACCAGATACAGTCCTCAAAGTGTTCAAAGGCGCTGATCCATTGCTTGAGTGGCCGCGTCATATCGCCCAGGTACGCCTCGGGTGCGTCATGAAGCAAGGCCGCGAGTTTGTGTTCTTCCGGCACCAGCTCGGCGACGATGCAGCTGTGTTGGGCGACGCTGTAGAACTCGCGTGTATGGCCGTTGAAGCGGCACAGGTGGGCCAGTGCATGCGAGATGTCCCGTGGGTCGATCATGTCGGCGTCTGGTTCGAGTAGGTCGAAGTGTTTGCCGGTGGAGGTGAGGATCCAGTTCATGCGGCCTCCTTCACGAGATCGGCCAGCAGCAGGGAGTTGTCGGTTGCCTTGTGCAATTGGCGCAGAGCGTCGTAGCCGATCAGTGCCTTCAACTGGCGGTCGAGCTCTTTGCTGTAGCGGGTCAGGGCGCGAAGGGCCTTGGTTGCCTTTGCATGTTGCTGTTGCAGTGTGCCTGCGGCCTGCGGCCTGAGGCGTTAGGCGCAGCATCGGAATGGCCTGGCTCATACGCCACCGCCACAAGATTTGTTTTGTTGGGCTACGACATCCTCGTGGGTGGACCGAAAATAAAGAGCAGCTTTTTCAGCGTCTTTCGGACACATTTTTATCTTCGGGCTTTCTCCGATCACTAGCCGGCGAGTCTGGGCCTCAGTAGTTGAGTTTTTCACTTCGGCCACAGCCATTTCTTGTGCTGCTGGGTCCAGCAAAGCTGCCATGGCAAGCGATTGGTCGCGGAGGGTAAGTGAGTCGCGCTCGAGTTTTTTGCCGGTGCGGAACGCGCTAAAGGTTTCAGCCGCAATACGCAGCATGTCGGCAATGTCCACCAGCGTCTGACGAGCCGGCTCACCCAGCTTCGATGCATCCAATGCCCGCTTGTAGCGGGTAAACAGTTGCTTGTGGTGAGTCCGGGCTTGCTCAAGCAATAGCTCCAGGTTCCGGATGGCGCCCGAGCTATCTGATTGCTGAATAGCCTTGCCTTCGTCGATGCCTTCGATGCGGCCATCGATCAGGCCGCATCGATAGCCTGTCCAATAGATAATGACGGCGCCGATAACGAGGCTTATCAATGCGCAGATTTGAATTGCAGTCATGTGGTGTGCTCCTGGTGGTTTTATTGGCTGGTGGTGGCAGCCGATTGGTTGGGTTATTCGTCGTCTGGATCTGGCGGATCAGCCAGGCCGCATATCAGCTTGGCCTGGTACGGCATGTACCCTTCCTCGCGTAAGGCGTCGTAGCGCTGATAGTCGGCAGCAAAGTAGCTGCATTCATCACACAGTCGGCTGGTCTGTTCTTCGGCAGACAACGGTGTATCGCAGTGTCGGCATTGATCGAGTAGTGACATGTCACACCTCATCGCCGGCCGCTTCTGGGCGCGGCATGTCTTCATCTGCCTTGTAAGCGCAAATGTCGATTAGGGCGGCCACATGCTTGATATGGGCGTATTTAGGCGCCTTGCGGCTGTTGACCAGCGTTGTAACGGGCAGTTGAATTCGGCCGGCGGTAATTGCGTCGGCAAAAGATCCTTCGTTGAGGTTCCGGAAGTACCGTTCGCGCAACTTTTCCACCGGGATCAGAACGTCACCAAAGGTCCGGTACAGCAGTTCGACTGTCACCGGATCGGGTGCGGGTAGCAGTCTTAGTGGCTGTTGCTCAGCGTGTGCAGTCATTGGGTTTCTTCCTTTGAGGATGATTCCAGGCATTCAGGCAATGGCGTTTGGTCAGCTCCCGCAGATGTTCTGGCACTTCAAGGAGTGCGGCGTTGCGCTCTTCGCGTGTACGCATCGCGACGATCTGTCGGGCGTATTCCCTAGGCCACGTCACGGTTGTCTTCCGGGATGGCTGGCATTTCGAGTCCCAATTGATCGGCAAGCCAGCGCATGCCAGCCTGCCGGACCTTGGTCGACTGGCTGTACTGCATCCCGGCTTTTTCGTGGTACCAGTTGCTTTCCTTAACCCGCAGATATTCGCGATCACGAACGGGGAAGGCTGGAAGACGACGATCATTGAGCAGGCGTTTCTCGCGCATTAAGGCGATCAATTTAGGGCGTGTGAGCCCGAAGTACTTGGCGGCTTGTTCCAGGTTACGTTCCATGTCGTCCTCCTACGCTGCCACTGCTGAGCGATGTCCAGCGACGAAGCGCTCAAGATGCTCTACCAGGACGGCATAGCCTTCATGAGTGGCGCGTGGCAGAAGAATCTGGGCGCTTGCGTCGTCAGTTTCGAGGGTCGCGACTATCGCGCCACGTTGCGTTGACGCGACGATGAGTCGTAGATCTTCGATTCCTGCGATACGGGGGTAATAGCTACCTTTCCCGGTCCGGACTGCATGGCGAAGCATGATCTCTGTATCTGTCACCAGGTCATGTTCGTCCGAGCCATCTAGAGAAAGCGATTCAACCCCACCATTCGCGCTCGCTTCGATAAAACGGGCAGCTCTACGGCCGTTGTTGCGGTGCTTGCGATCCAGCGTAATGCTGTTGCGAGTACCGCTAATGGCCACTGACAAGTGGATCGCCGAAGTACATTGGTCGAACTCCACCGTGGCCTGGACGTTCGTCCCTGCTGCAGTTTTGAGGTCGTGATGGAAGGTTCCGGTCAAGCGGACTTGTTCCGAGAGAAGTTGTTTGGATTGATTGCTGAGTTTCAGCCGGCTCATGCTGCCTGCCCTCCGCCGTTAGGGTCGAAAGGGGCAGGCGTGAAGCGCTGCTTTGGCTTAGGTTTGCTAGTGATGAAGGTGCAGCCGTATTCGCGGGCTAGGGAGCGAACCTCAAATACTCGAATGGGTTTGCACGCGGGGTGGGCGTGCAGAGTTGCTGTGGTGTGCATAGTCTTGCCTCGGCTCTGTGGTGGAGAGGTGAGGCAAAATTAGCAACAGCTAATTTTTTATGCAATAGCAAATGCTAAATTTAGATATCGAGGTACTTGGACGACTTCAATATTGCAGCAACGTAATGGATTTTTTCGACGAGATGCTCATCCAAAAAAATTGGCGGATAGCCGTCGCTAATGCTGTCGAATCGAAATTGGCCGTCACGGAAGTAAATAAATTCCTTAACCATGGCTCTGCCGTCAGTCGTTTTTACAAGGACCTCGTCGCCCGTCTGATAGCGATGATTTGGCTCAATCAAAACGAATTCTCCGCTCTTTATTCGTGGGTGCATGCTGCTGCCCACCATCTTGAGTCCATAGGCGTCGGGGTCGGAACTGACAATATCGATGTAGCCATCACCATGACCGGTTGGGTAGTCGAGTGCATCAAAATACCCATCGGAACCCAACATCGCCTTACCTACCACTGGCACGGGAGCAGCCTTACGGTTCTTGACTGACCACTCTATGTGCTCGGAAACACGTTGGGCGGTCTCATTTATCGTTGCGTTAAAAAACGCTGGATGAGGGAGTGTTGGCGGTTTAAGGCTAAGTGCCAGCCATCTCGCAGTTATGCGGTCTTGGTCGGTAGCCGAGTAATTTCCTTCTGTAAGCAGCTCTGCAGGAACAGCCAATTTTTTCGCGAGATTCATCGCGGCACGGTCCCCTAGCGTTCGATGACCATTAAGGATCTGCGAAAGGTAGGAGGCGTCAATATCAGCATGTGCTGCTGCAAATTCCTTCAATTGGTTTTCACCAATAAGGGCTTTGAGAATGGTGAGGCGTTTTTCGTAGATATCCATATGAGAATCATGTCTGTTGCGTTAGCATTTTGTAAATTACAGGCTGCTATTGCGATATGGGTTAGCAATTGCTAATCTCGCGTCTGTGTTTTGGAGGTGGACATGACTCTACTGGACTTTTTTAAGGGTTTGGATGCCGTACAGCTTGGAGCATTTGCGGCTGGATGCGGTACGTCGGTTGGGCAGCTTAAGCAAGTCGCCTATGGTAATCGTCGAGCCAGCGCCGGCCTCGCCATTGCTATCGATCGACAGACTAAGGGCAGGGTGACTTGCGAGCTGCTTCGACCCGATATTGATTGGCAATATTTGCGAGCACAAGCGAATGCCTCTGCCGTTTTAAATGGTACTGCTCAAGCAGCTTAAGAAAAAAGGCGACCCAAGGGCCGCCCAGTTCCTCCCGGCACACACCACCACAGTGCTGTCGGGTCGCGATAAAGAGTTGAGGGCACACCACATGCTAACCACCTCTCTTTACCGCGCTACCAAGGCACGGAGGCCTTGGGTTGCTGCCTTTTCCACCACAGATTAGGCAGCTGTTGCGCCAGAGGTGAGAGACGGATCAATCACCTCGGCACGGTGCCGGTTTCGATCTTGAGGATCTTGCCGGCGTTTGGGCCCTTTCAAGCCACGCGGCAAATGTAACACCACTGCACGCCGCGCGGCACTGGCAACTTATAAGGATTAATGCCATGAGCCGAATTGCTCTGAGTTGCGTTGATCGAGCACAACGGGAAGTCCTGACGCTCGAATTAGCGCTTTACCACGCCGCACGGGACTATCCGGGTGGCGCTGCTGCAATCGCCGCCACCACCGGCCGCAATGCCACAACGTTGCAACACAAGTTGTCTCCTACCCACCCCTCGCACACGGTCAATATTCAAGAGTTTGGCGAGATCCTCGAGCTGACCAAGGACCGTCGGATACTCGATGCAGTGCACGGCCTTGTTGGCGACACGATCTGGCAGGAGCTGGCCGAGTCGTACACCAATGACATGCCCGAAACCCTTACCACCGGGATTGCGCAGTTTTTCCGGCAGGTAGCGGATCTGTCCGAAACTTGGGCCAAGCATATTGGCGACGGCAAGGTCGACGACGGTGAGTTGGCCGAGATCCGCCAGTTGGTGTTTCGCGGCATCCAGGGTTTGTTGGGTATGTACAACCGCGCTCGTTACGTCAACCAGACGACTCGCGGGGTGGAACGTGGCTGATATTGCTGATTTTGCAAATGACCTGGTGCAGGAACGACTTGATCAGGCTTTGGCTGTTCGCGCAGCCCGGCTTTCCACCGCGACCCTACATTCGCTGATGTTCTGTGATGAATGCGATGAGCCAATCCCAGAAGCTCGTCGGCTGGCACAGCCCGGTTGCACCCACTGTGTTGATTGCCAATCCGCAGACGATCTGAGGGCTTCTCGTTATGCTCGATGAGGTAATTAATCAGTTTGCGGATTATGGCCTTGAGCCTGATCAGCCGTTGGTTTTCGGCAAGCTCACTCGCTGCAAAACTACCCAGGATAAGGGCAAGGAAAAAAACGGCTGGTACGTGGTCCATGAACACCGCACCGAAAAAAACGAGGTGCTGATCTTTGGCAGCTTCGGTGACTGGCGCTCCGGCGACACCCAAAAGATCAAGGTCAGGGCCGGGCGTATGAGCCCTGAAGAGCGCGAAGTCATGCGCGCTCGCCAAGAAGATGCCAAGCGCAAGGCCGCCGAGATCGCGGCCAACGCATCACGCCGAGCGGCTAACCGTGCTGCAAGCCTGTTCAAGCGCATGCCCGAAAAGGGTAAAAGCGCCTATCTGGATCGAAAGCAGATCGTAGGCTTCAGGGTTCGCTATGCGCCACGTACCGGCGCACTTCTAGTCCCCATGTGCAATGTGCGCGACCAAACTGTCGGCCTGCAGGTGATCTTCCCAGTCAAGCAAGAAGACACTGGCCGAGATAAGCAGTACTGGCCGCCTGGTATGTCTAAAGAGGGCGCCTTCCATTTAATCGGCCCGCACCCTGAGCCTGGCGAGCCGGTGCTGGTATGTGAGGGCTACGCCACGGGCGCAAGCCTGCACATGGCGACTTCGCTCCCTGTCGCCATCGCCTTCGACGCGGGCAACCTGCTTCCGGTCTCCAAAGCGATGCGCGAGCGCTTTCCTGGCTGTCCGCTGATCTTCTGCCGGGACGACGACTGGAAAACTAAGCGTCCCAACGGTGACCCTTGGAACCCAGGCGAAGAGAAAGCATGTAACGCCGCGCTGATCGTGGGTGGTCAGGTAGTCGGCCCTATGTTCTCTGGCGAGCGCGAGATCAAGTGGACTGACTTCAACGACCTGCATGTTGCCGAGGGGTTGGAGGCTGTCCGCCGCCAGGTGTTGGCGGTGGTCAAGCCTCCTGCAGCTGGTGGTTGGAAAGATCAATTGGCCCGAACTGAAAACGGCTCCCTGATAGCGCACATGCAGAACGTCGAATTAATTCTCGGCAACGATGAGCGTTGGGCTGGAGTGATCGGCTTCAGCGCCTTCAGCTCAAAAATCGTGAAGTTACGCGCCGCCCCATACGGTGGCGGTGTCGGCGACTGGGCAGATATCGACGACATGCTTGTAATGAAGTGGCTCGCACAACAGTACAACCTTCGGGTCAAGGCCAGCAGCGTGATCGAAGCGGTCAGTGTGGTTGCTCATGATCATGCCTTCCATCCTGTACGCAATTACCTCCATGGTCTGGAATGGGACCGTGTTCCACGGCTGGCTACCTGGTTGACTGACATCATGGGCGTTGAAGCAACTGACTACAGTTCGAAAGTTGGTAAGCGCTGGATGGTGTCAGCGGTCGGGCGCGTGATGCAGCCAGGTTGTAAGGCTGACTCTGTGATGATCCTCGAAGGGGCACAGGGTGCCGGTAAATCAACAGCAATGTCTGTGCTTGGCGGTGCCTGGTTTATGGATACACCTTTCGCCCTGGGCGATAAGGATGGCTTCCAGGCGATCCGTGGTAAGTGGATCATTGAGCTGGGGGAGCTGGACAGTTTCAACAAAGCTGAGTCGACCAAGGCGAAGCAGTTCTTCTCTGCGTCGACTGACACCTATCGCGAGAGCTATGGCCGAAGAACAATGGACGTGCCACGCCAGTGTGTATTTGTGGGTACGACGAACCAAGACGAATATCTCAAAGACGCCACGGGTAACCGGCGTTACTGGCCTGTCGCGTGTACCAAGGTCGATTTGGAGCAGTTGCGCGAAGTCCGCGACCAGCTTTGGGCCGAAGCGATGTTCTGTTATCAGTCCGGTGACATTTGGTGGGTCAATCGGGATGAGTCGACACTATTCGCCGAGGCACAGGAATCGCGCTTTGTGGTGGACGAGTGGGAAGGTCCGGTCGTCAAGTGGTTGGAAGAATCTCAGATCGGCGCAACGGCGAGCGGCGAGGATATTTTGGCTGGTGCGTTGAAACTTGATTATGGCCACTGGGGCAAGCCTGAGCAGATGCGTGTCGGGGCGATCATGCATCGACTCGGATGGCGAAAGGTGCGACTGCCGCCGTTGCCGAAAAGTGGTATTCGTCCATACGCCTACAAGAAGCCAGATCATTGGGGCAATGCATCAGCGCTGCAGGTTGAGCCCGCACTGGATGAGGAGCCTTGCTTTGATTAAGCGAATCGATGAAATGCTCAAGCTCTGGGCGCAGGATCTGCATTCGCCAGTGCCGGAAGGTTCCGGTGGGCCAAGTGGCGGCAACATGATTGCCATGCTGATGGAGTGCAAAGGGGAGTTGATACGCGGCACGCGTGGCAGTCGGGTACTGTTAGATGAATCGGCCGACATCGAGCTCATCGTCAACAAGCACTTGCCGCCGCAGCTGTCGGTCGTCGTGCGTGAACACTACTGCAACCACGAAAGCTTCCTGTCGCAGAAGTACACCCACTGTGGGTGTAGTCGCGATACCTACTATCAGCGCCTGCATGAAGCGCACCTGCACATTGCCGGCATGCTGATGGGGAAGGCTGCGTGACCTTTCGCACACTTGCGCCTACAACTGTCTTACTGTCCGGCCTTGCCCTACCTCAAATTTGCAAGGTAGGACTGCTGGAGGCCGCGCATTCCGTGGCCTGTCCTACCTCCCTACCTAATATCGCACGACGCACACATGAGCGTAGCGCGTCGCATCACGCGCCGCTGGCGCGCATGCGTTTTTTTAGTTTTCTCTCTTTACACGAGAAAAAGTTAAAAGAGGTAGGGCAGTAGGGTAAGGCCCCGAATTCAGCGGGCTCTAGCTGTCCTACCTCCCTTTTGAATAGTGGGGCAGGTAGGACAGCGCCGGAGGCGCTGGAAGCCGAAATAAAGATATTCACCGACATTGCCTAGACGTAGACCAGACATTCGCCGGGTGGCATTAAAACAGGGTTGCTGCCACCGGAATCCACCTGTAAAAAGTAGTCATCTTCGATAGGTGCGACCGCGAGCAGCGGGACACACCACCACACTGAACCCGGCCATTGCGCCGGGTTTTTGCGTTTATGGGGTAGGGCGATGACGAACGAGCAGCAGGCACTAATTGAGATGCCGATCTGGATGGTGATCTTACTGTCCTTGATCGGCGGCATTTCCGGCGAAGCATGGCGGGCCGACAAGGCGGGGGTGAGTGGCTGGTCATTGGTTCGCCGCTTGCTGCTTCGATCCGGGGCCTGCGTCGTCTGCGGGCTTTCGACCATGATGTTGCTGCACGCTTCGGGCATGTCGGTCCTGGCGGCGGGGAGCATCGGCTGCCTCACTGCGATGGCCGGCGCCGATGTAGCCATCGGCCTGTACGAACGCTGGGCTGCCAAACGCCTGGGCGTATGCGATGTGCCGCCCTCGGGCAGTGGTCAGGTCTGATCCGCTGGAGGCCACGTAATACGTTGCCTGTAGCGTTTCGCGCCAAAATGAGGCGCCGAAAATTCGCCGGGGACCCTGGGGGCATTCGAGGGACACGGGGCATGAAACCCGCGGGAAGGCGTTAGCGGGTGGGCTGCCAGCTTACTGAAATTCAATCCATTGAAATTGAAAGGTTTCCATTGAAAAGCCGTTGAAAAGGAGGGCTTATGACGGATCCACTGTTTCTGTCTAAAAGCGCTTTCGCGGCTCGCATCGGCAGGACGCCGAGTTACATCACCTGGCTCAAAGGCAACAATCGCCTGGTCCTGTCGCCGGACGGCAAGATGGTCGACGTGCTGGCAACTGAAGCGCTGATCGTCGAAACCGCCGACCCCAGCAAGGCCGCCGTAGCTGCTCGACACCAGCAGGACCGGATCCAGCGTGACGTTTACAGCCAACTGTCCCCCCTGGTCGAGCCGACTAACACGGCTGCGCCGCAGCAGCCTATTGCTGTCGGCGCCAAGGGCCACGACTTCCAGAAGGCTCGCGCCATGCGCGAACACAACCTGGCGCAGCTGGCCGAGATCGAGCTGCACAAGGCGCAGGGCTCACTGGTAGCCAGGGATGCTGTCGAGATGGGGGCGTACAACGCGGGGCGCCATCTGCGCGACCAGCTGTTCGGCCTGTTGCCCCAGCTGTCCCACAAGGTTGCAGCCATGACCGATCCCTGGGACATCGAGAAACACCTGGCGGCGACACTTCGTAAATCACTGGAGGAGGCTGAGCGCATGTCCTCGTCCGACCTTGAACGAGCAATGACAACGAGCTGACCTATGACCACGGAATTTCCTGACGGTGACCGTGCGTACCGTGAGGCGTATTTCCGTGGGCTACGTCCTGACCCTGACCTCTGGATCGACGAGTGGGCCGATGAGTACATGCGCATCCCTCGCGATACCGGCGCGCCTGAGCCCGGCCAGTACCGCACTGATCGGACGCCGTACGCTCGCGAACCCATGCGCTGCCTGTCACCGGCACACCCGTGCCGGCGGGTGGTCACCATGGTGGCCTCGCAACTGATGAAGACGCAGATCGCCTTGAACTGGATGGGCGGCCTGATCCACATGGCACCGTCCAACATCCTGGCGCTGTTGCCCAGTCTGAGCCTGTCCAAGCGGGTTTCCGGACGGATCAGCAAGACGATCAAGGCGACCCCAGTACTAGCGAAGCGAGTAGCGGCCAGCCGCTCGCGGGATGCCCGCAACACCATGGATACCAAGGAGTTCGAGGGCGGCGCCTTGTATGTCACCACGGCGGGCTCGGCTGCCAACCTTTCCGAATTGTCGGCACGCTACATCTACGGCGATGAGGTCGACCGTTGGGAGAATGACGTCGGCCAGGAGGGTGATCCCATCGTGCTGGCAGAGACGCGGGCGACCAACTTCGGGCGCAATGCCAAGATCTACTTTTCCAGCTCGCCGACGATCAAGGGCGCCTCGCGGATCGCGGACCTGTTCGAGTCCAGCGACCAGCGTTACTACTACGTGCCGTGCCCTTCATGCGGGCATATGCAGGTGTTGGAGTGGGAGCGGCTGCTCTATAGCAAGGACTACCGCATGGTTCACTACCAGTGCGCCGCGCCTGAATGTGACGTCCTGATCGAGGAGCATCACAAGACCGACATGCTCGCCCGTGGCGAGTGGCGTGCCCATGGCAGCGGCGATGGCAAGACGGTCGGTTTCCACCTGAATGCCCTCTACTCACCGATTGGTTGGAAGGACTGGGCCTCGCTTGCCGAGGAGTTTGAAGACGCTAAGAAGGCCCAGGCCAAGGGAGACATGGGCCTGATGCAGGTGTTCTACAACACTCGGCTCGCTAAGGTCTGGGACAGCGCGCAAGAGCAGACCAAGGCTGAAGTGTTGATCGCTCGGGCACGACTGGAGACCTACACCCTTGGCAGTATGCCGGTGGGCGTGCTGATGCTGACCGGCGCAGTCGACGTCCAGGCCAACCGCCTGGAGCTGATGGTGATGGGTTTCGGCGTCGGTATGGAGCGCTGGGTGGTTGATCACCAGGTGATCTGGGGCGACCCGGCCGACGAGCGCACCTGGGCGGTTTTGGATGAAAAGCTCAAGGCCCGATATCGGCATCCCTGCGGTGTTGCCTTGGCGATCCTGGCGACGGGCGTCGACTCTGGTGGTCACCACACCGATGAGGTGTACCAGTTCTGCCGCGTGCGGCGCTGGCGCAACGTATTCGCGCTCAAGGGGGCGAGCAAGCCCGGTAAGCCGGTGATCGCTCAGCGGCCATCCATGGTTGACGTGACGTGGAAGGGGCAGACCGAGCGCGGCGGCGCCGAGCTGTGGTTTGTCGGTACCGACACCGCGAAGGACTGGATCTACAACCGCTACGCCTTCGAGGACGGACCCGGTTCGCTGCACTTTGCCAACGACCTTCCGGACGAGTTCTTCGCCCAGTGCGTGGCCGAGCGCAAGGTCGCCCGGTACGTCAAAGGCTACAAGCGTATCGAGTGGGTCAAGGGCAAGGCCGAGCGCAACGAAGCGCTCGACCTGATGGTGTACTGCCTGGCGATGGCGCATTACCTGGGCATCAACCGCTACCAGGAACATGACTGGGAGCGGGTACGCCAAGCGCTGGCTCAGTCCGGTTTGTTCGACGATGTGTTGGGCGTCAAGCCCGTACAAGGCGAGCGCGTCGATGCTGACGAAACACCAGCACCGGTTGCGGCGCGTCAGTCGTTACCTGCACCGGCACCTACAGCACGACCTGCAGCACCTGTGGTCCAGCCGCGACCCGCTACACCCCCACAACGCCGCAGTTCCACCAGCGGTTACCTGAAGAGACGTTGATATGTCGTTTACCCCGAAGCACCTCGAAGTCATCGAGCGCGCCATTGCACGCGGTGAAAAGACCGTGCGCTATAGCGACCGCACGGTGGAGTACCGCTCTATCGACGAACTGCTCAAGGCACGCGACGAGATCCGCACGTCGCTGAGCCAAGCCGCCGGGCCGCGTTCTCGCGTGATCCGGCTTACCCACGGAGGCAAGGGAATCTAATGGCCCGACATTATCCGACGCTTACCCGTAACGGATTCTTGCTGCCGTCGAACATCAAGGCCAGTTACGAAGGCGCCGGGGAGGGCCGACGTTCGGCCAGTTGGGAGGCTACGGACAACGGCATCAACAGCATCAACACCCCGGCGCTGCGTAACTTGCGGGCACGCTCCCGGGCGGCGGTGCGCAATGACCCGTATGCCTTCAACGTCATCGACAAGCGCGTCAGCAACCTGATCGGCACTGGCATCACGCCCAGGCCGACCACGGACGATGCGGCACTGCGCAAGCTGAAGCAGCAGCTGTGGGACGATTGGGTGGATGAAGCGGATGCCGATGAGCTGACCGACTTCTACGGCATGCAGGCCCTGGTGGCGCGTACCGTGGAGACGGCTGGTGAATGCTTTGTGCGATTGCGACCCCGCAGCCCAAGTGATGGTTTGGCAGTGCCGCTGCAGTTGCAAGCGCTGGCCCCTGAATTTGTTCCTCACGACAAGTTCGAGCCGGCCAAAAACGGCAATGTCATCCGTGCCGGGATCGAGTTCAGCCCTGCCGGCAGGCGAGTGGCGTATTGGATGTATTTGGCGCATCCGCGTGACTCGTCGTCTTTGAATGCGGGTTACAACCAACTGGTACGCGTTCCTGCGGCCCAGGTGCTGCATATCTTCGAACCGATGGAGCCCGGACAGTTGCGCGGCGTACCGCGCTTGGCGCCGGTGCTGAAACGCCTGCGCAGCTTGGATAACTACGACGACGCGGTGCTGTTCCGGCAGGAAGTGGCGAACCTGTTCGCGGGCTTCATCAAGCGCCCGGCACCGGAGGCAACGCAGCAGCCTCGCGATCCCGTTACTGGCATGCCATTGAATGTTGACCGCGATGGCTTCACGCCTATGGTCGCCTTGGAGCCCGGCACCATGCAGGAGCTGGGTCCAGGTGAAGAGGTGGAATTCTCCAAGCCACCAGATGCCGGCAACAACTACCCGGATTTTATGCGGCAGCAGCTGATGGCTGCGGCGGCGGGTTCGGGCACGCCTTACGAGATCCTCACCGGCGACATGCGCGAGGTCAACGACCGGGCGCTGCGGGTGGTGCTCAACGAGTTCCGGCGTCGTTTGGAGCAGCTGCAATTTGGCGTGTACGTGCATCAGTTGTGTCGCCCGGTGCGGGCGGCCTGGATGGACATGGCGGTATTGTCCGGTGCCCTAGTGCTTGAGGACTACGCGCAACGCCGTCGCGAATACCTGCGCACCCGTTGGGTACCGCAAGGCTGGGCCTACATCCAGCCGGTTCAGGACGTACAGGCGCGGAGCATGGAAGTGAAGGCAGGCTTTGCGTCGCGCAGCGAGATGGTGCTGCGCACGGGCTACGACGCGGAAACGGTCGACGCGGAAAACGCCGCCGATCTCGCCAGGGCGACACACCTCGGACTCAACTACACGACTCTTGAAGCCATCGAGACGATTGATGACAAGGAACAACTATGAGCAAAAAAGCGAAACCTCGCGTTTACGATAAAGCTGGTAAGCAGGTAACCGTCGCGGACAAGAGCTGGTACACGCTCCAGGCCAGCGGCGAAGCCGAGCAGCGCAACATCGAGATCTTCGTCTATGGCGAGATCGGTGCTTGGGGCGTCACCGCCAATCAGTTCGTGCAGGATCTGCGCGCCATGGATGACGGCGTGTCACCGGTGATTGTTGCGTTCAACAGCATCGGCGGTGACCTGTTTGACGGCCTGGCGATCCACAACGCGCTGTCGCGCTTGGGCGAGCGTTGCACCGGTCGTATTGATGCCCTGGCGGCCAGCGCGGCCAGTGTCGCGGTCTGTGGCGCTCACCGGGTGGTGATCGCTGCCAACGCGATGTTGATGATTCACAACCCATACACCTTCACCGGTGGCGATGCGGAAGACTTCCGCCGCGTTGCGGATGTACTGGACCAAACGCTGGAAGCGATCATCGCGGCCTACAAGGCCAAGGCGCCGGATATCGACGAGGCCGAGCTTCGGCGCATGGTTAACGCTGAAACCTGGCTCACGGCCAACGAGGCGGTGGCACTTGGCCTGGCTGATGAAGTGGGGGATGGCCTCAAGGTCAGTGCCTGCCTCGGCCAGGGCAGTGTGCTGCAGCGGTTTCAGCATGCTCCGCCGGAACTTCTCGCCCAGCTCGATGAAGAGCCAGAGGTGGAATTGCCAGAGCCAAACAATCCACCGGCGCCGGCTCCCGTGGTGGACGCGGCAAAACTGGCGCTGATGGTCATGCAAGGCTGTGCTGCGGCGGGCATCAGCAACCTGGTGGAGCCACTGCTGGCCGCCACCAAGCTCGAAAGCGAAGCAGTAATTCAGGCGGCACTGACCAATGCAAAAGCCCTGCACGGTTTGTGCGTTGCCGCACGACTGCCCGAGCTGACCGGTGAATTCATCGCGGCCGGCCTGGACGAAGCTGCAGTCAGGGCGCGACTGTTCGACAAGCTGGTGGGCAGCGGCGGCGGCTTTGAAATCAACAACAGCCTGCCGCTGGACAATGACCCCGAACCCACGGTCAAGGCCAAGCAGGTCGACACCCACGCAATCTGGAGCTCCCGTCAGGCGGCTCAGAACGGAAACTCGAAAGGAGCAAGAGCATGAAAATTGAATCAATGCACGCAGGCGAGTTCCTGCTGTCCGAGGGTGCTGGCAACATTTCCCGCGAAGCGATCAATGTCGCCGCCGGCGCCGCTCTCGAACCGGGCCAAATCCTGGGCCTGATCACCGCAACCAGCGAATTCGCGCCGTATAAGCCTACTGCAGAGGATGGCACTGAAAATGCCATCGCGATCCTCTACGGGCCATTGGGCGAATCGGATGTGGTAAGGCGGGGTCGTGCCATTGTGCGGCTCGCCGAAGTCAGCGAAGTACATTTGACCGGGCTCGATCCCGCCGCCGAGAAGGCCCTGGGCGTCAACCACATCATCGTCCGTTAAGACGAGCACCCTGTTTATCTATCCCGCCGAGTGCGGGATTTTTCGTTTCTGGAGAGTACCCCATGGCCGATATCGCCATTTTTGAAGACGATGCATTCAGCGTCTCCTCGTTGACCGCTGCAATCAATGACCAGGAATACCTGCCGGGCCGCATCAGCAGCTTGGGCCTGTTTCGCGAAGAGGGCATCAGCACGATCACCGTTCAGATCGAGAAGGACGGCGACACTCTGGCCCTGGTGCCAGCGGGTGAGCGCGGTGCCTCGGGCCTGGTGGTCGGCGCGACCAAGCGCCAACTGATCCCTTTCAATACCGTGCACCTGCCGGAACGATTCACCATCAAGGCTGATGAGATCCAGGGTATTCGCGCTTTTGGCTCACGGACCGAGTTGCAGTCTGTGCAGGATGTGGTCAACAAGCGTCTGGCAAAGGCTCGCCGTCAACTGGATGCCACTCACGAATTCCAGCGCATGGGGGCCTTGAACGGCCAGGTGTTGGATGCTGACGGTAAGACCGTGCTGCTGGACATCTATAAAACCTTCGGCGTCCAACGTAAGAAGCTGCCGATGGGGTTAAAAGACCCCAATACCGATTTGCGCGTCCAAGCTGGCGAAGCTCTCGACATGCAAGAGGATGCATTGGGCAGCATCACCAGAAGCGGTTCCCGGGCGTTCTGTGGGAAAAACTTCTGGAACGAGTTGGTCAGTCATAACTCGGTTCAGAAAACCTACCTCAACTCGATGCAGGCTGCGGCCCTGCGTGGCGATGCCCGTGAAAGCTTCGAATTCGGGGGAATCGTCTGGGAGCGCTATCGCGGCAAGATCGCGGGTGTTTCATTCATCCACGACGACAAAGCGTTGCTTATTCCTGAAGGCGTTCCGGACCTGTATATCTCGTCCTTCGCACCGGCTGACTATATGGAAACGGTCAACACCCAAGGCATTCCGTACTACAGCAAGATCGAGCCGCTGCCCTTCAATAAGGGCGTAGCAGGTGAAGCCCAGTCCAACCCGCTGCATATGTGCACACGGCCTCTGGCGCAGATCCTGCTGGAGATGTAACCGTGGCCTTCCGCGATCTGATCGACGACATCGACGACGTGGTGTTCGAAACCCTGGGCGACTCCGCCCAGATCGAAGGCCGCGACGAGCCAGTGTTGGGCATGTTCATGGCGCCATGGAAGGCGCCGCAGTTTGGCAAGACCCAAACGGCCATCCGAGAGCCGCGCTTTGAGATCCGCGTACGTGATTCGGACGGCCTGATCAAAGGCCTGCGCGTCACTGTCGATCTGCCGGTCCTGGACGGCGGCGGGGAATATGACCTGCTGCAGCTGGAGCCTGGTGGTGACGGCCTGGTGGCCCTGATCTTGAGGAAGCGTCCATGAGTGTCGGCAGCTACGCCCAGCAAAAACGCGACGGTGGGTTGATCAACATTCAGCCGTCACTGGCAGACCTGAAGCGCTTTCAGGACTTCGGCCGGCTGGTGCCAAAGGCAGCAGCTGCTGCACAGCGGCGAGCGATCAACAAAACCCTCGGGTGGCTGCGTACTCACATCGCTAGGGCTGTGGGTAAACAAGAGCGCATTGCCATTGGCGCCGTCCGGCAACGTTTGCGGGCTTACCCCACCAGCGGCGGTGCGATGCGCGGCAAGTTGTGGTTCGGCCTCAACGCGATCGAGGCCAGCCGCATCGGTCGGGTGCGTCAGACCGGCCGGGGTGTGTCGGTGGCGGGGCGTCGCTATCAGGGTGCATTTTACAAGCAGGTGTACGGCGGCAGCGCCGATATCTGGATCCGTACTGCGAGCAAGCACTTCAACAGCGATGATTACCCTGAGGCGACTCAGGGCCGTCGGCGAAGTGGTTTCGTTGAGGAAAACGACAACCGCTTTCCTCTGGCGAAAGCCAAGGTATCGCTGGAGCAGGCCCGGCCGCACTTTGAGGCGTGGATCAAACGCGCCGATGAACAGTTGCTGGTAGTCCTCGAGCAAGAGCTCAATTACGAACAGCAGAAGTATCTGAAGGGGAGCGCCAATGTCCGATGAGCCGTTCAGCCTGAGCCAGCTGTACCAGGCTATCGAGCAACACCTGACGGAGCATCTGTCCGGTATTCAGGCGGTAGTGTTTTGGCCTGATATTCCGGAAAACCAAGGCATCCCTTTGCCTTCGGTGTTTCTCGAAATGGCTGAGTTTGAGCCGGGTATCGATATCGGTACCGGCGAAACCAGCCTGGTCTGCAAGTTTGAGGCCCGGGTCATTGTTGACCCGATACAAGCCAATCATCATGAACAGGCCGTACACCTAGTGTCGCAGCTGGCCGTGCTGCTCCGACAGCAAAGCTGGGGACTTGAGGTCAATGTCGCGCAATTTGAGCGAGCCACTCAGGATTGGACCAAGCCTGAGCTGGATGGCTATGTCGTGTGGGTGGTCGAGTGGACTCACCAAGTCTATTTGGGGATGGAGGTTTGGCCTTTCCCTGAAGAGAAGCCCAGCATGCTTAGACTCAACCTTGAAGCGTACCCGGACGTTGATAGTCCAGGGGGCGCGCCATGAGTTATCAGACGGGCGAGCATGACCGGATGATCGCGGCCATGTTGATGCCGTGTGTGGTGGTCGGGGTGGACCTGATGGCCCCGGCGGTGCGAGTCAAGTCGGGTGAGTGGGTGAGTGCCTGGGTGCGCTGGCACAGCCAGGCGGCAGGGAAGGCCCGACACTGGCGTGCACCGAGCTTGGGCGAGCAGGGGATTTTGTTCAATCCCAGCGGCCAGGCAGGAATGGGCACGTTTGTACCCGGGCTGTATGGCGGCGCCGGTGCCCCACCGGATAACCGTGATCATGTCGAGGTGTGGCGGTTCG
>Ga0247730_1000894_pt1 | contig 18454 bp, 16 predicted proteins | sample UWRJL073202C2_FD_180959 | JGI IMG/M metagenome (GOLD analysis project Ga0247730, IMG submission 180959) | Plant litter microbial communities from Arlington Agricultural Research Station in Wisconsin, United States - UWRJ-L073-202C-2 | ecosystem: Environmental > Terrestrial > Plant litter >... | reverse complement strand
AAACAGGTCGGCCCTTGTGGCAAAGCCGTAATAAGGGCTGTTGTAGATGACCGCCGGAACATCCGGCGCGGCCGAAAGAATGGCCTTGAAATGCGCCTTTTGTGCCAGCGCGGAAGAGCCGCGCGACAGAACGCGCGGGATCACCATCAGGCCCTGGGCGCCGACCTTCTGCGCGTGTGCAGCATGGGCAACGGCCGAAGCGCTGTTTATGCCGCCCGTGCCGACGATGACAGGCACTCCGGCTGCGACCAGGCGCTCGACGCCTTCCATCCGCTGCGCATCCGTCAACAGCGGCCAGTCTCCCATCGAGCCGCAGTAGACGACGGCGGACATGCCATCGGCAATCAGTTGTCTGGCCTTGCGGACAAGCGCATCGAAGTTGGGACTGCGGTCTGCATTGCAGGGTGTCATCAGCGCCGGGACGACGCCGGAAAAAATCTGAGCCTTCATGTCGATCTCATCATGGTCTTGGCGAAGGATCGTAGCGATCCGCCTTCCAGAACCATAATAGCGCTTTGTATTCTTTTTGTCGACAGTGATTTCGAGCAAATTTTGCTGCTGTTGTCGCCCTCGACGCCGTGCATAGCAGCATCGCTCAGCGCCTTAATGAAGATGCCGTTGCGCTGCCGTGCTGCGTCGTCGAGATAATTTCGACCGGCGGCTTTCGCTTCAACCTTCGTCCAATTGAAAACCGCGGGGCAGGCGATATATCCCCCACATGGACGAATATTTCGACGCTGGTGTCTGCCGCAATTGCGGCGCTTCGCTGCAGACGAGATTCTGCCCGGCATGCGGCCAGAAGAAAGCCGAGCGTTTTGGCGTGGGGCATCTACGCGACGAGGCCTGGGAAAAGCTGCGCTGGTTCGAAGCCGATATGCTCAAGGCCGCCTTCAAGGTGGCGCTGCGGCCCGGGCAGGTGGCGCGCGACTATGTTCTCGGTCAGCGTAAAAATCATGTCCACCCGCTGAAGCTGCTGCTGGCAGCAATCGTCGTGCTGCTGCTGGTGATCGCACAGACGGACTACCTCAGTTCGTCCGATCCGACCCTGAGCAGGGCGATCGTACTGGTGCAGGCTTATTCCAAATGGTCTTTTTCGCTTGGCATCATCGCCGTGCTGGTTGCCTCCAACCTGGCTTTCTGGCGGCGCGGCGGCTTTAATTTCGTCGAGCATATGGTGCTGGCAACTTATACGCATTTTGTCATCATCGTCGCCAACATCATCAACCTTTCGCCGTTGCTGGTGCATTCGACGCCGGAACGGGTCGCCGCCCACCGCGCCTACGGCGTCTATTACATGGGCTGGGTCGAGGCCGGCATCGTCTGTCTCGCCTTCGGCCAGTTCTTTGCCATCAATTGGCGCCGGCAATGGTGGTGGCCGGTGGCCGGTGCGGCCCTGTTCTGGCTCGTCAAGCAGGGTCTGTTTTATCTCTATGCCCGCGCAGTGATCCGCATCGTGCTGGCGCAACTCAGTTGAACCGGCAAAATGAAAAGGAAGTTCTCATGAAGACCTTGTTTGCGCCGACCGCATTGACAGCGTTACTGCTTTGCATGCCGCTGCCTGCGGCGGCGGCGGGTTCGAAAGTGCCGTGGCCATCGCTGCAGGATGCGGCAATCTGCGGGCCGATCTTTGACAGGCTCAAACAGCGGGAGCAGGGAACGCTGCTGGCCCAGGCCGAGCCCGGTTCGCCGCCAACAGCCAGCTCCGCACGGGACCAGCAGCAGGAGGAAAAGCCCGACGAGGACAAGCTGGCAACGCAGCTCAGCGCCCTGCTGCAGGCCTGCTCCTATGACGGCAAGGCAATTACGGTCGACCCGCGCGCGCTGACCACCCCGGCCGCGCCACAAAGCGCCGAGGCGGTGGCTGCGATCATGCGCTTCACCGGCTTGCCGCAGAATTTCAGGATCATCGAGAGCAACGTCCCCAATGCTGCGGCGATGATCGTGCTCGGGCCGGATGGCCTCGCCCAGAGGGTGATCGCCTACAATCGCCAGTTCGTCGAACGGCTGCATCGCGTCGCCGCCGGCAGTGACTGGCCGGCGGTATCGATCATGGCACATGAAATCGGCCATCATCTGTCCGGCCACACGCTGATGCCGGGTGGCAGCCAGCCGCTGATCGAGCTCGAGGCCGACAAGTTCTCCGGCTTCGTGTTGTTCAAGATGGGCGCTACGCTGGCGGATGCGGAAAAAGCGATTGCCACCTTGGTGCCGGAAGCCGACGGCCCGACCCATCCCGGCCGCAAGCGCCGGCTGGCGGCAATCGAGGCCGGCTGGACGGATTCCTGCCGCCAGCAGCAGGAGGGTTGCGACGGAGCGCAAGTGACCAAGGCCCGGCCGCAGGAGCCTGAGGTCGCAGCGCGGCCGGCCGGCGCAAAGTCGCAGGCGGCAACGCCGAACACTCAACCTCAGCCGCAGCCTGCCCAGCCCAAGACCGCCCAGCCAAAGACCGCCCAGTCGCAGCCGGCTGAAACCCGGCCATCTCAAGCACCTGGCGAACCGCCGGTCGTGCCTTTGCCGAATATCCCAAGTGCCACCGACATCGACATTCCTTCGCTCGGCAACGACGGGCGAACCAAGGGCGGAACGGCACAAACGGTAACGCGGGATCGCCTGCCGCGGCTCGACGCGGCGGCCACCCCCTCGAAATTCGATCGCTTCGTCTATGACGAGGCTGGCGTGTTCGACCCGGCGGTGAAGGAAAAACTGGCAACGATCGCCTTCCAGTTTGCCGCCGCGACCAAGGTCGAGATTGTTACCATCGTCACCGACGATCTGCAGGGCCGCAGCCCGGACCAGTATGCGCTCGACGTCCTGCGGCAATTGAGGGTCGGCAAACTCGATGTCGGCAACGGCGCGGTGCTGGTGGTCGTGCCGGGCACACGCGAGGTCGGTGCCGCCCTCGGTCCCGGCTTGCTGGTTCAGTACGACACGGCCGCACCCCTGAAAGCCTATCTGAAGGGTTTCCTCGACGTGGTTGCGGGCGGCGGTCGGGCACAGAGCGCCAGCCGGTTGATTGCAGATGCCAGCTACCGCGTCATGCGCGATACCAAATCTCTGGAATGGGTGGTGCGCTACAACAGTCTGGACGCCATGCTTGCGACGGCGGACAGAGCCCGGGCCGAACTTGCCCGCACCGGCGCCGCCTATGACCCGGCCAAGGACCCGACCTGGCGCAAGCTGCTGCGCATCGATGCTACCGTCATCTCGAAGAATCCGGATCCCGCCGATCGGAAACTCGGTATCAACGCCCCCAAGGCCCGAGATATCGGCCCGGCCATGCATGTGCGCACAGCCGGCGGCCGGGATGCGGTGCTCTATGTCAGCCCCAACGTGCCGGCGCTGATGCCGATTGCGCTGGAGGAGGGCCGGACCTACGCGTTTGTCGCCCGCGACAGTTTCTTGGCCGGCGACACGCCGCAGTTCGACCTGATCAGCTACGATCGCCTGGATTAAGGCCGGACACTAATCGATCGACGCTCGAAACAGATCGACGCTGGTCTTTGCGGCCGCGGCCAGCAGCCTGGCGTCACTGGATATGGTCAGCAGATCAAAGCCCCATCCGGCCGCTTTCGCGGCATAATCGGCGTGGCCGTTGTGCAGCCCGGCGCGCTTTCCGGCCTTTTTCGCCGCCTCCAGAATGGTGCGGATCGTTTCGATCATTTCCGGTTCGGTGCGATCGAAGCCGGTCGGAAACCGCCGGCCGTAGAGGCTGATGGCGAGGTCCGCGGGGCCGATATAAATTCCATCCAGGCCTGGCGTCGCAAGAATGTCATCGAGGTTGGAGAGGGCCTGTTCGGTCTCGATCATCGCAAGACAAATGATCTGCGTGTCCGCAACGGCGAAATAATCGGCGCCGACCGACAAGGAGGCGCGTATAGGACCAAAGCTTCGCACGCCTGTCGGTGCATAACGACAGTAGGACACAAGCTCCTCTGCCTGCTGCCGGGTATTGATCATCGGGCAGATGACCCCCAGAGCGCCGGCATCCAGCGACTTCATGATATGCGTCGGATCGAGCCAGGGAACGCGTATCATCGGCGACACCCCGCTTGCCCGCATGGCCTGCAGCATCGAGACGGCGCCCTGATAATCGACAAGCCCGTGTTGCAGGTCGATGGTCAGCGCGTCATAGCCCTGGGCTGCCATGATTTCGGCCGTAAACGCGTTGCTGACCGCCAGCCAGCCGTTGAGAACCGCCTTATTTTGCGCCCACAGCGCCTTGATCGGGTTCATCATCCCAACTCCCTATTTGTTGACGCGGCAGCAAACACCGGATGCCGGCCGGACGACAAAGCCGACCAAATTCAACGCCCGTTCTGGTTTCGCCATTCTGCAAATTCCAGTCTGGGCGCTTCACTGGTGGCCGGATAAAGCCCGATGATGGTTGCCCCGTTCTGGACCTTTTCCAGCACGAAATCCTCGTATGCCGTCATCTCGACCACTTCGTCGGCAATCTCGTCTGCCAGGTGGGCGGGAATGACCATTACGCCTTCGTTGTCACCGACCAGCACGTCGCCCGGCCAGACGGCGACATCGCCGCAACCGATCGGCACGTTGATGTCAATCGCCTGATTGAGGGTCAGATTAGTCGGGGCGGACGGGCGGTGGTGATAGGCGCGGATGTCGAGTTCTGCAATTTCCGGGCTGTCGCGAAAGCCGCCATCGGAGACGACGCCGACCACACCGCGGACCTGCAGTCGGGAAATCAGGATCGAGCCAGCAGAGGCGGCGCGGGCATCCTTGCGGCTGTCCATCACCAGCACGCTGCCGGGCGGGCATTGCTCGACGGCTGCGCGCTGCGGATGGGCCGGATTTCGGAACACCTCCAGCTGGTTCAGGTCTTCGCGGGCCGGAATGTAGCGTAAAGTGAAGGCCTGGCCGACCATGTTGTCTTTCTTGGCCGAAAGCGGATGGACGTCCTGGATGAACTGGTTGCGCAGGCCGCGCTTGAACAGGGCGGTAGCGATGGTCGGCGTCGAGACGCCCATGTATTTCTGGCGGGTCTCCGGGCTGAGAACATATTCGGTCATGCGGTTTCCTTCGTGGTCAATAAATGTCGGGTTCGGGGGCGGACGGTCCGAATTTGGTTTCCAAAAAATCAAAATCGGCACCAGTATCGGCCTGCTGCACATGGCGGGCAAACATCCAGCCGTAGCCGCGGCCGGTTTTCTGCGCCGGCTTTTGCCATTCGCCACGGCGGCGATCGAGTTCGGCCTCGTCGACCAGCATGTCGATCCGCCGGTTTGCGAGATCCAGCTTGATGATGTCGCCGGTCTTCAACAAGGCAAGCGGCCCGCCGACAAAGGATTCCGGCGAGACGTGCAGGATGCAGGCGCCATAGCTGGTGCCGCTCATGCGGGCATCCGAAAGGCGCAGCATGTCGCGATGGCCTTTCTTGAGTAGGGCCTTCGGCATCGGCAGCATGCCCCATTCCGGCATTCCGGGGCCGCCCTGCGGTCCGGCACCGCGCAGAACCATGACGTGATCGGGGGTGATGTCGAGGTTTTCATCATCGACGGCCGCCTTCATCTCGGGATAGGTATCGAATACCAGCGCCGGGCCCTCATGCTGATGAAAGCGCGGATCGCAGGCGGCCGGCTTGATGACCGCGCCGGTGGGTGCCAGATTACCGGTCAGAACCGCAAGCGATCCCTCGTGATACAGCGGATTGTCGAGCGAGCGGATGACGTCGTCATTGTAGCACTTTGCACCGTCGAGCGTTTCGCCGAGCGGTACACCGCTGACGGTCATCGCCGAGAGATCCAGCTTCGACGACAGTTTTGACATCAGCGCCCGCAGCCCGCCGGCATAATAAAAATCCTCCATCAGGTATTTTGTGCCGGTCGGGCGGATATTGGCCAGCACCGGCGTATTGCGACCGGCGACATCCAGATCGTTCATCGACAACTCGACCCCAGCTCTTCGTGCCATCGCCAGCAGATGCACCACCGCATTGGTGGAACAGCCGGTGGCCATGGCCACGGCAACCGCGTTGAATACCGCTGCCCGGGTCAGGATTTTGGACGGAACCAGATCCTCCCAGACCATCTCGACGATTCTCCGGCCGACAGCCGAGGACATGCGGATATGATTGGAGTCGGCGGCTGGAATAGAGCTGGCGCCGGGAAGTGTCAGGCCCATGGCTTCGGCGATTGCGGTCATCGTACTGGCCGTCCCCATCGTCATGCAATGGCCGTAGGAGCGGGCAATGCCAGCCTCGACGTCGACCCATTCGCTTGCCGAAATCGTGCCGGCGCGCCGCTCGTCCCAGAATTTCCAGGCATCTGAGCCCGAACCCAGCGCCTCGCCGCGGTAATTGCCGCGCAGCATCGGGCCGGCCGGCAGATAGATCATCGGCAGCCCCATGCTGACAGCGCCCATCACCAGGCCAGGCGTGGTCTTGTCGCACCCGCCCATCAGCACGGCGCCGTCGACCGGATGCGAGCGCAGCAGTTCTTCCGCTTCCATCGCCAGCATGTTGCGATAGAGCATGGTGGTCGGCTTGACGTAGCTTTCCGACAGCGAAAGCGCCGGCAGTTCCAGCGGAAATCCGCCGGCCTGGAAAATGCCGCGCTTCACATCCTCGACCCGATGCTTGAAATGGGTATGGCAGGGATTGGCGTCCGACCAGGTATTGAGGATGGCGATCACCGGCTTTCCGGTCCACTCCTCCGGTGCATAGCCCATCTGCATGGTGCGCGAGCGGTGGCCGGAACTTCTCAGGTCGTCAGGCGCAAACCAACGGGCACTGCGCAATGTTTCGGGTGTCTTTCTGGTGATCATGTGGTTCTGCCTTCATGGAATAGGGCGGCGGGCACGCAGGGAAAGGCGGACAATCATTCCTTCATGCCCCACTTCTGGATCGTGTGACGCTCGATCGTCTGGAACACCAGATTTTCAACGATTAGCCCGATGATGATGACGGTCAGCAGACCGGCAAACACGGCTGGAATGTCGAGCAGGTTGCGGTTTTCGAATATGAACCAGCCCAGTCCGCCCTGTCCGGACGAGACGCCGAACACCAGTTCGGCCGCGATCAGCGTGCGCCAGGCAAAAGCCCAGCCGATCTTCAGGCCGGTGAGAATCGACGGAAACGCGGCAGGCACCAGAATGCGCAGCACATAGGAAAACCCTGTCAGCCCGTAATTGGCCCCGACCATCCGCAGGGTGCGCGACACCCCGAGAAATCCCGCATGGGTATTGAGCGCGACGGCCCACAGGACCGAGTGTACCAATACGAAAACCAGGCTGGAGGCGCCCAGCCCGAACCAGATCAGCGCCAGCGGCAGCAGCGAGATCGCCGGCAGCGGGTTGAACATCGCCGTCATGGTTTCGAGAAAGTCTGTGCCGATCTGGGTGTTGATCGCCAAAATCGTCAGGATCGCGGCCAGCAGGGTCCCGGCGACATAACCGGTGATCAGCACTTTCAGCGTCGTCCAGATGCGGGCGGGCAGAACACCATCGGCGAACCGATCATAACCGGTGATCAGCGTGTCGCTGAGCGTTGGAAACAGCAGCGGGTTGTCGAGATAGCTGGCATAGACCTGCCAGATGATGGCCAGCACGATGATCAAAAGGGTCTTGCGTACGGCGCCGATGCCCCAGACCAGTTCCAGCGGGCTGAGCTTCTGTTCGACGGCGCTGATATTCGAAAGCGGCTGGTTGGTGGTGACATCGGCAGCCATGATGATCTGCGGGGTGGTCATGACGGCTACTCCTAATGTTTTTCTTCGGAGAAAAGCAGATTGTGGATGTCGCGCTCGAGGCTCGCGGCGCTGCCGTCGTCGGTGCGGACCTTGTCGACATCGATCACTTCGGCTTTGACCCGGCCCGGATGCGGCGACAGCAGCAGGATGCGGTTGGATATCTTGATCGCTTCGGCGATCGAGTGAGTGACGAAGATCACCGTGAATTTCGTGTCTTCCCAGAGCTGCAGCAATTCGTCCTGCATCTGCCGGCGCGTCAGCGCGTCGAGAGCGGCGAATGGTTCGTCCATCAGCAGGATGTCGGGCTGCATCGCCATGCCGCGCGCAATGGCCACGCGCTGCTTCATGCCGCCAGACAATGTATGCGGGTAGCTGTCAACGGCACGGGTGAGCTTGACCTTGTCGATATATTCGCGCGCCCGTTCCTCGGCTTCTACCCGTGGCAGCTTTCGCGCCACCAGCAACGGAAACATCACGTTTTCGAGCACTGTCTTCCAGGGCATCAGCTGGTCAAACTCCTGGAACACCATCATCCGGTCGGCGCCGGGCTTTTTTACCGGGCGGCCATTGATGTGGATCGAACCGCTGACCGGCGTCATGTAGCCACCGACCGCTTTCAACAGCGTCGACTTTCCGCATCCGGAGGGCCCGAGCAGCACGAAACGGTCGGACTGACTGACGCTGAAACTAACGTTCTCGGTGGCAGTGATCAGCAGATTGGGTGTCTTGTAGCGCAGGGTGACGTTTTCGACGCTGAGCAGCGGCTTTGCCGGCGGCGCCGCGGTGACGCCACTGCCGACCGGCGCGGGGGCCTGAAGCATGGGTATTCTCCGTGATGGAATGGGTTGGCTGCGGCTAAAATCGCAATGTCGCCGCAGCCCGGTCCGGATCAGTTGCCGTTGAGGTCGGCCGATTCCGGCAGGTAGTAATCGGTCCAGGCCTTCGGCAGGGTCTTCAGCGTGCCGACCTTGTGCAGGTGTTCGGCAAACTTCATCGTGCCTTGCGGATCCGTACGGAATTCATCCATGTGCGGCTCCTTCATGATCGCCATCAGGTCGTCGAGGCTGGTCTTGTCGCCGGATACGGTCTTGTAGGCTTCCAGTGCGGCCTTCGGATCGGCCTTGATGAACTTGACCGCTTCTTCCGTAGCCAGCCTGACAGCCTTGATCAGTTTTGGATTGCCTTCGGCAAATTTTGTGGTGGTGAAGAAGGTTGCCTGCGTCAAAGCCCCGCCGACGATATCACGCGAGTCTATCACCTTGTGGACGCCGGATTGCTTCAGTTCGATATACTGGAAGGGCGGTGCGGAAAAATGGCTGGCTACTTCATGCTGGCCGTTGGCGATGGCCGCGACCGCATCAGGGTGTCCGAGCTGGACGGTGTTCGGATCGAATTTCTTGATCTGGTCGTCACCATACATCTTGGCCGCCGCCATCTGCAGCAGGATGGCCTGGGTGGAGACACCCACCGTTGGCACGGCGATCTTGTCCGTCGGGCCGATATCCTCCAGAGATTTTATGCGCGGATCACGCGACACCATGATCACCGGCTGCGCCGAGCTGGTGACGATGCCCTTGACCTTGCCTTTTGTGCGATCCCACAGCAGAAGCAAATTGCCCGTGCCGGTATTGACGATATCGACATTGCCGGCCAGCAGCGCATCGGTCTGGGCGCCACCACCGCTAAAGGTGCGCCATTCGACCGTGACACCCGCCACGCCATCGGCGGCCGCATGTTTCTCGATCAGCTTCTGCGTCTCCATCACGTGGCTTGCAAGATACAGAATGCCGGGTTGGCGGGTGATGGAAATATTGGTCTTTTCCTGCGCAAGCGCAGCCGAGCCAAGACCGACTGCCAGCGAAAGCGCGGTTATGCCGCGGATCAGAGATTTCATATTTTCCTCCCAGAAAATCTTTGTGCGCAGAAGCGCCTGTCGACGTCTGTCCTCCCGACAGCGCCTAATTTCATTAAAGCACTAATGCATCAGTGCATCAATGAAAAAATTGTGGTTTAGTCATTTCGCAGCAGTTTAGGAAAGATGACAATGAACGGACGCGTAGGTGAAACTGTCCTCGACCGGTCACGGCAGGTGGCAATCCAGATCCACGAAATCCTGAGAGACCGTATTCTGTCTGTCGAACTCGTGCCGGGTTCAATCCTGTCGCGGGCCTCGCTTCAGCTCGAATTCGGGGTCAGCCAGACGCCGGTACGCGACGCCCTGATGCGGTTGCAGGAGGAGGGGATGGTCGATGTCTATCCGCAATATGCGACTGTCGTGGCGCGGATCGACATCGCCCATGCCCGCCAGGCGCAGTTCCTGCGTCTTTCCATCGAACTGGAAGCGATTCGACGTCTGACGGAAGAGAGTCCTTCAGAGACTGCGGATGTGTTGCAGGCCATCTTGCTGAGGCAGGAGACCGTCGCGTCACCGCAGACCTATGACGTGTTTGACGAACTCGATCGCGCCTTTCATCGTACGCTTTACGAGCGGGCCGGAATTCTAGCACTCTGGTCGACGGTGCGCAGGCAGAGCGTCCATCTCGATCGGCTGCGCCGTCTCAACCTGCCGATGCCGGGGAAGATGCAGAACGTGGTCGATGACCACCGCAATATCGTTGATAGCGTACGTCACGGCAATCGGCAGTCTGCCGCTGAGGCGCTTCGCAAACATTTGTCTGGAACGCTATCCATCATTGATCTGATCAGTGAAAAATTTCCCGATTATGTTCGGCTTTGATCGGCACCTCGATTTGAAGCTTTCGTGAGTCCCCAGTTGAATTGGTAGAAGACGACGACCCGCGACGCGCCGGAGAAACTCTGACAAGGGATTTGGAACCAGGACCAGGATGAATGCGGCGCCCACACGCATCCTGGTCGACCATGACGATATGACAGATGGTCCGCGTCGGACAGTCCGTCATTGTTCGTGGCATCAAGCCTTGATGAAGGCCAGCAGATCGGCGTTGAGAATCTCGGCATTGGTCGTCAGCATACCATGCGGGAAGCCCGGATAGGTCTTGATCGTGCCGTTCTTCAGCAGCTTGATCGACTTGTGGCCTGCAGCCACGATCGGCACGATCTGATCGTCCTCGCCATGTAGAACCAGGGTCGGCACGGTGATCGCCTTCAAATCCTCGGTCTGGTCGGTTTCCGAAAACGCCTTGATGCCATCGTAATGGGCGTTTGCGCCACCCATCATGCCCTGACGCCACCAATTCTGGATCACGCCCTCAAGCACATTCGCGCCGTCGCGATTGAAGCCATAGAATGGGCCTGCCGGAAGGTCGCGGAAGAACTGCGCGCGGTTGGCAGCCAATGCTGAACGCAGGCCATCGAACACTTCGACTGGTAGGCCTTCGGGATTGGCGGCCGTCTTCAGCATCAGCGGTGGGACTGCAGACACCAGCACCGCCTTGGCGACGCGGCCGGCCGGTTCGCCGTGCCTGGCTACGTAACGAGCGACCTCGCCGCCGCCTGTGGAGTGACCGATATGGACGGCATTCTTCAGGTCCAGCGCTTCGACGACGGCAAAGGCGTCGGCGGCGTAATGGTCCATGTCATGACCCCCGGACACCTGGGCCGAGCGACCATGCCCGCGGCGGTCGTGCGCGACGACACGAAAACCCTTCGCCAGAAAGAACAGCATCTGCGCATCCCAGTCGTCGGAGGACAGCGGCCAGCCGTGATGAAAGACGATTGGCTGCGCGTCCTTAGGACCCCAGTCCTTGAAGAAGATTTCGGTGCCGTCTGCGGTTTGAACAAAGCCCATGGTTTTTTCTCCTGTGGTTGCCTGGGTCATGGTTGCAGCGGATGCTGCGGGGGTCGAACGGATGGAAAGCGCGATGCCGGCCGCGAAAACCGCGCAGCCATGAAACGTATTGCCGCTGCTTAAGGGCGAACGGTCATATCTGCTCCTGCTGTCAGGCACGGCCTTGCGTTTGTTGATGCCGACATCTTCAGCCAAGCGGCGCTTGTTCGCAATTGCAATAAATATTTTTTCTACTGTCGTTCGCAAGAAATTTGGGGCTGCTCACATCTCGCTCTGTGTGCCTTCTGTCATGTCGATATCCACCATCCCACCGAGCTTACACCCCCACAATTGCGTCGCCTGTTTGCCGCCGTTTGCAGCAGGGTTGTCGCCCGAACATGCCATGCCTTGGCTGCGTGGCCCGAAGCAGAAACTACGCCGAGCCTTTCATGGACGACTCTCGAGACAGGCAGCCTAACCTGCGAACGATGCAGATCTCCCCCTTGACCCGCCTCTTACCTTGGTCACTATCGCGCGAAGGTTTTAGAAAAGCGAGCGCCCAATGAGTGAACACGAACGCCGTCTTTTCGTTAGCGCCCGCATGGTCGCCGAGCGGGCCGGAGTATCGCGCTCCGCGGTGTCCCGGACGTTTACCGATGGGGCGAGCGTTTCCGAAGAGACGCGTCGAAAGGTCCTGGATGCGGCTCGGCTACTCGGCTACCACGTCAACCATCTGGCCCGTGGGCTGCGCGAGCACAGCAATATCGTGTGTCTCGTCGTTGCCGATATAACCACGCCGATCCGCGCCAGGCTGGTCGATGAACTGACCCGCAAGCTGCAGGCCGCCGGCAAGATCACCATGGTGATCAACACAGAGACCGATACCGCAAGCGTCTCGGCAGCGCTGGGCCTGACGCTCAATTATCGCGCCGATGCCACCGTGGTCCTGTCTGGCACGCCATCGACATCGCTGATTGAAACCTGTCTGGCCAATGGCCAGCAGGTGGTGCTGATTAATCGCGATGATCGGCTGTCGGGAGGCCACAATCTGGGCGTGGACAATGCCATGGCCGGGCGTGAAGCCTTCTTCCTGTTGCAGCGGGCCGGCTGCAAACGTCTGGGCGTCGTGACGTCGACGGCCGGCACCGCCAGCCTGCTCGAGCGCGAACATGTCTTCGTGGAAGAAGCCCGGCATGCCGGCATTCCGGTCTCGGTCACCGCCGCCGGACCCACCAGTTATGCCTCGGGATTGGAGAGCGCGCGCCGGCTGTTTGGCCGCTCTCAGGCGCCGGACGGGGTGTTTTGCGTGACAGACCTGCTGGCCCTGGGGTTCATGGATGGCGCGCGAGAAGATTTCGGCCTCGATATCCCCAACGATCTGTGCGTTGTCGGTTTCGACGATATCGCTGAGGCTGACTGGCGTTCTTACCGCCTCACGACCTTCGCTCAGCCTTTGGCGGAAATGGCGGAATATGTCGTTGCACTGATCGTCCAGCCGGGGCTCGCCGACGCGCAACGTCGCACGTTTGAACCCATGCCGGTATGGCGAAATTCGGTAAGGCCTAGAGCGCGATAAGGTGCTGTCGGGCGCCATAGTGCTATCGGCATCCGGGCTTGCACACGTGATCAGCAATCGGCCTGTCATGAAGGTGTTATAAACCGGCAATAAAAACATAAAAGGTCCGGTAGATAGATGCACACGTGTGTAACGGAGCCGGCCAGCGTCGACTCCGCCCTGATATCGGGTCAGCGCTTCCCATCAACGCGCCGACACATCGGAGACAACAATGAAACGCCGTACATTTATGATGTCCACCGCTGGCGCCGCCGCCGGTCTGGTACTTGCACCGCGCATGAGCGTTGCCGCTAAAGGCAGCATCGACTGGTACACCAGCTCGGACAGCAATATCCTTGATTTCTGGACCAACACCGTCAAGCCGGCTTTTGAAGCCGCCAATTCGGGCATCAAGCTCAACCTGGTGGACGCAGGCGACGGCGCCGGCGTGATTGCCATCGGTGAGCGCGCCATTGCCGCCAAGAAGACCGGCACCGATCCGCAGGCCGATTATTTCGAAGCCGCCGACGCCCTGCTGCCGGCCGGCGCCATCGATGCCGGCATCTATACCAATATCAAGCGGGCCGGCCTTTCCAACTATTCCAAGGTCAACCCGCTCGCGATCGAGAGCGAATACAGCCTGCCCTATCGCGGCTCGCAGGTTTTGCTCGCCTACGACACCACCAAGCTGAAGCCGGCCGATGCGCCCAAAACCTGGGAGCAACTGGTCACCTGGATCAAGGCCAACCCCGGCCAGTTCGTCTACAACCGCCCCGACAAGGGCGGTTCCGGCGGCAATTTCGTCCGCCGTGCCATCCATCAGGCCAATGGCCTCAACCCGAAAGCCTTCACCGTCGGCAACTACACCCAGCAATTTGGCGATGAAGCGCTCGGCAAGGCCTGGAAGCTGCTCGCCGATCTCGCGCCTTCGCTGTATGACAAGGGTGCCTATTCCTCCGGCAACACGCAGTCGCTTCAGCTGCTTAGCCAGGGCGTGGTCACCATGATCCCGGTTTGGTCGGACCAGGTGCTGCAGGCGATCGAACAGGGTGTACTGCCGGCCGAAACCGGCCTGGTGCAGCTGCAGGACCTGGCGCTGTGCGGCGGCTTTACCCGCTCCGTCGTCATCGAGAACGGCGCCAATCGCGAGGCTTCGCTGAAGCTTGCTGATTTCATGCTGTCGGAAAAGATGCAGAGCGCCATCCTCACAGAACTCGGCGGCTTCCCGGGCGTTTCGTGGGATCACGTCTCGGCCGACCTGCGCAAGCGTTTTGCCGACATCATCCCGCAGACCATTCCGACCTTTCCGGGCGGCAAATGGGAAGCGGCGATCAATGACGGCTGGTACCGCAACGTCGCACCGAACGTCGACCGCAAGTCGTGAGCAATCTCGCCGAAGGAGCGGCTCGCCCGCTCGCCAACACGGCAGCGAGCAGGAGGCCCATCGGCCTTCTGCTCGTCGCGCTTCCTGTGTTTCTAGTGATCTGGCTGGTGATCTGGCCGGCGATCAGCGCCATCACCCGCACGCTGTGGCGTATCGACGGCAGCGGTCATACCGGGTTTGATCTGTCGAGCTATGCCTTCTTCTTTTCGGATCGCTACAGCCTCGACAATCTGGCCGTGACGCTGTGGACGACGCTGGTCTGCGCAGTGCTGTTGCTGGCGATCTGCCTGCCGATTGCGCTCTATCTGCGCTTTGCCCGCGGCCGGATGCCGGCCTATGTCCAGGCGCTCGCCATCCTGCCGATGTTTGTGCCCTCCATCATCCTCGCCTTCGCCTTCATCCGCGTGCTGGGGCCGAACGGCATGGTGGACATCTTGCTCAATGCGGTCGGACTGCCGAAGATCAGGACACCCTATCTCACCCCCTGGGGTCCGGTGATCGGCCTCGTCTGGGACAATATTCCCCTGACCGTCCTGATCCTGCTGTCCGGTCTGGGCAGTGTCGCCAACCAGTCGATCGAGGCGGCCCGCGATGTCGGTGCCAATGCCCTTCGGGTGTTCTGGCACATCATTCTGCCGCGCATTTCCAATTCCATCCTCGTGGCGCTGTCCTTTTCGGTGCTCGGTATTTTCTCCTCCTTCACGCTGCCTTATCTGCTTGGCCCGGCCTCGCCGGAAATGCTCGGTCCCTTCATGCAGCGTACCCTGCGCGATCTGCAGGACCCGGTCGGCGCGATGACGCAAGCCGTCGTCGCCTTCGGTTTCTGCATCGTCTTCGGCCTGTTTTACGTGCGCTCCGTAGCGCGAAACCGGGGAGCGTGAGATGACCATCCTTGCACCTCTGCGGCCGCGCATCGACGGGTTCGGCATTCTCCTGACCGTGCTGCTGACACTCGCCATCGTCGGGCCGCTGCTCGTCGTTGGCGTCTGGGCCTTTACCGATGTCTGGCGCTATCCCAATATCATTCCGCAGCAGTTTGGCCTGCGCTTCTGGGGCCAGACGCTGGGCCGCTCCGATGTCTGGAATGCGCTGATGCTCAGCCTGCAGCTCTCCACGGTGGTGACGCTGCTGTCGGCGCTGATCTGCCTGCCGGCCGCCTATGCCTTTGCGCGGATGAAATTTCCCGGGCGCGACCTGCTGTTCTTCTCCTTCCTTGCCGGTCATGCCTTCCCCAAATTCGGGCTGCTGGTGGCAATTGCGGCCATTTTTCTGCAGCTCGACCTGATCGGCACCTTTTGGGGCGTCGTGCTGATCCAACTGGTGGGCACGCTGATGTTCATGATCTGGATCCCTGTGTCGGCTTTCCAGGCGGTCGACCGCCGCATGGAAGAAGCCGCCCGCGATGTCGGCGCCAGCCCGTTGCGGGTGTTCTGGTCCATCACCCTGCCGCAGGCGGGGCCGACCATCGCCGCCGCCGTGATGTTGAGCTTTGTCGGCACCTTCTATGAAACCGAAGGCGCCTGGCTGATCGGTGCACCGGCCATCCGCACCATGCCGGTGCTGATGATCAGCTTCATCAACAACCAGATGGTCATCCAGTACGGCGCCGTTCTGTCCGTATTGCTCTGGGTCCCGTCTTTCATTGCGCTTATCTTTGCCCGCCGGGTTATCGGTGGCGGCGCCTTTGCCCGCGGGTTCGGCGGTTAGGAATTTTCATGTCCGTACTTCATATCGCCCAGGTCACCAAAACCTTTGCCGGCGGCACCCATGCCGTTGACGATTTCTCGCTTGATGTCGCCGATGGCGAGCTCGTCTGCCTTCTCGGCCCGTCCGGCTCGGGCAAATCGACGCTGTTGCGCATGGTTGGCGGCTTTGAGCAGCCGACCGCCGGCCGCATCCTGATCGACGGAGAGGACGTCACGCATCTGTCGCCGGACCGGCGTCCGACCGGCATGGTGTTCCAGAGCCACGCGCTCTGGACCCATATGAACGTCTTCAAGAACCTCGCCTTCGGGCTGAAACTGCGCCGGTTACCCGCGCCGGTGATCAAGGAAAAGGTCGACGCCGTGCTCGAACTGGTGGGGCTTTCCGGTTACGGCGCGCGCATGACCAGCCAGCTTTCGGGCGGCCAGCAGCAGCGTGTGGCGCTCGCACGGTCGCTGGTGCTCGAGCCGAAAATTCTGCTGCTCGACGAACCTTTTGCCAGTCTCGACCAGCATCTGCGCGAGCGCCTGCGTGAAGAGGTGCGCGACATCCAGCAGCGGCTGAAGATTACCACCCTGTTCGTCACCCATGGCCAGGACGAGGCGCTGTCGATGGCCGATCGCATCGTGGTGATGGCGAATGGCAAGACCGAGCAGATCGACCGGCCCGATGTCGTCTACCGCGATCCCAAGACGCCCTTCGTCGCCGGTTTCATCGGCACCATGAACCTGATCGAGGGTGAGGTGCGGGACGGCAACTTTGTCCGTGCCGGCCTTGCCGTGCCATTGCCGATCACCGATGGTCAGGCCATTCTGGCCATCCGTCCCGAAGCGCTCGATCTCACCGTGTCCGAGACGCCCCGCGCCAGCGTCCACCGGGTGACCGACTATGGCTCGCATGGTCTGGTCGATCTCGATCTGGCCGACGGCACGCGGCTGAAATCCACGGTGGCGCATCCCGATCTGTTCAGAGCCGGGCAGGGTGTCGACCTTTCGCCCAGCGCTGTCACTGTCTATCGCAACAACCAGCAGATCTATCGGAGCTGAACCGTGACCGCCCCCCTTTATATCGACCGCAACGGTCACCGCACCTGGATCAAATGGCATCGTGGCCGGCGACGCCTGTCTGATCCCGCCTTCACCGGAGAGCGCATCATCGAGGCGATGCGGCTTGGCGCCAGTGTCGAGGTCGATCTCGTCATCCATGCCGATCACGGCTGTGCGGTGCTGCACGACCGGACGCTCGAGCGCGAAACCACCGGCACCGGCACGGTGCGCGATACCAGCGCCGTGGCCCTGCGCGAACTGTATCTGCGTGATAAGGCCGGCCAGCCGATTGCCGAAAAAGTGTTGCTACTGGAGGATCTTTGCGCGTTGCTGGCCCGGGAAGGCGCGCATCCCGATGCCTTCCTGCAGCTCGATTTCAAGGAGAATTTTCAAGCGCTCACGCCGCAGGTTGTTACGAATTTCGCTGCCAGCGTTTCTCCTGTTGCGGCTTCTCTGATCCTGTCGGGGGGCGATTTCGACGCCATCTCTACGCTGGCGCAGGCCGCACCTGGTCTCGCGACCGGCTATGATCCCTGCTACGGCGAGACGCTGGCAAAGCTCAAGGCGGACGGGGACTATCTCGGCTTCATCAACCAGGCCCTCGTCACCGCGCCCGATGCGAAAATGATCTATCTCGCCCATGACATCGTGCTGGCGGCCGACGACGCCGGCATCGATATCGTTGCGCCCGTGCATGCGGCTGGCGGCCGGGTCGACGCCTGGACGATCCACCGCATCACCCCTGAAACCATCGCCCGGATCGACCGTCTGTTAGGGCTCAAGGTCGATCAGATCACCACCGATGACCCGGAAGGGTTCGCCAAGGCTTTTGAACAATGACCGTCAATTACAGCGAGATCCTCGCCCATATGGTTGCCACCGCCCGAGAGGCCGGCGTTCTGACGCAGGAGCATTTCCGGCGCTTCCGCGACATCGAGATTGGCGTCAAGGGACCGGGCGACTTCGTGTCCGATGCGGACATGGAGTCCGAGACACTGATCCGCAAGCAGCTGCTTGATCGCTACCCCTGGGGTCTGACCGGCGAGGAATTTGCCCCCGTCGAGGGTTCGGATACCGAACACCGCTGGCTGGTCGATCCGATCGACGGCACCACCAACTTTATCTATGGCCAGCATTATACGATCACCATCGCGCTGCGCCGCGGCAACGAGACGATCTGCGGTCTGGTCTACAATCCGGTTGCCGACGAGATGTTCACGGCGATCAGGGGCGAGGGCGCCTATCTCAACGGCACCCGCCTGCAGGTGAGCGCCAGCACGGATGTCGCGCTGATGTGCGTCGGTACCGGCC
>Ga0247730_1000893_pt1 | contig 18466 bp, 13 predicted proteins | sample UWRJL073202C2_FD_180959 | JGI IMG/M metagenome (GOLD analysis project Ga0247730, IMG submission 180959) | Plant litter microbial communities from Arlington Agricultural Research Station in Wisconsin, United States - UWRJ-L073-202C-2 | ecosystem: Environmental > Terrestrial > Plant litter >... | reverse complement strand
CACTCTCCAGCTGCTCAAGCGCCATGGAGGCCGGATAGGATCGCCCGCCCTCGAAGTCGATCATCGTGCCGGGCGCCTGCGCCGAGATAGGGCGGATTTCCTCGAGTGCGCGGGCCATGTCCTGTCCATCGGTCTCAACGGAACGGCTGGCTTCGACAGACCGGTTGAGCTGCCAGACCCCAAGGCAGGCCAGCGCCAGCGGCAGCAGGATAAGCCAAAAGGCAAGCGCCACACCCGGCGGCATGCGGCGCTTGGTACCTGTCTCGGTCGTTGATTGCGCGCTGGTCATGACGCTCTTCCTATGACAGGAGGTTGGCACAAGCTCGTCTGGAGCTCGCTTCGGCCTGGAAGGCCGACGATGGAGGTTCGGGCGTCCCCGGAAGCTATTTAGAGAGCTGCTTCCAGGATGTCGACGATCGCCTTCGTCCGATCATCGACATCCGCGGAATTGGTGAACGGCCGAAAATTGACGTCCAGGGTTCCGGCTTCGAACTTGACGCGATCCTTGTAGGCGGACGCGGGGCTGCCGGCCTCCGTGTAATGGATGCTGATCGCCTGCAGTTTCTCACGGAGAGCCTGTTTACCCATCTCGTCCTGGGCAATGTTTTTCATGGCGTTTTCGAGCGGTGTGAAAACCGTTTTGACCAGGTAATCGTCCTGCCCGTAATATTTGTCGTCCCCCGGCAAGGCGAGGCTGTTCCAGTCCACCCTGATCGGAACCTCGAAGCCCGCAGCGGCTTGGACACTCTCCTGCAGCGCCGGGAAACTGTCCTTTTCGAAAGCCGCGATGGCGCGTCTTTCGGCAAGACCCGGCGACGTCTGCGCTGCTGCCAACGAAGCAAAGGCGATGGTTGCAACGATCGTGCCGGTGATCAGAAATCTTGTCATTTCAGACTTCTCCAGTTGGGTTTAAACGAAAGAGGTTGCGCCGCTGATACAGAGCCGGCGGCGAAGAAAGCAACAAAGGCCAGGAGTTTTGCGACCGGTCGGAAGGACATTTCTTCCAAATGGTCGTGCGGAGTTACCTTCCAAACTGCAGCAAGTCGTTGCCGCGCACCGGTTTTGGTGGGGACTTTCCAAGCACCGCGACAGATGGCTGCGCAGTTGGAGCAATATTCTCTTCAATATGTAAAAAGACATCTGAATGCTTCTTAACAATGAGCAATTGCGTGCGACTTAAAGGCCGAGCCGGCAAGGTCCATGATCTCGTAATAAGCGTATTTTATGGGCTTCGTCTGGATCAGCAAGAGTGTTTCTATGGTCGATATTATACAGACTGATGACGGTCGCAAGACTGGAATTGAGACGTGGACGAACGAGGTCCTTCCGCAACGGGTGCGGAACCTCAATCCTTTCCAGGAGGCAAAGTAGGGTGGCTGCGGTCCAAATCCGGACGAGACCAGCGGACGGAGTTGCGTTTCAACGAACGATCTTGTTTTCCTGAGCCACCAACCGCCCCTCCTTGAATACTTTTCGACCTTTTGGGAAAGCGACGACGGCTTCCGGAATATTGGCGGCGCCAAGCGTCACGAAATCGGCCTTGGCACCGGTTTCGACGCCGTAGCCCTCGAGCCGCAATGCCCTTGCGCCCGCGGTGGTAACGATCTCGAATGCAGCGGACAGATCCTCGTCGGTGTAAAAGCCCGATCGATAACCGATGATCTCGGCCCGATGCAGCATGTCGCCGTCGCCGTAGGGCCACCAGGAATCGCGGATGTTGTCGCTGCCGCTGAAGACGGTGACACCCTCCTGGCGCAGCAAGGCGACAGGCGGGAAATTGTGGTTGCCGGGTGCGTTGGTCATGATCGAGACGCCGCTTCTTGCAATCGTCGCGGCGATCTTGCGGGCAGCATCCGGATTGAGGTCACCAAGGCCATAGGCGTGGCTGACTGCGACATGGCCCTGCATGCCAAGTGCCACGGTTCGCGCGCAGATTTCCTCGATCGTGAACGCGCCCATGCTGCCGGCATCGTGGAGATGGATGTCGATATCGACGCCGTGCTTTTCGGCAACGCCGAAAACCACGTCGAGATGGCCGTTGACGTCGCGGTCGAAACTGGCCGGATCGAGCCCGCCGACCAGATCGGCGCCGAGACGGATTGCTTCGTCCAGAAGGTCCGGCGTGCCGGGGCTCTTGATGATGCCGCTCTGGGGAAAGGCGACCAGCTGGATGTCGATGAGATCCTTGTAGTCCTCGCGAACGGCAAGAATCGTTTCCAGCGATTTCAGTCCGACCGAACCATCCACCATGACGTGGCTGCGCATCTGCAGCGTGCCATTGGCTATGCAAAGATCCAGCTGGTCGCGGGCGCGTTTGTCCATCGGCGCGGCCGCTGCCATGTTCTCCGCCTGGAATGTGACCCGCTCATGCACGTCGAAACCATTGGTGCAGGGGCGATGCGGCCGCCATGTGTCGCCGTAAAAACTCGTATCGAGATGGATATGCCCCTCGACGAAGCCGGGAACCAGCAGGTCCCCGGCGATATCGATGACCATGCTGGATGCGGTGTTGGAGCCGGCAGGTTCGATTGAACGGATCCGGCCGTTCTCCACGTGAATGTCGTGCAGCATGCCATCGGATAATGTGGCATTGGTGAAAACCGTCTTGTTGAAGCTCATCGAAATTCCGACCTCATATGCGGCCGCATGTGTTGCGGCGTCAGACCAATATTGTAGCGGTGCCGCCGTTAAAGCGGCGCCATGTGACAGGCAACGACACCGCCGCCTTGGCGACCGCGCACCCTCGGTGTCTCGTGCCTGCATATATCTGCTGCCAGCGGACAGCGCGGATGGAAGGCGCAGCCTTTCGGCGGATCGAGGGGGCTGGGCGGTTCGCCGCCCATCATTTCCCGGTTGCGATTGGGAGAGGCCACGTCCGGGATCGTCTGCAGCAGCAATTGCGTATAGGGATGCTGCGGATCGGCGAACAGGACCTCGGTATCCGCCTCTTCGACAATGCGGCCAAGATACATCACGGCTATGCGGTCGGCCATGTGCCTGACGACAGCGAGGTTGTGGCTGATGAACAGGTAGGTGAGGCCGAGTTCGTCCTGCAGTTCGCGCATAAGATTAAGGATCTGGGCCTGGACCGAGACGTCAAGCGCCGATGTCGGTTCGTCGCAGACGAGGAATTCCGGTTCGCTGGCCAGTGCCCGGGCAATCGAGATCCGCTGGCGCTGGCCGCCCGAAAATTCATGCGGATAGCGCCGGCTGTCGTCCGGCGAAAGGCCGACGATCTTCAGCAGTTCGGCAACGCGTAAGGTCGTCGCCTCGGCACTGTCGCGCAGGCCGAATTCGCGGATCGGCTCGGCGATGATATCGCCGACACGCCAGCGCGGATTGAGGCTTGCATGCGGATCCTGAAAGATCATCTGGGCATCCATCGGCTTGCCGTCGCTGGCCGGCGCAAACAGGATGGCGCCTTCGGTGGGCTGGTAAAGCCCCGTCACAAGCCGGGCTACCGTCGATTTCCCGCATCCGGATTCACCGACAAGCGCCAGGCATTTGCCCTTCTCGACGATGAAGGTGACGTCCTGCACGGCGCGCAGGTAGCGTTTCGGCTTGCGCTCGATCATCCTGTTCAGCCAGGGCGAGGAGACGTCGAAGACCCGCGTGAGCTGATCGACCTCAAGGGCGTTCCGTGCGCTTCTCATAAAACACCTCCATCATGAAGAAAGCAGGCGACCGCGCCGTATGCCTCGGGAACCAGCCTCGGCCGCTCGCGCACACAGCGCGGGCCGGCGGCGGGACAGCGTGGGTTGAAGGCGCAGCCGGGCGGGATGGCATTCAGCCGCGGCATGGCGCCATCGATCTGGGTCAGTCGCTCGACACGCGCGCCCAGGGCGGGAATAGAGCCCATCAGGCCGCGCGTATAGGGATGCTGGGGGCGGGCGATTACGTCCTCGACGACGCCGACCTCGATGATGCGGCCGGCATACATGACGGCGACCCGATCGGCCGTCTCGGCAATCACGCCCATGTCGTGTGTCACCAGCATCACGCCGGCGCCCTGTTCGCGGCACAGCCGGCGCAGCAGGGAGGTAATCTGCGCCTGGATGGACACGTCGAGCGCCGTTGTCGGCTCGTCGGCGATGATCAGCTGCGGGTTGCCGGCAAGGGCAAGGGCGATGACCACCCGCTGCCGCATGCCGCCGGAAAACTGGTGCGGGTAGTGATCGATGCGCTCATAGGCACCCGGAATGCCGACCTGCTTCAACAGGTCGACCGCATGCAGGCGGGCAGCGGCTCGATTTCTGTCGGAATGCAGCCGAATTGTTTCGATCAGTTGCTGGCCCACCGAAAACAGCGGATTGAGCGACGTCAACGGGTCCTGAAAAATAGCGCCGACCATGCGGCCGCGCACGCTTTCCATCTCGTTGTTGCTGAGACTGTCAGTGCGCTTTCCACCGATATGGATTTCACCGGAGGAAACGCGGCCGGGCGGTTCGAGAAGGCCGAGAACCGCCATACCGGTCATCGACTTGCCGGCGCCGGACTCGCCGACCACGCCGAGGATCTCGCCGCGCTCGATCCTCAGGGACACATCGGAAAGCGCCGTTAGCATGCCCCCGCGGGTCGGGAACTCGACCGAAAGGTCTTTGACTTCGAGGGCAGGGGCGTGGCTGGCGGGGTTCATGACGCGGGCTCGCTCTGGAAGGAGGGATAGCTCGGCGGGAAAATCTCCTCCACCGGCGGATGGCCATAAGTGCGTTCGGGATAGCGGGCAATCAGGCGATCGAACTGCGCCTGGGCCTGACCTCTTGCTTGTGCCAGGTCGATCCCGGCCACCGCCCCGTCGCGCATGGACAGTCGTCCGTCAACGATCGTGGCACGGGTGACGCGGCCGGTCGCCCCATAGACAAGGGTCTGGATCGGGTCGATGCGCGGCGCAATCATCCGGTCGGCCATGTCGAACACGGCGATGTCGGCCTTGGCGCCGGGCGCCAGACGCCCGAGATCCGGGCGCTTCAGGGCGTCGGCACCGGCAAGGGTAGCAGCGTCGTAGAACTCGGCCGCCGATCCGGCATCGACGCGGCCTTCGGCGAGCCGGTTGGCCATCAGGCCGACGGCCATGTTCAGCACCATGTCCGGCGGCGCCGTATCGGTGCCCATGCCGATGCGGATGCCCAGGGCTTTCAACCGTGAAAAGGATTTGAGCGAAGAGCCGTGGCGCGCGGAAACCAGCGGACAGTGGACGACGGTGACGCCGTTGGCCGCATAGCGCAAAAGATCGTCGTCGGTGGCGACCGTTGCATGCGGGGCAATCAGCCGGGAGGAGAGGACGCCAAGACTGTCCAGCCATTCCGGCGCAGTGGTGCCGCGCAGACGGCGGACGGTCTGCAGTTCCATCTCGCCTTGGGCCATATGCAGGCGCACCGGCATGTCCAACTCATCCGCGTGCGCGAATGTTTGCCGCAACAGCGCCTCGGTACAGGTCTCGACCCGGTCGGGGGCAAACATGCCGGAGATCAGGCCATTGGCGGTGCCGTGTACGCGCCGGGCGAAGTCAGCTGCTTCGGCAAGCTCGCTAAGCCCGCGCGCTTCGTCGAACACCGGCTGCATGGCGCCGGCGTCGTCGAGGATGACGCCGCCGGTGCGATAGGCAGGGCCAAGCCAGACACGGATACTGAGATCCTCGGCGGCCACGGCGGCTGCCTCGAATTCCGCGACCGTTTCACCCCAGGCGCGGTAGAATAGCGATGCAATCGGCAGCGCCGAGGTGATCCCGTTGAGGAGAAGCTGCGCAAAAGCATAGCGCTTCTGGAAGGCCAGTTCTTCAGCCGTGTACATCTCGCAGGCCCGCGCGGCGTAATCAGACGGCCAGACGCGCCCCTTTTTCCAGCCCGGCTGGTTGTCCATGGCCAGCACGGTGGTGTCGAGATCGGACAGAGCATCGAGGTCGACAAAACCCGGACCGATCAGGGCCTCGCCCATGTCGTAGCGTGCAGCCACTTCGCCTTCAAACTTGCGACCGACCCAGACGATGCGGTCGTTCTCTATTACCACTTCGCCATGTTCGATCAGCCGACGACCCTCGGGCAGATCGGCGATCACGAAACGCGCCGCAAGGGCCCAGCGGCCGGGCGGCCGCTTGCCAAGGGGGAGGGCAGACCAGCTGGCCGCGGTCGTCATGGCCGGGCTCGCAGGCTTACGCCATCGCGTGCGACGATGTTGCCGGCGGTGACGACCAGCTTGCGCGGCTGATGGGTGACGATCGCCTCGCCGACGCTTTCGCCTTCGACCAGCACGACATCGCCGCGGCCGCCGATTTCAAGCGCATGGGCCGACCGATCCATCGCAGCCGCGCCGCCGGTGGTGCAGACGTGGAGTGCCATCGCCAGTTCGTCGTCGCGGCGCAGGTTGCTCTTCATACCGAGCAGCATGGCGCGTTCCAGCATATCGCCATTGCCATAGGGCCCCCAGGTATCGCGAAAACCGTCAACGCCGGCGCCGAAGCGCACGCCGGCGGCATGCAGCCGCTTCAGCGAGGGAATGTCGCGCGATGGCGGGGAGGTGGTCAGGATCGGCACGTTGAGTTCGGCGCAGGTGTCGATCAGCGCCTGCGAGATATGCCAGTCGGGAAGCGCCAGGCAGAAGGCGTGGCTGACGGCGACCTTGCCCTGCATGCCCATGGCGCGGATGCGCTCGAAAATCATCTCCATCGAGAAGGCGCCGAGCTCGCCGAGTTCGTGGAGATGGATGTCGATGCCCTTGCCATGTTTTTCGGCCAGCGCGAAAATCGTGTCGAGATGCGCTTTCGGGTCGCGGTCCATGCCGCAGGGGTCCAGCCCGCCGACCAGATCGGCACCCATGGCCATGGCCTGATCGAGCAGTTCAGCGGTGCCCGGCCGGCGCATCAGCCCGGATTGCGGGAAGGCGACGATCTCGATTTCGACCACGCCTGCGAGCTGACGGCGGGTTTCCATCACCCCTTCCAGCGCTGCAAGGCCTTGGTCGGTATCGATATCCACATGGGTGCGGATCAGCGTCGTGCCGTAGCCGACCGATTGCAGCGACTGGCGCATCGACTGCACATGCGCGTCGAGATCGTAGTCGCGCTTGACCTTGCGCTCGTTGTCGATCTTGTCGATCAGCCGCGGCCCGACCTCGTTCTTGTACCAGGGATAGCCGAGCAGCGACTTGTCGAGATGGGTATGGGCGTCGACCAGACCGGGGATGGCAATGCGGCCGCCGGCGTCCTCGACGGGGACATTGTTCGCCGTCAGCCCCGGGCCGATCGCGGCGATGCGGCCGTCCTCGATCAATATATCGGCAGTTGCGCCGCCCATGGGTCGTGCATTGGTGATCAGAAGATTGCTCATGAAAAAGCCTCAGCGCAGTTTGGGGTTAAGGGCGTCGCGCAGCCAGTCGCCGAGCACGTTGATGGAGACGACGAGCAGACAGAGCTGCAGGCCCGGAAACAGCACGATCCACCACAGACCGGAAAAGAGATACTGGTTGCCGATCCGGATCAGCGTGCCGAGCGACGGCTGCTCCGGCGGCATGCCGACACCGAGGAAGGACAGCGTCGCCTCGATCAGGATGCCGAGGCCGAAATTCAGCGTGGCGGTGACCAGCAGCGGCGTCGTGGTGTTGGGCAAAATATGCTTCAGCATGATCCGCCAAGTCGGCACCCGGATCAGCCGGGCCGCCTGGACATATTCCTTGTTCCGCTCGACCATGGTCTGGGCCCGCACGGTTCGGGCATATTGCACCCAGGCCGACAGCGAGATGGCAAAGACGATGACGCCGGATGCGCCGGCCTCGCGCAAATAAGGCGGCAACAGTTGTCGGGCGAGCGCGGAGACGAGGATCGCGATCAGCATGGTCGGCATCGACAGCAACACGTCGCCAGCCCGCATCAACAGGCCGTCGGCCCATTTGCCGTGATAGCCGGCAATCAGCCCGAGCGTCGATCCGATCACCAGCGAGACCGCCACCGATGCCGCGCCGATGACGATCGAGGCGCGCGAGCCGTAGAGGATCGCCGACAGCAGGTCGCGGCCCTGGACGTCCGTGCCAAGGAGGAAGGGCCATTGACCATCGGCCATCCAGATCGGCGGAATTTCGGCATTGAGCAGGTCGAGTGAAGCCAGGTCGTAGGGGTTTTGCACCGTGAACCACGGCGACAAAAATGCCGAGCCGATCAGCACCAGCAGCAGGATTGCGGCGATGATGGCGGACGGGTGATGGGTAAAACTCCAACCCAGATCGGATTGCCGCAGTCGCGTCCATCGCGATGGCCTGGCGCGGGCAGTCGTTGGTGTCGGGTCGATGGCGGTCATGGTCAGGCTCCTGTCACGCGGCGCGCAGACGCGGGTCGATGACCGCATAGGCGATGTCGACGAGCGTGTTCAGCGTCACGAAGATGAAGGAAACGATGCAGAGATAGGCGGCCATCACCGGGATATCGACGAAGGTCACGGCCTGCATGAACAGCATGCCCATCCCCGGCCACTGGAAAACGGTCTCGGTCACCAGTGCGAAGGCGATCAGGTTGCCGACCTGCATGGCCGTCAGCGTGACGACCGGCATCAGACAGTTTTTCAGCGCGTGGCGGAACCACAGTGCCCGGCGCTTGACGCCACGGGCGCGGGCAAATTTGATGAAATCCGACCGCAGCGTTTCCAGCATTTCCGCCCGCACCAGCCGCATGACCAGCGTGATCTGAAACAGCGATAGCGACAGCGACGGCAAGATCACGGCGGCACGTCCGGACGGCGTCAGCAGACCGGTCGACCACCAGCCGATGCGCACGACCTCGCCGCGCCCATAGCCCGGCAACCAGCCGAGCGTGACCGAAAACGTCAGGATCAGCAGAATGCCGACGAAAAAGCTGGGCAGGGAAACGCCGACGATCGAGCCGAATTGCAGGCTTTCCGCCCACCATCGCCCGCGGCCGATCGCGGTGAAAACGCCAAGCGGGATGCCGATGACCAGCGACAGGATGGTCGCGATGATCACCAGTTCAAAGGTCGCGGGAAACCGTTCGGCGATCAGGCCGAGCACCGCTTGCTGGTTGCGCCAGGACAGGCCGAATTCGCCCTGTACGGCATTGACGACAAAGCGGCCATATTGCATGAGAAAACCGTCGTTCAGGCCAAGGCGCCCGCGCAACTCGTCGCGATCGACCTGGGTGGCGCTTTCGTTCACCATCATCTCGACCGGGTCTCCGAGAAAACGGAAGATCAGAAAGGCGAAGAAGGCGACGGTCAGCATCACCAGCGCGGCATTGCCGATCCGCTTGATGAGGAATGCCAGCATGGCGACGGTCCTTGATTTTAAGAAAAGCAGAAACGGTCCCCCGCCGGGATATCCGGCGGGGGACCCGGGATTACATTTTTACAAGCCAGAGACGCGGAAGGTTGTCGGAAAACAGCGGGAAATCGGCGATCTTGGCGTTGGTCGCCCAGGCCAGCGGCTGCTGGTGGAGCGGGATCATCAGCGCGTGATCCTTGGCGATTTTCAGCGACTGTGCTTCCAGTGCGAGGCGTTTGCTCTGGTCAAGTTCGACCGCAGACGCTTCTGTCACCTTGTCGAACTCCTTGTCCGACCAGCCGCCCCAGTTGAAGATCCCGAACGAGCCCTCCTTGGTGTGCAGGACTTGCGAGGTCAGGCTGTAGGTGTCGAGCATCGGCAGGGTCGCCCAGCCGAGCGTATAGACATCAACCTTGCCGGCCGAGCGCTTCGGTGTCTGCACGGCACGCGGGCCCTGGTCCAGCTTCGGCTTGAGGCCGACGCGTGACCACATCGAGGCGACGGCCTGGCAGACCTGTTCCTCGTTGACCAGGCTGTCAGCACAGTTGAACTCGAACTCGAAACCTTCTGCGCCGGCTTCTTTCAGAAGCGCCTTGGCCTTTTCCGGATCGGCCTTGAGCGGCTCGTCGATTGCTGCGTCATAGCCCGGAATCTGCGGTGCAACGAGCGAACCGGCATTGCGCGACTTGCCGCGCATCACCCGCTTCTGGATCAGATCGAGATCGATGGCGAGCTGCATCGCCTGACGAACGCGCAGATCCTTCATCGGGTTCGGGGCGCCCGACAGCAACTGGTCGCGCTGGCTGAAGCCGATCATCACGGTGCGAAGATCGGTGCCTTGCAGCAGCTTGACCTGCGATGCCGCCGCTTCCAGCCGCGGCAGGTCCTGCACGGGCGCCTGGTCGGTAAAGTCTATATCGCCGGACAGCAGGGCGGCGACGCGGGTGGCGCTCGAGGCGATCGGCGTCAGTTCGAAGCGGTCGATATTGTGCTGAACCTTGTCCCACCAGCCGTCATACTTGACGAACACGGTTTTTGCGTCCGGCTGGCGGCTTTCGACCTTGAACGGACCGGTGCCGTTTTCATGATAGGTTGCATAGCCCTCAGTGCCCGAACCGACGTCTGTCGGCGCTTCGGCATTGTTGTCCTTCAGCCAGCCGGCATCGAAGATGTAGATCGTCGTCAGGTCGTTGAGCAGCAGCGGATAATTCGCCGACACGTCGATCTCGATGGTGTGGGCATCGACGACCCGCGAGCCCTTGTAGGCCGGAATATTGCCGCGCAACGGCGATTTCGGATTGGTGGCGCGCAGCAGCGATGCCTGCACGTCCTCGGCGGTGAAATCCGCACCATTGTGGAATTTCACGCCCTCGCGCAGCTTGAAGCGCCAGGTGGTGGGCGAGATGATCTCGTAGGAGGCGGCCAGCGCCGGCTCGATTTTCAGATTGCGGTCATAGCGCATCAACCCTTCGTACGAATGGTTGAGCACGCCAAGCGCAAAACTGTCGCCGTAGGAATAGGGATCGAGCGAACTGATGTCGCGCGACGCGCCCCATTTAAGCGTTCCGGCCATCGCCGGCATCGATAAGGCAAGCAGGGCGACGCCTGTCACCATGAATTTGGGTATTCTGATCAATTCGTTCCCCTTTGATCGTATTCAATTGGGCGCCAAAAATTGCGCTGATTGCATGCGAATTCTGTTTCATCTCGAGCCCAGCCATCGTGGGCGGTCAAAATTGCACTCTTAATGGTGGCGTTACAGCATCGGTAGCGAGTATTGTATGCAATATCAAGAAAAATATGCATGCAATTAATTGCGGTAGATTTCGTACAAAATTTATGCGATATGCCCTTCAAAGTGCATTCAAGAAGATGAGGTGCGATGTCCACAAACTTGACCAGAAGCGACGCGATTTACGCCTCACTTCGTCGCGCCATTCTCGAGCAGGCGCTGAAACCTGGGACCAAGCTTCCGGAGGATTCGATCGGCGACACGTTCGGGGTCAGCCGGACGAGTGCCCGCAATGCCCTGGTACGCTTGTCTTCCGATGGTCTGGTCGAAATCAAGCCAAACCGCGGCGCAGCAGTGGCGATGCCAACGTTGCAGGAAGCTGAGGAGGTTTTTGCCCTGAGACGCTGCCTGGAGCGCGAAGTCATCGAGCGTCTGTGCAAGCGCATGCCGAAAGACGGCATCGACGCGCTCGTGAGTCATGTGAAGGAAGAAGAGAGGGCCCTGCGTGCGTCCTCTCCGCGTTCCATCCGCCTTGCGGGTGAATTCCACATTCTCCTGGCCGAACTGACCGGCTCAAAGCTTCTGATCGAATTCATCAGCCAGGTGGTCTCGCGCTCGTCGCTGATCCTCGCTCGCTTTGGACGTCCGCATTCGGCCGAATGCGGAATTGATGAGCATATCCATCTGATCGAAGCACTGAAGAACCTCGATGCTGCCGCGGCGACCAACATCATGGATCATCATCTTCATGCCGTAGAGGATCGTGCCAAAGTCGATGAGAAGGACGATGGTCCGGATATTGCGGAAATTCTCAGCCACTACATGACGATCTCGGACTAGGACATCCCATGCGCCAGACGGGTGAAACGGCTGCGCGGTCCAGGGTTGGGATGGTCACCGCCCCGCACCACACGGCAGCCGAGGCCGGCGCAAAAGTATTGCGCCGCGGTGGAACAGCGATCGAGGCGGTGATTGCAGCGGGTGCAGCGCTCACGGTCCTCTATCCGCATTTCTGCGGCCTCGGAGGCGATGCGATCTGGATCGCCGCCGACCGCGATGGCCGACGCGAGACGATCATGGGGATCGGTCAGGCCGCCGAAACGCTGCCCGTCATGGAGACCATTCCGCAGCGCGGACCGCTGTCGGCTCTCACGACTGCAGCGCTGGTGGATAGCTGGGGCGAGGCGCTACGATTTTCACGCGACAACTGGCAGGGGACCGAAAGCCTCGCCAAACTGCTGGAGGATGCGATCGTGCTTGCCTCCGATGGTTTCCCCGTCAGCCAGTCGCAAAAACATTGGCGTGCATTCCGGGAAAACGAGATCGGCGGCTGGCCCGGCGTCGCGTCCGTGTTCGTCAGCGACGGTATTCAGCGTCAACCGCAACTGGCTTTGGCGCTACAAAGGATCGCCGATCACGGGCATCGCGAATTCTATGAGGGAGCCCTCGGCCAGCAGATAGCCGCCGGACTTGAAGGCGCCGGCAGCCCGATCCGGTTGCGTGACCTGCTAAAAACCAAAGCGCGGGTCGTCGAGCCTGTTTCTCTTTCCTACCGAGGGATCGAACTGCTCGCGCCGCCTCCGCCATCGCAAGGAGTGACGACACTCGCTATCATGGGCGTCTTGTCGAACTTCGACATGGCAACAATCGATCCGGCATCCGCCGATTTCTACCATCTCTGTGTCGAGGCGGTGAAGCAGGCGTTTCTTGATCGCGGTGCTATCGCAGACCCGGATTTCGTCGCCCAGGCATGCGGCGAATGGCTTGCCGAAGCTCGCCTCGCTGCCAAGGCCGAGACAATCAACCTTGGGGCGGCGCTGCCTTGGCCGTTCCGCCATCAGACCGGCGACACCGTCTACCTTGCGGCAGCGGACAAGCATGGCCGTTGTGCCAGCGTGCTGCAGAGCACCTATTATGACTGGGGAAGCGGCGTATTGCTCGGCGACACCGGCATACTCTGGCAGAACCGCGGTGCCGCTTTCAGTACCGACCCGAACAGCCCGAATGTTCTGGCGCCCGGAAAACAACCTTTCTACACGCTCAATCCAGGCATGGCTTTGCGCAACGGACAGCCGTACCTGCTCTACGGCACGCAAGGCGCTGACGGCCAGCCGCAGACGCTGAGCGTGCTGTTGAGCCGTTTGATCGACCATGGCTTCGATCCGCTGCAGGCACTGGCTGCTCCGCGGTTCCTGCTCGGGCGAACTTTTTCCGACACGCGCGACAATCTGAAGATCGAGGCTTCCGTCGGTAAAGACGTCATCGCAGCAATGTCCGCACTCGGGCACGAGACGGTTGCCATTCCGCCACTCAGTGCGCTGTCGGGCCAGGCTGGCGTCATCCGTCTGAACGATGACGGCTGGATCGATGGCGCACACGACCCGCGCAGCGACGGCTGCGCCATTGGAGTTTGAGTCCCATGCTCGTCGATCTGGTTCTGCGCAATGCGCGGGTGTCCCGCCAAGCGACACTGTTGGATATTGCCGTCAAGTCCGGCCGCATCGTCGAAATGGCTCCGAAAATCCGCTGTGACGCGGTCGAGGAAGAGGATCTGCAGGGCAACTTCGCGTTTCCCGGTTTCGTCGACAGCCATATTCATCTCGATAAGGCCTGCATTCTGGAACGCTGTACCATCTGTGCCGGCACACTGGAGGAAGCAGTGCGCGAAACCGCGAATGCCAAGGCCGGATTCTCCGAGCAGGATGTTTATCAGCGGGCCTCGTCCATCGTTCGCCAGGCGATCATGCATGGCACCACCCGTATGCGGAGCTTCGTCGAGATAGATCCGCGCGCCGGTATGCGATCGTTTGAGGCGATCAAGCGCGTCCGCGACGATTTTGCTTTTGCCATCGATATCCAGATCTGTGCCTTTGCCCAGGAGGGACTGACCCAGGAGCGGGAAACCGAGCAAATGCTTGACGAAGCATTGCGGACCGGCGCCGAAATGATCGGCGGTTGCCCTTACACAGATCCGCGTCCTGAAGAGCATATTCGTCGGATTTTCGCGCTCGCCAGGAAGCACGACGTCGATGTGGATTTCCACCTCGATTTCAGCCTCGATCCGGCAAGAACCGACCTGCCCGCCGTTATCGAGGCGACGGGTGCCAACAGCTATGGCGGCCGTGTGACGGTCGGCCATGTCACCAACCTATCGGCACTGGATCCAACCGCCCGCTCTGTGCTTGCACGTAAGATGGCTGAAGCCGGGATTGCCGTAAGCGTGTTGCCTGCAACTGACCTTTTTCTGATGGGCCGCGACCACCGGTTCAATGTGCCCCGCGGCGTCACGCCGGCGCACCTGCTGCTGGAGGATGGCGTGCAGGCGGCGATCGCCACGAACAACATCCTCAATCCGTTCACGCCTTTCGGCGACGCCTCGCTGGCGCGGATGGCGAATCTCTACGCCAATCTGATGCAGCTTTGCCGGGACCAGGACATAGACTTGGTCTTCGACATGGTCGGCGCCCGCGCAGCTGCGATTATGCAACAGACTTACGGCCTCTTTGTCGGCGCATCTGCCGACATCGTCGTTCTGGACGCGCTGGATCAGCGAAGCGCCATCCGGTCTGTGGCTCCGGCTCTGGCCGGTTGGAAGGCGGGACGAAAAACATTCGTCCGCCCGCGGCCGCAGATTTTCGAGCCGACATTGACGCGCTAGCAGTTCCGGTTGCACGCAGGCGGTTGACGTGTTCGGCGGACAGCGATGCAGCTTCCATCACAAGGAACAATTGTGATTTGTGGCCGTTCGGCCAACAGAAGATCAGTAGCTTGGTAGCTCAGACCAGAACGGTGGCCTGAAGCCAGTCAACGGGTGGGCATTGCATTGCGTGTAGTAGAGTACGATAAAACTGTAGACCCCGCATCTCTCGTTGTAAGCCCACCACCCATTTTGAAATTGCCAGCGGCCTTTGTCGCGTCCCGCTTGATCCCGGCTTTGCGCCGATCTGAAGTTCCGATTGCCTACGTGGCCCTCAGCGAGACGGCAGCGGTAAATCTTGCCAAAGCGCTCCAGGCTATCGATCCGCAACTCGATCCGGTGCTGCTCCCGCCCTGGGACTGTCTTCCTTATGACCGCGTCCCGCCTTCCAGACAGTGCATGGGTCGGCGCATGGATGCGTTGCGGGTCTGGTCGCAATCCTCGCTCGACCGCAAACTGATGATCACCTCGCTGGACGCCATGTTGCAGCGCATACCCCCAACAGATGCCATCGAGCAAAGCCGGTTCGAGCTGACATTGGGCAAAACCTTCGACCGTGAGGCCTTTAATCGTTTCATGGTCTCCACAGGCTACATCGAAGACGGGGTCGTCGACGAGCCCGGTGAATTTGCCTTTCGTGATGAGGTTGTCGACATCTTTCCCGCCGGCGGCCTTCGACCGATGCGCATCATGCTGGACGGGGACGGCAAAATTGCTGAACTGAGGTCCTACGATCCTGTGACGCAGAGGACGGAATACACAGTCGAAACGATGGTGTTTGGTCCTGCTTCCGAAGCCGTTCTACCCAATGATGACGAAAACGATCCTAAGGGTGCGGCAGTCTCGGAGCAGCATCTGTTCCAGACCTATGGTGATCTGCAAACGGTTTTCGATCTGTTGTCCGACACCGCAATCGCTTTTGCGCCGGGTCTGCCGGAGCGGCTGATTTCCTATCTCGACATCATCAACGAAGCGCGCGAGGCGCATCGCGAGTTTGGCCGGACGGAGCGTCAGAGCAGCCTGTATCTCGATCGTTGCGAATGGGATACGATAACGAACGTCCAGGCGCCGTTTCTGCTCGATCTCGCAAACGGCGGCGATGCGCCGACCTTTTGGGGCGCAGTCAATCCACGCAAATCCTTTCTGGATTATTTGGAAGAACAGACCCAAGACGGGAAGTCGGTGGTCCTGACCGGCAACGACCCGCGTTTCGCAAGCCTGTGTCGTCGTATCGGGCGCGAGCGTGGAGAGCCGATTTCGGCAATAGGCGAGTGGAGAGAGCTTGAAAAAGCCAAGGCCGGCTCTTTTCTCACCGCACGATCCTCGCTGGAACATGGCTATGTCGATCACACCCAAAACATCGTCGTCATCACTGTCGACGATGTTTTGGGCTTATCTCAGCATGCCGCCTCTTCATCGGCGGGCGCAGCGCTCTCGGAGCGGGAACTGGCGCTGGGAGACGTCGTCGTACACGAGGACCACGGCGTCGGCGTGTTGCGGGGTCTGGAAACCGTGACAATCGAAAACGTCGTGCGGGACGCGGCGCGACTGGACTATCACGGCGGCGCCTCGATCCTGGTGCCAGTGGATGAATTCGGACGGCTGTGGCGCTACGGCTCGCAGGAGGACGCCGTCGCTCTGGATCGACTGCATACCGATGGCTGGTCGAAAAAGCGAGCAGCGGTTGCAAGGGATATGCGGGCGACAGCGCGTCATTTGCTGCAACTGGCCAGGGAGCGAGAGACGGCCGGGGCGACGGTCATGGAGCCGTCGCGATCCGAATATGCGAAATTTATCGCGCGTTTCCCCTATTTCCTGACATCAGACCAGGATGCGGCGATCAACGCGGTTCTGGCGGATTTGGCGTCCGGTAAGGGCATGAACCGTCTTGTCTGCGGCGATGTCGGATTTGGCAAAACCGAAATTGCGCTGCGCGCAGCCGCGGCCGTCGTCTTCAGCGGTCATCAGGTGGTTGTCGTCGCCCCGACGACGGTGCTCGCCAGACAGCATTTTACCAACTTCGAACGGCGATTTGCCGCGACCGGTATCGAGGTGGCGATGCTGTCGCGGGTCGTATCGACGCAGGAGGCCAAGCGGGTCAAGGCCGGCATCGCGAGCGGCGAAATCGGTATCGTTATCGCCACCCAGTCGATCCTGGCAAAAGACGTCACTTTTGCACGCCTGGGCCTGCTGATCGTTGATGAAGAGCACCGTTTTGGCATGCAAGACAAGGCAGCGATGGGTCAAATGGCGTCTCCGCTGCATATGCTGACAATGTCCGCCACGCCGATACCGCGCTCGCTGCAATCGGCAATGGTCGGGATCCAGGATGTCAGCCTGTTGACGACGCCGCCTTCCAGCCGCAGACCCGTGCGTACCTATCTCAGTGAGATCGACCGCGCCTCGATGAGAGTGGCACTGATGCGCGAACGTCGCCGCGGCGGACAAAGCTTTTTTGTCGCTCCCCGGATCGAGGATCTGGATGCCTTGCAGACATTGCTCGGTGAGGTGGTGCCCGAACTCGACGTGCGGATGGTACACGGCAAGATCCCGGTCGATGAAATGGACTCGGTCATGGTCGGTTTTGCCGATGGCGATGGCGATGTCCTGCTGTCGACAAACATCATCGAAAGCGGTCTCGACGTGCCCCGTGCCAATACCATTTTTGTGTGGAATGCCGATCGTTTCGGACTTGCCCAGCTGCATCAGCTGCGCGGGCGCGTCGGACGCGGAAAGGCTCAGGGCGTGGCCTATCTGTTGACCTCGTCCGAAAACGAGATTTCCGACGATACCCGCAAGCGACTGCAAACCATGGTTGCCAATGATCGACTTGGCGCCGGGCTTGCCATCAGCCTGCAGGACCTGGATATGCGTGGCGGTGGCGACATCATGGGCGAGGAGCAGGCCGGCCATCTGAAAGTGATCGGCATCAGCCTCTATCAGAAGCTGCTTGAACGCGCGGTGGCCGCGGCACGCAAACAGACTGATGGTCCGTCAGTCGATGTGTCGATCAACCTCGGCGTCACGGGCTATATTTCGACGGATTACATTCCGGATGCGCCCGTGCGTCTGAATTTGTACAGCCGGCTGCTGCGCGCTGATCAACCTGCCGAGATCGACCTGTTTGAAGAAGAGTTTGCCGATCGTTTTGGAGATCTCCCACAGGAGGTAACCACGCTGCTACGGCTTACCCGATTGAAGGTCGGCGCCACGGCCCTTGGGATCACCAGAATCGACGGCGGACCGCGCGGCATTGCCTTGACCATCCTTCCGAAAACGCCGGCCAAAACTGTCAAGCGCCTGATGTCGCACGCAAACGCGATCCGGAAGGAGGAGCGGATCGTATATGAGCTCGAGAGTGATGACGGGCTGATGCGGCTGGAGTTTCTGGAAACGCTGGTAGGCGAGGTGGCCTGAGGCGGTCGCCCGCCAACGCGGACAACGCCACGCATTCAGCAGCGGTTTTGCGTTGCCACTACATTTAGTAGTCGCAACGCAAAGTTCTAGTTGCCCGGGTTAAGGAGATCATCCAGGTCGGCCATACCCCGCAGGCCTGCTTTGTCCCCGGCTTGTGCAAGCGCCTCAAATATCTGGCGAGCCTCCGCATAGCGGGCAATGCTCATATAACTGTAGCCGCGCAATCCCATCAGATCATATTGCTCGGGCGCGATTTGCGAACGCTGGTCCAATACCAACAGCGTCTCGCGGTAGTGTCCGAGCTTGAACGCCCCCAGGGCCCGATCGGCCAGGATCGACTTCTGCAGTTCGACGGAGCGCTC
>Ga0247730_1000891_pt1 | contig 18491 bp, 25 predicted proteins | sample UWRJL073202C2_FD_180959 | JGI IMG/M metagenome (GOLD analysis project Ga0247730, IMG submission 180959) | Plant litter microbial communities from Arlington Agricultural Research Station in Wisconsin, United States - UWRJ-L073-202C-2 | ecosystem: Environmental > Terrestrial > Plant litter >... | reverse complement strand
TGGCCGAGCAACAGCAGGGGCTGGTGGGACGGTTCAAGGTGGACTGAGTTACAAGTTTTTTTACCGGATGCTCAAGTGCCCGAGAGAATGACTTTCGGGTATTTGAGGATTGGTAGGTGAGAGGGTGACGCGCCTATCTGGGGCAAACTGAGTTACGCTCCATTCGGCATCACCAGGGCGCCTGGTTAGCTGGTAGCCGCTGCAGTTAGGCACGTGATTCGCTATCTCATAGTCCCGCCATTCCGCCATAGCTCGACCATCAATTTGCTGCGGCTTGCGCTCGATCAACCATGCCACTGCATTGATGAATTGCCCATGTGAGAACACAGCTAAATCGTCGCCAGGATGCTCTGCAAGCTTATGCAGGAACGCCTGAGCTCTAGATACAAAGTCCAAGAATGACTCGGCGCCTTCACCGTCCGTGAATGCAGGGTCTGACCTAGACCAATATTCCTCCACCCAATCTCGTCTCTGGGCGACAGTCGTGTTCACACATCGCGCAGGCTCAAGGTACGTGAACTCGTGAATGGGCCAAGTTTCGAGTGGGACAGAAGGGAAAGCACTCGCAGTCGCCATCGCGGTGGCGTGGGCTCTGGAGAACGGCGAGGCAACGATCAGATCTGGGGCCAGGGTGAATGGCGAGGCCACTAGGCGCGCTTGTTCGATACCCTTAGGCGTAAGTGGGATGCTCGCGTGATCGAGGCTGGCTTCGCCCGCATTGGCTGCGCTTTCCCCGTGTCGAATAAGCCTGACATGTTTCATTAACGAGCTACTCGCACAGATTTGGTCATCATTTCTCCTCGATCCATCAAGGTAGGCCTGCACTCAGCCTTTAATCAAGGAGCCTCGACAGCAGTCCCTCTACCTGGGTACCTGCATGTTTGGATTTCAGCTCTTCGAGCTTAGCTGCCCTCCGGTCTACGTCGACGACGAAGTGGCCTGCATAGACCTCACCCTATGTCTGGTTGCATGCCCTGACCATGGCGCGTGTCCTAGCGTGACTTTTCGCAGCACTTGGCTGACCTCCCTGGCAGTGAGTGCAGGAGTAGAATCGTCAGCGTTGTCGTTAAAAGTCATACTGGATGTCCGCCGTAGTTACGATTTGAATCGAATGCATTGGGCGCAGGTGGCAAACAGGTCGGATACGGAACGGGCATGTACTATGACTGCGCTCAGTCGGACTATCGCTCCCATGCGAGCAACAGGCAAGCGGAGCGCGCAGGCGTGCAGGATGTCAGCCCGCAGGGCCGAGAATGGCTTGCCAGGCTCGGTTCACGACAGCCATGCGCCAACGGCGTCACGCCATGACCGCAGCGCTGCTTCAACCCATAGGGGGCTGAAATGACCCGCAATGACCTCCGCGAGCTCGAGAGCGAAAGGCGAAGAGCTCTCTGGGCGCTTGCCAACCTGTCACCAGCTGATCCGAAGGTCTCCAATCTCCTAACCATCCTGGATGACCTCGACCGGCAAGAGCGTCACAGCGCGTCCGGTACCGACAAGCGGCTTGAGCTAAATGCGGTTCGTGATGCTGTCCCGATAAAACGCCATCACTCTGGTATCGACATAGTGCTAGAGAGGGATATCCCCGAGCCTTGGCGAGAGCGCTTCCTGCAAGCAAGCATCGGATCCACCCGACTGCCAGATGGGCCATATGCCCGCGACTGGAAAAAGTTTCTGAGCGAGTGGGAATCAGAGATGCGACACCTAGCACTCCACAGGGCTGCGAGACGTGACCTCGGCATAGATTGAAGCATTAGAGGCGGGAACCCGCATGGTTAGGAGGACTTATGAGTTGTGACGCCAAAGACACTGTGTACTGCAATGTTCAAATGCCCATGGCCCAAGGGAGAGAGCTTTCGCGGGTAGTGGCTGAGCTACGAGCTTCAGGCGAGCATCCTGGGCTCGACTCAGTCTTCGAGGAAATACAGCACGAACTCAATTCTTCCATTGAGTTCGTTGAGGAGCAGCTCGCTGGAGGCGGTGGATATGGCCGCCATTAACCCAGCTTGTTCACAGTGTCCGTGTTGACCGCTTCGTAAAAAGTCGGTCGAGATGCGCACAGGTAACCACCGCAAGCGGAGCGCGCAAGCCGGAAAGGCTGAAGGCGTGCGGGATGGAAGCCCGAAGGGCCGAGACGCAGTCTCGGTGCACGACAGCCCATCCCCGAGGCGGCACGCTCCAACGCCAGGCCGGATGAACTGGACGCCAAGGCCACTCCACAAGGATTTTCCGATATGTATCACGGACGACGATGACACGGTGTATTGCGACATCCAGATGCCTTTCGCAGAAGGCAGAGAGCTCTTGCAGCTAGTGAACACGCTGCGAGACCCCTGCCTGGATAGGGTTTTCCAGCAGATGCAGGACGAGCTCAGCAGCTCGATAGACTGTATTGAGAACCCACCTTCTTGGGGCCCATGGGAGCCGACGCATCACTGAGCCTTACGTCGACCATCAGAGCGTTGAATCCCGAGATATGTCTTCAAACATCTGGTTGATTTCCGTATCGGCACGGCCTAGAGATTTCATCGAGATGTTGCCTGCGTCATTTTCACCGACGTGCCAGAGCGAAAATTTCGGAAGGTTTAGCCAGGCCGGTGGCTTCGCATCAACTGGAAAAGCCGAGCGGGTATGGTAGGTTGCTGCACCGTCGATTATCGACACCAGTGCAATACCATGCACCCTTGCGTATTTTATCGCTCCGGATTGAAACCCTGTCGTGGTGAATAGCATTCCTTTATGAGCGCCCACAGATCTCACCTTGTCGTGCAATACCTGAACTAGCTCTCGTTCGACTGCGTTACGGTATTTTTTACACTCAATCAGCACGATGAATTCGGCCCCTGCAAAAGCCTGGAATTTCGCCAGCACGTCGATCTGGTAGGTTGAGTCGTGAGCCTCGACTTTCACATCGTGCGTCACTTCCAGCGAGGTGAGTTCACCACCCTGTTTGAGGATCCAGTCCCTGACCAGCCGCTCAAATTCGGTAGCTGTGATTTCGAGATTGGGGTCTGCCATCGGTGGAAACATTTGTCGTCCTTAACTGATAGAGAGAGAGAGCCTGTCCAGCTTTGGGCTAGCGGCGGGTTCATGCGCCAACTGCTGTAGTGAGGTTACTGCGAGCTGAGCCAAGCTTCCATTTTTACCAGCCTGCCCATCGCAAGAAGCTTAGGCTTTGCCACCTCTAAAAGCCTGAGGAGCTTTTGTCTGTCAGCTGGGGAGGGGAACCAGTCAGCTATCTCGACGTTACAGTGCTTGGAGTCGCTCATTGCCCATCTAACGATCATGTCTGCAGCGGCTCTGTAGTGATCTGCCATGAACAGGCGATGGCCATCCACAGGCCATCCACACTTTGCTAGCTCATCGGTCACGTCGATGATGCCAAGGTCACCAAAGTAGGCTGTGGTGTCAGGGTAATGAATGCCTGCTAACGACACCTTGGCCACGCCGGATTCCCGATCAAAATAAGAAAGGAAGTGCCACCCACCCGTAGTGCTTCCTGGATGGGGGAAATTGATGGCGGCTTTCCCTGTTATGTAGTTTTTTCGGGAGACACGTTTGAGGTCAAAGTCGAACAGTGGTTGGGGCATGGAGTCCTTCCTCGTCTCGCGTAATCCCACTTGATGTCGCTGGGAGCCACCATAGAGGCTTTTTCCTACAAAACTGCAAGAGCATTCCCGCACTTCTCGCTTGGATATTGTTACAGAAGGGGGGCTATATAAAAAAGCATAACGTAACCGCTGGAGGTTCAGAAAAGCCACCTTGATAACGGTGGCTTTTTCCACATGGCTGTACTCACGGTGTGAGATTAATCCCACGTTGCTGGGATAAGGCCGTCGCCTTTTGTACTCCAAGCGGCTACTGAGTGTGTGTGCTCTATGTCACCCCAGATTTCCTCCCCTGCATGCTCAAGTACGATAATTTGGAGGTTGGCATTCGTCCGTGAGATTGCCTCTCCAAGTACCTCGAAAATTCGTCGCGTGGCCTGCAGGTCTTCGATTCTGTGCCTACGCAATACGGCCATGTCCAAGTCCAGTGCATTGCCCCCAAGATCGCTGCTCGGGAAATACACCTGGCTAGGCTGGTCTATTACCAGAAAGCTCAAGGTGGGCAGGTGTAGATTTTCTTTCTGAAGCAAAAACTCATGGATGCCGAGAAACGCAGCCACGTGATATCCCATCCAGTTAGCCCCGCTACCGACTTCCCAAAGGTAGTCAAACTGATCGAATTCTTTGTCGAATCGGATGGTCAATTCTTTCTGATCCAACCTGAGAACTGAGTTAGCCGCACCTTCAAGGGCGCCAAACTGATCTGCGTAATGCTCAATGAGTTCGGTAAGCTTGGCATCTACCTCGCGTTCTCTAGCAGCGCGGTTACCGCCGGCCATCAGTCTGTTGAAATCGCTGATCTTTTTGCTTTCGGCCTTCATGCGTTGGGCAATCGCCTCGTCTGCTGATGTATGGCCGATCTTCTTGAGTACCTCAGAAATTTTCCCAGCAACATAATAGATATCACCAATTACGCTACGAAGCCTTTCGTCCTCCGCCAAAATTGCATTTTTGTCAGCGCGATAGGCATGAAGCGTCTTCTCCTCTTTTGCCAGATTTCGTTTAAGGTTGGATATCCTGCTATCAAAAGCAGGATTCTGTTCCAATATCTCAGCCACTCGCGTGATTTTTTTGACCTTCGTTTCGAGGTTGGTGATTACCGTGCTCATTGTGTCCGATGTGGATCCGCACGCTACGCATTTGCCCTCATCCCGAAGACTTTTTTTCAGCCAATCCAAGCCGACGACATGGCTCTTTTCTTCATTTACCGCTTTGACGAACTGCTGGCTACTCTGGGCCAAGCTGCTGTAGCCACTGATCTCCTCCCCTAGCTCGTCTACCAGTCGCTGCTGTGCAGTTTCCTTGGCGACAGCAGCATCAAATCGTTCGTTGATATGTAGGCGCTTTGGCGCAATCAGTGTTTGTTCCAGCCGCTTGTTTCGGTATGCATCCATGACCGATTTTAGCTTCGCGACTTTGATGTCTAGATCGTCAGGTATGTCAGCTTCGAGCAGACCGATTTCGATGCATCTGTCGATCATCCGGTTTACCTCATGACGCCAGTGAAGCTTTGCTTTCTCGACAACCTTGAGTTCTTTTTCGAGACCATCCAGCTCTTTTTGCGCGTCGTCCCGTCTGCGTTCATTTATAACGTATTGCGCATCTACAATGCCTAGAGCGTAAGGCATTGCCCTGGTCAGCTTTTGACGGTGGATCCATGTGTCTGCTTTGAAAAATAGCGTGTTTGGATTGGCCACGATGTGTTGTGGCAAAAAATTGAACGCGGCCAAGTCCCTGAAAGAAGTTCGGGCATCAAGCTTGCTTGGTTTTTCTGCATCAGAATGCGGAAGGTCGCTCACGCCTATCAAGTTGTTGAGCTTATCCTTGAAAGTCGACCTGTTGGTGTTGGTAGGCACAATCTCTGGGATCGAGCCAGAAAACGGTTCAAAGTAGTAGTCGTTCGAAGGGGTACTGTCTATTGGGCCTTTGCGTGCGATTAACCAGCTTTCCCCTCGCAAAGTTACCTTCACCCCAAACCACATGACCTTGTCTCGAATCGTGCCGATGGGGATCTGGCATTTGGTTGCCCCCATCGTGTAATCGATGATATGAAGAACGGATGACTTACCTGTTCGACTCAGTCCGTGAATAATATTTATTTTTCCTGGCTTGAATTGGATCTCTTGAATCTCGTTGTTCTGATTTTTTGGCCAGAGAATAATTGAGTCAATTTGAAATTTCATTGGGAATACCGAACAGAAGCTTCAGGAGGGTAGGGGTATCAACACTTGCGTACCAATTGGCCAGACGGTTGACTGTCATCACCATGTCTTTGGGTAGGGCAGACTTTGTTCCACGCGGCCAGCGATCAATTTTGTTGCTGAAGACTGGTAGTTCATCTGTGCGATGAGCCACTGCCAACAGATTGGCCGAAACTGCGAGGTTCAAGCCCTGCAGAGCTACTGGCGCCCGAGATGCGACGCGTTGCTCCAAGTCAACCTTAAGACCTGGTGCCTCTCTAAAAACCTTGTCTAGCCTGGTTTTAGCATTCCTTGAACACAAGGCTTCCCGGGAAGCCTCATCCCAGACAAACGGTAAAACGAGTTCGAGTTTCAACATATCCAGCGGGTGCTCGGAAGCTTCCAGTTCGTATTGCTGTACGAATACGGTCAATAAGAAGCACGCCAGCGCGCTATTGTGGACTACATAGGTATCCAAATATGGCCCGCTCACTTACTTTCACCTTTGACCTGATGCCAGAGAATCGGGTGATCTGTACCGTCATCATTTGCTTGATGGTGATATGTGCCTAGGTAAAGGTAACGATGGTCTGACTTCAAACGGCCAATTTCTATGGTGAATTTTTCTGGAGTGGTCGTACTGATGTAGATCTGCTTGTGATCGTCACCGGAGAAATCTTCGAAAGGAATGCCTTTCAGGTTTGAGTAGGCTTCGCGAAGACTGTCCCACCTCCCATGAAGTGTGTTCTCAAGCTCGTTAAAGTGCTCCGGGAGTACCTTACCTTTGAGTAAAAGTCTCGACCGCTCGGCATACCCAGCCCAGTAATGTCCAAGCTCCTTTTCGATTGTTCGCTCCATTAGCCCCAATTCTTTGAGCTGGAAAATGAAAGGCAGATTCAATTCTTGGTTGAGCGCTATCAGCTCGCGATATTCGGTTTCGTCCTGACTTCGCGCAGTCCAAGCTTCGCTGAGGAATTTTTCGAAAAGGAGCTGCTTGCGGTTGAAAAGTGGCAGGGATGTAGTCCAGAAGGGCTCCCTGCGTCTCCATGTCTCACGCGCCATGTTGAAAAGGTGGCCCGTGAGACTATCCAATATGACTTTCTTATGCTCGTCCAGACCCTCTGGCAGCTGCAATGCGGCGTACATCGCATCGGTTATCGAAGCAGATTCATGCTTGTGAATGACCTCGAAACGACCGACAACATAGGCAATTGATTCATCATCAAACGCAGTAACCTTTGCTGCAATTTCAGCGGTAGCACCATCCATGGTGAGTGCGTGAGTACGAAGGGTCTTAATAGCGTGCTCTACGTCTTTTGGGGATGACGCTGCTGACAACAGATGTACGAGGCTGTTGCTGCCGACCACTCCATTGGTCACTAGAATAAAGTTGATCTCCTCATGAGTTGCCTGGGACTGCTCGAGCTTCTCAAGCCAGTTTTTGAAGGTGTTCCACAGGTTTTTGCTGCTGTCTTGCAGCGGATTTTTTCCAGAGAGCGTTAGTTTGTCTTGCTCTTGGATTGAAATAGTTCCTGTTGCCGTAGGAATCACTTCCTCGACGTCATCCGTTGTTTCTATCCCGAAGAGCGCATCCCTATGTGAACTGTGAAATATTCTATAAAGCGCACGCTCGAACTGGTAGCCATACCCAGCAATGCTTGCACTGGCTTCTGTGTTGTCCATGTGTCCTTCTCTTGGATAATCGCACTGGGCGTCCATGTCGCGCCGGATAGACGAAGCTTAGGCCGCGTTGATACACGAATTTACCGCGAATAATGGCAGTAGGCCACGCTGGCTTTGTGAGATATTGACAAAAAGATGATTAACTGTGTTTTTGTACAGTTGTTTCCAGTGCCGCTTTTTTTAAAGCGCTCCTTGCAGTTGCTCGTAGAACGCGTCTTTGCCGGGGATGGAGATATAACTTGCGTCCGGGAGGGGGGGAGGGCATGCCGCTTCGCGGCCAGGCTGTCGCAAACGGAGCCTCCGCGTTTCGCATCGTCTCGGCCACTTTCGAGCTGACATTCTTCACGCCTTCGGCCTTCCTGGCCGGCGCGCTCCGCTTGCTACGAAAGCCCTTTAACAAAGGGCTTGTTATAATCTGCGAAAGAATAATCAGTGCCTTAAGGCTTTGAAGTGTCGCCCTCTTGCGCTCCCCACATCAATCTGTGGGCTTGAAAGTTTGGATGGAAAAACACCTTGTAGAATATATTTCTTTTTTCTGCAGCAAACACTCCGTCGCGGATCGTATCGAATTTTGGATGTGATGCTTTTTGTTTGTCAAAATCAAAGTCCGCTAAGGTTCCGGCAATGTAGTCAGGAACTCTAACGAAGCTATCGTAAGCGAGTTTTCCTACGGTTTCAGGCTTTGTTAGAATTAATTTTCCTTTAGGATCTACGTCGCTGTTTACACAAAGAGTATGGTAAAGGTTGCTGACTTGCTCAAGCATGTAGTCGCCTATAAATTTATGCTTGAACGTAAGCATGCTGTCACGGTCTGACAGCCAGGCTATAATTTCAACATTGGCCCTTTCGCTTACTTCTGTAAGGAAGTAAGCAGCTAGGCTTGCGATAATCTCAATGTCTCGGAGTAAGCGTAAATTTAATTTTGAGGACTTGACCAGTTGCTTGAGCTGCTTTAGCTCTTTGATGGTTTTTTTATATCTCTGTTCTGCATTAGGTGTTGACGTGCACCAGTATTCAAGCATGCCAATCATGGCATCAATTCGGCTTATGTGATAGAGCTTTTCATCACTGTGCATTCTGCGCTCACGGTCTAGTATCAAGGTGATATTGAAGACCGGCCCTTCTTTAAGGAATGAAATGAACGTGTCGTTAACTGACCTTACTTTTTTAAGGTCTGATGGAGCCATTATGTTTATACACTCTGACATTGTCTCAAAGGATGCTAGGTGCGGGAAGAGAGAGAAAGTTACTACATCGCTATTTTTTTCGGAGTCATAAAAGGCATAGTCTGACGATAGAATCCACTTTTTAGTGTCTTCATGTTCTTTTATGAAGTCGTCAAGAAGTTTTGCGCCGCTTTGCAAGAAGCTATTGTTAAAGTGTGTAATGGACTCATGTATGCCGAATCCAAGCAAGGGTTGGTCAGGATTGACTCCTTCAAGAGAGTGCGGCTTCATAAATTTTGAAAAATCCATTGCTATCCCGGTCTGGCGTAAAAATTTTGGATGGTTCAGCCCACTTTATGTTGGCAAAAAAACTTTATTTTGTGATGGTACGTCAAAACTGGGTAGTCAGTCCTCGCACCCTTGCGGCTGATCACATTGGGCCACCGACCATACCATCTCCATTGGATCTTGAGATCGTCTTACTCGTTATTGTCCACCTCGTAGCCCTGTCCGTCACGCCTAGCGTCTTCAAAGATCATCCTCTGCCTAGAGGTTGAAATACTCAGTTGTTGTGTAGAATGAGTCTCGGTGAAGCGTTGCCCATTCCGCATGCTGAAAGCTTGAAGAATCCGCTGATCTTCAACCGACAAGCTACACATTCGAACGAGGAGGGCAGCATCGCTTGACGTTGAATCACCTCGTCATCTCCGATTGACGTGTCGACGGTTCCAATTGGGTCACCGTTCAGCAAGCCCAAGGGAGAGACAAGCTGTGCATTCCTCTCTGTGACCGGATTGCATGTCATCGATGTCCTCACGGACGTCCACTGATCGCAAACGGAGCGCGCAGGCGCGCGGATGGAAGCCCGGAGGGCCAAGACGCGGCGGTTAGCGGCTTGGTTCACGACAGCCGGCCCCCGGCAGGGCGCGCACCTAACTTTCAAATTAAAGCTGGTGCAGCATCCTTTCTATTGTTTGGTGCTCCCATGTAGACAGCAAGGCGATTGGGTCAGTCCCGAAACGATCACCAGAATCAAATGACCAGAGTCTACCATCTGGGCATCGGCACTCTTCGCAATAGTCGAGCTCACCACAGTCGTTGAATATCGTAATGCTCCATCCCTCAACTTCCACCACGAACATCCCGGCGTAGACCTCGCTCCAAGTCTGAGCGCATGCCCTAACCATCATGCGCCGTCCAAATGCGACTTCGCGCAATACCTGACAAACCTCCCTTGCCGTGAGTGCTGGCATAGACTGGTCAGGGCAATCGGTTGAAGTCATAAAAGAAACCAGCCGGCGTTGATCATTTCGTCAAAGATACACCGGCATGCATGAACGAGGTGCTAACAGGGAGAAGAAGATGAAGCTTTTTTTGGACTGTGAGTTCACGCAGCTCAACCGAGATACGAAGCTGATTTCCTTGGCACTCGTGTCCGAAGCCGGCCACGAATACTACGTCGAGCTCACAGACACATACGTGACTCAAGACTGCAGCGACTTTGTAATTCAAAATGTCCTGCCACAGCTCAACCTGGCTGCGCACGGGAAAACCTTGGTCGAAGCCCAATCCTCCTTGCTCGCTTTCCTGACTGATCTGGGCCCGCTCGAGGTTTGCTCCGATGCTCCAGAATGGGATTGGGATTTTTTCTGCGATCTGGCCTACGTCAACAACCGTTGGCCAGCTCACGTTGCCAATCGCGCAACCAACCTGATCCTGCTGTTCGCGCATCTAGATGGGGATGATATCGGCAAGGTGGTGCTGCCAGAACTTCCACACCACGCATTGTTAGATGCTCGTCTCCTGGCCGACCTTTATCGTCGGCTAGCAACGGGTTCCAATCGAGGCATTGGACATGGTCGATAATCTTCGTTCGCGCGAGTCTGTCAGGCGCAAAGCGCTCTGGACACTGTCACACCTGATACCGGGTGATCCAAAGGCTGCCGCGATTGTGGATGTTCTCGACGACATCGAAGGCCAGGAGCGCGTCGACCTGAACCATAGTCATCCACGCCTTGATATCGATGCTGCCCGTAAAGCAGTTCAGATTGAGCGTCATAGCTCAGGCATCGACATTGTGAACGAGGCTAGTATTCCGCAGCCTTGGCGTGAGCGCTTTCTGCAAGCGAGCATCGGATCGACGCGCTTGGTCGATGGCCCATACGCCCATGACTGGGACAAATTTCTGGCTCAGTGGCAGGTTGAAATGCGGCACGTGGATGCTCACAGGTCAGCAAGGTGAGCATCCAGCGTTTAGCCTCAGACGCACCCTCGATTGTCTACAGTTGACGACGCTGACTATACTGCCACCACTGAATATCTGAGGTGCTTTATGTCCCGTCTTGCTGAATTCCGCGCGCTTGAACAGCAGCTTGCTGCCCAGTTGGCCGAGCTTGAAACATTGAAAAACGATGATGGGCTGAAGCGCGAGATCGAGTTTGAAAAGAAGCTCCGCGATCTCTTGGGCGAGTATGGCTACAGCTTGCGCAACATCGTCGCGATTCTCGACCCGCAATCTTCTAGCCGCCGCGCTCCTGCAGCCGCTGAAACCAAGGGCACCCGAAAGGCTCGCGCAGTTAAAGTTTACAAGAACCCTCATTCGGGTGAAGTGGTTGAGACCAAGGGTGGCAATCACAAAGTGCTGAAGGAATGGAAAGCCGAACATGGTTCCGACACAGTCGAGAGCTGGCTGGCCCAGTAAAATCCGTTGAGTACAAATGGAGGGCCCTGCGGGGCCCTTCTTTATGAGGGACAGGAAATGCTTCGTTCAGCGATGCTTGAGTTGGCAACGAGCTTCAGGTCGGCAGTCGAGATAGCCATACAGACGGGTAATGTTCCAATGCACATCCAAGGTTTTCCACGCGGATGCTGCGGAATCATTTCTGAGCTAATGGGCGACTATTTGAACACCGTGGGGATCGGCGAATTCTTCTACGTTTGCGGGATGAAGGAAGGAGCCTCACATGCCTGGCTTGAAGTCGATGGGCTGATCGTCGACATCACCGGTGACCAATTCGCTGACCGACCTGCTATTTATGTCGACCAACCAGACGCCTGGTATGGCGAGTGGGAGGAGGACACCAAGCACCTTGCGAGCCATGACGCAACTGCATTCTTCTATGCTGAAGAGCGCCTGTTTTTAGGGCTAGTGCTGGAACAGCTCAAAAAGCGTGAGCCATCAGTCACGTGCTGACCTAGCTCTCTGACCATCTTGAAGCCCTACATCGCAAACCAATACGGAGAATCCATGGGTCGAGACACGAGGGACACTGTTTACTGCAACATCCAGATGCCAATGGCCCAAGGGCGAGAATTTCTGGAGCTCATCTCCGAGCTGAGAGCTTCAGGTACCCATCCAGCACTTGAGCCGGTATTCGACGAGATCCAGGGCGAGCTGGAGAGCTCGATTGAGTTCGTTGAGGAAATGCTCCAGGGCTCTGGCGGGATAGGTCGCCGCCTACCATGACTCGTCGAGTCACCCTTGGGCGTGCAGCACCGTACCCCTTTCCGACCATAATGAAGTCAAAGCTAACACCGATTGCATGGCATCGATATTCGCGTTGAGCTCTATGCGCATGCAGTGAGTGGCTCACCGTGCACAGCTCATTACACGGCAGGTGCTTTATGCCCCATCCGGATTGCCATGCTTCTTTGAGAGGATGACAGCGCAGGCCAGATCATTTGCACGCGCTGTAGCTCCATCGCCTGAAGATCTTGCTGGTATTTGAGGCGCTTCAGATTGACCTTGAAGAAAGAAGGGCTGTGATCGATTTGATTAGCCCTGAGCCTCCAGAAGACCACGAACGCAAATTTCGGCGAGAGGTTTTTATTGAGCTGATAGTAGGCCAGTGCCTTCGAGAGAATTGGATTTTGTTCCGATATCGCTAAGCGCTGCAGGGCCTTCACGCATGACTCCCCTCGCATTTTTTCGGTGAGTCGCTCCAGCTTTTTCTTGGTGTCGGATGCAGAGAGGCGGCGACCAGCTTCGAATACCGATACACCGAATCTAAGTATGCATTGTGAGCCGACCCACAGAACACGTGCCGTCAGGACATTCCGGATCTCGAACTGATATCGGAGAGACTCTTGATCACATAGCTCGCACGTCTCAGTGGGATGCTCATGATCACGTATGGCCTCAGTGAAAGACCATTCCTCAAAAGCTTTTGGCAAGGTATCGCCTACAGAAAGCGGGATGATGTTGTCCCAGACACGCTTTGGATAATCGTTCGTAGACATAGCAGCTCCGATCCCTGGCTGGTTCCTACCGCAGCATAACTGGTCAGACTTATTTTGCGATAGCGAGTCGCCGGCACATGAAGGATCAAACAGGTTGTCATCAAGGCGAGCCAGCGGCGTGTCAGAGGCTTGCATTCCAACCATCCATGGCCGACGGGTGAGAGATAAACCATTCCAGCAGCTTCTCGCGATCCGACATGATCAAGCGCTCGGCAACTAGAGTCATCCAGGCGACGATTAAATGTTGCCCGCAAAGCAGTTCTGATTGAGCGCCACAGTTCCGGTATCAGCATTGTGCGCAAGGCAGGTATTCCCCAGCCATGGCGTGAGCGCTTTCTGCAAGCGAGCACCAGCTCGACGCGTCTGTTTGATGGCCCGTATGCCTATGACTGGGACAAATTTCTGAATCAATGGCAGGCTGAAATGCGGCGTTTAGATGCACATAGGGCAGCTAGACGACCGAGACATGATGAGCCGTACTATTAGCCAGCTTCTGGAGGTAAAGGCCTAAATCCTGAAATCCAGCCTCACGCATTACCTCAGATACTTTCCCAGCGCGCTTCTCCGCTTTAGGCAGGAAAATCGCCGCCTGGTCAGTGTATGGACGTGGGAGATCCTTCCAGTAGTAGGTTGCCTCAAATCTCTGCATGGCTCTGTGAAAGTCCATTTGCTGTTTGCAGTGCCATGACAATACAAACATGTCGAAATCGCGTCTTAGGCTCGCCAAAGCGACCTGATTAATTCCGTAAATCTTATACCGACCTGTGAGTGGGACGTTGACCCCGATCCGTTTCGCGATGTACTTAGCCGCAGCGAAGTGGTGGGAGCCTCCGCTGTTGATCAAGAACACTCGTCCGTCCCATTCCCATGTGGAGAAGTAATCGTGATCTTCTCTAGAGATGATCCGGATCTCGTCCCATCGGAGATTCTCTTCAAGCTTTTCTTGGGTAACAGGTGTGATCATCGGCTGGGAGTTGCGCTCAACCATGGCGTCCCTGCTTTTGAACTTGCGCAGCTCTGACTTCGATGCGGAAAAGCCGTCGACTTGCTGAATGTCACAGTTCCAGTGCTGGATCTCCCTAACTGTGCCCAGGCTGAGAAGATCCTCTCGGACTAGGCTGGTCGAGCCGTAGTTTTGATAGGAGCCAGGAGAGCGTGTCCATCCATTGAGCCTCCGCCGGTACATCCGACTGGTCTCGTACCCCAAGTCGCCAAAGTCGTTCCAACGCACCACTTCGCTTGCGCTGATACCTTTTTCATGCTCAATCAAGTGTCTGTTCAGGCCGACGTCTGCACGAAGCAAGTTTATCAGGGTCGCCGGCTGGCCGAAGTCCTCCAGTAGAGAGTCGCGTAGAAATTTGATTGCTTTCTTAAGCATTGGCGCTTCCTAGATGTCTACCCCGGCGCGATGCACGAGATGTCTAAGCACAGGATGCAGCACTGCGATATGGAAGGCTAACCGAAACATAGCTGCAAATTCTGGACAAGGTTGCTACGGCCTAAAGTTCGGAAGGTTTGTCTGGGCGACAGGATCAATCGCTGTGTAGGCAGGGGGAAGGCTGACCTGTTTTTCGAAAGCAGCCTAGCTGCTCCTGCTGTGGTATGGCTTTGGGTCATGGACGTTTTGTACCTGACTCACCGGCCTTACCTTCACTGAAAGGTGGTTGATCACTAGCGAAAGCTATTTTTTAACCAAGCCTTTATACAGCTCTCGTGCGGAAATAATCTGGTCTCGAATTTCTTCAGGGTCAATCCTCATGCCACCACGAGGGGTGACCTGAAGCGTCTTTAAGCGGTTCGCAGCCTTGATGAATTCCCGCTCCTCTTCCTGAACCCACGCGGGGCGCTTGTCTTTCCAAAATAGCCAACCCATTTGCCTGGCCTCATCTTTGATCGGATGCTCAGCAGTATGTGGGAGCGGTAGCCAATGTCCAAGCAAGAAGGTGAGGTGGATCACCTGCAAGCGGAGCGCGCAGACCATGATGGTCTAAGAGCGTAAGGATGGAAGCCCAAAGGGCCGAGACCCAGCTTAGCGGGGCTCGGTTTACGACAGCCGCTCCCGAAGGGGTACGACCGACCGCCTTGATTAAAAGATTACCGAACAGCTCGTTGATCAAATGACCGAGGCACTACGCCCAGCGCGCAAAGATCGTATGTCCCGCGCAATGCCACCTCGTCACCAGACGAGACCCTGACATGGGTAAAGATCGTCGACAGAAAGCGTTTCCTTTCGCCGTTGCCGAGCTCAGACCAAATTCTAGGCTGTCCTTGTGCATCAGGAATCGCCAACCGGTCGAGGAGATACTCTTCCAGGCTGTGCAGACGTTGCTGACCATCGACCAGAATCTCGCTGTTCTCCGCCAATGCCCTGCCTGTGTCAGCCGGCTCGCACCAGTCGTTTGTAAGGTAACTTCCCAATTCCGCGCCTGACCAAACAGCGCTAATAAAACGAGCTTGCTGGCCTACGTTCCACTCCAATCCGCGCGCCCACGTTGGTACGGGCATGCCCATGACAAATCGCGCAGCCCACGGAAACCTATCCTGAGCGGAGGAGGGGTCAACCAGATACTTTTCCCAGTGGCCTACCAGCACATCAATTGGGTAATGACTGACGGTTGTAGCCAGCATCCGTTGCGGCATGTGGATGTGTAATTCGGTCGGTTGGTCGTCGGCATAGCGTTGAAAAATAGAAGTCATGGTACTCACTGGTGGCTACAAATAGGTGGAGGTGCTGGAGCCAACACGGGCGCATCGCCAAGCGTCGACAGTCTCGATGATCAACACATCTCGTTCGATGGAAATGTCGATCTGGTCGCTGTCGACCAGCGCATGTGCGTAGCCCTCCACATAGGCTGCTGCTTTATCAAATGCAGAAAGGGTTTCTGAAGACTTGATGACGCTGATCAGACGTTGCCAGGCACCGTGCTGGCGGTTGCCTAGGATAGTCTTGGGAAACGAAATGGCGGCACTCAAACGCTGTGCGTAGTCATCGGTTGGTGGGATCAATGCGATTCGCTCGAAGGGACACATACCTATGACAAACGGTTGGATTTGGAAAACCTTGAGCCTGATACGACATTATTTGTAGGCGGGGGGGCCATCCAAGCCAAAGTCTGATCACTCCAAGCAAGCGGAGCGCGCAGACGTGAGGATGGAAGCCCGGTAGGGGCAGGACAACGGCGAGCATCGCCGGGCCTGATTTACGACAGCCGTCCCAGCAGGGCACGCAAAAGCTGCATTCCCACCCTCAAGGGTCAGCACCAGCTTCTACGGAATAGGCGTAGCGCCGGACGCCGACGCTCGCCATGAATCTAAGTCCTCGTCAAAGAGACCCGGAGCATGTTGTATCCGCTCCGGATCCGCTTCGGGTTCCTCATCAGGTGGTGGCCCAAAGATATTTTCAGGTGCCCAGTCATCCTTGAACAGAAACATGTCAGGCGTAAATTCAACGATGCCGAGCTCATTGTTGTCCAGGATCTCACGGGCGAATTGCCTGAAGATCCTGCCCCCCAAAAGGCCGAGCCCAGCATCGATGTCTTTGACAAACAGGACAGTCCATTCGTCGTACATTACACCAGCCGCAATCTTCTCCCAGACAAGACAGAACAGCTTGTAATTCTCTCCGACCAATTTGCTGTCATGTACAACTACAAGCGTGCCTTTTGAAGCATTCAATAGCCTCACCGGAGAGAGGATGGTCAACATAATCGACTGCTCGATCAAGTCGATCAGCCTTGTATCGGGTTGCCCTTCCCAAAGCACAGCAAATTTCTGAACACTCATGTCACCAAGTGGAACGCAGTCAGCGCCGAACAATTGCTGGGTAGAAAAAATCGTATATGCGCCCTCACCATCATCGTTGTGAGGTTGTTCATGCTCGGTATAGAGCAAGCGGGAATAGGTTTTCATAAGCACCATCTAGTTGACGGGGGGAGGGTGATCCTTACTGTGTGTAAGGCTACACCACGAGATATTATATGGCTGCTGTTTAGGGCTTCTAAGGCGTATGGGATTTTTGAGGCGGGCAGAGGTAACATTTCATCATCGAATAACTGGAATGACCGATCATTGAATCGATATGTCCCATTGCATTCGGGCAAAATCCGGTTCGCGTTATATTTTCAGAAGTGGAAGATTGGAAGATGTCAGGATGAAACTGAAGAAATGCCGAGTCATCGGCGTTAAATATGTCCTCTGTGCAAAAATTTAGAACTGGCATCTCATACCGCTGTATCCCGAGGTTGCTCGAATCCAGAGCTTTCTTACCAGCAGGCCAGAACAGGTAGTCGGAACGACCCGAATAAGCTTCATGTTCAGATGAGAAATAAACTTCCAAGCGGCGATTGATATCAAGCCCTTTAATGGGTTTCCACAATTCCTCGATAGCAGGAAAGTTAGATCCTACAACTTCGGCGCTCAAAAAAACTCGAAGCTCGTCTTTGTGAACAGCGACCAGCTTCACTCCGGACATCGCGCCCCAGATGTGTGCCTGTTCAAGAGTCTCAATGGTGAATGACTCCTCTAAGGGTTGATTGTAAAGGACGGCAAAGCGCTGCCTGCTGGCCGTTACCATTAGTTCAAGGTTGGGTGTTTTCCACTGCAGAGCGCTTAGTATAACGTAGCGGAAGGTGTCATCGAGAGCTACAGGAGCGGACTCGGGGTGTAAAAGGGCTGAAAATCTCATGGCGATCTCTCCTCTGTCTGGTAGCCGCAAATAAAAACTACTGGGCCTGGCCGGGTCAAGATGAATACGGAACAATTTCCAAAAAAACCGACGGAAAAACAGTATGTTATGAGCATACTCTTAATCGGCCGGATCGCTTCTAATGGATGTCGTGTCGCCTGCGCCTCTGCTTCAGAGGAACGTGGTGCTGATTGTTATAACTTGTTATAGCTATTGCTGTTTATAGCTTGGTTTCATGCACTTCAGGCTGGATGATGCTGGTCTCTCTTTATTCAATTCTGGCTCTGAAGGAGACCTTGGGGTCTGCTTCGTGACAATTCGGCAGCGTGTTTGTGGCGTCATACCCAATTATCTATTAAGGCCCATTGCGAATTGGAACTGTCGTGATGTTCTTGGTTGTCGGTACTTTTGTGGGGGAGGGTATTCATCCAGTCGAGCAGATTGTTGAACCTACCGTGAGCAAGCTTAGGAGATGGAGCTGTTGCAGAGATGGGAGCATTTGGCGTCGTTCGGGTTCTAGCTGGGGTGATCGCTGCAGTTGCAGTGGGGACGATATCACGAGTTGGAGTAGCGGCTCAGGGAAACCTAGTGTCTAAGGCCGTTTGACTGCACCTCCGACAATTTATGGAAACTCTCCCGTGTGGATGACGCTTCAGGGCATCTCTTTCTATTTGGCATCGGGTGGTACGTTCACGATAGTATTTAGCCCGTGTTGTGCGAGATTGCGCGATGCACAAACCTACTTCGTGCAGCTGAGCCGCGTGGCTCACCGCATTGTGCAGATTAGTGGTGGTTAATAGGTGTTCTCGGCGGAAATCATCGCCATCACCCTCGGTACCGTCGCTGACGCGCCGCTCATGCAGCAGGTGATCGTGCTTTCAGGCATTGCCATCGTCATGACCATCGGCGTTTACGGTCTTGTGGGCGTTAT
>Ga0247730_1000889_pt1 | contig 18523 bp, 18 predicted proteins | sample UWRJL073202C2_FD_180959 | JGI IMG/M metagenome (GOLD analysis project Ga0247730, IMG submission 180959) | Plant litter microbial communities from Arlington Agricultural Research Station in Wisconsin, United States - UWRJ-L073-202C-2 | ecosystem: Environmental > Terrestrial > Plant litter >... | reverse complement strand
CCCGCCGCAGGATCGCAACCACCCGGTTCACGAACAACACGCTTTGGCCGACCGTGTGGACACGGAGGCGATGGACCGCCAGCCCACGATGCGCAAAATCATTCATGTCGACATGGAATACCCCCACGTTTCTGTAGCTAGCCAACAACTTCAGTAGTTTAGTTTAGCTACAATGTAGCGGAGGGCCGAGCGTAAGGCGGAGCCAAGGCGTGAAGTTATCAAAATTTGATAGCGGTATCGTGAGCTGGGATTTGGCTCATTTCGAGGTGCGACCATATGCTAAGCCGATGCCGCCAGATTCAACCCAGGCCTCGTCCACGAAGACGCCACTATTCCACAAATCTATGAAGGTCGTCCTCTTTTAACCCGTTCGAAATTCGTCGACTAGGCTCGGAACCACGTCTGGTATTGATGCAGGACTGGGCTGTCATCGGTCAGGAAACAGTGCGCCGGTAGGGCAGAGCGATGCGAAGCGAGAGTTAACCTGGCTTTCGCACAAATGGCGCTTCCTGAAAGCGAACACCTCCGCCGATGTCTGCCTCTTCCTCCAGGATGACCATCCCCCTCTCGAAAAAGACCGCTTTGATTTTCTCAATGGCGGGTTCTGGAGGGTTAATTAATTTGTCTCGTTCGATGCGGCCGATGGTAGTTCGTCCGACGCCGGATAACGACGCCATTTCATCGATTGAGAGATCAAGCAGTGCGCGTCCGTGCCGAAAGAAATCTGTTTCCCTCCGAGCGTCGCTACTTTTGCTGAACCTCACACCCTCACCGGCTTGAGTTGTCGAGGCGACGAACAGGACGCCAAGCGCTTCCAAGGCGTCTGCAACTCTTTCCAACTTATGTCGGTCGGGCTCTTTGCGATGGGGACTCTCAAGGAGCTGCAGCTCACTCTGAGTAACCTTAGCTTTCGCCGCCAACACCTTCTGGCTCACCCCAGTCATGGAGCGAGCAGCCCGAATTTGCGCGTGAGAAGGGGTTTTCGCCATGGCTGGAGAAAATTGGATAGAGCGAAAATGTCAACACGTCTATATTTCGATCCTTTATCCCATATTTCGATCCTTTACGCTGTTTTTAGATCGCGAATCATGTCATTAACTAGGAAATGATCAGAAAATCCCGAATCATTGGAGCAGTTCATGACCGACAAATGGCTTGGAACCCCACCCGGCGTACTCATTCCACGTTTGCAAGCACTGCTTCTCGATCTGGAAAGACTCTCGTCTCCAGGCGACGTTGCCGATCCAAATGAGACGGTCATCATTCGAAACTGCATGCTCGCTCAGAGGTCTGTGCCCTGTCTCTTGGGCGAGATGTCCGGCCATCCACAAATTAAGGATGGCCCTGGCATCACCAGCGAGCTTTTCTACTTTGATCGAAAGCGGAAGTTGGCGAGGACGTTGAGCCGCTGGTACCATTTCCCCCAAGGGCTCCTTGGCTGATCAGGTGAGGTACGATCAAATGGACAAAGCTCTCGTCGACAGCCTCGACAAGTTCATCTTCAAGCTGCAGGGCGTTTCCGAGCAGCTGAAAAGCGTTCGCACTGGCGAGTTTCGTCGATCCAAACGCAACAACGCGGCGATTGCCAAAAAATCAGCAACGAACTACCTGTCGTACTGTTCTCTTGTCAGGCTTTTTCGAAAAAACATCGGCCGCCTTTCCGAGCCGTTTTGCGTTGCGATTTTCACCGTGCCGCACCAATGGCAGCTGGGGGATGTCCACGAAGCGGCGAAGTTCATCCTTAAGGGTGAAAAGGGAGTGAAAATATGCGTGCATCCGACATCGAAGCATCGGCGCGGCTGGGAAATAGACGCTGCCGAGCTTCTAGAATCCGGAGAGAAGCTGATCATTTTTGCTCAGCATGGCATACCCATCCACGAGGATTTTGAGCTTGCGGCTACAGTTGTTGACCAGCTTAAACTCTGCGATATCGAGCACCTTAGAGCACTAAGCCATTTAAGAGGATGCGGCACCCTTTCTGAACAAGAGGCGGCGGTGATTGCCGAGCAACGATCCGAGCGCATGGAAGCTATCTTCCGGCCTAAACGATCCGCTGCTGGCGCGGCAGCGAAACTGGATTCCGCAAAACGGCAAGATGGTTCTGGTCAAGCTCGGCACCTTGACGTTCAGAGAGGGTTTGGCGAGGCCAGCATTTGGGCCGAAACATTGAAACGCGATCTGGATGAGTGGCGGCAAGGAAGCCTTCCGTGGTCTGAAATCGACAAAGGATGCTTGTTTTTCGGACCAACGGGCACGGGGAAGACCCGCTTCGCGGCAGCGCTTGCGGCCAACTGCGATATGCATCTTGAGGCGGCTTCGGTTGCGCAATGGCAGAGTTTTAAAGATGGCGACCTCGGCGACTTGTTAAAAGCCATGTATAAAGCTTTCGATGCAGCAAAGGAAAACGCTCCTTCGTTGCTTTTCATCGATGAAATCGACGCCATCGGGGACCGCGCAAAGTTTCCAGCGCGACATGAGACGTACTCAACCACCGTCGTCAACGCTTTGCTTGAGTGCCTTGACGGGACCGTTGATCGCGAGGGTGTCATCGTAATTGGGGCCTGCAATTTCCCGGAACGAATTGACCCGGCGCTACTGCGAAGCGGCCGTTTGGAGAAGCACATCCACTTCCCGATGCCGGACGCCGCATCTCGGGCGGAAATTCTAGCCTTCCACCTGCCTACGTTGGCCGCCGATCCAACTTTAAAGGAAATTGGTACTCGGCTGCCAGGCAAGAGCGGAGCCGATCTCGAAAGACTGGGGCGCGAAGCACGCGGGAGGGCCAGGCGAGAAAAAAGGGACGTCACGATCTTGGACCTGAAGGAGGTGATAACCGTGACGCCTCCGCTTGATGCGAAGACCCTTTACCGTGTGGCCGTGCACGAGGCAGGGCACGCGGTTATCGCCCGCGCGTTGCTGCTCGGTAAGGTCGAACACGTCGAAATATATGACAACGTAGAGAGCTTCGCGACACTTGTAGATTCCCACGGCACAACGTTGACCAAATTTCACCCGTCCGAATTCGTCACCCGGTGGGATACGATGAAGATGATAACCTACAACTTAGCTGGCGCTGCAGCCGAAGACCTCGTTTTCGGGCATCGTGCAAATTGGTCCTCCGGAACCAAGGAAAGTGACTTGGCCGTTGCAACCCAATTGGCAGTGCAAATGGTGGCTGAACACGCTTTCGGAGATTCATTGTTTTTCCTGCCAGGTTCCATCGACAGATCGAACGCGGCCAAGCTTTGGGAAGACCTACCCTTGAGGGAAGAGGTGGGTGAAATCCTTCGCGAACAGCATCAACGAGCAAAAGAAATACTGGACGGACTAAAACCGATCCTACTGAAAATCGCTGACGCCCTGGTCGAGCGCAAGCGTCTGGACGCCAAGCAGCTAGATGCTTACTGGCCACACGGGACGAAAGCGGCAGCAGCAAAGCACTAGCTGCCGCCCTCCCCCCGACCCACGACAAGGCTCCAACTGAAGAAGGCCGCTTGGCTTGCCGAGCGTGAGGTACCAGCTATGCGAGCTTGGATCATAAGTGACATCCACCTTTCGGCGGTGGACAGGTTTTGGGGAACCCACCTGAAGATACCGGAAGCAGACCTGTGCATTTGTGCCGGTGATGTCTCCGACGAAATCGATAAAACGATCAGATACCTCCAAACCCTAGTATCACCGAAAATGCCGGTCGCACTCGTGCTAGGAAATCATGATTATTTCGGTGGAAGCATTGAGTACGGACTCGAAAAAGCACGCCGTGAGGTCGAGAATTCCAATATTCACCTCCTTGAAAACGACAGCGTAGAGATCAGTGGGTGCCGCTTCATTGGAGCGACCCTTTGGACAGATTTCGCAGTCGAGATTGGCGGAGATGAGCACCTCTCGCCAGAGGAGCGCCGCACGCACGCCTTCCAACACGCTCCTCGCTATATGCTCGATTTCCACCTCATTTTCCGCTCGGATGAAAGAGAGCCCGGCCAGAACGGATCAGTTACGGTCCACGAAATTTTTCGCCGTCACAAGGAGAGCCGAGCGTATATCGATCAGGAACTATCCAAGCCTCACGCAGCCCGCACAATCGTCATCTCGCATCACGCACCGCTGCCGGACAGTATCGATGCGCGGTTCCACGGCCAAGTTACCAATGCCTGTTTCGCAAGCGATTTATCGAGTTTGATCACGCTCAGGCGGCCTTCGATTTGGGTACACGGCCACATTCACCGTGCACGAGACTACATGTTTGGCAGCACCAGAATTCTCTGTAACCCCAGAGGAAATGCAACAGAACGAGAGTCGAATGGATTTCGTCCAGGGTTTGTTATCGATTTTTGAAAAAAGGACCAGTAAGATTACAGGTACCGCGTTGCGTGTTTGTCAGGTGGCCATCAATTTTCCGAGTCCAAGCGATAATGGCGATAATGAGCAAGAGAGCTAGACCGGGTATGTACTGCCTGGACCGGAGGATGCGATAGAGTTCGCGGCAGTCATAGTCGATCCACCCGTCTCTGAGTTACGCATAGCCATCTAAAAGCTTAGGTCAAATACGTTTTGAGCGACCGAGCGGAACCGAAGCCCTATAAAGCGGTCTGCTCCACCATTTTAACGTTGAAGGTAGATCGTGCATGCAACCCGCCGCTTGCTGTACATTTTCATGGAAAATGTCCGTCGATGAGGGACTTAGATCATTCCCCTTTAGGTTTTGAAAACACTGTTCTGCTTTAATAACACAACTTACTTTTAGTGCTCGGCAGAACTGCGAAAATTTGATCGGAATTGCAAATGATTAGCAAGTTGAACATAGAAAAAATGGCAAAAGGCGACGCAAAAGAGGTCGATGAAAGCTTCGTCGCCGTCGACCGCGCCCAGCCAATTCCGCCGACCGACATTGTCGCCTATAACGAACTTCGGTCGTGCGCTGATCTTGTAAGGTTACATAACAACGGAACACTGGATATTCAGCCTGACTTCCAGCGTGAGGTCGTCTGGAAACGAGACGATCAAACCCGTTTTATTGACTCGTTAGTAAAACGCCTGCCCATTCCGAGCATGTGCTTCAGTCTCGACTACACGACCCAAGAATGGAAGGTGATCGACGGTCTCCAACGCATGAGTTCGATCATCAGTTTCCTCTCAAGCGAAAAATGGACGCTCAGCGACCTTGAAGATATCCACCCTTTGTTAAGAGGCAGGGTGAATCTTGACCTCCAACAAAGCCAGGACACCGACACGCGACGTCTTCTGTCAACGGTGCTGGATATGTCGATACCTGTTACCGTTATCCGATGCGATTACACCAAAACGTCTCATATGGAGTATCTCTTCACGATCTTCCATCGACTGAACTCGGGCGGCGTGCGATTGAACAATCAGGAGATACGAAATTGTATTTACTCCGGCCCATTCAATGATCTCTTGAAAAAATTCGACACCAAAAACCAGAGTTGGAAAGCGGTAAAGGGAAAAATTTGGGGCCGCATGGAGCGTTTCAGACCTGTGGAAATTCTGCTCCGGGCAATGGCATTCAACGACCGTCTCGAAGCGTATGACGGGAACCTCGCGAAATTTCTAAACAGATACATGCATGACATGTCGCAGAATAAAAATCTAAACTTTCAAGTCATCGAGGACACTCTTAGCGCGGTCGCCGAGAACGCGGCTATCGCTCTACAAGACCTGAAAGGCAAGATATCGCTGACTGTAGTCGAGTCCGCGTTGGTTGGCATCCTCTCCAATCTTTCCACCGTTCAGCATTTAAGCGCCAACGCCCTGCCCGTAGCTTTCGAAAAAATGCTGCAGGCGAATGAATTTGCTGAGGCCGCCCGCTACGCGATTACGTCCGAAAGAAACGTGAAAGCCAGGCTGGATATTGCTCGTGTAGCATTTGCTGGTGTCTGATGGTCGCGACAACCCTTACTTCACTGCAAAACTGGTACGATGAGCCTAACCAAGGCGCAGAACGACCTCAGTTGCTGTCAAAACTTGCGATACTTGAACTTTGCGGGTGGCTGGAGCACTGGATAGATGACCTAGTGATGGAGGTAGCGCAGCACTGCATCTGCCCGCAAACGACCATTGAGAAAATTATCAAACACACCAACGGCTTTCACTATGAAAAGCACATAAGGTCGATGCTTTCGAAACTCATGGGAGAGCACCAGTTTCTTGTTGGAGAGAAGCGCATGGAGATTACTCATCCAGGAGAGTTGGGGAATATGAAAAGCATGCTCGGTCAGCTTTGGACGACGCGATGCAGTTTCGCTCATAGTGACCTGCTTCACAACGTTCAGGCCCAGACGACGTTTTCTGCTCCTTCATGGACTATCGCTCAGCATCAAACAATTGAGGGCAAGCTAACCAAATTTAAGGCCGTCTTTGTTCAGCTTGCTAGCGAGATACCGCAAACCTGATGTGTAGCCGCCGTACACCTCGGGCGGTTCCGGCTCTTGTCGCTGACCGCCAATTGTCATTTTGATCCACCATCCCTGTTTGCACGGGTACAAGGTCAGGGCTATTCGGGTTTCGGAAGAGATAGAGGCCGATCCCGCTCATCTGCTCGAATCCGCTAGTGACCCGGGGCTTGAAGGCATCGTCGGGAAAACCGCGACATCTCGTATCTATCCGGCCGGACCGGTGACTGGCTCAAGCTCAAGTGCGTCCAGAGCGAAGCTTCTGTTATTGCCAGTTATGAGCCATCGACAAGCGCAAAAGGCGGTTTCTCGTCTCTACTCCTGGCGGCCTATCTCGGGGATTCGTTTGCATACGTTGGGAGCGCGGGGACAGGCTTCAAGGAAAGGGCTGCGACCGATCTTCGGCAAAAATAGAACTTGGTCCTGTGGAAACGCAATGCGCCGCCTGTGCCCTATTCAGGCAAGCGGCACGTAGTGTGGATCGAGCCGGTGTTAATTGCAGAATTCAAGTATCGCTTTTGGACGGCCGATAACAAGCTGCACCACGCTGCCTATAAAGGAATGCGCGATGTGATGGATAATGCCGAGATCGACCGGCTGGAGGATTGATTGGTAAGCGATTCAGACAGATAATAATCCGCGACGTTGTCCTACATTTGTTTTTTGGTTGGGGAATGAACAAGGACGCATTTCTCCAACCTGCAGTATCTGTAAGCGATCAATCCAGATGAGTTTGTCACTGGTTCCCACGTTCTGCTCGACCGCCTTGAGCGCCTCCGCACGTAAGGCTTGCGCTATCCTCATCTTCCACTAGTTTCCTCAGAGTTCCTCAATTTGGATTCGGGCTGCAATGTCGGACGATGAAATTCTTACGATCAAAGAGCTGGCCAGCTATTTAAAAATTGCTGAGAAGACCGCCTATCGTTTTGTGTCGGAAGGCCGCATTCCAGGGTTCAAGGTCGGCGGGTCTTGGCGTTTTCGCAGATCAGAAATTGAACGTTGGATCGCTGAGCAAGAGCAGAAATAGAAGGAAAAGAGAGCATGACGAGCGCCGAACAACGTGCCGAGCTACAACGCCGAATCTGGCAGATCGCCAACGAGGTGCGCGGTGCGGTCGATGGCTGGGACTTTAAGCAATATGTGCTTGGCACCCTTTTCTATCGTTTCATCAGTGAGAATTTCGCCAGCTATATTGAGGGCGATGATGAAAGCATAAATTACGCGGCGCTGCCCGACAGCGTGATCACGCCTGAAATCAAGGACGATGCGGTCAAGACGAAGGGGTATTTCATCTACCCCAGCCAACTGTTTTCCAATGTTGCGAAAAACGTCAAAGACAATGAGAACCTAAATACAGACCTGAAGAAGATTTTTGACGGAATTGAAGGGTCCGCAAGCGGCTACCCTTCAGAGGCTGAGATCAAGGGTTTGTTTGCCGATTTTGACACTACCAGCAACCGCCTCGGCAACACAGTGAAAGATAAAAATTCCCGATTGGCAGCTGTCATCAAGGGCGTTGCGGAGCTGAAATTCGGCAAATTTCATGGCGACCAAATCGACCTCTTTGGTGATGCCTACGAATTCCTAATTTCGAACTACGCAGCCACTGCGGGGAAGTCTGGTGGAGAGTTTTTCACTCCGCAGCATGTTTCAAAGCTGATTGCACGGCTTGCGATGCACAAGCAAACGAGCGTGAACAAGATTTACGACCCGGCATGTGGTTCAGGCTCCCTGCTACTGCAAGCAAAGAAGCATTTTGACGCGCACATTGTTGAAGAAGGATTCTTCGGCCAGGAAATCAACCATACGACCTACAACCTGGCCCGAATGAACATGTTCCTGCACAATATCAACTACGACAAGTTTGATATTCAGCTAGGAAACACTCTGATCGAGCCGCATTTCGGCGACGAAAAACCATTCGATGCTATCGTTTCCAACCCTCCTTATTCAGTCAAATGGATAGGCTCTGACGACCCGACGCTGATCAACGATGATCGCTTTGCTCCGGCAGGTGTACTTGCCCCAAAGTCCAAGGCGGATTTTGCCTTCGTGCTGCATGCGCTTAGTTATCTATCTGCCAAGGGTCGTGCGGCGATTGTGTGTTTTCCCGGTATTTTTTACAGAGGCGGAGCTGAACAGAAAATCCGGCAATATCTTATCGACAATAACTTTGTTGAGAGCGTGATTTCACTGGCTCCAAACTTGTTTTACGGCACTACCATTGCCGTCAATATTCTGGTTCTTTCCAAGCACAAGACTGACACCAAAACTCAATTTATTGATGCGAGTGGCCTGTTCAAGAAAGAAACGAACAACAACTCGCTGACCGACGATGAGAATGCCGCCAATCCCGGTCACATTCAACAGATAATGCGGGCCTTCGATAGCAAGGGCGATATTGCACATTTTGCGCAGTCAGTTGCCTATGACGACATCGTCGCCAAAGACTACAATCTCGCAGTCAGCGCCTATGTGGACCCCAAAGACAATCGTGAGATTGTAAACATAGAAGAACTAAATGCAGAGTTAGGAAATACGATAGAAAAAATCGCCAAATTGCGTGCGGAGATTGACGCCATCATTGCGGAGCTTGAGGCATGAGCGGCCTGGATTACTTAATTAAGCTACTAGATGGTGCTGAAGTTGAATGGAAACCATTGGCTGATGTGACCATGTCAACGAGCAACATTAGATGGCGGGATACAGAACGAACATACCGATACATCGACCTGACATCTGTCAGCATTGAAACAAAGTGCATCACACAGACAACAGAAATAGATGCCAAGAATGCACCTAGTCGAGCGCAAAAGCTTGTGGAACAGGATGACGTGATCTTTGCTACCACACGCCCATCACAACAAAGATATTGTCTTATCGACCAGGAGTATGCAGGCGAGGTTGCAAGCACAGGTTATTGTGTTCTTAGGGCGAAGAAGGGAGATGTCTTACCAAAATGGATTTTGCATTGCATTTCCTCTAGCGAGTTCAAGAGCTACGTTGAAGAAAAGCAAAGTGGCGCTGCTTATCCGGCGATCTCTGATGCCATTGTTAAGGCCTTCTCAATCCCCATTCCATGCCCCGAAAGTCCGGAGAAATCGCTGGCGATTCAGGCAAACATCGTGCGAATCTTGGACACGTTCACAGCGATCACCGCAGAACTTACCGCCGAACTTACCGCCGAACTTACGGCTCGGAAGAAGCAATTCAACTACTATCGCGACCATCTTCTGAATTTTGATGAAGATGATGTGGAGTGGAAGAGTTTGGATAGTATCTGCAATTTCGTTTCGTCTGGAACAAATAAGAAGAGGTCTGCTGAAGGCAATTACCCGGTTTTTGGATCAACAGGCGTGATCGCCCGAACAGACTCCTATGCCCACGAGGGAAAACAAATACTTGTTGCCAGAGTTGGAGCAAATGCTGGATATGTCCACATTGCGGATGGAAAATATGATGTTTCGGACAACACAATTATCTTCAACGTTAAGAAAGATTACAGTTTAAAGTTCCTCTTCTATATCCTCACGGAAATGAACCTAAGGCAATACGCAAAGGGCGGAGGGCAACCGCTAATTACTTCAGGAGAGCTGAAGAAACTTAAAATCCCAATTCCTCATGCTGCGAATCTGGAGAGGTCGATTGCCGAACAAACCCGCATCGCCGACATCCTCGACACATTCGACACGCTGACCACGTCAATCCGCGAATGCCTTCCACGCGAGATTAAGCTGCGACAGAAGCAATATGAATATTATCGCGATTTGCTGTTGAGCTTCCCGAAGCCAGAAGGGATGGCCGCATAGCGATGGGAAAAAAACTCGACGAAATCGCGGAAGAATTGAGGAACGCCAACAAGAAGGTGCAGTTGATCTATGCCTTTAATGGCACGGGAAAGACGCGACTTTCACGGGAATTCAAGAACCTGATTGCGCGAAAGAACGGCGATGCGGAAGATGAAGCGTTGGAGGAGCCAGCCCGTACCAAAATCCTCTACTACAACGCCTTTACTGAGGACCTGTTTTATTGGGACAACGACCTCGCGCTCGATGCAGAACCCAAAATGATAATTCAGCCAAACGCTTTCACTGACTGGATTTTACGAGATCAAGGGCAAGATCAAAACGTCATCGCCAGTTTTCAGCGATACGCCGACAACAAACTGACGCCAACCTTCAATCAAGAATATAACATCAAAGTCAAGGGCGCAAAAGACATCGTCATAAGAGCGTTTTCAGAAGTGAAATTCTCTTTTGAACGCGGGACCGACCAGCTTTCAGAAAGCCTGAAAATCTCAAAAGGTGAAGAAAGTAATTTTATCTGGAGTATTTTTTCGACGCTGCTGGATCAGGTGATCAATATTCTCAATGTCCCCGAACCTGGAGAGCGCGAAACCGATCAATTCAACAAACTCGAATATGTGTTCATCGATGATCCGGTCAGCTCTCTAGACGAGAACCATCTGATAGAGCTGGCGGTTAATCTGGCAGACGTGATCAAATCCAGCCATTCTGATCTGAAGTTTATCATCACCACGCACAACCCGCTTTTTTATAACGTGCTTTTCAATGAGGTGAAGAATAAGGCCTGCTACCTGCTGGAACGACTTGAAGACGGAAGTTTTGAGCTGACAAAAAAGGATGGCGATTCCAACAAGAGCTTTTCCTACCACCTATATTTAAAGCACACGCTTGAGCAGGCGATTGCCGCCAATCGAGTGGAGAAATATCACTTCACCCTGCTACGAAACCTTTACGAAAAGACGGCAAACTTCTTAGGTTATGCGCAATGGACCGACCTTCTGGACACGGCCCCCGGTGATAAGGAAGGATATTTAAAGCGCATTATCACTTTCAACAGCCATCGCACCCTCTCCAGTGAAGAGTTAGCCGAACCGACCGAACCCGAAAAGCAAATCGTCAAACTCTTGCTCGATAACTTAACCAAAAATTATGGCTACTGGGCGACGCAGGAAGTGAAGAATGATTGAGCAGACCACGCCACTGGCAGAATCCAAACATTTTATCGTTCTCGACAAATACGTCAGGGATTGGGAAGCCCGCGATAGCTATCAGAGCGAAAGCGATTTGGAGCGTGAGCTTATCGAGGATTTGCAAGCTCAGGGCTACGAACTGGCAAAGCTGAACACGCCTGAATCCCTCTTGGCAAATGTCCGTCATCAGTTGCAAACCTTGAATAATGTGAGCTTTGAGGATGGGGAATGGGTGCGGTTCTTAGGAACCTATTTGGACAGGCCTAGCGACACTGCCACTGACAAAACCCGCAAAATTCACGACGACTACATCCACGATTTCGTTTTTGATGACGGCCATATCCAAAATATCTTTCTGCTCGACAAGAAGAACATTGCTCGCAACAAGGTACAGGTGATCAAGCAATTTGCGCAAACCGGCACACACGCCAATCGCTACGATGTGACGATTTTGGTGAACGGTTTGCCAATGGTGCAGATTGAGCTGAAAAAGCGTGGTGTTGCCATTCGCGAAGCCTTTAACCAGCTACACCGCTACAGCAAGGAGAGCTTCAACAGCGAGCAATCACTTTTCAAATACCTTCAGCTTTTCGTCATATCGAACGGAACCGACACACGTTATTTCGCCAACACCACGCGGCGCGACAAAAACAGCTTCGACTTCACCATGAACTGGGCGAAGGCGGATAATGGATTGATCAAAGACCTGAAGGATTTCACAGCCACTTTCTTCCAAAAAGACACCCTTCTGAAGGTGCTGCTGCGTTATTCCGTCTTCGATGTAAGCGATACGCTGTTGGTGATGCGACCATACCAGATTGCCGCTACCGAGCGCATTCTATGGAAGATCAAGAGTTCACATGAAGCCAAAAATTGGAGCAAGCCGGAAAGCGGCGGTTATATCTGGCACACGACTGGGTCTGGCAAAACGCTCACCAGCTTTAAGGCCGCACGTCTAGCAACCGAGCTTGATTTCATCGAAAAGGTCTTTTTTGTAGTTGACAGAAAAGACCTCGATTATCAGACCATGAGGGAATACCAGCGCTTTTCACCGGATAGCGTGAATGGTTCTGACAGCACCGCAGGATTAAAGCGTAATCTTGATAAAGACGACAACAAGATCATCGTCACGACAATCCAGAAGCTCAACAACCTGATGAAGAGCGAAGGCGAGTTACCCGTTTATGAAAAAGAGGTCGTTTTCATTTTTGATGAATGCCACCGGAGTCAATTCGGGGAAGCGCAAAGGAACCTGAGAAGGAAATTTAAGCGCTTTTATCAGTTTGGGTTCACGGGAACGCCAATCTTCCCTCAGAATGCTTTGGGTGCTGAAACAACGGCGAGTGTTTTCGGCCGGGAGCTTCACTCCTATGTCATCACCGACGCCATTCGGGACGAAAAAGTGCTGAAATTTAAGGTGGACTATAACGATGTTCGCCCGCAATTTAAGGCAATTGAATCTGAGCAGGATGAAAAAAAACTTAGTGCAGCGGAAAACAAGACGGCCCTGCTGCACAAAGATCGTATCCGGGAAATCTCCCAATACATATTAAACAATTTTCGCCAGAAAACCCATCGTCTGCAAGGCGGTAACAAGGGCTTCAATGCCATGTTCGCAGTGAGCAGTGTGGACGCGGCTAAGGCATTTTACGAGGCCTTGAACAAACTTCAGGCGGACAACGAAAAGCCGTTAAAAATTGCAACCATATTCTCGTTTTCCGCCAACGAGGAACAGGATGCAGTGGGCGAAATCCAAGATGAAAGCTTTGATGTGTCGGCCATGAATACGAGCGCCAAGGAGTTCTTGAGCGCAGCGATTGCCGACTACAATACCTTTTTCAAGACCAATTTCAGCGTGGATAGCAACAGCTTCCAGAACTATTACCGCGACCTTGCAAAGCGCGTTAAAGCGAAGGAAGTCGATTTGCTGATCGTCGTCGGCATGTTCTTAACCGGCTTCGATGCTCCTACCCTTAACACCCTATTCGTCGACAAGAACCTTCACTACCACGGCCTTATTCAGGCCTATTCGCGTACAAACCGCATATACGACGCCACTAAATCCTTCGGCAACATTGTTACCTTCCGTGATCTGGAAGAGGCAACCGTCAATGCCATCACGCTGTTTGGAGACAAAAACACCAAAAACGTTGTCCTGGAAAAGAGCTACAAGGAATATATGGAAGGCTTCACCGATCTCGTTACCGGCGAAGCGCGGCGCGGTTTTGTGGACGTGGTGACAGAGCTTGAACAACGCTTCCCCGACCCTGATGAGATTGTCAAAGAGAGTGACAAAAAATATTTTGCCAAGCTGTTCGGCGAATACTTACGCGTCGAGAATGTGTTGCAAAATTATGATGAATTCGCCAACCTGAAAGCCTTGCAGGATATCGACACAAATGATGCCAAAGCCGTGGAAGCCTTCAAAGCTAAGCATCATCTGAGTGATCAAGATTTTGCCGCATTGAATACAATCAAGGTTCCAGCAGAACGAAAAATCCAGGATTACAAGTCGACCTACAATGACATCCGCGATTGGTTGCGCCGCGAAAAAGCGGCCAACGAAACAGATAAATCCACAGTCGATTGGGATGACGTGGTCTTTGAGGTGGACCTCCTCAAGTCACAAGAGATTAATCTTGACTACATCCTTGAGCGAATTTTCGAAAGCAATAAGAAGGTGAAGGACAAGGCCGCCCTTGTTGAGGATGTGCGGCGCATGATCCGAGCCAGCATAGGCAACCGGGCAAAAGAAAGCCTTTTGGTCGATTTCATCAATCAGACTGATCTGGATAAGATCGGCGATAAGGCTACTGTCATTGATGCCTTTTTCGCCTTTGCCCAGGCAGAGCAGCTGCGTGAGGCGGAAGAGCTGATTTCCTCGGAGAATCTGAATGTAGACGCCGCAAAGCGCTACATCGCCGCGTCAATCAGACGTGAATTTGCGACCGACAACGGCACCGAACTGAACGCAATATTGCCGAAAATGAGCCCGCTTAATCCTCAGTATCTGAGCAGAAAACAAAGTGTCTTGCAAAAGATTGCGATGTTTGTCGAAAAGTTCAAGGGTGTCGGGGGGCAGATTTAGAGCTTAAGCGAACAATACGAATGCTTCCCCAAAATGACACGAGATAGCGTAACCGTCTGTATGTCAGACGTTTTCGGCGGATAATCGTCGATGCCAAAATAGGCGTACAGCTATTACCATGGGAGTTAACAGCTAATAGACGTCGATGGCCATGCGAAACTGAATTTACCCGTATAGTATTGGTCGTGCAAGAATTTGAGATCGATCTCCCAGTGCCTGACGGCCTCGTCGAACACCTCTGGGTCTTTTCGCTTCGCACTCCGAGTGAACGATGCAATTGAGTAGGCCATTTTCCGAAGGCGCTGTGCTGAGCCCGGAGTGCCCCATTCGCCTGGGTCGAAGCCTTTTACGCTCGAAGGGATGGGGTGCGCGAATATCTTCGTGAGCGTCCTTCGTCGGTAAAGATCGAGTTGCCCTTGTGTTCGCCCGACATGATAGTCGAGTTGTCCGAGAACGCCGTTCCTAGCGATGTTTTTGAGCGAAAGATTGCCGTCTCCTGCCCGCGCTTCCGTTGTTGGCCAGTCGAAATATTCTTCGGGGTCGCCGTTGGAGTTTCGTCTTTTCCACTCGGCCTCGATGCCTCTGACGGCGGCCTCCGCTTTTTCGTGCTGATCCTGTTTCCGTTGGTCTTGAAGGATACGATGGGCATTTTCCCATACGGATATCAGATCGAATGGTTCCATCGCACGGATACCCAGGAGCACACGGACTATGTCAATCTTTGGCCCGGCCGTTCCATTGCGTCCGGGTGCGGCCGTAAGGTCCTTTAAAGGTGGTTCGCCAAAGCCTTCCCATGTCGGGGGCCTAGAAGACAGCGCAGCTTTCCCTTGTTCTTTGATGCTAAGCGTCTTTTTAGATTGGTGGAGAAAACCATTGTCTATCAGGTAGTCGATGGCATGTTGCGCCTTGGAGGAAAACGTTTGATTGGTATTCGGTATCAGGGGATCGTTCATTCGCTTTCCTGAAAAACCGAGGTGACCCGCAAGCTTTTTCATGACCGACGTGCGGTGGATAGCTCGGTTGCTGGTAAGCTCTAGAAGCGGCCGGAGAAGGTGCTTAGCTTTCAGGCCTGCCCATCCAGCTCCTCCAACTATCCGGGAAGCAGTCTGGTCATTCTTTAGTGTCGTAGTTTCAACTTTATCTCGCGCCATCGTCTTTTGACGCGTGGATAAGTCGGTCGAGAACACTGTTTTTGGTGCTTCTGTGAGAAGCTCGTTCCCTCTTCGGATCGCTGTCCAGCCCTGCTTCGTCGGGATAAAATCAAAGCCGCCGTCTGCATTGCGGAGAATATCCTTCAAAACGTCTTTAGCGACTAACTCCAATCCAAAGTTTTGAACATGGTCCGGAGTAATTTGCAGTCCGATGCCACCAAGCGAGCGCAGGTGTTGCGGAGACGTATTTACGATGATCGGTATGGGCTCTGTCCCGAAGCTTGAGGCAATAACCTGCAGCGCCTTTGCCAAAGCTCGTCTGATTGCCAGTGCAATCGTAGGATCGCGAGCGAGTTTTCGTGTTCCGGTGATTGGGCTATGTGAACGATTTCTGCTCATTTCTTACCTGTCTAGTCTGTTACAAGAGAAAGCCCCCTGCCTGGACAGGCCGAAGCAGGGCATTGCAGCAAGCATAGCAAGGCGTTTCGCAAATCCCCGCAATTTCGACGCCCACAGGATGTCAGTAGCAATATGCGGGATCGCGCTGTCTCGACAAGTCATAAAAGCCATCTCTGATACCTCCCAAGCCCGTTAGGCCGCCCTTTGCCTACGGGACACAGAGGCCGAGCATGCGCTCCAGCTCCCGGACGCGATCCTCCAGTTTCTTTACTTCAGAACTGCCGACAACCGGCTCGTCAGAATCCACGGCTGCAGCACCTCCCTCACTCAAAAGCCTGCGCCATCGATACAGCAGATTGGGCGCAACGCCATGGCGGCGAGCGGTCGATGATACCGTCTCGCCAGGTTCAAAACTCTGCTCAATAATTGTCAGCTTCTGCTCGGTTGTCCACCGCCTGCGGCGCACATCTCCCGTCAGCAATTCAACGTGTCGATAGTCGTTAGACATAAGCCTGTCCTCAAGCCTGTGCTTGAGCCTTTCTGCTTATGCCGACTGTCCGGTCGAAATGGGGTGCAGTTCAGAGTGGCAGCAAAAAGCCCTCGCACTGCAGAGTCAACTCATAAGTCGTCGGCCTCTACGTGCCACGTTTCCACGTCACGGCAGATTATCTGCCAATTTTCCTGCAGGTCTGGCATATCTTCCGGCGCGACTAACGCGGAATCCAACCCTTCGAATTGGTCTCCAATATAGGTGGCGAGGCCCACGCCGCCCTCATTGGCGAACCACACGCCGACAAGATCGACAACCCGCACAAGCTCTTTCAATATCTCCCGAGAGTCGCGAATATCATACTCATCAAGGAGTTTGCCCTGCCTGCTTTCTCTGTTTCCGGCGTGGGCCAGGTGCGAACTGACATGCTCGCTGATTTTATCCAGCGCGGCCAATCGCGCTTCTAACCGGTTGAAAATATCGACGCTAATGCGATCATCAGGGCTTCGACTGTCGGCTGTGGTTTGACTCAAAAAGTCGAATTGCTGGTGCGCCGTCTGGCTCAAAGACAATGAACGGTCAACCCAAACGGCTCTCCCGTTTGCTGCCTTCAGGGTATTCCAATGCTCTGCTTCAAGCTTGACGAGATCATATCGACAATCGTGCAGCACCTCGACGTAAACCCGTCTCGTCAATTTCGCTCGACAAGCCATTATGTCATTGAGGACAGCTCTTATGGAATATACGCCCTGGTCGCCCTTCAATTGACCTTTGTCAAGGAGCCTACGCACGCCTAGCAAAAGGCTGGACCAATAACCGTTCGCGATCAGATCGAACATCATCTGATTGATAGGCGGCCTGTTCCCTCCCTTCTGGTTCGCCAGGAACACGACCCGAATTGCTGTTCGGAAAGCGGCGTAGTTCCAAAGGAGGTCATCGACTGTCTTTTGAATGCCGGTTGTTTCGTCACGGAAAGCCTCGCGCCATGTCTCGATTCGTAGCTCTAACTGCCGGTCAGCCTGGGTGCCCATCTGCTAGCCCGCACTCCGCATATTCCAGGGCAGCATGTATTTGTTGATCAAGCCAAGCTCCACGCCAGCAGCTCCATGAACCGGTAGACCGTTCCATTCCATGTCAGGCGGCGTTGCGACGTAAATATCAATCGATCCGGACTGACCCAGCTCCCTCTTCAGATAGGCGTTCAGACGAATGTTTGTTCGCTGTGAAGCTCCCGGCTTGCCATAGGCATAAAGCCGCTTGTGTACGCCGACGGTCGCCACGCCGACGTAGATTGCAAACCCGTCTTTCACGAAAGAATACACCCCGATAGCCTTTGGCACAGGCATATCAAGGACAAGATCGCCATCGGCGGACAAAAGCCAGCGGCTTGCAAGCGAAAAGCCTCCGGCGATCAACACTTCCACTGGCAATGGCGACTTGATAGATTCCGGAGCAATAGGCACAGGGACAACAACATCCGAGATCGTAGCCGACCGGTTTTCTCCCTTTGCCACGTTGTACGCCTGCTGGTATCTAATATCGAGACGGCGGGCGAACTCAGCGACTTCCAGGTCGTCGGCCGCAAGCGCTCGTATATGATCTGCCTTGGTCAGTTCCATGGTTTGCCCCAATCAATTTCGACTAAGTCCAAGCTTGCGGCTAATCGGCTTATCTTCCAGAGTTCTTCAAGACTTCGCCTACCTGACTGACCGCCGCAGCGAGCGGATGGAAGATGCCGCCAAGCTTGGAACCTGCGTCGGGCAGAAATCCCAACATTCCAGGATAGCTTGTCCTCGGAAGCCTTCCTTTTGCTCGCCTCATCCAGTGATCTACACACGTAACGCCGACGATACTTCCGAGGCGCAGATTGCAATCCCCGATTGACCTAATAACAACCTTGCGCTTGCAATCCTACCGATTAGATTGGCCTGACACCCTAACGTGAGTCGCTCCGTGTCAGAAGACAATGTCGCAAAGCTTGCCCAAGCT
>Ga0247730_1000886_pt1 | contig 18585 bp, 15 predicted proteins | sample UWRJL073202C2_FD_180959 | JGI IMG/M metagenome (GOLD analysis project Ga0247730, IMG submission 180959) | Plant litter microbial communities from Arlington Agricultural Research Station in Wisconsin, United States - UWRJ-L073-202C-2 | ecosystem: Environmental > Terrestrial > Plant litter >... | reverse complement strand
ACCAGGAAACCCGCCTGTTCGATCCGGGCAAGGGCGAGACCCGCTCGATGCGCTCCAAGGAAGACGCGCATGACTACCGCTATTTCCCCGATCCCGACCTGCTGCCGTTGGAATTCGACGACGCTTTTGTTGCCGCGCTGAAAGCCGAACTGCCGGAACTGCCGGACGACAAGAAGGAACGCTTCGTGCGCGAACTCGGCCTGTCAATCTATGACGCGTCGGTGCTGGTGTCTGAAAAGGCGATCGCCGACTATTACGAAATTGTCTCGGCCGGTCGTGACGGAAAGATTGCCGCCAACTGGGTGATCAACGACCTCCTGGGTGCGTTGAACAAGGACGGCAAAGGCATTGAAGAGACTCCGGTTTCCCCTGCCCAGCTCGGCGGCATTCTCGATCTGATCAAGTCGGAGGTGATTTCCGGCAAGCTTGCCAAGGATCTGTTCGAGATCGTCTGGACCGAAGGCGGCGACCCCGCTGAAATCGTTGAGACCCGCGGCATGAAGCAGGTCACCGACACCGGCGCCATCGAGGCGGCAGTTGATGCGATCATCGCTGCCAACCCGGATCAGGTGGCCAAGGTTCTGGCCAAGCCGTCGCTGGCTGGCTGGTTTGTTGGCCAGGTGATGAAGTCCACTGGTGGCAAGGCCAACCCACAGACGGTGCAGGCGCTGGTGAAAGCCAAGCTCGGGATAGTCGAGGAGTAGGCGCTTGTTCTTCGTCCGCACAGCCAGCGAGCGCGATCTGGACAAGGTTCGTCCGGTCATGCTCGAGACGTTTCACGCGACCTATGATGGTCTCCATGACGCGCTGACGGTTCAAAAGCTGATCGAGGCCCGCCTTTCACCGGCAGCGCTCAAAGCCCGCGTGCAGAAAAAGGGTGGCGAGTTTCTGGTGGCCGACGACGGCAAGCAGCTCGGTGGCATGGGCTTTGCCGTGATGTCGGACACGATGACCAAGACGGCGGTCCTGCACCAGCTTTATGTGAAGCCCGACCTGCAGCGCCAGGGCATTGGCCGTGATATTTTTGCCGAACTCGAAACCTGCTTTCCCGATGCCGAAATCATGCGTCTGGAGGTCGAGCCCGACAACGCTCCGGCAATCGCTTTTTTTAACGGTGTCGGTTTCGCTGAGGTCGATCGGACCGCAACCTCGTCCGGCGTCACAGGAATGCCGGTCATGATCATGGAAAAACCGCTGCGGGGCTGACGTCGTTGGGGACGACGGCGTCGCATGCAGACGGTACAGAGGCGATGGAATGAGCATGTCCGGGATCACCATCCGATTGGCCACCGCGGCAGATGTGCCGGCGCTGATCGCGATCTTTGCCTCAGACGCGATGGGCGGCCATGGCGACACCACGGATGCGGCGGCCTTCGATGACTACATCCGGGCCTTCGCGCTGATCGAGGCCTCGCCGAACGAAAGGCTCTACGTCGCCGAGCTGGAGCAAAAGATCGTCGGCACGTTCCAGACGCTCACCACCACGGCGCTCACTGGGCGCGGCGCATCTCATATGATCATCGAAGCGGTGCAGACGCTGCCGGAGATGCGCGGGCAGGGGATCGGCGCGGAGATGATCCGCTTCTGCATCGGACAGGCGCAGTGCACCGGCATGGCCTCGGTGCGGCTGACCTCCAATGCAACCCGCACCGACGCCCATCGTTTCTATCACAAACTTGGCTTTGAATCGTCGCATCTCGGCTTCAAGATGAAGCTGAAATGAGCCGAAGCCACACCGGAATCACTAGACAGAGTGGCGCCCAAGCGGCATAAGCGGGAATACGGATTTCGCGCGGCTGTAAAGCGTCCATTGCGAAGCTGAAGGACATGACATGAAGACTCTTCTGCTGCAGATTTTCACCTGGTGGAATGGCCAGACGATCGGCACCCGCTTCTATCTCTGGCGTTTCGGCAAGCGTGTCGGCGAAGACGAGATGGGCAATGTCTATTTCGAAGGCGGCATGTCCACCTATGGCCTGCGCAAGCGCTGGGTGGTCTACAAGGGCTATGCCGAAGCGTCCGCCATTCCTCCGGGCTGGCACGGCTGGATGCATCACCGCACCGACGTGGCGCCGAGCGGCGAAACCTATGTTGCCCGGGAATGGCAGAAGCCGCACCGTGCCAACATGACCGGCACCCCACAAGCCTATCGCCCGCCGGGTTCGTTGGCTGCGCCCGGCGAACGCCCGCGCGTGACCGGCGACTACGATGCCTGGACGCCCGGCAACTGATACCGGTTTTGCCACAATTGCCGTTTAGGCGCTTGGGTTGTGAATGTCGCATTTTTTGCGGCATGATTTGAATTGCGCTGGAGACGGTTGGATATGAAGTTTTTCACGCGGGCCGTTTTTTTGCGCGTGGTCTCCGTATTTTCGGTATCCGTCGCCCTTGCTAGCGCTGCCGCCCTGACGATGCCGGACCGGGCTGAAGCCGCCCGCATCACCAATCAGGTCGCTGTGTTTTCCGGCATCGACAAGATAACCGGCCGCATTACCAGCTTCGATGTCTATATCGACGAGACGGTGCAGTTCGGCGCGCTGCAGGTCACTCCAAAAGTCTGTTATTCGCGCGACGAGACGGAAGCCCAGAAGATTGACGCTTTTGTCGAAGTCGACGAAATCACCCTCGACCGAAAGATCCGCCGGATTTTTACCGGCTGGATGTTTGCCGACAGCCCCGGCCTCAACGCCGTCGAGCACGCGATTTACGATGTCTGGCTTGAGGGCTGCAAGCAAGGGTCTACGGTGCCGGCGCCGACTGCCAAGAAGTAAGTAGCCGTTGATCTCGTCATGCGTCGGACAGCGCGCCGTTTCGTGCTTTCAGATAGGCTTTCACTGTCCCGCTCGCTTGGCACGCCAGGCATCCGAGAGCCCGTCATGGTCGCCGCGCGAACGGTCCGGCGCATCTGTCCACCAATCTTTACGGCGCTCCTGCAAATCTGTGTTGCGCGGATAAATGATCCGATTTTCCGGCTTGGCAGTTTCGCCGACCACCAGTAAACGAACGTCTGTTTCGCTGTTATTGATAAACGTATGGCAGATCCCGGTGCCGGCCGGAAAGCCGACGGCATCGCCCGGCGCCAGCTGGTGCAGCACGCCATCCAGCCAGACATCTGGCGTTCCCTCGATCACATAGACGAATTCCTCTTCCGCGCTCTCGGCGTGCGGATAGGAGGTGCGCCGGCCGGGCGGCAGGCGTTCGTGATGGATGCCGATCCTTGTCAGACCAAGGTGCTTGCCCAGAGGAGCACCAAAGCCCATCAGTTCGTCGTCGCCATCGTAATGGCCCTCGTCGGGTGTCTCGATGGCACGCCAATGGGCAATGCAGGATGGTCGATCCGGTAATGTCATGGTGGTCCTCCTCCGCTTTGAGATGGAGGGAGGATAGCGCTAAAATTGCAGCGAGGTCTATTGTCCGGCGACTGATCCAGGGCTTCCAGCCGGCAAGCGATCAGAAAGCAAGCGTTGGACCGGCCACTGCAGCCTCCAGCAGCTTGGCATACTCGTCCTTTGGCAGGTCGATCGCGCCAAAGGTTTTCAGATGCTCAGTGGTGAACTGCGTGTCCAGCAGGGTAAAGCCCCTGGTCTTCAGCCGTTCAACCAGATGCACGAGACAGATTTTCGAACTGTTGGTCGCCCGAGAAAACATGCTCTCGCCAAAAAATGCCGAGCCGAGCGAAACGCCATAGAGCCCACCGACCAATTCCTCGCCATCCCAGGCCTCGACGCTGTGGGCGTGGCCCATACGGTGCAGGGTGGCGTAGAGGCTCTTGATTGTGTCGTTGATCCAGGTGCTCGGCCGGTCGTCGGCCGGCTGCGCGCAGGCGGCCATCACCGCCTCGAAGGCCGTATCGAAACGGATGTCGAACGGCTTTTGCCGCACCACTTTCGCCAGGCTTTTGGAAACATGAAAGGTTTCGAGCGGAAGAATTCCGCGCAGATCCGGCTCGACCCAGAAAATCTCCGGGTCGTCGGCGGATTCGGCCATCGGGAACATGCCGATGGAATAGGCGCGCAGCAGCATGTCAGGCGTGATGTTCGCTTGCCTGCTGCGTCGCCCGACCATGCGGATTACTCCGCGGCTTTAGCGGCCTGGGCAGCCAGGTAGTTTTCCAGCCAGTGGATGTCGTAATCGCCATTGGCGATATCCTGGTTGGAGACCAGGTCCTGGAACAGCGGCAGCGTCGTCTTGATGCCGTCGACCACGAACTCGTCCAGCACCCGGCGCAGGCGCATCATGCATTCGACGCGGGTACGTCCATGCACAATCAGCTTGCCGATCATGCTGTCGTAGAAGGGCGGGATCTTATAACCCTGATAGGCGCCCGAATCGACGCGCACGCCCAGCCCACCGGGGGCATGGAAATACGTGATGGTGCCGGGCGAGGGCACGAAGGTTTTGGGATCCTCGGCATTGATGCGGCACTCGATCGCGTGGCCCGAAAATACCACTTCTTCCTGGGTGACGGACAGACCGTTGCCCGAGGCGATGCGGATCTGCTCATGTACCAGATCGATGCCGGTAATGGCCTCGGTGATCGTGTGCTCGACCTGCAGACGGGTGTTCATCTCGATGAAGAAGAATTCGCCGTTTTCATAGAGGAATTCGACGGTACCTGCACCGCGATATTTCAGCTTGCGCATTGCATCGGCACAGATTTCGCCGATCGCCATCCGCTGCTCGACGTTGAGGGCCGGGGAGTTTGCTTCTTCCCAAACCTTCTGGTGACGGCGCTGCAGCGAGCAGTCGCGTTCGCCCAGATGCACGGCATTGCCTTCGCCGTCGCCCAGAACCTGGACTTCGATGTGGCGCGGCTTTTCGAGATAGCGTTCCATGTAGACGGCGTCATTGCCGAACGCGGCCAGCGCTTCGGAACGGGCCGACGAGACGGCTTCCTCCAGCTCGGCTTCCGTCTTGGCGAGCTTCATGCCACGTCCACCACCGCCGGCAGTGGCCTTGATCAGGACCGGGAAGCCGATCCGCTTGGCCTGCTCTAGCGCATTATCGGGCTTCACTTCGCCATCGGAACCGGGGACGACCGGAATGCCCAGCGCTTCTGCGGTCTTCTTGGCGGTGATCTTGTCGCCCATGATGCGGATATGGTCCGCGGTCGGGCCGATGAAGGTGATGCCGTGCGCGTCCAGAATGTCGGCAAACTTGGCGTTTTCCGACAGAAAGCCGTAGCCCGGATGCACGGCGTCGGCGCCGGTGATTTCGCAGGCGGCAACGATCTGGTGGATGTTGAGATAGCTGTCGCGCGACGGCGGCGGGCCGATGCAAACGCTTTCGTCGGCCAGGCGCACATGCATGGCGTCGGCATCAGCGGTGGAGTGAACAGCGACGGTTGCAATTCCCAGCTCTTTACAGGCGCGCAGAATGCGAAGGGCGATTTCGCCGCGGTTGGCGATGAGGACTTTTGAGATCACAGGCATCGGCTTATTCGATCACGATCAGCGGTTCGCCATATTCAACCGGGCGCTCGTCGCCGACGACGATCTCGACCACCTTGCCGGATTTCGGCGCCGGGATCTGGTTCATCGTCTTCATCGCTTCGATGATCAGCAGCGTCTGGCCTTCCTTGACCATGGCGCCGACTTCAACGAACGGGCGGGCGCCGGGGGCGGGGCAGAGATAGACGGTGCCGACCATCGGCGCAGTGATGGTGTTGGCGGCATTGCGGGTGGCTTCGGCTGTCGCAGCGGCGGAGACCGACGGCGATGTGGCGGCCGGCAGCGGCAGCGTCGCGTTCTGCATGACCGGCGCCTGAACGTACTGGGTCGTGCCCATGCGCGAGACGCGGATACGCAGATCGTCCTGCTCGATTTCGATTTCCGTCAGATCGGTCTCGTTGAGGATGTTGGCGAGGTCCCGGATCAGGACCTTGTCGATACCGGATTTTTTGTCAGACATGGAGACAACCCTATCTTATTGATTGCGTAAATTGGTGGTTCGGCGCTCAAGGTGCCGGTGCGAAAACGTGCGGGCCAGACCGCGGATCATGTCCTGGTAGGCCGACGATCGCGACTCTGGGGCGGAATTCTTCCCGAAGAATGGAGATTGGGTCCGTACCGGACAAAAACAGTCTTGCTCATCTGCGGTTCCGTCGAGAATTCGAACGCCACCTATAGACTGCCGCGCGCGCAAGGGAAAGCCCCCTGGGCCGCGCGCGGTCTTGTCCACAGTGTCAGCTTTGCCGGGCTTCTGCCGGTCACGGTTTACGAGCAGCTCGCCTTGCCGCATGCGCGGACGTTGGCGATTTTTTCCTCGAGCGGCGCGGCGCCGACGGCCCCGAACACGGCCTCGTTGCCGATGATATAGGACGGCGTGCCAGTGATGCCGATATTGGTGGCAAGCTGGTAGGCTTCCTTCACCGAGCGCTCGTTCGGGCTGTCGGCCATTTTCTGGCGCACGTCAGCTTCCTTCAGGCCAAGCGCGACGGCCAGCGCCATGGCATTCTCTTGGTTGGCGTGCTCGGTGCCGCCGAGCAGGGTACGCTGGAACTCGCCATATTTCTCCGGCGCCAGTTTTCGCACGGCATCCGAAACGGTATGGGCGGCAACCGAATCCGGCCCGAGGATCGGAAACTCCTTCAGCACCAGCCGCAGGTTTTTGTCCTTTGCCAGCAGCTCGTCCATGTCTGCCATGGCGCGCTTGCAGTAGCCGCAATTGTAGTCGAAGAATTCGACGACGGTGACGTCACCCTTCGGATTGCCGATCGACAGGTCGTCCGGCGACGAAAACAGCGCCTGCTTATTGTCGGTCACGGCACTTTCGGCCTGGGCTGCGCGCGCCACCGACTGCTTGGCTTCCAGCGCTTCCTGCACCTCCAGCATCACTTCCGGGTTGGCGATCAGGTATTCCTTGATGAAGGCGCCGAACTCCTTCTTCTGGGCATCGTCGAGCGCCTGCGCCGGGGCCGAAAAGGAGAGGGCTGCAACGGACAGCAAAAGCGCCGCGGTGATGGTTTTCAGGTTGAGCGCCATTCTTGTCCTCAAAAGGTTGTCGTTCCATGCGGCTGTCACGCCGGCGTCAATCCGTGAGTCGCGGGTTTGGCGACGCACGGGTACATTACAAGCCAAGCACAACCAAAAAAAGGCTCCGCACCGGCAATCCCGGCATTGTGATGACCGCAGTAATACGGCAAATGTCGGGCCTTGCCTCACAGAAAGCCAAAACATTGACCTCGTTTTCCAAGCGCAGCGCCGTCGAACCCTTTCATGCCATGGATGTGCTGGCCGAAGCCACCCGCCGCCGCCAGGCCGGGCATCCGGTGATTTCCATGGCTGTCGGCCAGCCGGTGCATCCGGCGCCGCAGGCAGCGCTGATGGCGGCGCGCGAGGCCTTGGTGACGGGCAATCTCGGCTATACCGATGCGCTCGGCACGCTGTCGCTGCGCCAGGCGATCGCCAGGCACTACACGACCCGACACGGGCTCGACATCGACCCGGCGCGGATCGCAGTGACCACCGGCTCCTCGGCCGGCTTCAACCTCGCCTTTCTCGGCCTGTTCGATGCCGGCGACACGGTGGCGATCGCGCGTCCCGGCTATCCGGCCTACCGCAATATTTTAAAAGCCCTCGGGCTCAATGTGCTGGAAGTCGCGGTCACCGCCGAGACGCAGTACACGCTGACCCCGGAAAGCCTGGAGGCAGCGCAAGCGCAAGCCGGGTGCCGGCTGAAGGGCGTGCTGCTGGCCAGTCCCGCCAATCCGACCGGCACCGTCACCGGCCGCAAGGCGCTGAAGGCGCTGGCGGAATACTGCACGGCCAATGCCATCGCCTTCATCTCCGACGAGATCTATCACGGCCTGACCTTCATCGGCGAGGAGGCGAGCGCGCTGGAAGTCACCGAGGATGCGATCGTCATCAACTCATTTTCCAAATATTACTGCATGACCGGCTGGCGGATCGGTTGGATGGTCCTGCCGGAAAATCTGGTGCGGCCGCTCGAATGCCTCGCTCAGAGCCTCTATATCTCGCCGCCGGAACTGTCCCAGATCGCCGCCACCGCGGCGCTGACTGCCACGGCCGAGCTGGACGTCTATCGCGAGACTTATAAAGCCAACCGCGATTTCCTGATGAAGCGCCTGCCGGAACTCGGCCTGCCAATCATCTCGCCGGTCGATGGCGCGTTCTACGCCTATGTCGACGTCAGCCGCCACGCCAATGACAGCATGGATTTTGCCAAGAAGATGCTGGCGGAGATCAATGTTGCTGCCACGCCCGGGCTGGACTTCGATCCGCTCGAAGGCTTTCGGGCGATGCGCTTTTCCTATGCCGGCGGCGAGGCGGAGATTGCGGAAGCGGTAAGCCGGATCGAAGCTTGGTTGAAATAAGCGATTCTGCTTCAAATGCTTGGGCGCATTTGCTGATTCAGTTTGCCACGGAGTTGAATCAACCTGTGAACGGTTTGACATTGCGCGCAAGCCCCTCATCCGCCCTGTCGGACTCCTTCTCCCGCGTGCGGCAGGGCTTTCGCATTTGAAATCAAAACCCCTCCCAACCCTCCCCACAAGGGGGAGGGCTTAACCCAGCCGCACGGTCGGTGGATGGATCTGTGCCGTTTCCGCGCGTCTTCTCACCCCTTGTGGGGGAGATGGCCGATAGGCCAGAGGGGGTTTTTCCCATATGCGATAGCCCTGCCGCGTGCGGGGAGAAGGAGTTTTAGCGGCCTCGGAGCCGCGGCACATACGGAACTGTTCCCTCTCCCCGCTTGCGGGGAGAGGGCTAGGGTGAGGGGCTAAAGCAGCCCATTCGGTGGGTAGCAACCAACAGAAAAGGCGCTTGCGAAGGGAGGGGTTCAATGCCTGTAACGGACACTAAAACATCAACCCCCAGAACGAAAAAACGGCCGCGTGAGCGGCCGTTTCTGCAGTCTACAATTTAGACAAAAGCTTCTTTCAGAAGAAGCCGCGCTTCTGCCACCATCCGCCCTTCTTGGGCTTGGTTGGCTCGCTGCCGTCGCCTTCCGGCTGGGCCGAGGTGATCACCGGCTCTGAGGCTGTGACCGACGATCCGCGATTGGCGCGTCCCTTGGCAGGCTCCGCTTCGGCGACGGGCTCTGCAGCCGGCGTCGGGGCGGGGGCCGGTGTTTCGACCGGTGTAGGCGCAGCCGCCGGCGTCTCGTCGAGATCGGCAGCCACTTCGGTCACGGCTTCGATTTCAGCGTCAGCGACAGGTGCGGCTTCGGTCACCGGCGCTTCAACCGGTTCGACGGCGGCCTTGGCCTTGCGGGTCCGGCGCGGCTTTACGGGCTTGGCTTCCGGAGCAACCGGGGCAGCGGCAACCACTTCACTGGCTTCCACGGCGGCGGCGGCCGGGTGCTGTTCGCTAGCGGCGTCTTCCGCAACAGTCTCGATTGCCTGCGCCTGGGTTTCAGTGGCGTCGGCCGGGGCTGTCGTGGTCTCGCCTCCAGCGTCCGAACTTGTGTCTTCGGCATCGCTGCCGTCGGCATTCAGTTCGCCTTCCTCGCCATTGCGGTTGCGACGGCCGCCACGCTTGCCGCGACGGCGGCGCTTGCGCTTGCTGTCGTCGTCCAGACCATCTTCGCCACCGGCAACGGCCGTCGTTTCATCGGTCTCGTCCGCGTCGTCACCGTCCTCGTCGGAATCGACGCCGTCGTCGGTATCGCTACCGGCCTGCTGCGTCTCGCCGTTCTGACCGCCGCCCTTGTTGCGACGACGACGCCGGCGCTTGCGCTTGCGTCCGTTCTGGTCGTCCGAAACGGTCTGCTCGGAAGCGGCAGCAGCCTTTTCGACCACAGGCTTGTCGGCGATGATTTCGTCTTCTTCTTCCTCTTCGTCGATCTCGATGATGATGTCGTCATCCTCATCATCCGGCTCGGGGACGAACTGCAGAAGGGTCTCGATCTTGACCGGGTTTTCCACGGCCTCGCCACGATCGATGGCAAAATGCAGGGCCCCGACGGTCGGATCGCTATCTACTAGGATTTCGACGCCAAAGCGGTTTTCGTAATCGACGATCGAGCCGCGCTTATGGTTCAGCAGATAGAGCGCTGTTTCCGGCGTCGAGCGAACGGTGATGTTGTGGGTGGTGTTGCGCAGCAAATATTCCTCGATGCCGCGCAGCACGTGCAGGGCAACGGAGGACTGCGAGCGCACGAGACCGGTGCCGGCGCAATGCGGGCAGACCTGGGTGGTGCTTTCGAGAACGCTGGCGCGGATACGCTGGCGCGACATTTCCAACAGGCCGAAGTGCGAGATACGGCCGACCTGGATGCGGGCGCGGTCGTTTTTCAGGCAATCCTTGAGGCGCTTTTCAACCGAGCGGTTGTTGCGCTTCTCTTCCATGTCGATGAAGTCGATGACGATCAGGCCGGCCAAGTCGCGCAGGCGCAGCTGACGGGCGACTTCGTCGGCGGCTTCCAGGTTGGTCTGCAGCGCGGTGTCTTCGATCGAGTGTTCCCGGGTCGAACGGCCCGAGTTGACGTCGATCGCCACCAGCGCTTCGGTCTGATTGATGATGATGTAGCCGCCCGACTTCAGCGTTACCTGCGGCTGCAGCATCCGGTCGAGCTGGGCTTCGATGCCCGAACGCGAGAAGATCGGATGAATGTCGCGGTAAGGCTGAACCACTTTGGCGTGGCTCGGCATCAGCATCTTCATGAAGTCTTTGGCTTCGCGATAGCCTTCTTCACCGGAGACGACGATCTCGCTGATGTCCTTGTTGTAAAGGTCGCGGATCGAGCGCTTGATCAGGCTGCCTTCTTCATACACGAGGCAAGGAGCCATCGAGGAGAGGGTGAGCGTGCGAACATTTTCCCACAGGCGCATCAGATATTCGAAGTCGCGCTTGACTTCGACCTTGGTGCGGTTGGCACCGGCGGTGCGCAGGATGACGCCCATGCCGAGCGGCACGTCGAGGCTCTTAGCCACTTCCTTGAGGCGCTTGCGGTCCTGCGGCGTGGTGATCTTGCGCGAAATACCGCCGCCACGGGCGGTGTTCGGCATCAGGACGGAATAGCGGCCGGCCAGCGACAGATAGGTGGTGAGCGCTGCGCCCTTGTTGCCGCGTTCTTCCTTGGCCACCTGCACCAGCAGGATCTGCCGGCGCTTGATGACTTCCTGGATGCGGTACTGCTTGCGCTGCTTGCGCACGACCCGGTCGGGAACCTCTTCCATGGCGTCTTCGGCGCCAACGGATTCGATTTCTTCCTTCTCGTGGTGGTCGTCGTCCTCGTCTTCGTCGTCGCGGCCACGACGGCTGTCGCCGGCGTCTTCGGAGATGGAGTCGGTGTCGACCATGGCGGCCATTTCGCCGGGGTGGCTGTCGTCGTCTTCGCCGGCTTCTTCCGAAGCAGCAGTCTCGACGGCTTCAGCCGGAGCGGCGTCTTCGCCAGCAGCTTCAGCGTCAGCGGCGGCTTCAGCAGCCTTGCCACGCGGCTTGCGGGTACGGCGCGGCTTGGCCTTCGGCTTGGTGTCTTCTTCAACAGCTTCCGGGGCGTCTACGACAGCGTCTTCAGCCGCCGCGACGATACCGACATCCGGCTGATCCTGGCTACCGAGGTCGACAGTGGTCTCGACCGCATCATCGGCATCTTCGCGATCTTCGCGACGCTGATTTTCGGCTTCTTCGCGTTGAAGCGCCTGACGGTCGGCATAGGGGATCTGGTAGTAGTCCGGGTGGATTTCGGCGAATGCCAGAAAGCCGTGACGGTTGCCGCCATAATCGACGAATGCAGCCTGCAGCGAAGGCTCGACCCGTGTGACTTTCGCCAGATAGATGTTGCCCTTGATCTGCTTCTTGTGCTGCGACTCGAAGTCGAATTCCTCAATCCGACTGCCGCGGACTACAACAACCCGCGTCTCCTCTTCGTGAGACGCGTCGATAAGCATTTTATCTGCCATGTAAGATGTGCTCCTCGGCGCGGATACGCATCAGCTGGCCGATCCGCTGTCAAAGCGGACAGGTCGTGCCGTGCGACCAAAGCGCCGGATGTATTTATTCCCTTTTGGCGGGAGTGAGGGCGCAGCGCCCAAACAGCGTCGCGGGCATGAAATTGCCTCGGCATGTTTGGATTTAAGCAAGTGTGCTGCAACGACATCAAAGACCAACGAGAATGACAATGCCCTAGACCCATTGCGGGCCCGATGAATGTGCTCCTGATGAGCGGTGGACGGTTGCCCGTCCGGTACTGTTCCGGCCACCGCCGGATTTCGGATCCAGTTTCAGGAGAAAAATGTAGAGACGGCGGATGAATGTCCAGCTCTTGGCGCCAGGTCCTCGTCGGTTGGCAGCCCCGTTGGCGATTCTATCCCGTCAACACTTTTAACCCTCATGCAGTTTTTATGTTTTATCCGTCACAATAGCAAGGGAAAAGCCAACGACGCCATATTGTTGATGGAATTGCAGGCTCTACCGGAATCCGCGAATCCGTCCGTCCCGGCAACATTTTACCTCGGCTCTGACAGCTGATAGGATGCAGCAATGCACTGCAGGCGGCGGTGGACGGTCAAACCGGGGCAGCGACGGGCAAAAACAGGCAAAATGCGGAATTTCTTTTTTATGGTGACAACGATCCGGAAACGCGTCCGGGCAGCTTGCAAGTCTTTGTTTGCGATCACGGCTGGCTTGCTGCTCGGCATGTCGCTGGTCCCGGTGCGCAACGCTGAGGCTGCTGGTGCGGTCGAACCGCTGCTGGCCTTTTCAGCCCGTATTGCAGGCGACGATGCCCGCACCCGCATCATCGTCGATTTCGACCGCAAGCCGGACTTTTCCGTGCACTATGTCGGCAATCCAGAACGCGTGATCATCGACCTGCCGGCCACCGCCTTCGGCTTTAAGCCGGACGAGCTGGCGGCGCGCGGTCTGTTCAAGGATATCCGCTACGGCACGATGGACGAAAACAGTGCCCGCATCGTGCTCACTGCCAATCGCCCGGTTCGGATGGCAGTGGCCCGGGTTCAGCCGGACGAGGGCGGCAAGGGATTCCGTCTGGTGTTGGATGCGGAAATGGTGTCCAAGCCCGATTTTGCCAAATTGCTGAAAGCCCAGTCCTGGCAGGAAGACAAGCCAGAGGCCATTGCCTCGCGCGGCGACAGGTTGGCTGTCGAAAGCGAAACGCCGGCGCCCGACAACACCTTCGTCATCGCCGTCGATGCCGGCCATGGCGGCATCGATATCGGCGCAGTCGGCGGCAGCACCAAGGCCGAGGAAAAGGGGATCACGCTCGCCTTTGCCAAGGCGCTGGCCGAAAGGCTCAACAAGCAGCCGGGCATCAAGGCGATTTTGACCCGCGACACCGACCGGTTCCTGTCCTTGTCCGAGCGCGTGGTAATCGCCCGCCAGCAGCATGCGCAACTGTTCATCTCGCTGCATGCCGACACGCTGCGCCAGCGCAATATCCGTGGTTCGACCGTCTACACCATTTCCGACACCGCCTCCGACAACATGGCTGCCGATCTCGCCGACCGTGAAAACCTGTCCGATGCGGTGGCCGGCGGCAGCACCGCCGGCACGCCTGCCGATGTCTCCGATATTTTGCTCGATTTCACCAAGCGCGAAACGCAGGCATTTTCGATCGCCATGGCCAAGTCGCTGGTCAGCTCGTTCGAGGGGCAGGTGGCGCTGATCAACAATCCGCACCGCCATGCCGGTTTTCGCGTGCTGCAGGCCCCAGACGTTCCCTCGATCCTGCTGGAACTGGGCTTCCTCTCCAACACCGACGACGAAAAACTGCTGCTCGACGAAAAGTGGCGCGACAAGATGGCCGGCTTGCTCACAGAGGCTGTGACCAGCTATCGCGCGCGTGCCATCGCCAACGGCGGCTGACTTGCGCCTCAAGATGTTGTGACCACACGGCAACAGCACTTGTGAAATACTGCATGTTGCAGGGGAGGGGCGTTGGTATATCGAGACAAAGCCCTATTTTCCTCACATTCGCGCCGCTAAACCTGAGCTGCGTCGTGTCCGCTCTCCTGCGTTCCATGGAGATCCGGTGCGGCATGGCTTGCAAACAGGCATGCGGCGTGCATAACCCCACGACTTGCGATGGCGCGATACCGTGCCGAACGACAATGCAAACGACGGTAGTTCCATATGATCAGACTGATAGGATACTTCTTCGGACTGGCTTGCGTCCTGTTTCTGGGCGTGTCCGCAGTCGTGGCCATTTATCTGATCGGCGTCTCCCGTGACCTGCCGGATTACGAAGTGCTGGCCAGCTATTCTCCGCCGGTGACGACGCGCGTGCATGCCGGAAACGGCGAGCTGATGTCCGAATATGCCCGCGAACGCCGGCTTTTCCTGCCGATCCAGGCCATTCCGGATCGCGTCAAGGCCGCCTTCCTGTCAGCGGAAGACAAGAACTTTTATAACCACCCCGGCGTCGACATGTCGGGCCTGGCGCGCGCCGTGTTCGTCAACGTCCAGAACATGGGTTCCGGGCGTCGCCCGGTCGGCGCCTCGACCATCACCCAGCAGGTCGCCAAGAACTTTCTGCTGTCGGCCGACCAGACGATGGACCGCAAGGTCAAGGAAGCGATTCTGTCGTTCCGCATCGAGCAGGCCTACAGCAAAGACAAGATCCTTGAGCTTTATCTCAACGAGATCTTTTTCGGCCTCAACTCCTACGGCATCGCCGGCGCGGCACTGACCTATTTCGACAAGTCGGTGACGGAACTGACGATCGCCGAATCGGCCTATCTCGCGTCGCTGCCGAAGGGGCCTGCCAACTATCATCCGTTCCGTCATCCGGAAGCTGCGATTGAGCGTCGCGACTGGGTCGTCGATCGCATGGTCGAAAACGGTTATGTCAGCCAGAGCGATGGCGACGACGCCAAGAAGCAGCCGCTCGGCGTTAATATCCGCCGCAGCGGCTCCTATCTGCTGGCCTCCGACTTCTTTTCCGAAGAGGTCCGCCGCCAGATTATCGACAAATACGGCGACAAGGCGCTTTACGAAGGCGGCCTGTCGGTGCGCACCTCGCTCGATCCGAAACTGCAGATCTATGCGCGCAAGGCGCTGCAGGATGCGCTCGTTACCTATGACGAGCGCCGCGGTTTCCACGGTGCGGTCTCGACCATTGATGTTGCCAAGGACTGGGGTCCGGATCTGGCCAAGCTGCCGGGTCTGCGCGATGTGCCGGAATGGCATCTGGCCGTGGTTCTCGATGTTTCCGCCAAGAGCGCCACGATCGGCATTCAGCCGGACACCGATGGCGGCGGCAAGGTTTTGCCCGAGCGAAAGCGCGGCCGCATCGACGGCGCCAACATGGACTGGGCCTATCGCTCGGCCAAGGGCGATCGCAAGACCGCCAAGGGTCCGGACGGCGTGCTGAAACCCGGCGACGTCGTCTATGTCGAGCCGATGAGCCCCGACAACACGGACAGCTATCGCCTGCGCCAGCCGCCCAAGGTTCAGGGCGGCCTGCTGGCGATGGATCCGCATACCGGCCGCGTGCTCGCCATGGCCGGCGGCTTCTCCTATGCCCAGTCGGAATTCAACCGCGCCACGCAGGCGATGCGCCAGCCGGGTTCGTCGTTCAAGCCGTTCGTTTATTCGGCAGCTCTCGATAACGGCTATACCCCGGCCTCGGTCATCCTCGACGCGCCGATCGAAGTCGTCTCCGGCGGCCAGGTCTGGCGCCCGCAGAATTACGGCGGCGAGACTGCCGGCCCGTCGACCCTGCGTCTCGGCATCGAAAAATCCCGCAACCTGATGACGGTGCGCCTCGCCCAGGACATGGGCATGAACCTCGTGGCGGAATATGCCGAACGGTTCGGCATCTACGACAAGATGCAGCCGGTGCTCGCCATGTCGCTGGGTTCGGGCGAAACTACGGTCATCCGCATGGTTTCGGCCTATGCGGTGATTGCCAATGGCGGCAAGCAGATCACCCCGACGCTGATCGACCGGATCCAGGATCGTTACGGCAAGACCATCTTCCGTCACGAGGAGCGGCTCTGCGACGCCTGCAATGCGCCCGACTGGACCGGCCAGGAAGAACCCACCGTGGTCGACAACCGCGAACAGGTGCTCGACCCGATGACCGCCTACCAGATCACCTCGATGATGCAGGGCGTCGTCCAGCGTGGGACGGCAGCCGGAAAGATCAAGCTCGACCGCGACGTCGCCGGCAAGACCGGCACCACCAATGACGAAAAGGACGCCTGGTTCGTCGGCTTCACGCCGGATCTGGTGGCCGGCCTCTATATCGGCTTCGACACACCCGCACCGCTCGGGCGCGCCTCGACCGGCAGCGGCATGGCGGCTCCGGTGTTCAACGAGTTCATGCAGAATGCCGTGCGCGGCACGCCGGCCAGCAAGTTCCAGGTGCCGCCGGGCATGCAGCTGATTGCCGTCAACCGCAAGACCGGCATGCAGGCATCCGAAGGCCAGCCCGACACGATCATGGAAGCCTTCAAGCCCGGCACCGGCCCGGCCGACAGTTTCTCCGTGATCGGCATGGACAACTACCAGGCCCCGGAAGAGATTCTGAGAACCTCGCCGCAGGCCAATCAGGCCGTGCAGTCTGGCGCCGGCGGGCTGTTCTGAGTTAATATCTCGTTTGCATGCTTTGGGCGTGGCCTTTACATCGGCCGCAACCGACTTTATGCACGTCCCAAATTTCTCAAAGAGGCGAAGACCGAGCGCATGCGCAATGAAATCGTAAATATTGTCGACGACATCAAGCAGGCGGTCGCCCTGCTGAGGAGGCATCTTTGACTGGGATCAGGCGGTAAGACGACTGGACTGGTTGAACAATAAATCCGAGGATCCGAACCTCTGGAACGACGCCACCGAAGCGCAAAAACTGATGCGCGAGCGCCAGCAGCTGGAAGACAGCATCACCGGCGTGCGGGCACTCGAAACCAAGCTCAGCGACAATATCGAGCTGATCGAGCTTGGCGAGGAAGAGGGCGACGCCGATATCGTCAAGGAAGCGGAAGAGGCGCTGAAGGCGCTGAAGGCCGAATCCGGGCGCCAGCAGGTGGAAGCCATGCTGTCGGGCGAAGCCGACAGCAACGACACCTATCTCGAAGTCCATTCCGGCGCCGGCGGCACCGAGAGCCAGGACTGGGCCAACATCCTGCTGCGGATGTATACCCGCTGGGCCGAACGCCAGCGCTTCAAGGTCGAACTCTTGGAAGTGCATGACGGCGAAGAGGCCGGGATCAAGTCGGCGACCTTGCTGGTCAAGGGCCACAATGCCTATGGCTGGCTGAAGACCGAATCGGGCGTCCATCGTCTGGTGCGCATCTCGCCGTTCGACAGCAATGCCCGTCGCCATACCTCGTTTTCGAGCGTCTGGGTCTATCCGGTGGTCGATGATTCGATACAGATCGACATCAACGAAAGCGACTGCCGGATCGATACCTACCGCTCATCCGGCGCCGGCGGCCAGCACGTCAACACGACCGATTCGGCGGTACGCATCACGCATATTCCGACCAACATCGTCGTCCAGTGCCAGCAGGAACGGTCGCAGCACAAGAACAAGGCCAAAGCCTGGGAAATGCTGCGCTCGCGCATGTACGAAGCCGAACTCGAACGCCGCGAAGCCGCCGCCAATATCGAGGCGGCCTCCAAGAGCGATATCGGCTGGGGCCACCAGATCCGATCGTATGTTCTGCAGCCCTACCAGCTGGTCAAGGACCTGCGCACCGGGGTGGAAAGCACGGCTCCAAGCGATGTGCTCGATGGCGATGTCAGCCCGTTCATGGAAGCGGCGTTGGCGCATCGCATCAATGGCGGTGCCAATGCTTCGGTCGATGATATCGACTGATCGGACCGTGTTGATCAAAGCGGATAAAAAAAGCCTCGGTTATCACCGAGGCTTTTTGCATGGGTGAAACAGTCAGTTGGAGGCGCGCTCGACGCGCAGGTCGCCGAGATCGTCGATCAGGATTGTCCAGGTGTCTGGCTCGATGACGTTGGGATCGGACTTGACCAGTACGGTGGCAAACAGTCCCGGCTGGCGGGCTATGCCGTTGGCATTGTCTGTACGGATATCGGTGATGTAAGGCTTGATGGCGGTAAACTCCTCCAGTTCAACGCTGGTGACGACAGTTGGACCGGTCTCGGTGGAGGCAATCTGCTGCAAATAGACCTTGGCCGTGCGGTCAGCCTGGCGAACGGCCACGACCTTGTAGTAGCCGCGACGGGCCGTAGAGGTGGTAGGCGCGGCTTTGCCGAGCGCCGGTGCGGGTGCAGGGCCGGGCAGGCCGAGTTCGCCGGTCTCTTCCCAAAAGCCGCTGCTGACGGCAAAGATCACCGATACGGGCAGGGCGTCGATATCGTCGGCAAGGCTTGGCAGCGGTGCTGTCAGGCACAACAGGAGCCCCAGGCCGATCAGAACGTGTTTGGACATCACAGCTGCTCCCCTCAGTTGTTGAATTGTTCGGCGACGATCCGGTCCGACCAGGAACGGTCGCGATCCGACAGCACGATCGCCGTCTTCTCGTCCGACTGGGCGATATGCACATGCAGCACGGTCTTGACCTCCCGGTGATCCGCCACGGCGTTCACAGGCCGCTTGTCGGCCTCCAGCACATGGATGTCGACCGCAACCTTGTTGGGCAGCAGAGCACCCCGCCAGTGGCGCGGGCGATAGGCACTGACGGGG